>Ga0213875_10001088_pt1 | contig 18887 bp, 16 predicted proteins | sample BarmaccomBMRX_R8_FD_160105 | JGI IMG/M metagenome (GOLD analysis project Ga0213875, IMG submission 160105) | Root-associated microbial communities from Barbacenia macrantha in rupestrian grasslands, the National Park of Serra do Cipo, Brazil - RX_R8 | ecosystem: Host-associated > Plants > Roots... | reverse complement strand
CCGGCACAAGGACCGCATCCAGGCGTCGCCGTTGCAGGATTTCATCAATCTCCAGCGCGAGATCGGCGCCGTCGAGGTGAACCTGGTGCCGTTGCAGGACAATCCGTTCACGAACTGCAAGTCGGAGCTGAAATGGTTCGAGGCGGCGGCGGTCGGTTCGTTGACGATCGCCTCGCCGACGCACGCCTATCGCGGCGTGATCGAGCCGGGCGCCAATGGCTGGCTGGCCGACACGCAGGCCTGGGAGAGGACGCTGCCCGAGGTGGTCACGAACCTCGAAGCGCTGCGCGAAGCGGTGGCGCCCCGTGCACGCGAGCAGGCGCGGGAGCGGTTCGGCTGGGATCGGCAGGCCGGAACGATCGAGGCGGCGCTGTTCGCGCCCTGGTGATCAAACGCGGATGGCCGCATGCTCGACGAGGGCCTGCTTGGCGAGAGTGAGGCGGTCCACCGGGCAGCCCAGCGCCACGGCGGAGAGCGTCACGCAGAACTCGTGCCCGCCCATGTCCTGATAGAAGCGCTCCCCGAGTCCGATTTCGCCGATGGCGCGCAGGTCGTGCAGGATTAGCCGGAAGCTGGACGGAACGAAGCGCCATACGTGCACGTCGTGGTACTCGGCGGAATGCCGGGCGCCATCGAACGCGGACGCGGCGGACTGCAACGCCGCGAAGAACCGCAAGGACCGCGCATCGTCCCGCGCCCAGCCGATCGCGTCCTCGCGCACCGCATTGTAGGCGAGGTCATCGAACAAGGCGCCGGGCGTCGGCCGCGACCTGCCGTCCAGATGCGCTTGCAGCACCTGGCCGGTGCTGGTCAGCGGCTGAAACACGTCGAAGCAGTAGCGTTTGTCCGGCACCGCCAGGAGCAGGATGCCATCGGGCTTGAGCAGGGTCTCGCAGGATTGCAGGAACCCCAGCATGTCCGGCGTATGCTCGATGACGTGCGAGGCCACGATGTAATCGAAGGCGCCCGGCGCTCCGATGGATTGCGCCAGGCTCCGGCCGCCGTCCAGCACGTGGTCGACCGTTTCGATCCGTTCCACCTCGACATGCGGGTTGCCGGCGTATTTCGTCCGCAGCCCGGCCGCGTCGGTGTAGTCGGCCGTCTCGACCCAAAACCCCTCGGCTTTCGGCAGCAGCGGGTTGTAGCCGGGTCCGATCTCCAGCCCATGCCCTTCGAGGCGGATCAGCGAACGGAGGAACTGACTGCGCGTATCGAGCATCGCCGCGCCCATAGGCAGAACCGGGCGTCGGCGCAAGGCTCATACCAGGGATCGCTGATCGGGACCGCGGGCGCGGCCATGCCGCTTTACGTCCTCAGCAAGCGCACGCATCGTCGCCTACCTGCCTTCTCCGGCTTGCTTCGGCTCTCCTCATTCTGTTATCAGCTATTCATGCGCGGAGCAATACCTGTTAGCGGAAAAGGAAGGGGCCGCCCAAGGGTCGGCGCCATCCTGATCGGTGTGCGGCTCCCGCCCGACCAGCTCGCCCCGCTGGACGCCTGGATCGCCCGGCAGGCTTCGCCGCCGCCGTCCCGTCCCGAGGCGATCCGGCGCCTGCTTGAGTCGGCGTTGAGGAGGGGCTCGGCATGAGTCAGACCGTACCCCACGATCTGGAAGCGCGGCTGGCCTCCTTGGAGGCTGACTCCAAAGAGATAAAGGCGTCCCTTCAGCGGCTTGAGCCAATGCTTACCCGCATGGACGCCAGCTCCAGGACGATGGAGAGGGATGTGAGCGAACTCCGCGGCCGAGTGTCGCAACTCCCTACGACAATGAATGTCTTCGTCTATATGGGATCGCTGGTTGCCCTGGTGTGTGCCGTTATCGGCCTGACCCTCGGCTTCCTGAAGTCGGCCGGGCACTAGTGCTCCGACTCATTCACTTCGTTCATGGGCCGGAGCACTAGTACGTTGCTTGTGCATCGATTTTCCAAGCCTCGGCTGTCGCCTCCGTTTGGATCGATGCACTAGAGCGTCGTGCGTGAACTCGTGTTCACACCCGATGCTTTCGTCTTTGTTTCACGCGGCTACTGCCCAAAATCGGGATCGCGAGGCGATTCCGATTTCCGGCAAGCCGCCTTAAGGCAGGGTCGGCGAATAAGTCCGTTCGCATGCCGACAAAGCTGCCCTTGAAGCAAAGGCCTGAGTGGGTCGCAAATCAGCCGACTACCGGTCCGACGTCGTCAATGCTCGGGCGGCCCGTCAGGTGCCGCCAATGATGCCAGAGCAGGCGGGCCGCCAGCGCCCGGTGCGGACGCCAGGCCTCCGCGATGACCCGCAGCGCTCTGGGGCCGGGGCGCTCGGCTAGCCCGAGCAAGGCCGCGGCCGCGGCGGCCACGGCGATGTCGCCGGCCGGGAACACGTCTTGCCGCTCGTGCGCGAACAGCAGGTAGACCTCGGCGGTCCAGGGGCCGAGCCCCGAGACCGAGGTCAGCAGCGCGAGCGCTGCGGCGTCGTCCAGATCGTCCAGCGCCGGCGCCGAGAGCCGCCCGTCGTCGAAGGCCTGGGCCAGGCTCCTGGCGTGCGCCACTTTCGGCCGGGACAGGCCCGCGGTCCGCAGCGCCTCGTCCGGCAGGCCGAGCAGGCCGGCGGGCGTGAGCGCGCCCGGCAGCGCGGCGACCCGGCGCCAGATGGCCGACGCCGCCGCGTTGCTGATCTGCTGCGCCACGATCGCCTGCAGCAGCCCCGGAAAGCCGCGCGGCCGGGTGCGCCAGGGCAGCGGTCCCGCTTCCGCCTCGATCACCGCGAGCCGGGCGTCCGCGGCCACCAGCGCGTCGATCGCGGCGCGCATCGCCGGCGGCGGGTGGGGGAACGCCATGCGCCCGTATTGACCACCACGGACCAGCCCTGTCGAGATCGGCACTATGGGCGTAATATCCCGCCATGGAGGTCTCCCCGCATATCCTGCTGATCGATGACGATCGCGAGATCCGCGACCTGCTCGCCCGGTTCCTGGAGAAGCACGGCCTGCGGGTCGCCGCCGCCCGCGATGGCCGTGAAGCCCGCCGGGCCTGGACGGCCGGGCACTACCACCTGGTCATCCTGGACCTGATGCTCCCCGGCGAAAGCGGGCTCGACCTGGCGCGCTGGCTGCGTTCGGTCTCGGACGTGCCGATCGTCATGCTCACGGCGATGGGCGAGGAGACCGACCGGATCATCGGCCTCGAGCTCGGGGCCGACGACTACCTGTCCAAACCCTTCAACCCGCGCGAGCTGCTGGCCCGCATCCGGGCCGTGCTGCGCCGGACCTCCGAGCGCGGCCGCGGGCCGGCCAAGGACACGCCGGCCGCCTACCGCTTCGCCAACTGGACGCTGGAGCCCGCCCGCCGCCGGCTGCTCGATCCCGACCGGGTCGAGGTGCCGCTGACCGGCGGGGAGTACGACCTGCTGGCCGCCATGGTGGAGCGGGCCAACCAGGTGCTGACGCGCGACATGCTGCTGGACCTGCTGCGCGGGCGGCAGGCGGGGCCGTTCGACCGGGCCATCGACGTCGCCATCAGCCGGCTGCGCCGCAAGCTGGAGCGCAACGGCCGGGACCCGCAGCTCATCAAGACGGTCCGCGGCGGCGGCTACGTGCTGGCCGCGCCGGTGGAGCGCGAATGAGGCTGCTGCCGCGCAGCCTGGCGGGGCGGACCGCGCTGCTGCTGCTGCTCGGCCTCGTGGTCGTGCAGGCGGCCGGGCTGCTGATCCATGCCGAAGACCGGCTGGAGCTGGAGCAGCTCGCCGATGCGCGCGACCTCGGCCGGCGCGTGATCACGCTCTATCGCACCTTGGTGCTGCAGCCGGACGCCTGGACCAGCGTCGTGCACGACATGGACCCGGCGACGGAGGTGAGCGTCGAATCCGTCCCGCCGCGCGAGGAGCTGCCCAGCGCGCCGCAAGCGGTGCAGCAGCTCATCCGCCCGTATCTGCAGTTCGGCGGCCTGCCGTTCGAGAAGCGCCCGCGCGGGGTCATGGTCCGCGGCCGCTTCGAGCCGAACGCGCATCTGCTGATCGCCATGCAGGCGCCGGACGACCGCTGGCTGGTCGTGCGCACCCAGGCGCCGGAGCGCTATCCCTGGCACTCGCCCATGTTCCTGTCGGCGTTCCTGTTGATGACGCTGGTGGCGGCCGGGCTGAGCCTATGGGCCGTGCGCCGGCTGACGGCGCCGCTGCGGGTGCTGGCGGCGGCGGCCGAGCGGCTCGGGCGGGACGTCAACGCCCCGCCGCTGCCGGAGAACGGGCCGACGGAGGTGGCGACGGCGGCGGCGGCGTTCAATCGCATGGCCGAGCGCATCCGCCGCTTCGTCGCCGACCGCACCTTCCTGCTGACCGCGATCGGCCACGACTTGCGTACGCCGATCACCCGGCTGAAGCTGCGGGCCGAGTGGATGGAGGACGAGGAGCAGCGCCGCAAGATGCTGGCCGACCTCGACGAGCTGGAGGCGATGGTCGCCGCCACGCTGGCGTTCGGCCGCGACGTGGCCGGCAGCGAGCCGGTGGTGCAGATGGACCTCGCCGCCCTGCTGCGCACCGTGCTGGACGAGGCGGCCGATGCCCGCCCGGCCAATGCGGAGCGGGTCAGCTACTCGGGGCCGGCGCACCTGGCGGTGGAGGCGCGTCCGGTCGCGCTCAAGCGGGCGATGGCGAACCTGGTCGGCAACGCGCTGGCCTATGGCGGCGAGGCGCATGTCATGCTGGCCAAGCCGGAGGACGGGTTGGTCTCCGTCCAGGTCGAGGACGCCGGCCCGGGCATTCCGCCGACCGAGCTGGAGCGGGTGTTCGAGCCGTTCCGCCGCCTGGAGACCAGCCGCAACCGCGAAACCGGGGGCACTGGCCTCGGCCTGCCGATCACGCGCAACATCCTGCGGGCCCATGGCGGGGACGTGACGCTGGCCAACCGCGCCGAGGGCGGCGTGCGGGCGACGGTGACGCTGCCCGCGTGAGGAAGAAAGACCAGAGCTGAGTAGGCGTGTGTCATGCGTGACGATGGACGGCCCGATCCCGACGCCCTGCTCGCCGCCGCTTCCGGCGAAGGGCGCGGCCGGCTGAAGGTCTTCCTGGGCAGCGCCCCCGGGGTCGGCAAGACCTGGGAGATGCTGGTCCAGGCGAAGCGGATGCAGGCCAAGGGCGTGGACGTGCTGGCGGGCGTGATCGAAACGCACGGGCGCGCGGGCACTGAGGCCGAGCTGAAGGGTGTTCCGCTGCTGCCCGACCGCGAGGTCCCGTATCGGGGCCAGGTGCTCAAGGAGTTCGACCTGGACGCGGCGCTGGCCCGGCGCCCCGGCCTGCTGCTGGTGGACGAGCTGGCCCATACCAACGCGCCCGGCAGCCGGCACGCCAAGCGCTGGGAGGACGTGGAGGAGCTGCTGGCCAGCGGGCTGAACGTCTGGGCCACGCTCAACGTGCAGCACCTCGAGAGCCTCAACGAGGACGTGGCGCGCATCACCGGCGTGCGCGTGGCCGAGACGCTGCCGGATCGCGTGCTGGAAATGGCCGACGAGATCGAGCTGATCGACGTGACGCCGACCGAGCTGCGGACCCGGCTGCAAGAGGGCAAGATCTATCGGCCCGACAACGCCGCGCGCGCGTTGGACAGCTTCTTCAGGGAAGGCAACCTGGCCGCGCTGCGCGAGATCGCGCTGCGCCGGGCTGCGGCGCGGGTGGATGACGACGTCCGCGCCTGGATGCGGCGCACCGGGACCGCCGGGCCTTGGCCGGCGGGCGACCGGGTCATGGCCCTGATCGGCCCCGACAAGGGCAGCGAGGACGTGGTGCGCCACGCCAAGCGGCTGGCCGAGGCGCTGCACGCGCCGTGGACGGCGCTGCATGTGGAGCGTGACAACACGGTCGCCGATGCACGCCCGGCGATGGAGCTGGCGGCCCAGCTTGGCGCGGACGTGCAGACGCGGATCGGCTCCGACCTCGTCCGCACCACGGCCGATTTTGCGCAGGAAGCGAACGTGACCCATCTGGTGATGGGCCGCGGCTACGCCCCGTTCTGGCGGCGGCTCACCGGCCGCGTGCTCTCGGTGCAGATGATGCGCCAGGCGCCGCAATTCGTGCTGCACGTCGTGCCGTTGCCGGGGACCGCGGCGCCGCGTCGGCCGCGCCGGGTGCCGGAAGGGTGGTGGGCCTGGGCGGCCGGGCCCGTGCTTGCGGCGGTGGTCACCGGGTGCGGCTGGCTGGTGCGCGACCTCATCCCCGGGGACGCGATGGGCCTGGCTTACCTCGCCGCTGTGGTCGCGGGCGCCAGCCTTGGCGGCGTGCGCACGGCCTTGCTGGCGGCGGCGGGCGGATTCCTGGCTTGGGACTTCTTCTTCATTCCGCCGATCTTCACGATCACCATCGACCGCTACCAGGACGTGATGGCGCTGCTGCTGTTTGCGCTGGTGGCGATACTGTCGGGTAGCCTTGCGGCGCGGGTGCGGGCGGCCGGGCGGGTGGCGCAGGCGCGGATCGACGGCCTGCGCCGGATTGCCGTGTTCAGCCGCAAGCTGGGCCAAGCGGCGAGCGAGCCCGACCTGCTGACCGAGATCGCGCGCCAGGCCGCCTCGATCGCGGGCCGCGCCCTCGTGCTGGCGCCCGTCGGCACCGACGCGCACGCGGACCTCAACCTGCGTGCGTCGGAGCCCGAGATCGACACGATGGACGAAGGCTCTTGGGCCGCCGCGCGCTGGGCCTGGGCCAAGCAGGACCAGGCGGGCCAGGGCACCAGCACGCTGCCGGGCGCGAGCTGGCGGTTCGTCCCGCTCCGCACCATCCGCGTGCAGCTCGGCGTGCTCGGGGTGCGCAGCCCGGACAAGCTCAACGAGCCGGAGCTGCAGGCGCTGGCCGCGCTCGCCGACCAGGCCGCGGTCGCCTGGGAGCGGGTGCGCCTGGCCGCCGAGAGTGCGCGGACCGTCGCCATGGAAGAAACCCAGCGCCTGCGCGTGGCGCTGCTGGCCTCGCTCGGCCACGACCTGCGCACGCCGCTGACGGCGATCCGGGGTGCGGCCGAAACCGTGCGCAATGGCTGGGCGCAGTTGGATGCGGCGACGCGGGACGACCTGCTGGAGAGCATCGAGCAGGATGTGGGCCGGATGACCCGGTTCCTGACCAACATCACCGACCTGACCCGGCTGGAGACCGGGCAGATCAGCCCGCATCTCGCCCCGGTCAGCCTGGCCGACGCGGTGGAGGCAGCCTCCAGCCGGATGGAGAACGCGCCCTTCATCGCCGTCAACATGGACCAGCCGGACCCGGTGGCGATCGCCGACCCGGCGCTGCTGGAGCAGGTCCTGGTCAACGTGCTGGAGAACGCCGGCAAATACGCGCCGTCGCACAGTCTGATCCAAGTGCGCGGCCGGCGCGAGGGCGCCGAGGTCGTGCTCTCGATTGCCGATGAGGGCGTCGGCATCCCGGCGGACGACCTGCCGCACGTGTTCGACAGCTTCTATCGCGCGACCCGCGGCGACCGGGTCGTGCCGGGGACCGGGCTGGGCCTCGCGATCGCGCGCGGGCTGATCGAGGCGATGGGCGGCCGTATCGAGGCGGTGAGTCCGCGCCCGGATCTGCCGCGCGACGGTGCGCCGGGCACGGTGGTGACTCTGCGGCTGCCCGCGGCCAAGGTTTTGGCGAGTGCGGCATGAACGAGAATCGGGTGCTGGTGATTGACGACGAGCCGCAGATCCACCGCTTCCTCAAGCCGGCGCTGGAGACCGGCGGCTACGAGGTGGAGCGTGCCAACAACGCCAGCGAAGGGCTGCGGCTCGCCAGCCTGCGCCCGCCCGCCGCCATCCTGCTCGACCTCGGCCTGCCTGATCAGGACGGGCAGGACACGCTGCTGAAGCTGCGGGCGATCACGCATGCGCCGATCCTGGTGGTCTCGGCGCGGGACAAGGACGAGGAGAAGGTGCAGGCGCTGGACGCCGGGGCCGACGACTATGTCGAGAAGCCGTTTGCGCTGACCGAGCTGCTGGCCCGGCTGCGCGCGTGCCTGCGGCGCGCGCTGGTGCAGGACGGCGTGGTGCAGCCGTTCGAGCGGGAGGGGCTGCGGGTCGATTTGCGGACGCGCCGGGTCTGGGTGGAGGGGGCGGAACTCGTGCTGACGCCGCGGGAGTACGACCTGCTCGCGGCGCTGGTCCGCAACGCCGGCCGGGTCATCACGCACGCGCAGTTGCTGCGGCTGGTGTGGGGGCCGAGGCATACCGAGGATGTTCAGTACCTGCGGGTGCACATTTCGCATCTGCGTCAGAAGATCGGGGAAGCTGGGGCTAAGCTGATCCGGACCGAGGCGGGGATCGGCTATCGGCTGATGGCGGAGTAGATGGGCCGCTGACAGGGCGTTCTGCTCCTGTGGATCGAGAGCGTACAGAGTACGACAAGCTGAACGAACGCGGAGGCAAGGGGCTGAAAGCCCTGTAAAGGAGAGTTAGCCGTGAAGGGTATCACCCCAATCCACGACGATGCGGATTACCAGCAGGCCGTGGCGGAGATCCGTCGTCTTTGGGGCGCAAAGCCCGGCACGCCCAATGGCGACCGGATCGAGGTTCTGATGGTGCTCGTCAATGCGTACGAGAACGAGCATCACGCCGTTGGTCTGCCCGACCCAATCGAGGCTGTCCGCATCCGGATGGATGATTTGGGCCTCGATAGGACGGCGCTTTGCAAGATGCTGGGGATCAGCACCGGGCGAGCGTCTGAAATCCTGAACCGCCGGCGGCGCCTTACCATTGAGATGATGCGCACTCTCTCGGCCAATCTCGGGCTTTCCGAAGCGTGCCTGCCTCAGGATTACGAGCTGGCACCAGCCGAACGGGATCCTATCGCCACTTAGATAGTGTCTCACTTTCAATTTTCGGGCAGAGCGCCGCGGCAGAGGAGTTCAGCTCGCACAAGTTCCAGGATTTCTGGCCGGAGCGCGCCGCAAGCTACCTTGCGCTCTGGGTTTCCTGTGTAGCGATCCTTGAAGGTCGAGCACTCCCCCACCGTCGTTTTAGTCGCGTAGACGGCGCCTCTGACCGGGAATCTGCATCTGCGCTCATGCCGCTTTCGGCTGACGCGGCTTATACGGTCCGCGCTTCTTCGCCGGCTCGGCGCGGGCATCGATCAACGCCACGACGTCCTCCATGCTCCAAAGCGTCTTGCTCAGGCCAGCGGCCATCGCCGGGCTGCAACGTAACGTCTTAGGCTGGCGCACGAAGTTGTGGAACGTGAAGTAAAGCGCGAGTGCATAAAAATGGCTGTCCACCTTCTCTGACAACGCGTTGGTGAGACGCGTGAACCGGCGCATAGACATACCCATCGTGAGGTTGTGCCGCTCAGTGTAGCTGGTGCTGACGTGCTTCGGATCGGGATTGCCCTCTACCCGTCTCTTGACGGCACCAGTGCAAACGCCAGGGCTGTAGCGGCCAGCGCCCGGCACATCGCCGTAGAGCTTGACCAGCATGGCGTAATCCACGTTCGCGCCGAACGCGCCTTCAACCGCTTCCAAGTAAGCTTTCAGCCCGTCAGTCGTAAGCTGCACCCCGGTCGCCAGCCGGGCCGCCACGTCCTGCATGAACTCGTGCGCGTAACCGGCATCGCGGCCAGCGATCTTGCAAGAGACGATTAGCTTGCTGTCGGCATCCAGAGCCGTCCACGTCCACACGTCGCCAGCTTCGTCCGGAGCGGCTTTTGCGGTCTCGACGCCCTTCGCCGTAGCGTAACATTAGCTCCAAATCTGATCGGCCTGAATGCGCTTGTTGCACAATTTTTGCACCGTCTCGTCATGGTGCTGGGAGCAAGCCTTTCCTACATCCACCAACAGAGCGACAACCGTGTTGATGCTCACGTCCACCACGCGGGAAATGGACCGCATGGACGATCCCTCGACCAGCATCGAGAGGATTTGGACCCGCTTGGAGAGAGGAAGCTTGTTCACGCAGTGCGGGATATGAACTTCTGTGCTTATCATCGAGAAAAGTCGCTCGGTTTAACTCACCGCTCGTAGCGCGGTCCCGGCCTGCCGGTCAGGGCGAGCGGCCGTGCTTGTTAGGTTCCAGATCAGCCCCTCCAGCTCATCCAGAGGAAGACACAGTTCTTGGGCTATGTGGGCCTTTGTCACGCGATCAGACCAGAGTTCAGACAGGACCTTCCGCCAAACAATAGAGGTTTCCCTTTCGATCCCGCCGGGCTCCGAAGCCCGATATCCTCTTCTAGTAAGCTCGACGCACATGGATTTGTAATTCCAGTCAGAGAGCAACCCCAAGCGGTTCACTCTATGGGCTATTGCCATGGCCGATACTCGCCACCTAGTTTTGGCGCGTAGCACCACGTCAATAGTAACTGGGCGAGGAACACGAGCCTTAACGTCATTAGCGGGCATCAGAAAGGCCGACGCAAACACATTGGCTTCTCGTTCGATCATCCGCGGCCCTTTGGGGTCGCCATGCCTGTGCATTACTAAGTGACATAGTTCGTGGGCAGTGTCAAATATACTGCTCTCGGCTGTCTTGAAGTTGTTTAAGAACATAAACGGCTTCTGATCCTGCCAGAACGAAAAGGCGTTCACGGCCGCCGTGTTCTCCGAAAGCGAGAATACCCGGACTCCATGCGTCTCTAATAACCCGAGCATGTTGCCAATTGGCTTTTCTCCGAGACCCCAAAACTGACGTAGGTAATGAGCGGCAGCTTCCGGGTCACTCTCATACTCCAGGTCCAGAAGGTTAGGCTCCGGTAGGCCAAACCTACGCTCAATCCACGTATTGAGCTGCAGGCCAAGCATTCCCGCAGCGAGCGCTGCATCTCGCTCTCGTGCGCTCATCTTCGAAAAACTCCGGAAGCTTACGGAGCCCGTATCAATCTCCTGGATGTCTGACGCAAAGAAGAACTCAATCGGAAAATCTAAGGCGCGGGCCAACTTCGCCAGCGTCATGTCGTCCGGCTGGTTAAGCCCGTTCTCCAGCCTAGAGATGGTGTCGGCAGCAAGCCCGGTGCGCTCCGCAAGCGCTCTAGCCGTCAGTCTCCGACGCCTTCGCGCGAGACTAAGCCTATTCGCATTGAACACGCTCAAGCCGCTGGCTTGCGCACGATGACGGGATCAAAGTCCGCTACGGCATCATCGTCAGACAGCGGCAGCCTGGCGCCGTCCTCATCCCTGCCATTCGAGAGGTATAGGCGCTCCACAAAGGAGCTAAATTCGCCGTTGGTGATTACCGGACGCGACAGCTCGCAAGCTCCTGTTGGCGCTGTCATCAGGTAAAACGTGGCGCATTTTTCAGAGGGCAGCTTAGTAAAACGCGGAAGGTGCTCAAATAGGTTGCCTTCACAAAGCCGCTCCGAACCCGACCCTTTCGATGATCTTGGCGAGGGCTCTTGCTCATCGTCGCAAGCCACATCCACGTTCGAGAATGCAACGCGTATGTTTAACTCTCGATTGAAAATTGACTCAACGCCGTCAGTCCGGTCAATAGCCCAGGCTGATCCGACATACTCGTGGCGTAGCGCCCATGTCCCAGACTGGTAGCCGAACGTTCCTGCCGCGTTCGCACAATGATTTGGGGTGGCGTTTCCTGCCGCGTTGATCGCGACACCTCTTACACGAAGCAGCCCCTCGCGGCTCAGACCAATCGCGGTCAACCGCTTATCAACGTCCCACCGTTCCTTCAGAACGACCGTCTCGATCCAGGCCACCATTCAACTCCATGTCGGTTTTTCATCCCTACCAGTAGGGCGAAAAAATCGACACGTCAACGCGTCCACCTTATAGCAGCCGCCTTCCTGGCAATCTCCGCCCGCCTCTCCGGCGACATAGCCGCAGCTCGGGCGGCTCCGCCCCGCTTGCCGAGCGCGACCGCAGCCGCGTCCTTGCCGCCGTCTGGCGGTAGTAGGTCAATTTCTTTGCATATCGCGATCCGCGCGACCTTCACGGCGGCGCCGATCACGTCGGCCGGGCGCTTCTGCCCCTTGGGTCCGGCTGGCACGACTATTCTTCCGTCGCGTTGACGATAACATAGCCTTTGGGGTTCTTCCGTGGGATGGCTGGACGCCAAGTGACAGATATGACCCTGGCCCCCTGGCGCGCCAACTCATCTAGTCGCTCCTGCAGCGCCTGCAGGTCATCAGATACCTCGTTCACCCAGTAGCGCATGCGGTTACCTTCTTTGCTTTCCGCTAAGCACACAGGACGCGCAGGGGTTAAAGCGAGCGGCGCAGCTACGCGTGCGAAAATTCAAGATGAGACACTACCGCCACTTAGAACGCCCTGCGTTTATAGCGGAGATCAAGGTTAATCAACCTAGGCCTGCCTACCTCGCGCATAATCGGCGACCCGCTTCGCGGTCGGCGTCGGACGGTTCGGTGCCGGCGAACGCATCGGTGCGGCCGGCCTCCGATAGCAGCCTCGCGCCATCGGCCGGGAGCAGGAAGCGCGCCTGTGTGTTGCGCGCCACGGCGGCGCGGACGGCGCATGTATAGCCCTCCTGGGTGCCGTAGCGCTCCTGCAGGGACGGGCGTGGGTCGCCGGAGGCGAGGCGCTCGGCTTTGGTGCGGGCGAACGGGATGTAGCCGCCGACCAGCCCGCCGCCGCAGGGCTGGCCCTTGAAGAAGCCGGCGCGGACGACGTTCCAGCCGGTGTACGTCCCGAGCGGCGCCTGATGCAGCACGGACGGCATGCCGATGTCTTCGTTGCCGTCCGCGCCGACCTTCGGCATCAGGGGCGGAATGATTTGCCGCACCGCGGGCGGCTGGCGCGTGATCACGCCGGAGAAGTCGTTGGCGCGCAGTTCGGGGCCGAAATCGTAGTCGATGAGGCCGACGGCCATCCTGGTCGGCGACGGCGCCCCCGGGATCGAAGGGAAGCCCATCGCTTGTTGCGTGGCCGGCACGAGGCCTCCGTCGGCGAGACGCGGGTAGGCGCTCGGCGGCGGTTCGGTCCCGTGCACGACCCATTCGACCAGCGCCGCCTGCAGCGCGTTCATGGTTTCGGTCTCGGGGTTCGGGTTGCGCGCCAGGACGCAGCCCGGGGCCGGGCCGGAGGCGAGCGCGAATCCGCCCTCGGGGTCGCCGTTATGCGTGGTGCCCGGGAAGTAGTAGCGCCGCACGTTGTCCGGCAGCGGTAGGTCGGCCTTCTCGTCGGTCCCGGTGAGGGCCACGGTCATCAGCCGCGCGTTGAACTCGGTGGCGCCGAAGGTCTCGAAGATCTTGGGGCAGGTCTTCGTGGCCGTGCAGCGGTCGAGCAGGCTCGCCTCCGGTCGGCCGCGGACGGCGTCGGTGTAGCGGGACCACCAGAGCACGCCTTCGCCGCCGGGCTCGTAGAGCGTGCCGGAGCCGCTCGGCACGCCGAAGCGGAGGTTCACCCCGGTGAGCCGGCCGCCGATGTGCGGGTTGGCGCCGTCGAACACGATGCGCCCCGCCTCGTCCTGGTTGAAGCCGAGCAGCAGAAAGGTCTTCAGCGCATTGCCGGATTGCGAGATGCCCTGGACGATCGCGTGGGTGATCCGGCCCGCGACCGGGTTGGGCGTGCCGGCGGCGTCCCGCTGCTCGTAGCGGAAGAACGAGGCGACGTCGCGCATGGCGGCGAGGCCGACGCCCAGCACCTTCGGGTCCTTGGCCTGGTAGGTGAGCTGGTAGAGCTTCGCCTGGTCGAAGCCGCCCTTCACGCAGAGCATGCGCGGATTGGGGACCCCCGGGAAGGGCGTCGTCGCGCAGTCGGCGAAGGCCCAGTCGCTCGAGGGCACTTCCGTCGTCGGGCCGACCTCGCCGGCGCGCGTTTCGGAGGCGATCGCGAGCAGGTGGAAGCGGGCGGTGTCGAGCGAGGCGGCGTCGTACGGGTTGGCGTAGGAGAGGATCCCGAGCGGGCGCGACGCCACGCCCGGCGGGACGTCGGCCGTGCGGGAGAGCACGGGGCCGGTGATGCTCGAGCCGTCCGGGTTGCGCGCGACCGGGACCTGGACCGCCCAGTTCGCGTCGGTCTGCGCGAGGTCGCCCTGCCAGCCGCTGATCAGCCGGACATGGCCATCGTCGAGCGGCGAGGTGGCGCCGCGGTTCGGCTTCACCGGAGCGCCGCGGTTGACCACGTCATACCAGAGCACGCCGCTCGCCCGCGCCATGTCGGCGGGCTTGGCGAGGGTGAACTTGGCCACGTATTCGACCATGCCGCGCGCGTTGACCGGGGCGCGGTCGATATCGGTGATGATCGCGTTGCCCGGCGCGTGCGGGTCGAGCTCGCCGAACGCGCGGCCGGTGAGCGTTTCGGTCGCGCCGATGGCGCTCGTGCCCGACTCGGTCTGATCCACCACGATGCGAACGACCCGTGCCGTCGCTGGAGCCGCCGCGAGCGCGAGCGCGAGCCCGGCTAGCGCCGCCCAGGTCCTCATCGCACTGCTCCCGCCTGCATGCGCTTCAGCCAGACCCCAGCATCCGGCGCGGCCGCAACCGCGGACGGCGCGCAGGCGAAGTTGGCCGCCTGATCCGTGCTGCCGGCGCCGCCATAGCGGGCGGCCAACGGATAGGCGCAGAGCGGGCGCGTCCGGTCCACCTGCCCGCCCGTGCTGTGGCTGGCGATCAGGACGTCCGGCGCGTGGCCGTGCTCGACCCAGTCGTCGAGCGCGCCGATCGCGTCGAACTTGTCCGGCCCCGGGCCGCCGGAGCAGTGTCCCATGCCCGGCAACAGGAACAGGCGGAAGAAGTCCTGCGTGCCCGCCGCGCTGCCGACCGCCCGTTCCACGCTCTCGTAATAGTCGATCGACCCGCGCGCGGAGGAGACGTTGTCGGCCCAGCCGTGGTACATCAGCAGCTTGCCGCCATGGGCGCGGAACGCTGCCAGGTCCGGGCTGGCCGCGTTCATCAGCGGCAGGCGCGCCGAGGCGGCCGCGAGGTCGCGATCGAAGTCGAAGGTGTGCCAGTCGAAGTTCGGGTCGCCGAACAGCCAGAACTTCCACAGTTCCAGGCGCACCGGCTCGGGCTGGCCGACGATGTAGGCGGTCCAGCCGAGCCGCGGGTCGCCGCCGGGCGCCTCGCTGCCGGGGTCCCAGCCGGGGAACAGCGGCTCGCCGGTGCGCCGGTTGTGCGGGCCGGCGTAGATCTTGCGAACCACATCGACCTGCGGCTGCGTGAGACAATCTTCGGCGTCGGCGGCACGACAGAGCAGCGTGCCCGGGTCGAAACGGCAGGCGCGCGGGTCGTCGATCACCCCGTCCTTCACGCCATCCAGCGTGTCGCAGGCGGCGACCGCGCTGCGGTTGATGAGCGCCAGTTTCGAGCGCGGCAGGATCTCCGCCCCGTTCGCGTCGTGGTTGGCGATCCAGGCCGCGAGGAAGCTGGCGCTGAGCGCGATGCGCGGATAGCCGGGCGCGCCGGCGAGCACGCCGTCGTAATCGTCCGGGTGGCGCTGTGTCTCCGCCATGGCCTGGAAGCCGCCGGTCGAGCACCCGGCGAAGTAGCTGCGGGCTGGCCAGCGCCCCATCGCGTCACGGACGACGAGCTTGGCGCCCTCCGTCATGACGTGGATGGCCCGATCGGCCCAGTCCTCGAGCTTGGCGGGATGGCCGACGACGAACCGGAGGTCGTCGCCCGTATGGCCTTGGTCAGTCCCCGCGACGGCGTAGCCACGCCCGAGCCCGTCGGCCATCGCCGGGTAATCGAGTACGCTCGAATACCCGCCATTGCCGATCCCGAGCAGCTTGCCGTTCCACGCGGCGGCGGCCGGCAGCCAGACCTCGAAGCCGATGCGGGAGTCCGCGGTCGGCGTCGCCTCGAGCTGGACACGGCAGAATGCCGGAGCCGAGACGGCCTTGTCCGCTGCCCCATACACCGCGAATGGGCCGGCGCTCTGCGGCGTCGCCGCCAGCACCTTCATGTCGGGCAGGGTGAGCTGGGTCAGCCGCGCGCAGTCCTGCGCCCGCGCCGCGCCAGCGAAACCGAGGACGGCGGCAAAAACCTGCGCCATGATGCGGTTGGGACAGCGGATCACGGGACGCCCTCGCCAGTGTCGGTTGGGGCCAGACGGCCCGGCGCAGGATCGGGCCAAACCACAGGCAAAGCAAATTACCTCGCCATTTGCAGGGCGTCCCAGATCCGCTGCGGGGTGGCCGGCATGTCGAGGCGGGTCACGCCGCGCGGGCGCAGCGCGTCGAGGATCGCGTTCATCGCGGTCGGCAGCGAGCCGACCGTGCCGGCTTCGCCGACGCCCTTCACCCCGAGCTGGTTGCTCGGCGAGGGCACCAGCACCGTCTCGATGGTGACCCGGCGGACGAGCTCGGCGCGGGGCATGGCGTAGTCCATGAAGCTGCCGGTCAGCATCTGGCCCGCATCGTCATAGACGCAGACCTCGCCAAACACCTGGCCGAGCCCCTGCATCAGGCCGCCCCAGATCTGGCCCTCAAGCAGGGTCTGGTTCAGCACGGCGCCGCAATCGTCGATCGAGACGTAGCGGATGAGTTCGGCCGTACCCGTCTCCGGGTCGATCTCCACCTCGGCCACGTGCGCGCCGGAGGGGAAGGCGCGCGGCGATGGCAGCTCGGCCGTGCTGTCGAGCTCGCCCGGATGGCGCGCGGCCAGCTCGAACAGGGTGATCGTGCGGTCCGTGCCGGCGATCCGATACGTGCCCGCTTCATATTCGATGTCGGCCTCGGCCGCCTCCAGCGCGGCGGCGGCGAGCGCCTTGCCCTTCTTCAGCACGATCGCCGCGGCTTCGGCGCTGACCGAGCCTTGCGACATCATGCTGCGCGAGCCGAATGCGCCCCCGCCCTTGAGCGCCGGGCCGTCCGGGCGGCCGGCGCGGAGGGTGATGCGCGCGGGGTCGATCTGCAGGGCGCGGCCGACGATCTCCGGCAGCACCGTCTCGTGCCCCTGGCCGGACGCGATCGCTACCTCGTGCAGCAGGATGTCGCCGCTGGGCTCGAAGGTGATCGCCGCCTCGTCGGTGGGCGATACGCCGCCTGCGGGCTCGATGAACAGCGCGCAGCCGATGCCGCGCAGCTTGCCGCGCGCCTGGGCCTCGGCGCGGCGCGCGGCGAAACCGTTCCAATCGGCCTCGGTCAGCGCCCGGTCGAGCAGCGAGGCGAAGTCCGCGCTGTCATAGGCGCTCGGCATCGGCGCCGTGCTGATCGCGTAGGGAAAGGCGTCGCGGGGGATCAGGTTGCGGCGGCGCAGGTCGATGCGGTCGATCCCGGTCTGGCGGGCGGCTTCGTCCACGAGCCGCTCGACCATGTAGGCCATGTCGGGCCGGCCGGCGCCGCGATAGGCGGTGATCGGCACGGTGTTGGTGACGGCGAGGCGGTTGCGCCCGAACACCGCGGGGATCCGGTAGGCGCCCGCGGCCATGAGCGTGGCGTTCATGGTGTTGGTGAGCGGCCCGGCGGCGGAGGGGTAGGCGCCGATGTCGCAGATCCAGTCGTGGCGGATGGCCAGGAAGCGGCCCTCGGCGTCCAGCGCCAGCTCGGCGGACAGCCAGACGGCCCGGCCGTGGTAGTCGCTCAGGAACGTCTCGGAGCGGCTCGCCACCCAGCGCACTGGGCGGCCGAGCTGGCGGGACGCCAGCGCCAGGGCGGCGTATTCCGGATAGGCGCCGCCGCGGATGCCGAACGCGCCGCCCACGTCCTGGGCATGCACGCGGACCTGCGCGGGGTCGAGCCCGACGAGCCCGGCCAGCTCGGCGCGGAGCCCCGGCATGCCTTGGCTTGGGCTCCAGAACGCGAGTGTCGCGCCGTCCCAGGCGGCGAGCGCTGCTTTCGGCTCCATCGGGTTGCCGACGACGCGGTCGCTGCGCAGTTCGAGCCGCACCACCTGGGCGGCGCGGGCGAAGGCGGCGTCGGCCGCGGCTGGGTCGCCGTAGTGAAAGTCGAGGGCGAGGTTGCCGGGGATGGACTCGTGCAGGAGCGGGGCGCCCGGGGCGAGTGCTGCGGTGGCATCGACCAGGGCGGGCAGGGTGTCGTACTCGAGGGCGATGAGTTCGGCCGCGTCCTGGGCTTGCTGTGCGGTTTCGGCGACCACGATGGCGACCGGCTCGCCGACATAGCGCACGCGCGCCTCGGCCAGGGCGGGGCCGGGCGCCGTCCGGAGCGGTTCGCCGCCGCGGCCCTTGAACGGCATGTGCGCCACGCCCCGCCGGTATCCGGCTGCGGCCATGTCGGCCCCGGTCAACACCGCCGCCACGCCTGGCGCCGCGCGTGCGGCCGCCGGGTCGAGGGCAAGCATGGCGGCATGGGCCCGGTCCGAGCGGAGGAAGACGGCGTGGAGCTGGTCCGGACGGTCCCAGTCCGCCGTGTAGCGGCCGGCGCCCGTGACCAGCCGATAATCCTCACGCCTGCCGTTATACTTCATCGCCGTTCCAGTCTCGGGCTGTCCTGGAACGTATCTTCGTGTGCGCCCCGAGCGTGTCTAGGGTCCTTAGGCGGCGGCGAGCATCACGGCGTCGGTGGTGAGCGCCGCGTCATCCGGCCGATCGAGCGCTTCGATGCGGACCGCGGGCTTGCCGCAGTCCGCCTCTCCGTAGGGCGAGCAGAACGCAACTTCGGCCGCATCCCGGCCGACGCCCATGCGGACCAGCCCGTCCGGGGCTGCCTTGCGGGTGGGGTCGAACAGGAACCAGGCGCCGCCCTCGGGCGCCTCCAGCCACGCCTCCATGACCGCGTGGAAGTCGGGCGGCGAGAGGCGCCAGGCATAGGCGCTGACGAAGCGGGCCGGGATGCCGAGCGCGCGGCAGAAGGCGATGGCGAGGTGGGCGAAGTCGCGGCAGACGCCCTGGCGCTGGAGCAGCGTGTCGCGGGCGGAGGTGCTCTCGTTGCTGGTGCCGGGCGCGTAGTCGAGATGGTCGTGGATCCAGTTGCAGATGGCGACCACGCGGTTGTAGCCCGGCGGGAGATGGCCGAACTCCTTGCGGGCAAAGGATTGCAGCAGGTCCGATTCCACGTAGCGGCTCGGGTAGAGATGGGTCAGCACCTCGAGCGGCA
>Ga0213875_10001087_pt1 | contig 18895 bp, 11 predicted proteins | sample BarmaccomBMRX_R8_FD_160105 | JGI IMG/M metagenome (GOLD analysis project Ga0213875, IMG submission 160105) | Root-associated microbial communities from Barbacenia macrantha in rupestrian grasslands, the National Park of Serra do Cipo, Brazil - RX_R8 | ecosystem: Host-associated > Plants > Roots... | reverse complement strand
TGGAAGGGTGGCCTCCGCCCCCGCCCCGCCCGCCCAAGACCGCAGTGGAGAAGGCCCGGATGGCGTTGATTCACTCGCCCGGCCAGGTCCACCGGCTGGCCTGGCGGTTCTCTGACGTGGGCCGGGCCGCCACCCTGGCCTCCCAGTTCCGCCGAGCCAAACCGGCCACACTCGACCCCGCCGCTACCGGCCGCTTCGACGCCCGCCCTTTCTTCGACCCCGACACCCGCAAATGGCGTATCGCCGCCCGCTACCTCCCCCCCGACAGTGAAGACGGCCCGACCGGGCCCTGAGCCATCGCCTCAGGGCAACGCTGTGGTGTTCGGGGCGTCACTTACCAACCCGGATAGATCGGTTGCTCGCCGGGTGGACGCCGACAGCTGTTATCGGGCAGCAACAGGCTTCGACACCATCTGCCCGACCGGTCCCGCCACCGGCTCGAGCAGTCGGCCGGGGGGGCCGGGCGTGCCTGGTCGCCGGGTAGGTCCGGCCGGTTAGGGGGATGGCTGGGCGGCCAGCTGGATGGGGCAGCGGGGGCCGGTGGCGGCCGCTAGTCGGCCGTCGGTGGTGACCAGGGTGGCGTCTAACGCTTCGGCCAGGGCTACGTACATGGCGTCCCAGCCGCGCACGGTGTCTCGCAGCTCCCAGGCCCGGGCCAGTAGGAGCCGATGCCCGACCCGTTCGCCGGGCCAGGCCTCGAGATCTTCGACGGCCTGGGCGGCCTCGGTGCGGTCCAGCTGGCCCCGCTGGTGCTGGCGGCGGATGACGCCGAAGACCTCGACGTCGATGACATGCGGAGCGGCCTGATCGACGTCGGCGCCCAGTCGGCGGCGGATGGCTTCTGCCCCCGGCCCTCCGATGAGCACTTCACACAGACAGGAAGCGTCAACCACCAGCATCTGGCCAGGCCCCCCGCTGCTCGTCGAGGGCCACCAAAATCTCCACCCGCCCCAGCGGCGCCGAACGCCGCCGGGTCCGTCTCAGCCATTCCTCCACGCTGGGTCGTGCCGCCAAGCGCACCGCCTCGGCGCGCAGCAGCTCGGGGACGCTGACGCCGGCCTCGGCGGCCCGCCGGACCAGGCCGGCGTACACCTCGTCATCGAGATCCCGGATCTGCACCGTCTTGGGCACCACCCCAACCTAGCATGCGAGTGCGCACCTCAACATGCGAACCTGCAACCTCCGATGATGATGCCGGGTTCTGCCGGTCGGAGGTCTGCGCACCCTTCGTCCCCGAGGGCAAGTTCCACGCGGCCGACGTAAGGAACGGGCTTCCTTGAGTTGGTAGTGCTCAAGGGTGGTGGGGATGTCCGTATGAGAGATAGATGACTTACCAAAGGTAAGTCAAAGTCTGCGGGCCAGACCCGGCCGTATAAAGAGCGGCCAGACTTGGCCGTCCGGGACAGCTGTCTGTGTGACCACGCCGGAGCGGGAGGGCAATGGCACCCGGTCAGTCGCCGTCAAGGCGCGACGTCCCAGGCTTTGCTGGTCGCTTGGTTGTGTGGCGGGCCAGGCCGGCGGGTGAGGGTGTGGCCTTTCAGGCGGTCACGGGCCTGCTCGGGCCGTACCTGAGCCCCGACAAGCCGGGCACGTGTCCCACCGCCCGTCGACCTGCTCGACCCGGCGTACTCCATTGCACTGCGGGCACGGGTTAGTTCGCCGTTCGTCGTGGTCGTCGTAATTGCGGGCCGCCGCGGCAGCCTGGCGATCGGTGTGGTCCTGGCTCCGGGGCCCCTTCGGGGTGGCGCGGCCCGTGCTCCCGGGCCTACGCACCTGGGCCCGACGGGTGTCCTCATCGGCGTGTAGCTCGCCGCGGAGGTGGTTGGGGATGCGTAGACGCCACAGGTTGCTGGTACCCGAGATCTCGCCGTTGACCAGCCGGTGGCGGTGGATCGACTCCACCCAGCCCAGCTGGGCCAGTTCCGCCATCCACCGCCCGGCGGTGCGTGCCCCCCTGCGCTTGATATTCCCGTCCCCCCCCTCGTTGCCCTCCTCGTCGGTCCGGGCGTCGCCGTCGGGGAAGATCAGGTCGTGGATATATCTCTCGCTCCACCAGCCCGAACAGGCCGGCCCGCCATCGGGAGCCGGACACAGCAGGGTGTCGGTGCAGCGGTCCAACAGCTGGTAGAGCACCGCGGCCAGGCGATCGGGCAGTTCACCGCGAGTCAGCGCCACCGCGACCGCCCGTCGGGTGCGATTGCGTTGGTTGCGGTCCCGGCGTTCGGGGTCAGCGCCGAAGCAGCGTCGTCGTTGGTAAGTCGGCCCCCGCACCGGGTATTGCTGCGGGCGCAGACGGTTACCACCCCGGCGGCTTCGTCTCGCCACCGCGACGATGGTCACTGCTGGGCCGCCCGCCAGCGCAAGCCCGGCCGGCACCGGTGCCATCGCTCAAGCGTCATGGCTTCGTCGTGCCGATCTCTGAAGCTCGCGAAGAGTCCAGGATCACGCGGCCTCCAGGGGCGTGGTCATCTGGGCGCCCAGCTCCTCGAGCGCCCGTCGTAGCCGCTTGCGGGCTCCGCCTGGCCCGAGAACAGCGTGTAGCAGGGCTCGGCGCTGGGCCGACAGGCCGCCGCGGAAGCCGAAGCGGTAGCCGCTGCCGTCGAGTTCCTCCTCGAGCAGGGCGGTCCACAAGCACACGTCCAGGACCGGGCAACACTCACAGAACCTCTTAGCGGTGCTGTGCGAGCCTCGGCCTTCGCCGAAGAAAATTTGGGGGTCAGCGTTCCGGCAGGCCGCCCAGGCCGGCCACACCTCCCGGGCGTGGTCGGAGCGGTAGACAGCCTGGCCACCAGCCGGCTTCGGCGCTGACAAGGGGGACGTCGCTATACGCGATGGATGCTCTTCGGGACCGGCTGAAGTCCCACGAGCGTTCGTAAGGCGGGCCGCAGTTGCGAGAGCGGTCAAGGGATGAGGCGGTTGCCACTCCTTTTTCTGCCGGATGGTGTGGTCCTGTTGGGTGCTCAAAGGCGTCTCCGAGGTGGCAAAGGCAGGCGTAGACCTGCGGTTTCGTGCAGAAACCGGCCTGCGACTACGCACCGGGGACGCGTGCTCCCGACTCCACGAGATGGGGTCCGCCACCCTGTCTTAGCGGTGGGGTAAGATCAAGCTGTCTGACCTTGATCTAAGGGGTTTGTCCCATCTCGGGGAACCGATAGCGAGCGTTCGGTTACCAGCCGGACGCTCGTCGCATGTCTGGGGTCATGACAAACGTCTAGGCGGCTCCTGCCTGGCTCTTGATGAGAACCCACTGGCCGTCGGGGAGCCGTTCGGCTCTGCCCTCGGCCTTCAAGATCGCGAGGTACTTTCTGGCGTTGCCTGGATGCCGGTCGAGGAGTGGACCAAGTTCGTCCACTGACAAGGACCCGAATTCAGCTAGCAGATCGGCGGCGTGCTCCCAAGGACGCGACGACGGCCTCCGTGACGGCCCCCTTCCGGTATGCCAGGTAAACAAGTCCGCCCGGCTGACTCGCCATCCATCGAGCAGCCGAGTGCCAGGCAGGACGCCGCGGTTAAGTGCTGCTTTCACCGCTGACGGACTCCTCCCGATTAGTGTCGCTGCTTCCCGGGTTGTGAGCTGCTCCGACGGCGTCTGTTCTAATGACATCCCTGTAATTCGACCGCGCGTCCTTGCGGAAGTGGTGGATGCTCGCGTTTCACCTGCTCGAGAAGCCTGACGTCGGCCTGCTCAATAGGCACCCGACACCATGGCCGCCTCCATGGCCGCCTCCGACCGGACCAGGGTGGAGGTCACTCCGCCACTTGGCGACGGTACTCCTCGACGGCGGCCGCCGGCACCATGGGTACGCCGTCCTCTCTTACGGTGCGGATGCCCCCGGTCAGCATGAGGTCCAAAGCGTCAGTAACGCTGATGCCCAAGGCGTCGCCGACCTGGCGGGGGCTGAACAGCTCGGTGCTGGTGTTGCCACTGGTGGCGCTCACGGGATGACCTTCCTTGTCTCAGTCGGGGAAGTCGGGGACAAGCTTGCCGTACAGGATGCGAATGGCCTCGTCGAGGGCGGCCAGGGACGCCAAGGGCTGGGTGTCGGCGGGGGCGGTCCGCAGAGCGTCGCGGGCGTCGTAGAGGGCCAGCAGGACAGGACGGACCTCGTCCAGGGTGAGGACGATCTCGGCCGGCAGCTCATAGCTCAACTCCCCCTCAGCGCCCCAGCCGGCGGTAGGTGCGGGTCTGAAGCTCGGGATCGGCCCGCCACTCCTCCACCAAGGCCCGCAGCAGCTCGACCAGGGCCACCCGCTTGTCGAAGGCGTCTACCTTCAGCGCCTCGTAGCTGGCGTCTTCGAGGTCGAGGCTAATCCGGTGGCGGTGCAGCTTCTCGGTGGTGCGGAACGGCTCTGCCGACTTGGTAGTGGCCACCTGGGCCATGCGGGTCTTGAGATCGGCCATGGCAACATTCTAGCAAGTATTTACGTATGGCACTTGCCGTACTTAACCGAGAGCCGCCTCGATCTCGTCGAGGACCGCGACGTACAGGTCCAGCATCCATCCCTCCGGGCGCTCCCCGTAGGTAGCGGCGATGGCCTCGCGCTGGGGGATGACGGTCGACAGCAGCGGCGCCTCAGCCTCGTCGAGGACCGACTGAGCCCCCGCCAGGGATCGAGTGGCGAACCGGGTCCGGGTTAACAGCACCGCCGCTGGCCGGCCGGCCTGACCTGCCAGGTCCAGGGTGACACTCAGCCGGTCGAGATCGAGCAGCGCCGGCTGGCAGGGGACCACGACCACGGTGGCGGCCGAGATGGCAGCTCGGATGACATCGAGGTTGCCGGGTGGAGTGTCGATCACGATGGTGTCGTAGCCGCCGAGGGAGGCCAGCCGGCGCCCCAGCTCCGGGGTGGACAGGGCTATGGCTTCCGAGCGCAGCTTCATTCCGTCTGCTGCGGCCCGCTCGAACCAGCCCTTGGCCGAGCCCTGGGCGTCGCCGTCGACCAGAAGGACCCGCTCGTTCCGCTCCGCGGCCGCCTCGGCCAGGAAGACTGCCGAGGTGGTCTTGCCGACACCACCCTTAAGGTTGGCCACCACCAGGATCACGGTGGCAGGCTAGCAAGTGTCTACGTGCCGCACGTGGACACTTGTTCGATCAGGCACGTGACTACTTGACGAACGTAAGTACTTGTTGAGCAGTTCGTTCGGGCTGACGATGAGCGCACCGCCACCGAGAATGCGGGCGACAGCATCCAGCCGGATAACCTCCCAGAGGGGCTCGGCGCCGTTTTGGCAACCAGGTGACGGTAGAGGGTGGAGCGGCTGACTTGGATGGCGGCGGCGATGTCGGCCAGGTGCACGCTCGCTCTCGTCATGACATGCGCCGGGCGACGGCGAGCTTGTCGGGGAATCATCCGGCTGGGGGCCGGCCGCCCGTACGGCCCCGGCCGAGATCACACAGGCGCTGTCCGCCGGTTCCGCCCCACCTGGGCGGGACGGCTGCCTCCACCGGCGAACAACGCCCGATCCTTAACCGGTCCTCCCGCTTCCGGGGCACGAGAGGATCACCGACAGCAGGCTGTCGGCTGAATCTCACTGTCCGCCCGCTATCGCCACAACGCTGGCCCAACGCTGTCCGCGGTCAGGCCTTAGGGCAGGAAGTTCAGACTTTATGCGGGAATCTGCCTTTGCGTTTTGCGTGGCTCACTTGTACGACCACTTCTAGCGGCCACGAGGGCACGCTCGGGCAGACCCTACTGACAAGGCCGAGTGAGGATCCGTTCTGATGCGCTGGTCGTCAGCTGCTCGCGGCGGCCAGGTGGCGGTAGAGGGTGGAGCGGCTGACGTCGATAGTGGCGGCGATGGCGGCCAGGGTGTGGTCGCCTTGGTCGTAAAGACGGCGGGCGACGGCGAGCTTGTCGGGGGTCATGGCCCGGGGGCGACCGCCGTGGCGGCCTCGGGCTCGGGCCGCTTCGAGGCCGGCGACGGTGCGTTCGCGGATGAGAGCGGCCTCGAACTCGGCCAAGGCGCCAAAGAGGTGGAAGATGAGCCGCCCGGCCGGGGTGGTGGTGTCAATCCCCTCGGTCAGGGACCGGAACCCGATCTGTCGGGCCCGGAGGTCGGTGACGGTGGCGATGAGGTGGCGCAGGCTGCGGCCGAGCCGGTCGAGTCGCCACACGACCAGGGTGTCGCCGGGGCGCAGGTGATCGAGGACCTGGTCGAGCTTGGGTCGGTGGTCGAGGGTACCGCTGGCCTTGTCGGTCCAGACCCGGACGCAGCCGGCGGCCTTCAACGCGTCGGTTTGCAGGTGGGCTTTCTGCTCGATGGTGCTGACGCGGGCGTAGCCGAGAAGGTCTCCCATCCGGTCAGCGTCTCAAAAAGGGGGGCGTGGGGGGTGGATGGGACGTTGTTTTCGGGCACGGCTTTTGACGCACCGCCCAGGCCGATTTCGGATAGTTGGTGTCAACGTGTCAATAAGGATCGTTTCTTATACGGAAGAGGCGGGGTGGTCGGCCTAACCAAGACACCGACAGGCGACAACGAGCCGGACACTCCGACGGTGCTATGACGCCTATCTTGCCGCTCTTATGAAAGGGCAAGTGGGGGCGCATTGGCCATTGACTGCAGGTGATCGGCAGCCTATGGTGCGCACTACGTCTTCCGAATGCGCTGCTATTCGGGGTTTCTAATGGGGGGTCCGAGGGTGCGGGTTGCCGTTCTCCGACGGTGCTGGTCTGGGCGCCGCAAGGTTGTTGGTGTCGTGACGGTGGGCTGTGTTTCGGCGCTGATGGCGTGGTTTATGGTGCCTGCGGCCGGTGTGGCTTCGACTTCGGCGGCGGCATCGGCCACGACCGCTACGACGCTCCCGTCGTACCCGCCGCCCCAACCCGGGGAGATCCAGGATCTGAGCACCGCCGATTCGAACACGTTCTTGTTGCCTGACAGGTCGTACCAGACGGTCATCTCCAGCCAGCCGATCAACTATCTCGGCCCGTCCGGTTTGTATGTGCCGATTAACAACACCCTGACCGGTGACACGAACCCAGGATACGCGGCCCAAAATACTGCCAATAGTTGGCGGGTGGAGTTCCCGACTCAACTTGGCAGCGACCCGGTGAAGTTGACCCTGGCAGACGGGGCGTGGCTTTCGTACTCGCTGTCGGGCGCCGACAGCCAGCTGTCGACAGCGGCTTCGACCGCCTCGTACGCCAACGTGCTGCCGGGCACGTCGGTCTCCTATCAAGTGTCCGACATGGCCGTTCGCGAGAGCATCTCTCTTGTTTCGAACTCCAGCCCATCCAGCTACACGTTTCCGGTTACGACCAGCCCGGGGATCCAGTTGGACGCCGCCGGCGACGGCGGCGTGGCAGTTGTTGACAACGGGACCGTAGTGGCGGAGATGGATGCCCCGACGGTGGTCGACGGGGCTGGGGCGGCGGGGCCGGCTAGCATCAAGGTCAGCCAAGCCGGACAGGGCTGGACGGTAACATTGGCGGTGGACCCGGCCTGGCTGGCTGACCCGGCCCGGGCCTGGCCGGTGGTGATCGACCCGGCGGTGACATTGGGCTCGCCTGCATGGTGTTGGATGGACCAGTTCGCCCCGACGGTGCATCAGTCCTGTACGGGCAGTTCGGCCATGAACGTGGCGCAGGTTAACCATGGCGGCACGGACTACGCCCAGAACGGCCTGTTGCAGTTCTCGATGAGCAGCATCCCATTCGACGCCCAGGTCTATGAGGCCGCCCTGTCGGTGGTGGCCACGACGGTGTCGGGGTCGTCGGGGGCGGTGTACGCCAAACCGCTGACCCAGGCCTGGATCGCCTCCCAGGTCACCTGGAACAACGACTCGACTGGCAACGCTTGGACCACGCCGGGCGGCACGGTGGTGGCCGCCCCCCAGTCCGACCCTTACGCGTACAATAGTGCCTCGACAAGCGGGGCCGGCTCAGGATCCACCTACGTCTGGTATCCGACCCAACTGGTCCAGGACTGGGTCAGCTATCAGGCCACCAACGCCGTCGGCACTAGCACCGGGGTCGGGATCGCCAACGTCGGTTTCCAGGTCTCCACGCCCAGTGCCACTCCGGTCAGCTACGCCTTCGCCCCGACGGGGGCCACCCTGGTGGTGGACTATCAGCCCCGCACCGGCACCCTGCCGTCTCTGAAATATGACACCCACCAGCTCAACGACCGCACTTTCTATGATGTGCAGGTCGCCAACGACAACGGGGTGCTGCAAAGCAACGATGTGCATGTGCCCGGAGTGGGCTTGGACCTCAACGTGGACCGCTACTACAACACCCTCCTGGCCGCGTGGAGTTTCACTGTCGGCCCGGACGTGGCCCTGAGCGTCCACCCTGACGGTTCAGTCGATTTCACCGGGCCGTCGAACTACCGGGAGCCGTTCAACCAGACCAGCACCGCGGTCTATCCGAACACCGGAACCTGCAAGGTGAACAACGTCTCCTATACGGCCACCTATCTGGCCCCGCCGGGAGCGGACGCCACCTTGTGTTATACCGGCACCGTTTACTACCTGCAGAAACATTCCAGCAACGAGACCCTCGAGTTCGGCGGCACTACCAACTCGGTCAACGGCACGTCGTATCTGCTCAGCCAGGACATCGACAAAAACGGGATGGCTGGAGCCGGGAACGTCATTACCTACAATTACACGGGCACTCACACCCTGCAGACCATCACCGACACCCAGGGCCGAGCGTTCACCGTCACCTACGACACCACCATCCACAAGATCCACAATATTGCCGGCCCGAATGGGACGTCGGCGCCGGTGCACCGGTCGTGGACCTACAACTGGAATGACAGCACCGGCACCTTGACCAGCTACGTGGACCCGGCTGGCAACACCACCAGCTACGGGTATGGGGCGGCGGGCACCTTGGACGAGATCGACACTCCCGGCACCGCGGCGGGCATATCGACCACCAAGACGGTCAACAATGGCTCGACGGGGGCGGTGCAAACCTTTAAACGTCTCGACGGCTCCTGCCCTTCGGGGGTGTGTTCCACCTCCTACACGACCACTACCACCCTGTCGGGGTCGCGTTGTGCCGCTTACGCCAATCAGGGCCATCTGGTCACCGATCCGACCACCATGGCCGGTTGCGCCACTGTCACCGACCCGGACACCCATCAGACCAGCTCCGGCTTCGACTACGCCGATGAGGCGGTCAAAGCGGTCGACGGCAAGAACCAGGTCACCGCCGCCAGCTACAACGGCAACTCTGAGGTGACCGAACTCGACAACTTTGCCTCTACTGGCAGCTCACCAGCGGAAACCACCATCAGCTACAACAACACGTTCACCAACGGCCCCCAAGACCGGCCCGTCTCGGTCCAGACGCCGGTCGGGGCCCAGTCGTCGTTCAACTACGACGGTACCAACCTCTACCAGGTCGACTCCGTCGAGGACGCCCAAGGCAACTGCACGAACTACAGCTACGACAGCGGCGGGAATGTCACCCAGAACGCGGCCGGCAAGACCGGGGCCGGCTGTACCACCGGCAGCGCCGCGCTCACGGCCACCAACTACTACCAGGGCGACACCTACCTGGGCTCCCCGGCTAACTGTGGGCCGTCGGGCGCCGCCGCCCTGCCCGGCCAGCTGTGCTACCGGGTGGACCCGTCCGGGAACGTGACTAGCTACAGCTACGACAGTACCGGCAACCTGGTCAAGGTCACCCCGCCCGGCCCGCTGGGCGCCACCAGCTACACCTACGACGGCGACGGCCGCCTGGCCACCAAGACCACCGCCAATGGCTATACCACCACCTACGTTTACGACACCATCGACCGGCTGACCGGCATCTACTACAACAACAAAACCCCGGCCACCTGCACCCCCGCCGCCGGCAACAACAACTGCTCCGGTTTCGGCTTCGACGGCGACGGCAACCTCCAAGCCCGCACCGACACCACCGGCGTGTACGCCTGGGTGTACGACCATCTCAACCGGCTCACCACCGAAACCCTGCCGACCACCACCAACCCAAGCTGCGGTTCGGCCACCAACAACACTCTCACCTGGGTCTACGACGCCGCCGGCAACGTCACACAGACCTGCGACCCCAGCACCACCAACTACACCTACACTTATGACGCCGACAACCAGCTGCTGACCATGGGCAACACGACCGGCAGCACCTGCACCGGCACCCTGGTCAAATGCACCGTGTTCGCCTACAACGCCGGCCACCAGCGGACCACCACCAGCTACCCCAGCGGAACCGCCACCCCTGTCACCCAAACCACCAACTACGACAACTCAGGCCGCCCTCTCACCGTCACCACCACTGGCCTGGTCACCGGCAGCATCCCCACCCTCACCTACACCTACAACACCACCGGGACTGGCGGCCACGACACCAGCCTGGTCCAGACCGTCAACAACGGGTCGACCACCACCACCTACGGTTATGACACCCTCAACCGGCTGACCAGCGCCACCGGCGGTACCCACAGCTACACCTACACCTACACCGGTACCACCCGCACCCAATCCCAAATCGACACCACCATCACCTACTGGGATTACAACAACGCCGACCAGCTGTGCTGGGGGAACTCACCCACCAACGGGACCAGCTGTACCAGCCCGCCCACCGGGTCCACCACCTACAGCTACGACAACGACGGCAACGAGACCGCCGGCGCCGTCGGCGCCACCGCCACCACCTTCACCTACAGTCCCCAAGACTTCACCGCCACCATCACCCAAGGCGGAACCGCCACCAACTACAGCTACGCCGACGTCGACCAAACCAACCGCACCGCGGCCGGCACCACCGTGTTCGACAACGCCCCGCTCGGGCTGGTCCGCTCCGGCACCACCTTCTACACCCGCGACGCCAACGGCACCCTCATCTCCCGCATCGCCGGCACCAACACCGACTACTACCTCTACGACGGGCAAGGCAACGTGGTCGGCCTAGTCGACAACAACGGCAACCTGGTCGGCAACTACACCTACGACCCGTTTGGGATTACGACCGCCACCAACGACCACTCCACCACCATCGGCACCGACAACAAGATCCGCTACCACTCCGGCTACCAAGACCCCACCGGCCTCTACCACTACGGCGCCCGCTACTACGACCCCAACAGTGGCACCTTCACCCAACCCGACAGCCAAGCCCCCACCATCAGCAACATCCTCAGCACCAACCCCTACCTCTACGCCGCCGACAACCCCACCAACAACACCGACCCCACCGGGATGAGCTTCTGGGGTGACATCGCTGGCGGGCTGGACTTCTCAGTTGAGGCATTAGGGGCAGTTGGAGTGGGAGTTCTCGGAGTCGGAGCAGCGATAGGGCTCGCTCCCGAGACGGGCGGCTTGAGCCTTTTCGCAATCCCTCTGGCTGCGGGATCATTCGTCGGTGCTGGCGCCTTGGGTTACGGAGCTTACAATGATTTTTCCAATGCATGACGTTCGTAAGACTTGGCTCTATAAAGGATCAGTTGCCCTGATTTGGTTTTCCATGGTCCTATTCCTTCTCAACGGAGCATTCCTGGCAGCACTTTTGACCGGTGCGGTTGGAGGTACCGGAGTGGATGCCGCGGTTACAGCCGGTTTCATTGTCGCGATAATTTGTGCGGCGGTCGGCAGTTCAGGTATTCTCATTTCCGTGAAGAGGGCGCCGGCAAAGGATCGCCAGTAGAGAATAAAAGGTGGCGTACATTGCTCATAGACCAGTGTTGGGTTGGTGATTGCACCTGAGGTGACGATTCCGGCGGCCCTTTTGGCTGCGGGTGGACTAGCCATCGGAGCCGGGCGCCATGGTTCGTCTGCACTACTACTTATCTCGCCTACGAAGCCTCCTAAGAGGGCTCGAATGAGATTGGTTATGAAGCTGCGCGAAAGGCCTATAGTCCTCAGTGTATTCGTAGGACTATTTGGTGTCATGGCGGCTCTCGCCGCCCGATTCGTTTCAATATGGTTGGCACTTGTCTTCGGTCTACTCGCTATACTTTCGTTGATCTGGCGCCAGCTGATCGCCTTTAGAGCGGGTCAGGAACGAGCGCGAAGAAGGCATAGGTCTGCCGAAGACACCTGATGGGTCGGTTGGCGTAAGATCTCGAGAAGCAAGCTCAGATGAATGCTGTTAGCGCCCCGTGAATGCACCGATCATGTCGAGTGAGAGTGATCGGCCAATCTATCAGTGCACGGCAAAGAGAGCAATAAGGCCATGGCTCACTGTCGGCGGCAAGCTACTGGTATACCCGGACTACCTTGTTCATCGGCCGAACATCCTTGAACATCTCTTTTTTCGGAACCTCAGGATTAAGAGAATTGATATAACAGAGGTCACGGTGGCGCCTGGCGGTCTTTCAGGGGTGCGTACCGGAGGTCTAGCTGGATGGCGGACCCCCATACTACTTAGTCGGCGAGAAGGGGAGCGTGTCGTCCTTATAGTTCGGGAGCCAACACGACTCCAGGAGCTGCTTAACGACCCGACACGAAAATGATGGGACCGTCTGAGGCTTGCTAATCCACGCAGCCGTAGCTACTCAGTCGTCGTTGCTCTTATATTCCGGGGCGGCCATCTCTTCTTGTAACCAAAGTGTCCGCGTCAGTTGCGGGTTGCCAGCAGCCAATATCCCTCTGATTCGCCAACATCACCGCCCTCTACCACCCATCCGGGGGGAGCCGTGGCCTTCGGTCTGGCTCACCAGTCCAGCCATCTCTTTATCGTGGCCAACGAGACACGATCAGGGGCCGGCCGTGGGTGCTGGGAATGACAGTCTGATCTGGCCCCACCGGGTGCCATTTCGCTGATTTGAAATGGCCCCACCCCCAACCCAGCTGTCCCTACTCTGCGTGGCTGTCACGGCCCTGGGAGAGGGAGAAGGAGATGTCGAGGGTGGAGCTGTATGAACGTATCCGCAAGGACAGTCGAGACGGTCTGAGTATCCGGGCGTTGGCCCAGAAGCATGGGGTGCATCGCCGCACGGTGCGCGAGGCGTTGGCGTCGGCGACGCCCCGGCCGCATAGAACCCCGGAGCGGGTGTCGCCGGCGTTAGGGCCGTGGATGATGCTGATCCGGGCGTGGCTGGTGGCCGACCGTGAGGTGCCGCGCAAACAGCGGCACACGGCCCGGCGGGTGTGGCAGCGGCTGGTGGGCGAGTATGGCGCCCAGGTGGCGGAGTCCACGGTGCGGGCCTATGTGGCCCAGGTGAACTTCGAGTTGGACAACACCATTTTTGCGGTGATGGTGCCCCAGACGCACGGTCCGGGCGAGGAGGCGGAGTGCGACTTCGGTGAGTTCATGGCCTGGGTGGAGGGGGTGTGGTTGCGCTTGTGGATGTTCTGTCTGCGGCTGAGCCACTCCGGCCGAGGGTTTCATGTGGCCTTTTCGCATGAGGCCCAGGAAGCCTTTTTCGAGGGGCACGTGCGGGCCTTCGACCAGTTTGGGGGGGTGCCGACCCGGATCCGCTATGACAATTTGAGCGCGGCGGTCATCAAGGTGCTGTTGGGCCGGGACCGACTGGAGAACCCGCGCTTTGTGGCGTTGCGTTCCCATTACGGCTTTGACAGTTTCTATTGCCGGCCGGGCCTGGAGGGCAGCCACGAGAAGGGCGGAGTGGAAGGCGAAATCGGAAGGTTCCGGCGCCGCCATCTGGTCCCCATGCCCCGGGTGGCCGATCTGGCCGAGCTGAACGAGCGGTTGGCGGCCGCCGACCGCCTCGACGACGGGCGTTACATCGGCCGCCGGCCCCACACGGTGGGCCAGGCGGCCCGGGCCGAGCAGGCGTGGCTGCGCTGCCTGCCCGTTGAGCCCTTCGATGCGGTCACGGTGCTGCCGGCGGTGAAGGTGGACACCAAGGGCCGCATCTGTGTGCGCCAGAGCTTCTACTCGGTGCCGGTGCGGCTGGCCCGCCGCCACGTCACGGTCCGCCTGGGCGCCCAGCAGCTGGAGGCGCTGGCCGAGGGGCGGGTAGTGGCCCGCCATGCCCGCAGCTTGCACAAAGGCAGCGAGGACCTGGTATTGGATCACTATCTGGAGATCCTGGTGCGCAAGCCGGGGGCCCTGCCCGGCTCCACCGCCTTGGCCCAAGCCCGGGCCAGCGGGGCGTTCGGGCCCAGCCACGAGCGGTTTTGGGCCGAGGCCCGCCGCCGGTTAGGCGATGGGGCCGGCACCCGGGCATTAATCGGCGCCCCGGTGGTGGCTGAGGCCCTCGACGCGGCGGTGGGCATCGGCAGCGTGGACCCCGAGCTGGTGGCCATCGAGGCTCGCCGCATCGCCAGCCGCCGCTCGGCGGCGCCGGTGGTGCCCATCGGCACCGGCGCTCGCGATATCCGACCTGTTCCCCGTCTGGACCGCTATGACCTGCTGTTGGCCGCCGGGAGCGAAGCGTGAGCGCCCCCATGGCCCTCAGCGAACCGGCGGCTGAGGCCGCCATCGGCGCCGCCTGCCGGGTCCTGCACCTGCCCACGGTGCGCGCCGAAGCCGGCCCCCTGGCCGACGCCGCGGCCCGGGAACGGGTGACCCATCGGGCCTTTCTGGCCGAGGTGCTCTCCGCTGAGGTGGACCAGCGCGACCATCGCCGCCGGGCCCGGCGTCTACTCGAGGCGCGTTTTCCTCGGATCAAACGGCTTGACCAGTTTGATCTGGCCGCCGCCCCCACTGTCAACCCAGCCACCCTGGCCGCCCTGGCCAAAGGAGCCTGGATCGACGCCGGCCAGCCCGTGGTGTTGATCGGCGACAGCGGCACCGGCAAAAGCCACCTCCTCATCGGCCTGGGCGTGGCCGCCTGCGAAGCCGGCCGCCGGGTCCGCTACGTCACCTGCGCCCAGCTGGTCAACGAGCTCGCCGAAGCCGCCGACGAACGCCTCCTGTCCAAAATGGTGGGCCGCTACGGCCGCCTCGACCTGCTCCTCGTCGACGAGCTCGGCTACGTCAGCGTCGACCCCCGCGGCGCCGAACTGCTCTTCCAGGTCCTCACCGAACGAGAGGAACGAGCCTCGGTGGCCGCCGCCAGCAACCACCCCTTCAGCGAATGGGGCCAAACCTTCACCGACCCCCGCCTGGCCGCCGCCGTGGTGGACCGCATGACCTTCCACGCCCACATCATCGAAACCGGCACCGACAGCTACCGGCTGCGCACCGCCCGGGCCAAAAAGACCACCACCAAGACCACCCGCCCCAACCAAACCCCCAACCAGGAAGACCCGCCCCTCGACCACGACTAACCGCTCCCCCTCAACAAATCAAACACTCCCGCCTCAACTCGGCCCCTGCACACCCCGAACGCATCCAAAGGACACGCCCTTCGCCCCATCCACAACCCACCACAACCACATCAAACCCGTCACTCACCGCGTTCGCCACGTGCCGGGAACTCAACAAACGCGCCAACAGGTGGGGCCAAATCAAGCCATCACAGTGGGGCCATTTCTACTTGACATTTCCAGGGTGCAGTTACCGGGCCCCAACTAGAGACCGATGGTTGGACCGCGCTCGACCGGTGGTGGGATCCGGGCTTGTTCGTGGGCTTGGAGGGCTTGTGCTTGTTGGGTGACGAGGCGGGCTTGGCGGGTTTGTTGGGCCAGGTAGGCGGTGCGGGTCTGGTCGGCGGCCGCGATCTGGGCGGGGGTCATGGTTGCGACCCGTTGGGCTCGGATGTCTCGCTGGTGGCGGATGGTGGCCCGGCCGGCCTCGACCCCCGCCAGGAGGGCGTCCCTGCGGGTGGCGTGGTGCTGGTTGGTTGCGATGGCGGCCTGTTGCTGGCGGTCTCGGCTCGTGACCTGCCGGTCGAGGCCGGTGGCGGTGTGGGCTTCCCGCCCGGCCTCGTCCTGGTGGTGGCGGACGGCGGGAGCCACGGTCCGCTCGACGGCCGACTCGGCCGCGTGGCGTACCGCCTGGTCGGTCCATCCCGAGCCGGGCGGCTGGGGTTCGGACCAGCGTCGGGCCATCTCGTCTCGGCGGGCGTGGGCTGCTTCGACTTGGCGGGCTTTGCGGCCGAGTAGGCCGGGGCCGGCCTCGATGGTGCGGGCGTCGTCTCGGGCCCCCAGGTAGTCGGCCATCGCAGTGTCGACCAGGGCGTCGCGGCCCGCGGTGATGCGTTCGGCTTGGCCGTGATGCCAGTCGGCCTGCTGGCGGGCTACGGCGGCGGCGGCCCGGTCGGCCTGGTTGTCTCGTTCCCGCTGGCCGTCGTCCATGACCGCCACCTCTTGGAGGGCTCGCAGACCGGCGGCCAGGCGAGCGTCGACCTTCCTGGCCGCGGTGTCGAGCTCGGCCACGGTACGCCAGCCGGCCAGATCGAAACCTGGGGGCGGGACAAGTTCCTCCGGTCCGCGCCGGACGGCGAGCGCATCGGCTTCGGCCCGGGCACGGGCCATATCGAGGCCCCGGTCGGCCGGGTCCCGTCCGGCCGCCTCGATGATCTGGGCTTGGGCCTCCTCCCCGTCGGCGGCCACCACGTGCAGCAGGTTGTGGTAGCGGCCCCGGGTGGCCCCCACATACAGGCCGCCGGCGGTGGTGGCCTCGGTCACCCAGGTCACCGACCGGTCGGCGGTGACGCCCTGGTTGCCGTAGTCGGTGGTGGCATAGGCCAGCTGGACCGCCTCGGCCACATAGCCGGCCTGCAACCAGACCCGGCGGTCGGTCGGCCCGGCCGCCGAGCGGGCCACGACCGTGCCGTCCTCGCGGATGGCTTCGACGGTCCAGGTTTCCCGGTTGGCCACATCGGCAGCGGCGTCGTTGCGGCGGGTCATGATGCGGTCCCCGACCCCGACCCGGATCCCGTCCATCCCTATGCCGACCCGGGCATCGTCGACCAGGCCGGCCTGGATGCGTAGGTCTCGGACGGCCCGGTTGACCTGGTCGGCGTCGTCGTTGGTGGCCACCGTGACCGCCACCGTCTCCTCGTCGTCGCCGTGGGCGGCCACCTCGGCCGCGATGGCCGCCACCGCCTCGGCCGGGCTGGGGTGGACCACCACCGCCCCCCGCTGCACCAACGCTGCTGCCACCAGGTCGGGGTCGCGGCCGTCCCGCAACCGCAACGACAGATCCACGTAGTCCACGTCGGTGTCGGTGACCGGCAGGCCCGTCTCGTCGACGGTCACGGCCAGGAACCGGTGGACCTGGTCCAACAGGACCGGCCCCCCTTCGGCCCACCGCCCGGCGGTTTCCATGACCCCGCCCCGCCCCACCGCCCCCAACTGGCGGGGATCGCCGACCAGGCGGATGGCCGCCCCGGTCTGGGCGGCCACGTCGACCAGGGCGTTGGCCTGGTCCACGGTCATCAGCCCGGCCTCGTCCACCACCAGCACCGACCGCCCCGACAGCGCCGCCCCCTCCCCGGGCCCCCGATAGACCCAGCCGGTGACCGGGTCTTCCTGGCCCACCGCCAGCCGCCCCCATCGGCCCACCTCATCCCAGCGGAACCCGTACTTATAAACCAGTTTCGACAGCGACGACCCCTCCCCCCCCACCTCGGCCGCGGCCACCTGGGCCGCCTTGCGGGTCGGGGCCACCACCACCAACTCCCGGCCCTGGACCTCCAACCGGCGCCTGGCTGCGGCCAGCATCGCCGTCTTGCCGGTCCCGGCCGGCCCGATCACCACCTCCAGGCGGCGGGTCCCACACACCGCCGCCACCGCCGCCGCCTGCCCCCCGCCCAACCCCTCGCCGGCCGCCAGCCGGCCGCCGGCAGGGTCCCGGTCTCCGCCCCCGCCGGCCAGCCCAGCCAAGCCCAGGTTGAGCCGCAAATCCGCGGCGACCACCTGCTCGGAGGTCAAATGCCGCGACATCGAGGTGGGCGTCCACTCCGCCGGGTCCAGCACCGACTGGCACCGCCCGGCCGCCCTGGCCCGCACGTCTTCGACCAGCTCGGCCACCGCCGGGGGATCGCCGACCACCCCGCTGCCGGTCACCGCCGCCTCCACCCCGGCGGTCAGGTCCGCCTCGCTCCAGGCGCTCTTCTGCCCCGACAACACCGCCGCCGCCTCGGCCGCCACCTCCTCCCGGTCGATCTGGCCCACCGACATCCCCCTTTCCGCCTGGGCCGGCCGACGGGCCCCGGGGGTGAAGTCGAACCCGGCCTCGGCCAGCTCCACCCGGACCCGCTCGGCCAGCTGTGCCGGGGTCTCCCGCTCGGTCGGTTTGACCGGACGGCCCCGCTCCCAGGCCTGCTGATCCCACCCGTTGCGGACCCGCTGGGACGGCTCCCGCCCGGGATGGGCGGCCCGCCATTCGGCCTCGATCCGGTCCCGGTTGGCCGCGGTGCGCGCCGACCGTTTCGACAGCAGCTCGACCGCGCCCCGGGCCTGGTCGATCTCCCCGTCCGCACCCAGGGTGTACCCCTGGCCGGCCAGCACGGCCCGCAGCCCCCCATCGGTGACCAGCACCCGCGCCCCCCGCTCGTGGACGGCCCGGATGTGCTGGCGCATCGCTACCGAGTGCAACCCATGCCAGGACCCGTCCGGGGTTTTCACCCGGGTGTTGACCATCAGGTGGACGTGGCGGTGCGGGTCGCCCTCCCGGCTGGTCAAATGCGTCACCCTCGCCGTCTCCACCGTCAGCCCGCCCACCTCCCGCTGCGCCCCCCTGGAGCCGATCCGCGTCACCGCCACCGCCGACAAATAGCGGGCGATCTCATCGGCCTGACGGCCCAACGTCCGGTCGTAGGCAGCGGCCACCACCGGGTTCTGCGACGCCACAATGCTCAGCGACTTCGGGTTGTTGATAACCGTCTCCACGAACCGCAACGGCTGACGGTCCGCCCCCCCAGAGCGGATGACCCCCTTCACCTCACCCGTCGCCAGATCCACACCTTCCACCCACTTGATGAGGTCGCCCGGCTCCCCCAACACCGTCGCCCCGACCCGCTCCCCCAACCTCCAAGTGTCGATCTCCACCGCCACCCGCTCCTGCTCGCTGTAATACGCCTCAGCCCCCCGATGGCCCTCCTCGAAATAGCGAGCCG
>Ga0213875_10001086_pt1 | contig 18899 bp, 17 predicted proteins | sample BarmaccomBMRX_R8_FD_160105 | JGI IMG/M metagenome (GOLD analysis project Ga0213875, IMG submission 160105) | Root-associated microbial communities from Barbacenia macrantha in rupestrian grasslands, the National Park of Serra do Cipo, Brazil - RX_R8 | ecosystem: Host-associated > Plants > Roots... | reverse complement strand
GCGGTGGCCGGGAGCGCTTCCAGCGGGCCAGGATGGTGGCCGTGGCGGGGTACTCGATCGAGACGCCCCGGCTGCTGCTCAACTCGGCGTCCAGACGCTTCCCGGCCGGGCTGTGCAATGAGTTCGACCAGGTGGGCCGCTACCTGATGGTGCAGGGGGCGCCGCAGACCGCGGGCCGCTTCGACGCCGAGGTGCGGATGTACAAGGCGCCTCCGCCCGAGGTAAGTACCGAGGAGTTCTACGAGACCGACCCCGCCAAGGACTACAAGCGCGGGTTCTCGATCCAGACCGTCTCGCCGCTGCCGATCACCTGGGCCGAGCATGTCGCGGCCCAGGGGCACTGGGGCCGTGCCCTGCGCGAGTACATGAGCGACTACGTGCACTGGTGCTGCCTGGGCGCGCTGTGCGAATTCCTGCCGCTGCCGGAGAACCGGGTGACGCTCGCTGAGGAGAAGGACTCCTACGGCCTGCCGGTGGCCCGCTTCTCCTACTCCCAGTGCGACAACGACCGAGCCCTGGCCCGCGCCGCGCAGAATGTCATGGAGGACATCCTGCACGCGGCGGGCGCGGACGAGGTCATCACCATCCAGCGCTACGCCCACCTCGTCGGCGGGGCCCGGATGGCGGAAGACGAGCAACACGGTGTCGTCGACAGGAATTGCCGGAGTTTCGCGGTGCCCAACCTGTACATCACCGACGGCAGCGTGCTGCCCACCCAGGGCAGCGCCAACCCTGCCCTGACCATCATGGCCGTGGCTGCCCGCGCCGCCGGCCACCTCACCGCCGGCGCCTCGGGCGGCGCTTCGTGACACATCAACGCGCCTCACTAAGGAACTGATATGGCATCCACAGTGGCTGACTACCTGCTCGAGCGGCTGCGCGCATGGGACGTGCGGCACGTCTTCGCCTACGCCGGTGACGGGATCAACGGCATCCTCGCCGCCTGGGGCAGGGCCGAGAACAAACCTCGGTTCATTCAGGCCAGGCACGAGGAGATGGCCGCCTTCGAAGCCGTCGGATACGCGAAGTTCACCGGCCAGTTCGGCGTGTGCATGGCGACATCCGGCCCGGGCGCCATCCACCTGCTGAACGGCCTGTACGACGCCAAGCTGGACCACGTGCCCGTGGTCGCGATCGTCGGCCAGACCAACCGCAGCGCCATGGGCGGCTCCTACCAGCAAGAAGTCGACCTGCTCTCGCTGTTCAAGGACGTGGCCAGTGAGTACGTGCAGATGATCACGGTCCCCGAGCAGCTGCCCAACGTCCTGGACCGGGCCATCCGCACCGCCATGGCCGAGCGCGCGCCCACCGCCCTGATCATCCCCGCCGACGTCCAGGAACTCGAGTACTCGGCCCCGGCCCACGAGTTCAAAATGGTGCCCTCATCCCTCGGCATCGACTGGCCCGTCATCTCCCCGGACGACCAGGCGGTCGTCAGGGCCGCGGAGATCCTCAACGCCGGCGGCAAGGTGGCCATCCTGGCCGGGCAGGGCGCGCGCGGCGCGCGGCGCGAGCTCGAGGAGGTGGCCGATCTGCTCGGCGCCGGAGTGGCCAAGCCGCTGCTCGGCAAGGACGTGCTGTCCGATGAGCTGCCCTACGTGACCGGATCGATCGGGCTGCTGGGCACCCGGCCGAGCTACGAGATGATGATGGACTGCGACACCCTGCTGACCGTGGGCTCGAGCTTCCCGTACACGCAGTTCCTGCCCAAGTTCGGCCAGGCCCGCGCCGTCCAGATCGACATCGACGCCAAGTTCATCGGCATGCGCTATCCCTATGAGGTCAACCTCGTCGGGGACGCCGCGGCGACGCTGCGCGCCCTGATCCCCCATCTGCGCCGCAAGGAAGACCGTTCCTGGCGGGAGGGCATCGAGGCGGGAGTGGCCCGCTGGTGGCGGTCGATGGCCGCCGAGGCCGAGGTCGAGGCCGACCCGGTCAACCCGATGCTGGCCTTCCGCGAGCTGTCCGGCCGGCTGCCGATGGACGCCATCGTCACCGCCGACTCCGGCTCGTCCGCGAACTGGTACGCCCGCCAGCTCAAGTTCCGCGGTGACATGCGCGGCTCGCTGTCCGGCAACCTGGCCACCATGGGCCCAGGTGTCCCGTACGGCATCGGGGCGAAGTTCGGCCACCCGGACCGGCCAGTCATCGTCTTCGCCGGCGACGGGGCGATGCAGATGAACGGCCTGGCCGAGCTGATCACGATCAAGCACTACTGGGAAGAATGGGCCGATCCGCGGCTGATCATCGCGGTGCTGCACAACAACGACCTCAACCAGGTCACCTGGGAGATGCGGGCGATGGAGGGTGCGCCCAAGTTCACCGAATCGCAGCGAATCCCCGACGTCTCGTACGAGGGCTTCGCCCGGAGCCTGGGCCTGCACGGGATCGCGGTCGACAAACCCGGCCAGGTCGGCGCGGCCTGGGACCAGGCCCTGGCCGCCGACCGTCCCACCGTACTGGACTTCCGGACCGACCCCAGCATTCCGCCCATCCCGCCGCACGCCACGTTCGAGCAGGCCAAGGACGCCGCCGCCGCACTGCTGAAGGGCGACCCGGACGCGTGGAGCGTGCTCAAGGAGGGCCTTATGACCAAGGCGCGGGAAATCCTGCCCGGTAAAGGCGACTGACCGTAACGACGCTGCCTGTGTGGCCCGGTTACCGGATCCGGCCCGGGCGGGCTGCCGCCAGCCGGCGTTAAGGTGCCGTGATGGATAACCGCGCGCTCTTGCTGCACCAGGTTCACCCCGCCAAGCTCGGCACCGATATCACCGCCGAGGTGGCCTCCTGCATCCTGCTGTGGCGGCGCAAGCCCACAGCGGGCATCCTGACCCGGCTGATCCCGCCGGCCATCGCCTCCGCGCTGCTGCTGCGCGGCAACCTCGAACCGCTGGCGCAAACAGCCCGCGGGCGGTACGTCCTGGCTCACATGCCGCCAGCGGCCCAGGGCATCCGGGCCGCTGGTGACGTGCTGACCGCATTCGGCTCATGGCGGCGCAGCGCACCCACCATCCTGGCCGGGGCCACCATGATCGCCGCCGGATGGTCATTCGGGCTGCGGTCACGCAAAGCACTACCGGTCGGCCGGCACCGGCGGCTGGACGCACGCACAGCGTCCGGGAGCTGACCCGAGCGTCAGCCCGGGATGGCGCCGAGTTGCTGCATCATGGCGACGCCGTCGAACTGCGTCCAGATGTCGGTCACGCGACCGCGAAGCCGGCCAGCGTAGGCTCATGGCCGGGCGCTGGATTGTGGTCGACCAGGCCCGGGTCGCAGAGCTCGTCGATCGTCGCCTGGTCGGCCGCGCGAAACGCGTGCTCGAAGCGCGCGATGATCTCGATGTTGCCGGACAAGGCCAGCCCTCTGTTTCCGTCGGCGTTGATGGTGTCGCTCACGCGAAGGCGCCCCAACCGTATCAGGGCATCAGCGACCGCGAGGCGTAGCGGCAGTGGGCCCGCCCCGGCAAAGCCGGCTACCTGACCACCGGCCGGTACGGACCCAGCGGAGGCTGCTGTTTAGGCGGTCGCGGCTTGGACAGTAGCCCCGTCCACGGACCACGAATTCAGCGCGAGAGGCGGCCGATGAGCGATCTCACCGGAGCGGCGGCGCAGGCATGGTGCCGATGGGACGGCCGGGGCTGGCGCACCCCGCGGCGTGCGGGGCTGGCGTTGCCGTCGCGGCTGAAATGACCACCTCGCGCCTGGCGCGCGCCGCTGGTGACGGGGCGGGGAAGCAGACCAGGCGGACGATCTGGTCGGGGGTGCTGGCCGGCCTGGGGCTCGCGGCGTTCGCCGACGAGACCGTCTTTCACCAGTTGCTGCACTGGCACCACTTCTATGACAAGTCCACACTGGCCGTCGGGCTGGTATCGGACGGGCTGTTTCACGCGGGCGGGTTCATCGCGATGGTGGCCGGGCTGTTCCTGCTCGCCGACACGCTACGCCGCGGTGGCTTCGTCCCGAAACGCTGGTGGGCCGCGCTGCTGCTCGGCGCGGGCGGGTTCCAGCTCTATGACGGGATCGTGCAGCACAAGCTGCTCGGGTTGCACCAGATCCGCTACCACGTCACCCTCTGGCCCTACGACCTGACCTGGAACCTGATCGCGGTGGTCCTGATCGCCGCCGGAGCGGCGCTGATGACGGGCCGCGCGGGCATCGCGGGATCGGCGATGTTCCGGTCCGACGCCGATACGGCTGCCTGAGCGTGCTCGACCTCATCCCTGCGGCGCTGACGCTGCTGGCCGATGCCGGCTACGGCCTGGCCTCCTGCCGGCTGAGCCGGCGCGGCCACCGGTGGCCGCGCCGGCGGGCGGCCTGCCTGCTGGCCGGGTCGCTGTGCGTCGCGGTCGCGCTGCTGCCCCCGGTGGCCAGTCACGACTATCTGTTCCCGGTCCACGTCGTCCAGCATCTGCTGCTGGGCATGGCGGCCCCGGCGTTCCTGGCCCTGTCCGCGCCCGTCACCCTGGCGCTGCGCACCCTGCCCCGCCGGATGCGGCGCGCCTTGCTGCGCGGGCTGCACAGCCCGGTGATCACCGTGCTGGCCGCCCCGGCCACCGCGGTGACGCTCGATCTCGGCGGGCTCTACGCGCTGTACCTGACCGGCCTGTACCAGGCCGCCGAAGGCGACAGCCTGATCCACGCCGCCGTGCACCTGCACATGTTCCTGGCGGGCTGCCTGCTGAGCTGGGCACTCATCGGCATCGACCCGGTCCGCCGCCGGCCGGGCACCCGGATGCGGCTGGCCGCGCTGGTCATCGCGGCCGCCGGGCACGACACCCTGGCCAAGCTGATGTACGCCTGGACCCTGCCCGCGGGCGGCGGCCCGGCCACCGCACGCCAGCAGGGCGCCGGGCTGATGTACTACGGCGGGACCGCCATCGACGTGGCGCTGGCCGTCATCGTCATGACCCAGTGGTACCTCGCCACCGGCAGGGCCCTGGCCCGCTCCAGGCGCCGGCCGGCCGCCGCCGAGCCGTGACACCACCGTCCGTTTGGAAATAAAAAGCTCATTACCGAACGAGCCGTGGTTCCAGCCCTCGGCCTGCATTACCCCGGCCGCAGACCGGGGAGCCCGGCCTCCACCAGACCGTCGCGACGCGACATCGCGCCACCGACGGTGCCGCCCGCGTTGTGGTAGCCGCTGGCCTGCAGACTGAACAGCCTGCAGTACTCGCCCCGGGCGGCCATCAGCTCCTCGTGCGTTCCGCGCTCGGCGATCCGGCCTCCGGCGAGCACGAAGATGATGTCCGCCTCGCGCACGGAGCCCAGGCGGTGCGAGATCAGCACGCTGGTCCGGCCCTTGCGGATGTCGCGAAGTTGCCGGTGGATGGCGTGCTCCGCTTCGGCGTCGAGACCGGAGCTTGGCTCATCGAGGATGAGCAGGTCGCGGTTGGCCCGCATCAGGCCGCGTGCCAGGGCCACCCGCTGCCACTCGCCGCCGGAAAGGAAGACCCCCTTCTCCGGGTCCTTCTTGTCCTTGTTGCTCATAAAAATCCGGCTGAGCATCGTGTCGTATTCCCGGGGCAGGCTGGCCAGCCTGCCGTCGATGCCCGCTTGCGCGGCCGCGTGACGGACGGCGGCCCGGTCATCGAGTCGGCCGAGGTCCCCCATCCCGATGTTCTCCGCCGCCGTCAAATCATAGTTCATGTAGTCCTGGAAGACTGTGCCGATCCGCTCCCTCAGATCCTCGGGGGCCAGGGCCCGGATGTCCACATCGTCCCAGTGAATGCTGCCTCGCTGCGGGTCATACATCCGGCACAGCAGCTTGACCAAGGTGGTTTTCCCGGCGCCGTTGAGTCCGATGACCGCGACCGTCTTGCCGAACGGTATGTACATGCTCACCCCTCGAAGCACCCAGGGATGGCCGCTGTCGTACCGGAACCAGACGTCCCGGAGTTCGATGCCGCCGCGCATCGGGGCCGCCGGCCATGGTGACCCGGCGACTGGCAGGTCCGGCTCGGCCGAGACCACGTCGACGAAGTGCCCGAGCAGCAGCAGTGACTGATAGACGTTGCCGAACTGCGCGACCACATTCGAGATGCCGGTCTGCGTGCCGGCGACCGCGGCGATGAACATGCTCACGTCGCCGATCGACAGCCTGCCGGCCGCCGCCTCACGGATGGTCCAGACCAGGCCGGCCGCGCTGACAACCGACGACAGCACCTCCAGCGAGCACTGCACGCCGAGGAGGCGGCGGTCCACCGCCCGCCTTTCGGCGTTGATGAACTTCGTTTCGCGCACCATCCGGTTGCGCAGGAAGTCACCCAGCCCGAACAGCCGCACCTCCTTGGCGGCCTTCACGTCGACCAGCAGGCTGCCGTAGAACAACTGCCGGCGGCTGGCCGGGGTGGTATGCCACAGCACCCGCGCCTCGGTCCGGCTCATCACGATCTCGGCCACGATCACCGGCACCGCCGTCGCCGCCACGATCGCGGTGAGTTCCGGGTTGATCACCTCCAGGATCCCGATGAGGCTGGCCGCCGTTATCGCCGCCTGGCCCATCTGCAACGTGGAGCCGACAAGCTGGTACGGGTTGGCGTTGACGACGTTCTGGGCGATCCGGATCTTGTCCTGGAAGACGGGGGACTCGAACCTGCTCAGCCCCGGGAACGAGTTGATCGCCCGGTACATCCGGTCCTGGAAGGCCAGCCCGATCTGCCGCCGCGCCTGCGCCTGGAGATAGGCCTGCGCCTGTGGCATCACCCCCGCGACCAGGCCCACCACGCCTAGGATCACGGCCAGCGTGACGAGGCGGCGGGTGTCGGGAGAGCCCAGTCCGTGGCGGCCAGCCACCAGGTCGTTGAGCACGGACCGGGTCAGCCAGGCGGTGACGGCGGGGACCAGGCCGCCCGCGACCGCCAGCGTGATCACCGCCAGCACCCCCAGCGGCGTGGCCGAACAGATCAAGCGCACGACAACCCGCGCCGTGCGTGCCGACGGCTGCGGGCGCCGGTGCTTCGTCGGCGTCCGCCGGCTCCTGTCCCGCTGCCCCGGGGTTTCGTGGCGCGGCGGACCGTCAGCCGCCATGGCGCGCTCCCTTTCAGGCCGAGGCGGACGCCACGATCTGGCGGACCGCCCCACCGCTGGTCTCGATCCGGCCTTGCTCGTCCAGCACATAGATCGTCGGGTAGGCCGACACCGAGAACGCCTGAGCGGCCTGGCCAGCCATTGGCTCAACCACGACCGTCGCCACGCCGGCGAGCTCCCGGACGTAATCCACAGCCCGGTCCGCGGCGCCGCGCACGACCACCAGCACCTGGCCAGCACCCCCGGGAACCGACCTCGCGTATGCCTTGAGTTCAGGAAGCTGTATCTGGCACGGAGCACAGCCCACGGAGAAAAACGCGACCACGCTGCGCGCCCCGGCAAGGTCACTGAGCGAGACGGTCTCTCCGGAGACGGCCTGCACGGTGAACTCCGGCGCCGCGCTTCCGGCCGTCAGGTGCCACAACCGCCTCCCGCCTGATTCCCCGTGAATGGCGGCTCGCTCACCCTGGCGGCGCACCTGCCTTATCACAGCGAACGTCAGCGCGAAGTTGAGCAGGCACAGCACGCCGATCAACGCGACAGCGACATTGGTCATGCCCTGGCCTTTCCGTCTTGTCCATCTTGTCATTCCATGGTCGCCGTTCGCTGCTCTGTCCGGCCGGCTCGGCCGGACAGAGCAGATCTCCTCTTATGGCTCGGCAAGCATCGCCGGCCATTTCAGCTCAGCGGAGAACCGAAACGGCCGGACAATTATGGTCGCGCTGCCTGGCCACGTCTACCAGTCGCAGCAGTCATACCACCGGGCGACATACCACCCGCCATGGCCATCGTCGCAGCACAACGCGAACCGCGCAATGTCGCAACCGGGCGGGCTGGAATAGACGCACCGCGAGACGCAGCTATCAGAGGCAGCGGCTGTTACCTGGGGCAACATGGCGGGAACGAGGCTCGCCGCGCGATCCGTTATCCACGATGCCGGTCCTTCTGTGATGTTCACTTCGACCTCCTCGACGAGGACTCTTGCAGACGGCCCACAAGTATCACCGATCGTTCTGTCATCTCGCTGTCGCCTCGCTGTCATCTCGCTGTCGCCGCCCTCATCTTCGGTCACTTCGGTATGACGTGACTGAATAACTGGTACGCGCCGCTTCGAACGCGTGCAAGAATCCGCTCATGCTGACAACAAAAGCCCTCAGCACATCGCCGGATTCACCGGTCTTTATCCTGACGGCCAGCCGGTCGGGATCCACCCTGCTCCGGTTCATCCTGGACAGCCATCCCGACTTCGCCTGCCCGCCGGAAACCGGGGTGCCGGCCGCGTGCGCCCAGCTTGCCCGCGCCTGGGGTGTCCTGGAGAACGCCGGATCCGGCGAGCTTCGGCTGCTGACGGGCCCTCTGGTTCTCTCGCCTCGCGTGGCGGCGGCCGTGCGCGCGGCCATCGACGACGCCTACGGCGATTACCTGCGCGCCCGGGGAAAGCCGCGGTGGTGTGATAAGTCGCTGGACGCCTACCAGTTCGCCGATGTTCTCGCCCAGGTCTACCCCGACGCGAAGTTCATCGTGCTGACCCGGCACTGCATGGATGTGGTCGCCTCGGGGGTGGAGATATGCCCATGGGGGGTGAGCCGGTTCGGCTTCGATCCGTACGTGGCCCAGAATCCAGGTAACAGTGTGGCCGCGATCGGCAGCTACTGGCTGGCCTGCACGCAGGCGACCCTCGCCTTCGCCGAGAAGCACCCGGACTCCTGCCTCCGGGTCCGGTACGAGGACCTGGTGACCGCACCCGAGGAGACCGCCGCGGCGATCTTCTCTTTCCTCGGCGCCGCGCAGGCGCCGGGCATCGCCGACGCGGCTTTCCGGACCCCGCATGAGGCCGACGGGCCGGGCGACGAGAAGATCTGGTTCACCAGCGGTGTCAGCGAAGATTCGGTCGGACGCGGTTACGTCGTGCCGGCCGCCGCGCTGCCTCCACCGCTTCGCGAACCCATCAACAAGACGCTGGCCAAGCTGGACTACCGGACCATCGGCGACGACTGGAACGCGGCCGTCGGCCCGAGCGACCCGCGGGCGGACGCGCCGGAAGCGACCGGCGTCGGCAACGGCCAGGGCAAGGACCTGAAGCCGGCTCTGCAGGCGCTCGCGGCGCGGATAGCGTCGCGGCAACCGGCCGAGCTTGCCGAGATCGCCGCCAGCTGGGCCGGGGTAGCGGGCACAACGGTACGTCTCATCGTGCGGGGAGACGACGGGGCCCGGGAGGAGATCCGGTGGAGCTTTCCCGCTGCGGAAAATTCGGGCAATTCGGGCACCGTCACCTCCGGAGAGCCGGCGGACAGGGCGGATACCGATCTGATGCCCATGGTGATCGCGCCCGCCGCCTCCTGGCTGTCGGTGCTTGACGGCCGCTCGAACTTCGTCACCGAGATGACGGCGGGCCGTCTGCGGTGCGTCAACCCCAACGACACGCATCGTCTCCGGTCCGGCGAACTGCACGCCGTCGCGGCGCTCCTCGGCGTCGCCAGGATCCCCGTGGCGCACAAGCCAGCACCGCGGACCGTCCCGGGCCCATCCCGCCCGGCAGGTCAGCCGTCCGCACCGGCGGCGCCGCATCCGGCTGCGGTACCTGTAGGGTTCCAGAACGAGACATAGATCGCTGACCTGCGGGTTTACTGGCAGCATCGCGGGCTTTGATGATACGGATGCTGTATCCGATGTTCGTCCGCGTGGCCGGGTGAATTTCTGGATGGTCAGGGTCAGGGCTCACGATGGCGGCGGGGCCGCTGGCGCATTTGGCCCCGCCCAGTGGGGCCGCTGGCGCATTTGGCCCCGCGCAGGGCCCCGTATTCGGCCCGCCGTTTCCGCGATCATGACGTCCGCCCGGTTTGCCCGGTTAGTCCCGCGTGCCGTCGGGGACGGCCTGGCGGGTGTCCCATTTCTGCTCGATCTTGCCGAAGTGCCAGATGGCCAGGGCGACGATCCAGGTCACGACGAACACGCCGACGATGACGAACCCGGCCTTGTTGATGTCGAAGTTGCCCATGAACGACCAGAAGCCGCCGTTCAGGTTGTATTCGGAGCCGATCAGGCCGAGGATCTCGATGGTGCCGATGAACAGGGCGACGAATACCGACAGGCCGGTGATGGTCAGGTTGTAGTAGACCTTGCGGACCGGCTTGGCGAACGCCCAGTCGTAGGCGAAGTTCATGAAGCAGCCGTCCATGGTGTCGAACAGGCACATGCCCGCGGCGAACAGGATCGGCAGCGACAAGATCGCGTAGAACGGCAGCCCGGACACCACCGCGCTGCCCGCCAGGACCAGCAGCGCGACCTCGGTGGCGGTGTCGAAGCCGAGACCGAACAGCACGCCGATCGGGTACATCTTCCACGGGGTGTCGACCCGGCGGGCCAGCGGCCCGAAGAACCGGTTCATCAGCCCGCGCTTTTCGAGCTGGGCCTCCAGCTCGGCGTCGTCGTACCGGCCGGTCCGCATCTCCTGGAACACCCTGACGATGCCGACCAGGATGATCACGTTGAGCAGGGCGATGAGGTACAGGAAGGTCCCGGACACGGTGGTGCCGATGATGCCGGTCACGTTGTGCAGCCCGGAGTTGTCGTTTTTGACCTGGTTGTCGAGGGCGCGGATGCCGAAGTTCAGCAGCAGCGCCATGATGAACACGATGGTGGAGTGGCCGAGGGAGAAGAAGAACCCGACCGACAGCGGGCGCTTGCCGTCGTTGACGAGCTTGCGGGTGGTGTTGTCGATCGCGGCGATGTGATCGGCGTCGAAGGCGTGCCGCATGCCCAGGGTGTAGGCCAGCGCCCCGGTGCCGAACCCGAAGACCTCCGTGTTCGTGATGCGGTAATGCCCGCCCACCGCGGCGGCCAGCATCAGCCAGCCAAGCACGTTCAGCCCGATGATCGTCACCACCATGGCGCCGGCCCGGGCCCACTCCGAGGGGGTCAGTCCGTTGCGGACTGCCGTGAGCCGGGTGGTCAGAACGGTCATCAGGGACACCTTCCGGGGGAGTGCCTGGTCAGGACCAGTCTAGAAACACCTGCAATATTGTGGCAATAGCGCACATGGCGCACCTGCGGCAGGTAGGCAACCCAGGTCGGGATCGCGCGGGCCCCGGGGAATTCAGGACCGGACGAGACGGGCGATCGCGTCCGAGGCTTCGCGGACCTTCTCGGCGGCGCCGTCGCCGCCCTCCGCCACGGCCTGGGCGACGCAGTGGCTGAGGTGCTCCTCCAGCAGCCCCAGCGCGACCGATTGCAGGGCCTTGGTCGCGCGGCGACCTGGCGGGTTTACGTAATACCCGGCCCCGGTTTAACTAATACCATACGAGGGTTTATGCATGGATGCCTCGTGCCGGGGCGCCATGAGGCGTCTAGCTGTATATTCGCAACGATTTTCTGTAACTTACAGGATTTCTGACGCCATAACCATTGCGTTGCGGGCAGCAGCCTTCTATTGTTCTTGCGAGCATTCCGGCCGCTGCGAAAGACTGTTGCCGGCCGGGGCGGAATAAGCCGAGGAGAAGTCCCGATGAGTGAAGTCGCCGTCGCGGGCGTTCGCACCGCGTGGCGGGGCCGGCTGGGCACCGAGGCTCACCCGGCCGGGATGAAGCTGGACGCCAGGCGGGCGCTGCAGCTGGTTCTCGCCGCCATCTGGCTGCTGGACGCCGTGCTGCAGTACCAGTCGTTCATGTTCAGCAAGGGGTTCAGCCGGATGCTCGCGGGGACCGCGTCCGGTAACCCGTCGGTCATCGCCCGCCCGATCACCTGGGACGCCGCCCTGGTCGGGCATCACCTCGTGCCGGTGAACACGGCCTTCGCCACGATCCAGCTGTTGCTGGGACTCGGCATCGCGTTCCGCCCGACCGTGCGGCTCGCCCTCGCCGCCTCGGCCGCCTGGGCGCTCGGCGTGTGGTGGTTCGGCGAAGGGCTCGGGGGAGTGCTGAGCGGCGCCGCGAGCCCGGCCAGCGGCGCGCCCGGCGCGGTGATTCTCTACGCGCTGCTCACGGTGCTGCTCTGGCCGGCCGGCCGCGCGACGCCGGCGCCCTTCACGGCTGCCCGGGCGGTAGGCGCGCGGGTGGCCCGGGCGCTGTGGCTGGTGCTGTGGCTGAGCCTGGCCTACTTCGCCCTCACCCCGGCGAACCGTGCGCCGCAGGCGCTGAACGGCATCATCGCGGGCATGGAGAGCGGCGAGCCCGGCTGGCTGGCGGCGCTCGACCGCGGCGCGGCCTCGCTTGTCGCCGGCCAGGGGCTGGCCGCCTCGATCGTGCTGGCCGCGGCGTTCGCGGTGATCGCCGTCGGCGTCTGCCTGCCGCGGCCGGCCGCCAGAGCCACCCTGGTGCTGGCCATCGTGGTGGCCGCGGCGGTCTGGGTGTTCGGGGAAGCGTTCGGGAGCATCCTCACCGGCGGCGGAACCGACCCCAACTCCGGGCCGCTGCTCGCCCTCCTGGCGCTGACCTACTGGCCGGTCCGGACGACGGCCGCGGTGCTTCCGCCCGTTACCGCGGAAGGGAGGGCGGCCCGGTGACCCCCGCCTGGATCCTGGACATACTCGCTGCCGTCATGCTGATGGTCGCGGCGGTGAGCGCGGCCCGCCTCGCGGCCGCCCGCCCGTGGCGGCCCGGCTCGGTCGTCGTCGACACCGACGTGGCGCATCTCCTGATGGCCGTGGCGATGGCGGGAATGCTGGCGCCGGCCCTGACCACGCTGCCGAACGGCGCGTGGGATGTCACCTTCGGGCTGCTGACCGCCTGGTTCGCCTGGCGGGTCGCCCGGGACGCCCATGCGAACGGCGCCCGCGCGCTGGCGGGCGGGCACTGCGCGCCGCACCTCGTGCACAGCGCGGCGATGCTGTACATGTTCCTCGCGCTCGCGGCGCCCGCGGCCGGCGGCTCAGGAATGGGCGCCATGGGCGGTTCCTCCGGGTCCGCGATGCAGACCCTGCGCTATCCCACGCTGGCGTTCGTCTTCGCGCTCATCCTGGCCGGATACAGCATCTGGGATCTCGACCAGCTTTCCGGCAGGCGCTACCGCCTGACAAGCGCGGGCGTGCCGCTGACCGCCCCGGCCGGCGTTCCGGTGGCCGCCGGCGCCGAGCCGGTGGCCGCCGGGTTCCGCGGCGTCCAGGCCACGGGCGACTCCCCGAGCACGCCTGCGCCGCCCGGCGCCGCGATCCCTGACCCGGCCGCTCCCGGCGAAGCCCCCGCGGGCGGCGGCACCGGCGCCCGCGAGTTCCTGCTGTCTCCCGGCGTGACGGTGGGCTGCCGGATCGCGATGGGCGTCACCATGGCTTTCATGCTGCTCATCATGATCTTAGGTAGCGCCGCCCGCCCGGCAGCACCCGCCGGGTGAAGCACCGCCGCCCGTTCTGTCAATAAAAAGATGATGCCGAACGAGCGGTGCTGTCCGCCCCGGGCCGCTGATTCCCGGGCCGGCGGCCGCCGCGCCGGCCGGCTGATGACATGATGCTCATGGTCGCGGCCGATTCCCCGCGTTGCCGGTCCCCGTCGGCAACCCGCGCAGGCCGCGCGAGGAATCTCCCGGAACCACTGCATGAGGTGACCCGTTGGCTCCTGCGATCAAACTGGCTGGCTTCCTCGTCCTGCTCGCCGCGGTCTTCGCCGGCGCGCACGCGGCCGGAGGCCGGCTCGGGCCGGTGACCACCGGGCACTCCCAGGTCCAGTACACCGGGGGCGGCACGGGCGTCCCGGGAACGGGCGGCATGAACATGGGCGGGCATCGGTGAGCGACGCTCGCGTCGCCGTCGGCGGGCAGGTGGAAGCCGAGCTTGTCATCACGGGGATGACGTGCGGTTCGTGCGCCGCGCGGATCGAGCGGCGGCTGAACCGGCTGAACGGGGTGTCCGCGACGGTCAGCTACGCGACCGGCCGGGCGTGCGCGAGGCCGTGGACGCGGCGGGGGACAGCGGTCGCACGGCGGTCCTGACGGGCTGGGACGGGCAAGCCCGCGCCGCTCTGGTGATCGCCGACGAGCTGCGGCCCGGAGCGCCCGCCGCCGTCGCCCGCATCCGCGGGCTGGGGCTGCGGCCGGTGCTGCTCACCGGGGACAACGAGTGCGTGGCCCTGGCGGTGGCCAGGAAGCCGGAAATCCCGGCCGACAGCGTGTTCGCCGGGGTCCGGCCCGAAGGAAAGGCCCAGGTCATCCGCCAGATGCAGGCCAGCGGACTCCCGGCCGCTTTCGCCGGCGACGGTGTCAACGACGCAGCGGCGCTGGCCCAGGCTGACCTCGGCATGGCGGCCGGGACGGGCACCGACGCCGCCATCGGCGCCGCCGGCCTCACGCTGGTCAGCGGCGATCCGGCCGGGATCGCCGACGCCATCGAGCTCGCCCGCGCCACGACGGCCGTGATCCGGGCCAACCTCGCCTGGGCGTTCGGGTACAACGTGATCGCTGTTCCGCTGGCGGCCCTCGGCTACCTCAACCCGCTGTTCGCCGGGATCACGATGTCGGCCAGCTCGCTGATCGTCGTCGCCAACAGCCTGCGGCTGCGCCGCGCCGGGCCCCCCGGCCGCCGCTGGCTGGCGGAGCTGGCACGGGCAGCGGCGGGGCCGGTGGCCTGTGCCGTGGTGCTGTCCGGCCTGCTGTCGGCGTGGGTCGTCTCCGGCGGCGCCGGCACCCTGACCAGGGTGCGGATCCAGATCACCCTGGCCGCCGTTCCCATGCGGGCCTTCACCCCCCAGGCCGCGGCCGCCGCCGGAGCGGCGCACACCTGGCTGACCATCCGCAACCTGAGCGGAACCCCCGAGCACTCCCTGAGCATTCGCTGAGCCTGGAAGCCGGAGCGCGGCAAGGGTCTTGTGCGGACTGAAATCCGGCATTTAGAGTGTGGAAGTGCTTCATAGTGGATCAATTGGACCACTATGCGGACCATATCGAAAGCGCGACGGGCATGAGCCGTTCCGCCAGGGCTCCATGCGGTTGTCAGCACGAAGGGAATCGCTATGCGCACATGGAAACGCGCCGGTGCCGCCGTGCCGGCTGTTGTAGCCGTCGCGCTGCTGATCAGCGCCGTGCTGGGCGCCCCGTCCCGGGCGAGCGCCCCGTCCCGGGCAAGCGGCACGTCCGCGGTGGGCAGGGTGCCGCTGCCGACGGTGACGGGCCCCATCCCGGACACCGCGACCGCGCACTTCTTCGGCAGGACGCCGGTCGATATCGCCGCCTACGGGTACGTCGAGCAGGAGTACTTCGTGCGCGGCACGGCGAACGTCTACGACTACGACAGGGCGGGCAAGGTCGTGGTCAAGTTCCGGAACGTCCCGTATGTCAACCGGATCATCGTGGCACGCCCGGCCGACCGGAGGCGCTTTTCCGGGACCGTGTGGACCGAGATCATGAACATGACCAACGGGTGGGATCTGGACAAGACCTGGGATATGTCGCACGACCAGTTCATGGCGGACGGCGACGTCTACGTCGGGGTGACCAGCGCCCCCAACACCGTGGCCGCGCTGAAGAAGTTCGACCCGGCCCGCTACGCGGCCCTGTCCTGGGCCGCGCCCGCGGGCGAGGCGTGCAGCGGAACCGCGGTGAACTCCTCCGCCACCACCGAAGGCGGCCTGTTCTGGGACATCTTCAGCCAGGTAGGCGCGGTGCTGAAGAGCCGCGGACGGGACAACCCGCTCCATGGCTTGCGCGTACGGAAGGTCTACGCCACCGGTTACTCACAGTCGGCCAACTACCTGATCCGCTACATCGATGCCATCAACCCGACGGCGCATGTCTACGACGGGTTCCTCATCGGCGCCGCTCCCGGCCTGGTCATGCCGCTCAGCAAGTGCAGCGCCCCGATCGGTCTCAGGAGCCCGCTCGCGAAGATCGCCGACACCTCGGTACCGACCATCAGCATCCACACGCAGACCGACTTCTACATGGACGGCGGCTACTCCCGGCGGCCGGACTCCGATACCGCGACGAACAAATACCGCCTCTACGACGTACCGGGATCCAGCCACTCGTCGCAGTACACGACGGCGTTCGTCCCGTCGCCCGCGGACCTCGCGAGGATCGGGTACACCTACCACTACTACGACTGCCGGGTCCCGGGCGAGGCCAATACCTTTCCCACCCGCTACATCTTCGACGGTGCCGAGGTCAACCTCGACAGGTGGGCCCGCTTCGGCACCGCGCCACCGAGCGCCAGCCCTATCAAGGTCGACGCCCACGGCAGGACGGTCGTCGACGCGCATGGCAACGCGGCCGGCGGAGTGCGCACCCCCTGGGTTGACGTGCCGACGATGACCTACTACCCGAACAGCGGCAGCCCGAGCGGCGGCCTGGCCTGCTTCCTGTTCGGTCACCAGGTGCCGTTCGGCACCGGACAGCTCGTAAGGCTCTACCCCAACCACGGCGCCTACACCAGCCGGTTCATCGCCGAGGTGTACAAGCTGCTCGCCGAGCGCTGGCTCACCCTGTTCGACGCCCAGGCCGCCGTCGACGCCGCCGCCGATTCGAGCATCCCGCACTGACAACCCGTGCGAGGCCCTGGTACGCCACATTGAATGCATTATGCAGTCAATGACGCTAAAATTACTTCATGACCGCGCTTACCATCCGGGATGTCTCCGACGACGCCGTACGCACCATGAAGATCCGCGCGGCGCAGGCCGGCCAGTCCTTGCAGGCATACCTCCGCGGCCTGATCGAGAAAGAGGCCGCGAAGCTCACCGTGGCGGAAGCCGTGGAGCAAGCCCGCAGAGAGGCAACCGCTAACATCGGCACCGCCGACATTCTCGCCGCCATCGACGACGGCAGGGCCGGACGTTGACCGTCGTTGACTGCTCGGCCATGGTCGAGCTGCTGGTGGCGAAGACGCGGGCGGGGGAATCCGTCGCACAGCGGCTGACCACAGCGCAAACCCTGAACGCGCCGTACATACTCGACGGGGAGGTCATCTCCGCGCTGCTCGGGCTCATGCGGGGAAGGAAGATCACCGAACGAGAAGCTGAAGCGGCGCTCTCCAATTACCGCGCGTTCCCCATCGAGCGGCAAGACGTCCTTCCCTTGTGGCCCCGCATCACGAGGCTCCACGCCAGCCTGTCCGCCTACGACGCGCAGTACGTCGCCCTGGCCGAAGCCCTCCACGTCTCCTTGGTCACCGCCGATGCCCGTATCGACCGAAGCGGAGCAGCCCGCTGCGGAATTGAAGTCTTCGGCGCGCACCCTGACCGCGCACCGAAATCGCAGGTCGACGCCGCGGGGTCGGCCGCCTCGATGTCCGGCCGGGAGCGGTAGACGATCAGCATGAGCCCGCTGCACAAGGCCGTGACGTACAGCTGGCCGGCCAGGTCGACCGCAAGCTGCCGGGTGGACGGCAGCGCGGAGCCGGCCGGCTGCCGGCCGCGGGCGATCGCCTCCACGATCCGTTCCCTGCTGCACCGGCTCTGGTCTGTGCCGCTGCACCGGCTCTGGTCTGTGCCGCTGCACCGGCTCCGGCATGTATTTCTGCTTGCTCACGGTCGGCCTCACGATGGCAGCGGGGCCGCTGGCGCATTTGGCCCCGCCCAGTGGGGTCGGCCGTCGGCAGCAGGGGTGCTACCTGTGAGTATGGAGGGGTGGATAGCGATCGATGAGGTTAGCTACCACCCCGCGAGATTTGAGCCTGTGCCGCTGCACCCGGGCGCTCATGCCGGGCTGCCGCCGCCCCGCCCGCGGCAAGGCCGCGCCCTGACATGCTGACCCAACTGTTCTATAAGCTATAGAATAGACGGACCTGAACTGCTGCCGCGCCGCCGTTCCCGGCGGGCATGGAGGTGCCAATGTGGGCCAGTGCCGGGTCTGCCGGAAAGCCAATCGCCGGGCCACGGTCGTGCCGCGGCCGGGGGCCGACGCCGGCCCGGGTCGCTGCCGTTGCCGGGGCCGCGGCCGCCCTGGTGATGGCGGTGTCGGCGGTGTCGGCGTGTACGTCGGCGCAGCCATCCGGCTCCGCCGCGGTGGGGGGCAGCCGGCCGGTTTCCTTGCCCGGGATGCCCTGCGCGTGGCCGACGGAGCTGGGCGCGCAAATGGACAACGGCGTGCAAATGGACAACGCGGCGCTCCCCGATGCGGCAGGGGAATACTTCTGGCAGCCGATCGTGGCGCCCGCGGGAACCCGGATCGTCCTGGCAGGCCGCTTCCCGGACGCCCGTTACGCCTCGATCCAGGTCTACACGCCTGGCGGTGCCGGCCCCTTACCGGCGGCCAGGCTGGGGACTGGCAGCACGGGTTCCGGATGGGGGGCGAGAGTCCAGCCACAATGTCCAAGGCCGGATGGACGCGAGCCGGATCACGCCGGAGATGATCCAGGGATCCGCGTCGAAGATCACCTGGACGTGGCCGCCGGTGTCGGCCTGCATCGCGAGCATGGCGACCTCGTCGGGTTTGCCGTCGATCGGGCCGCCGAGGATGATCATTCCCTGCTCTACGAGCCTGTCCATGTAGGCGGCGTGGGAGTCCCACCCGGCCTGGGCGCGGATGTCGCGGCTTGGGTCCCATCGCGGGCCGCGGGCCGTGGTCACGGCGAATATTGGCATGTGGTCACTCCTGGCATGCTGAGTGTGAGCGAGGGCCAGTTCCCAGGTGTTGTCATCGCCAGTCGTGCGACCGCAGCGGCCCGTCGAGGAATACCGGCGGGATCTCGCACACGACGGCAGAATACTCGGCCAGCAATGGCATGGCCCGCGCTTCGAGGTCGTCCTTCCACAACGGCCCGTCGTAGAAGGACGCCTTGATTGGCCGGACTACCGTGGAGTGACGTAGCTGGATTCACCATGCCCCGAGGGTAGGTTCCCGTGGCCATCGAGCGGAAGAACGCACCTGCAGGTAACGATCGCCCCGACTGCGGCCTTCGGGGCGGCGAGTATGCCGGCGAAGAGCTTGCCAGTGCATGGCACGCCCGGTCCAACC
>Ga0213875_10001085_pt1 | contig 18924 bp, 20 predicted proteins | sample BarmaccomBMRX_R8_FD_160105 | JGI IMG/M metagenome (GOLD analysis project Ga0213875, IMG submission 160105) | Root-associated microbial communities from Barbacenia macrantha in rupestrian grasslands, the National Park of Serra do Cipo, Brazil - RX_R8 | ecosystem: Host-associated > Plants > Roots... | reverse complement strand
GAGCAGCACACCGTCATCTCCAACGCCTCGTGCACGACCAACTGCCTCGCGCCGATGGCCAAGGCGCTCAACGACGAGTTCGGCATCGTCAAGGGCCTGATGACCACCGTGCACGCCTACACGGCCGACCAGAACCTGCAGGACAACATCCACAAGGACCCCCGGCGCGCCCGCGCCGCCGCCATCAACGTGGTCCCGACGTCCACCGGAGCCGCCAAGGCCATCGGCCTGGTGCTGCCCGAGCTGAAGGGCAAGCTCGACGGCTACGCCCTGCGCGTGCCGGTGCCGACCGGCTCGGCCACCGACCTCACGGTCACGCTGGGCCGCGAGACCTCGGTCGAGGAGGTCAACGCGGCCGTGCGCGCCGCCGCCGAGGGCCCGCTGCGCGGCATCCTGACCTACACCGAGGACCCGATCGTCTCGTCCGACATCGTCACCGACCCGGCCTCCTGCATCTTCGACGCGCCGCTGACCAAGGTGATCGGCGACCAGGTCAAGGTGGTCGGCTGGTACGACAACGAATGGGGCTACTCCAACCGGCTCGCCGACCTGACCTCGCTGGTCGCCTCGAAACTCTGAACGACGTAGGACGAACCGGGAAGACCGACAGTGCGAACCCTGAGCGACCTGATCGCCGAGGGCGTCTCCGGCCGGTATGTGCTGGTGCGCGCCGATCTCAACGTCCCGCTGGATGGCGGGAGTATCAGTGACGACGGCCGGATCCGAGCGTCGCTGCCAACACTGCGCCGGCTCGCCGAGGCCGGCGCCAGGGTCGTGGTGCTCTCCCATCTCGGCCGTCCGGCGGGAAAGCCCGATCCGGCGTTCTCGCTGGCCCCGGTGGCCGTCCGTATCGGGGAGCTGCTCGGCGCCGAGATCCCGCTCGCCGACGACGTGGTCGACGCCTCCGCTCGCGCGGTCGTAGGGGCGATGGGGGACGGCGACGTGGCGCTGCTGCAGAACGTCCGCTTCGACCCGAGGGAGACGAGCAAGGACGCCGGCGAACGCGGTGCGCTCGCTGACGACCTGGTGGCGCTCGCCGGTTCCGGTGCCGCGTTCGTCTCCGACGGGTTCGGTGTGGTACACCGCAAACAGGCCTCGGTGTATGACGTGGCGACCAGACTTCCACACTACGCGGGTGGTCTGGTGCTTGCCGAGTTGAGCGTGCTGCGCACACTCACCTCCGATACCGCCCGACCGTATGTCGTCGTGCTCGGCGGCGCGAAGGTCTCCGACAAGCTCGGCGTCATCGCCAACCTGCTCACCGAGGTGGACAGGCTGCTCATCGGCGGCGGCATGGCCTACACCTTCCTTCGCGCCCGCGGCCACGAGGTGGGCAGGTCGCTACTCCAAGCCGATCAGCTCGATCATGTCGAGTCGGTCATGGCGGAGGCGGAACGGCGTGGTATCGACCTCATCCTTCCCGTCGACGTCCTCGCCGCCAAGGAGTTCGCCGCCGACGCCGACTACGAGGTGGTCGCCGCCGACGCGATCCCCGCCGACCGACAGGGCCTGGACATCGGTCCACGGACCCGTGAACTGTTCGCGGCCAAGCTTGCCGACGCGGCAACGGTGTTCTGGAACGGTCCGATGGGCGTCTTCGAGTTCGACGCGTTCTCCGGGGGCACTCGCGTCGTCGCTGAAGCACTGGCGGCCGCCGAGGGATTCACGGTGGTCGGCGGCGGTGACTCGGCCGCGGCCGTACGCAGGCTCGGCATCGACGAGAGCAGGTTCTCGCACATCTCCACCGGAGGTGGCGCGTCCCTGGAATTCCTCGAGGGCAAGGACCTTCCCGGCGTGACGGTGTTGGAGGACTGACCATGAGCGCCCGCATTCCCCTGATCGCCGGCAACTGGAAGATGAACCTCAGCCACCTCGAGGCGATCGGGCTCACCCAGAAGATCGCCTTCGCCTTGCCCGAGAAGTACTTCGCCAAGGTCGAGGTGGCCGTGCTGCCGCCGTTCACCGCCATCCGCAGCGTGCAGAGCCTCATCGACGGCGACAGACTGCTGATCCGACACGGCGCGCAGGACCTGTCCCCGCATGACAGCGGCGCGTACACCGGGGACGTATCCGGCGCGATGCTGGCCAAGTTGGGCTGCCGCTACGTCACGGTCGGCCACTCCGAGCGCCGTGAGTACCACGACGAGGACGACGAGCTGGTCAACAGAAAGGTCCGCGCCGCCGTCAAACACGGGATCACGCCAATTCTGTGCGTCGGGGAGCGGCTGGAGGTCCGCGAGGCCGAAGGCCACATCGAACACTGCGCCGGCCAGGTCGTCGCGGGACTGAAAGGCCTCAAGGGCGAGCAGGTCGCCAACGCCGTGATCGCCTACGAGCCGGTATGGGCCATCGGTACCGGCCGGGTCGCCACGCCGGCGGACGCCCAGCAGGTGTGTGCCGCCGTCCGCGCCCAGGTCGCCGACTCCTTCGGCGTGAACGTGGCCGAGGAGGTCCGGGTCCTCTACGGCGGCTCGGTGAAGTCGGGCAATGTCGGCGAACTCGTCAAACAGGATGATGTCGACGGCGCGCTCGTCGGTGGTGCCAGTCTCGACGCCGAGGAGTTCACCAAGTTGTGCGCGCTGGCCGCCGGCGGTCCGCTGCCCTAGCGTGCCAACCGGACATCGGCCCAGGCGAGCGTGGCCGGCCGGGGCCGTGCTCGGGCCCGGGATCGGCAACCGGGTAACCTGTAGTGCCTAGTGCCTGACAGCGAGGGTGAGATGACTCTGTTCCTGCAGATTCTGCTGGTCGTCACCAGCTTGTTGCTGATCCTGCTCGTGCTGTTGCACCGGGGCCGGGGTGGCGGGCTGTCCTCGTTGTTCGGTGGCGGCATGCAGTCCAGCCTCTCGGGATCCAGCGTGGTGGAGAAGAACCTCGATCGGATCACGCTGTTCGTCGCGTCGGTCTGGGTAATCTGCATCATCGGGATCGGCGTGCTCGCCAAGCTCACCAGCTGATCCCGGTTCGGGTCAGTGGTGTTTCGGCTCTACAGATCAATGTGGTTGGACAACCAGACAACGACGTCTTGCGGGAGTGTGAGGGTCGATGACCGGCGGTAACGCGATCCGCGGTACCCGAGTCGGATCGGGCCCGATGGGGGAGTCCGAACGTGGTGAGTCCGCGCCTCGGCACCGGGTGTCCTACTGGTGCGCCAACGGGCACGAGTCGCGGCCTTCGTTCGCGCTCGACGCCGACGAGCCGGAGTCGTGGGACTGCCCGCGCTGCGGCCTTCCGGCGGGGCGCAACGAGAAGGCTCCGCCGGCCCCGCCGCGCAACGAGCCGTACAAGACACATCTTGCCTACGTCAAGGAGCGCCGGTCGGACGCTGACGGCGAGGCGATCCTTGCCGAGGCGCTGGCCAAACTCCGCGCCCAGCGCGAAGACGTCGGCTGACGACGACCAGCGCGCCTACTGGAAATCGCCGGCATGCTCCTGTGCCCACTGCCGATAGGTACGCGGCTGGCGTCCGATCAGATCGCCAACGGTCGAGGTGCGCACGGCCGTGACGCCCGTGCGGATCAAGTCGAAGAGCTCGGCCATGAACGACAGCATGTCCTCGGTGGCGCCCTTCGCGCGGAGGCGAGCCAGGGCCACCTCGTCAGGCAGGGCACGGTAGCGCAGCCGCCTGCCCAGCACGTCGGCCAGCACGCCGACCTGCTCGGCCGCTGTCATCAGCTTGTCGCCGGTGAGCACATAGCGCTGGCCTGCGTGGCCTGGGTCGCGCAGGACTACCGCGGCGACGTCGCCGATGTCCTGTGGGTCGATGGGCGCGAACATCCCGTCACCGCCCGCTTCCTCCACAAGGTCGGTTTGCCTGATGGACTCGGCCCAGGACAGCGTGTTGGACGCGAACAGGCCGGGGCGCAGGAACGCCGTGGCGATCCCGGAGTTCTCGAGCAGCTTCTCCCGTTCCAGGAACACCTTGCCTCCTGAGCGCAGGTGCCTGAGGCAGGTACTCATCGAGGACAGGTACGCGATGTAGGACACGCCGGCCGCGCTCGCGGCCCGCACCGCGTTGTCGATCTGCGTGACGCTGGTTCCCTGGTTCATCAGGAACAGGCGGTCGACCCCGTGCATGGCCGTGACCAGGCTGGCCATGTCGTCGAGGTCGCCAACGACACGATCGACCCCGTGCGGCAGGTCGGCCAGCCTCGCCGGATCGCGGGTGAGGGCACGGACCTGCTCGCCCGCGCCGACCAGCTGGTCAACGACGCGGGCGCCTGTCTGCCCGCTCGCTCCTGTGACCAGGTACATCGTCACCTCCCACATCGTTAGCCGGCTAACGAGTGGGGTACGTTAGCCGGCTAACGACTAGCTGTCAAGGGATCAGTTCGCTACGCTGGATCGCGGTGATCGGTACCGAGGAGTGGCAGCGGGGGAGTGGCCGTGAGTGATGTGCTTGCCCTGCTCACCCGGACCAACAAGGCGTTGCGTGCGACCGCGGACGCGGCGATGCGGCGACACGGTCTTCGGCTCGGTCAGAATCTGGTTCTGGAAGCACTGTGGGAGAAGGACGGTCGCACACCAGGTGAACTGGCCGAGTACCTGAACGTGACCACTCCCACCGTCGTCAAGATGGCGACCCGGATGTCCACGAACGGGTTGCTCACCCGCAGCCGGGACGACACGGACAATCGACTGGTCCGTCTCTGTCTCACAGCGAAGGGACGCGCCCTTCGGGACCCGGTCATGGCCGAGGTCGACGGCCTGCGTCGAGCGCTCACCGCCGGCCTGACCGACCGCGAGTGTCGGGACCTCGCCACAACCCTGGAGAAGGTCCTGCGGAATCTGATACCCCTCGGCGCCGGGCCGCACGACTACAGCGACCAGGTGTGAGTGTCCGATCCGGCCGCGGCGCGGCGCTCCTCCGGTGCGAGCAGCGGGTGGCGCCGGGCGGCCCTGTAGGAGAGCAGCGCGCCACCGGCACCGTCCTGGTCGGCTCGCCCCTGCGGCCGCTGCGGCAGGACCGGACAGCCGCGGTAGTGGTCGAGTATCCGCAGGATCGCCGAATCCCGCGTGGTGCTCGGATCGGCGGCCACCAGGTGGCTGGCATAGTCGTGGACGAGGCTGTGCGTCGGTAGCTACCGACCGCCCCTGCCTCGAGCAGGTGTGCGTCGAGGAGTTCCTCGAGCACCTCGACGCTCGCGGACACGGGACGATCCGCGAGCGCCGCCGCGATGTGTTCGTCGACATCGAGGTTCGGATGCAGCCCGAGTAGCCGGAACATCCGCTGGGCGGGCTCGCTCACGGTGCGGTAGGACCAGGTCAACGCCGCCAGCACACCGCGGCCCTCCGCGGTGAGCCCGGCAAGCCGCGAATCGGCCGTGCGGAGCCGGGCGGCGAGGTCGGCGACCCGCCATTGGGGCCGATGCGCCAACCGCGTTGCCGCGAGGCGGATCGCCAGCGGCAGGTGGCCACAGCCGGATCACCTCGGGCGCGGCCGTGGGGTCAGCGCTCACCCGGTCACCGACCACCTTGGACAGCAGCTCCATCGCGTCGCCGTGCGACAGGCGGCCGAGCGACACGAGATCGGCGCCGTCCAAGCCGGTCAGCCGCCACCGGCTGGTCACCAATGTCGTGCTCGGCGACCCGCCGGGAAGCAGTGGGCTGGCCTGTGCTGTGCACGCCACGTTGTCCAACACCACCAGCACTCGACGGTTGGCCAGCTCCGTCCACCACAGAGCGATCCGGTCCTCCAGGCCGGACGGCAGCTGGTCGCCGGGCACCCCGAGTTGGCGCAGCAGCATGCCCAACGCCTCCGCGTCGGCGATCGGGTCCTGATCACTGTGTCCGCGTAGGTCGACGAAGAGCTGTCCGTCCGGGTACTCCCGGGTCAACCGGTGTCCAGCGTGGACAACGAGGGTCGCCTTGCCGATACCCGCCATGCCGGTGACGACGACGACCCGTGCCGGCGCCTGCCGGTCTGACAGGCGGTTCCGGTCGGTGTCCGAACCGGCGTCATCGGGACGGCCCGCAGTGCGTCCAGCGATGGACAGCAGCCGGACCACTTCACTGTCGCGGCCGGTGAAGTCGGAGATGTCACGGGGCAGGCACTGGGGTTTGGCCGCGGGGGCGGCTGTCGTGGTCACCGGCGCCACCGGCAGCAGCGAGGGATCCCGGTTGAGGATCCGCTGGTGCAGGTGCTGCAGTTCGGGTCCTGGCTCGAGGCCCAACTTGCCGATGATCCGGGCCCTGGTGAGCAGTCCTCGCCTGCTGCTGCTCGACGACATCGACGCGTACCTGGACCAGAGTGCCCGATCGGTCGTCCACCGCGTGATCACCCGCTACCCGGCCACCATCATCCTGGTCAGTCGGCATCCGGACGTACTCGCCCACGCCACCACGAGGTGGAACCTGGACAAACTGCGACTCACCACGTTCCTGTCGTGAAGCGGCTCGCGGTTTCCGCCACCGCCCGGCCGGGACGGTGACGTGTGGTCCAGTACTGGACTAGTCTGCCGGCGACCCAGCATCGAATGACCGGCACACGAGGGGAGTCTCGGCGTTCCATGGCCGTTCCCGGTAAGGGCCCAGGATGGGCGACCGTGTATGTTGCGCGAGATCTCCTCGTCGCGCCGCACACCTTTCGCAAGCCGACGGAGCTGACGACGGCCCCACCGCCGGCACCGGGCGCACTGGCGCCGGCCCTGGCTGGCAGTCGTCGGCGCGACACCGTTGTCGCGTTTCTCCGCCACCTCGGCTGTCCCTTCGCGGAAGCCACCATGCGGCAGCTGGTCCGTCTCAGCGCGGCACATCCCGCGATCGATTTCGTTGCGGTGACGCACAGTTCGCCCGCGCGAACGCGAGCGTGGTGTGACGCCGTCGGTGGCGTCGGAGCAGTGCACGCTGTCGCCGATGCGGGGCGGACCGTCTACGCGGACTGGGGTGTCGGGCTGAGCGACCGGGAACATTTCGCCGGCAGGGCTTCGCTTGCCGGTGTCCGGCGACTGCTCGCGGAAGGCATCCACAACCGCATCGCCAGTGGCAGCCGGTGGCAACGCGCCGCGGCGTTTGCCGTGGACGCGGGCGGGATCGTCCGGTGGCGCCATCTGCCGGCCAACGCGGCGGACCTGCCCGTGCTCGGCGACGCGGTCGCCGTGTTGACCGGGCGGTCAGTCGGATGACGACGAAATCCCTACCGATTCGGAGTTTCTCGTGCTCGCCCTGCTCACCAAGGGAGAAGCGCACGCGTTGGTGCGGCTGGAGCGGGATGGCCTGATCGGCGCGAGGACCGAACCCGGTGAGGGCCCGGACCGCAAGGTGTCCCGCATCACCCGGCGTGGAATCGCGCGACCGCAGGCGGAGGGAATCCGGCACCTGTCCGTTCCCGCACCCGGTCAGCGAGATCGACCTGGGCATGTATGCGCTGCCGCTGAATCCCATAGGACAAGGGCATCGGCTCCCGGCCTCTACCCTCAAAACGTGACCAACCTCGCGCTGCACCTGCCCTCGCCGCTCGTGCCCATTCGCGACGACCGCATGGTGTCCCGCGGCCTGCGGCTCTATCTCAAGCGCGACGATCTCATCCACTCAGAGCTGCCAGGCAACAAGTGGCGCAAGCTGAAACACAACATCGTGGCCGCCCGAGAACGCAATGCCACCACAATGCTCACCTTCGGCGGGGCGTACTCGAACCATATTCGTGCGACCGCCGCCGCCGGACACTATTTCGGCTTCGCCACGATAGGAGTGATCAGGGGCGAAGAGCACCTGCCACTCAACGACTCACTGGCCTACGCCGAGAGTCGTGGCATGAAGCTCGTCTACATGGATCGAGCCACCTATCGCGCGAAGCACTCGCCCGCCGTTGTCGCGAACCTTCGAGAGCGTTTCGGAGACTTCTACCTTGTCCCCGAAGGGGGAAGCAATGTGCTCGCGACGGTCGGCTGCCGGGAGCTGGTCGCCGAGATCGATGTCGACTTCGACCTCATCTGCTGCCCGTGTGGAACGGGCGGCACGCTTGCCGGGGTGTCCATGGGCCTCGCCGGCAAGCAGCGAGCGATGGGCTTCTCGGCGCTCAAAGGTGGAGCTTTCCTTACTGACGAGGTGTCCGCACTGCAGCGTCGGTCGCTGGGAGCGGTGCTGGAGAACTGGACGATCGAGTGCGGATTCCACTTCGGCGGCTTCGCTCGTGGTGCGCCGGAGCTCGACGAGTTCATCAAATCGTTCGGGAACGAGCACGGCGTGGCGCTCGAGCGGATCTACGTCGCCAAGATGATGTTCGGAATAGTCGCGTTGGCGGAACGCGGTGCGTTCGCGCCAGATACCACGATCATCGCCCTGATCACCGGATAGGACTGGGTGGGTGCCGGGCGCGGTCGAGCAATGCCGAGACGCCGGCCCGCACGCCCGGTGTGGCCGCGGCTTCCCGGTGGTGCACAAGACTAATGTGGCGCAGGGGACCACCAGCCACGGGCAGCGCGCGGACCCGGTCATCCGGCGCCGCCGCCAGCGCCAGTCCCGGAAGCAGAGCCACGGCGAGGTTGGCGGCGACCAGCTTCTGTACCACCACATAGTCCTCGGTGCTATGCCGCGTGTCCGGACGGAAGCCCGCGGCGGACGCGAGTGCTGCCAGGTAGGCGCGGCACCGTGGACAACCGGTGACCCACCGCTCGTTGGCGAGAGCCGCGAGGTCGAGCCCGGTGACGGACCCGGTGTCGGCGGCCAGCGGATGGTCGGCGGCCACCACCGCGCGGACCGGGTCGTCCAGAAGCGCTACAGCGGTGAGGTCGCGGTGCTCGCCCGCGGCGCGCTGGCCCGGATAGTGGAACACCAACGCCAGGTCCACCTCGCCAGCCAGTACCGCGGTGATGGCCTCGGGGGGCTCCAGTTCGACCAGTGACACGTCCAGGTCTGGCGCTGCCGAGCCGAGTCGGGACAGGACGTGCGGGACCATCGTGGCGCAGGCCGATGGAAACGCCGCGAGACGAAGCCGCCCGGTCCGCAGGGTGCGCAACGCCCGCATGTGCTCCGACGCCACTGACAGCCGGGCCGCGATCGAATCGGCATGCTCGAGCAGGGCGGTGCCCGCCTCGGTCAGCCGTATGCCACGAGCGGTGCGCCGCACCAGCGGCATGCCGATGTCACGTTCGAGCCGCCTGAGATGTTGACCCACCGCCGGTTGGGTCCAGCCCAGCGCCGCGGCGGCCGACGACAGCGACCCGCGCGCGGCCACCTCTCGGAAGATCAACAACCGGCGTGGATCGATGCCCGTGTCGATCCGTTCCGCAGACTCGTCCCCGGCGTCCACGAACCACATGAAAGCACAGCTTTGGGCTGGTCGTATCGCTTCACCCTGGTCAACGCTCCGTCGCGTTGACATCGTTGCGGACATGACCGCATCAGGTTCAAGCCCGCTGACGGCCACCCAGCTGGTGGCCGCGGCACGGACGGAATTCGACGCCGACGTCACCTATTTGGACAGTGCCACGATGGGCCTGCCACCGCGACGAAGCTGGCATGCCCTGCAGGACGCGCTGCGCGACTGGCGCGCCGGCACCGCCTTGGCCAGGGACTACGATCTGCCGCTTGCGCGAACCAGGCAGTCCTATGCGCGGATGGTCGGCGTCGAGGCCACCACGGTCGCCGTCGGCAGCCAGGTGTCGGTCTTCGCCGGCCTCGTCGCGGCCTCGCTACCGGATGACGCCGAGGTGCTCACCGCGTCCGGCGACTTCACCAGCATCCTGTTCCCGTTCCACGCCCAGGCCGCTCGCGGGGTGACCGTGCGCGAGGTTCCCCTCGATCGGATCCCCGACGCGGTGACCGGGCGGACGACGCTGGTGTCGGTGTCCGCGGTGCAGTCGGCCGACGGCAGGGTCGCCGACCTGGAGGGCCTGCACGCCGCCTGCGCCGACACCGGCACCCGGATCCTGCTGGACGTCACCCAGGCCGCGGGGTGGCTGCCGATCGACGCCGGCTACTTCGACTACACCGTCTGTGCCGGCTATAAATGGCTGCTCGCGCCCCGTGGCACGGCGTTCCTCACGGTGCGGCCGGGTCTCCTCGACGAGTTGGTGCCGCATGCGGCGGGCTGGTACGCCGGGAGCGATCCGTGGGCGAGTATCTATGGTGGACCGCTGCGGCTCGCGCCGGACGCCCGCCGGTTCGACCTCTCGCCGGCGTGGCATTCGTGGATCGCCGCGGCCCCGGCACTGGACCTGCTCGTCGGCCTCGGCACGGCCACGCTCAACGACCACGCGGTGGGGCTCGCCAATCGCTTCCGCGCCGGGATCGGCTGGGGCGCAGGCGACTCGGCGATCGTGTCCGTCGCGGTCGACGACGGTGCCGCGGAACACATGCGGGCCGCCCAAATCATGGCCGCGAGCCGTGCCGGCCGGCTCCGGCTGTCCTTCCACGTGTCCACCAGCGAACAGGACGTCGACCGCGCGGTGGAGGTGCTCGGGAACCACGTCGTGCCCCGCTGAGTCCGCGGGCGCCGGCGTCAGCCCCGGTGCGCCTCAACCAGTGCCCCGGCCGTCACCGGGAAGCGGGAGGTCACCACAAATCCGCCGTCGTCACGCGGGCCCGCGGTGAGGCTGCCGCCGAGCAGTTCGGCCCGCTCGGCGAGCCCGAGGAGACCGTGGCCGCCGGAGGGGAGAACCGGCGCGCGACGCCCGGTCGGACGTTCGTTGCTGACCTGGACCAGCAGCTCATCCGCGTTCACCTGGATGAGCACGGACGTCGCCGCGGCCGACGCGTGCTTGCGCACGTTGGTGAGCGCCTCTTGCACGGTCCGGTAGGCCGCGCCGCTGACGGACCGGGGAAGGTCCTCCAGCGGCCCCCGTTTGGTCACGGTCACCGGAATCCCGCAGTCGGACACCATACGGTCCAGGTCGGCGAGGTCCGGGCTGTGCTCGCTCTCAACCGGAGTGCGCAGCACGTCCACCAGTTGACGCAGTTCGTCGAGGGTGCGGGTGCTCAGTGTGCGGATCGTCGTCGCGATGTCCCGGGAGACGTCGTCCTGGGCGGTGACTTTCAGTGCACCGGCCTGCATCGCGATCAGAGTGACCTGGTGGGAGACCACGTCGTGCATGTCGCGGGCCAGCTTGGTGCGTTCCTCGGCGCGGATGGCCATCGCCTGCAGGGTTTCCTCCCGCTCCCTGATCGCGGCGAGCTCCTTGATCCGGCGGCGCAGTTCCTTGCGGGTGGTCACCAGCAGGCCGAGCGCGAGCGGCATGCTGGCGCGCACCCCCGCCCACAGAACACGCAGTCCCAGTTCCCGCCAGTCGAGGCTGAGGAAGTCCGACAGCGGCCAGAGGACGAAGTCGCACGCCATCACCATCACCGCACCGGCTGCCGTCTGCCAACACCAGCCCCTGCGTTTGGCCACCTCGTACAGGGCGATCATGCCGGCGAGGGTCGCCCAGCCGGTCAGGAAGCCGGGCAGGGTGGCCAGCAGCACCAGGAACGGGTAGCGCCGGCGGAACACGAGCACCAGGCACGCGAGTGCGGTCAGCAGCGAGGAATAGAGATCACTGTGCTTCGGGAAGACCAGCAGCATGTCCAGTAAGGACAGCACGACCGCGGCCACGTCGACCAGCATCCGACGGTGCGAGCGCGGCCATGCCGCCGCCCTTGCCAGCACCAACTGTGTCGCGCCACCCACATTCGGCCGCCGCTCGGCCGTGCGCTGGTGTTGTCCGGCCGACGGCTCCCGGCGGCCCGTCCGGCCTTCGCCCCGCTGAAGGGGAAGACGAAGGCCGATGACCCGGCACCCGGTCGTGTCCTGAGCGGTCACTGTTCGGTGCGTCCGGTTCAGCACTGTTCGGTCCTCCTCGGGCAGGCGAGTGAGCGTTCTAGTGATAGACACACTCGGTACCTGATCGGGACGGACCGCGCGAAACTAATTGCGTTCGCACATGCCCGATGTTCAGGCGGTCGACTCCCACGTGCCTATGCGGACCCCGACCGGCTGCCTGCTGGGATCGCCTCTCACCGGTTCGGCGGTGTCGAGCTGGTGATGGGGCTGATCCGGCCGATGTCGTAGTCGCCGACCCACAGCTGAGGAGCGAACTGGTTGACCGCCTCGTGCACCTTCTTGGAGGAGCCCGTGAACTGGGGCAGCGGGATCCGGTAGTGCGTACCGGACAGGCCTGGCCGGACTGGCTTGTCCCTGATCAGGGCCGGCCGCAGTTGCGGATACAGGTCCACGGTCTCCTTGGTTGAGGGGAACAGGTCGAGGTAGGTCATCACCCTGCTGTTGTCCCCGGGAATCAGCGACCAGGTCCGGGTGCGTGCCCCGGCGACTCCGACGCCGGCGATGTCGCTCCACGGCATCACCACGAGCACATCGAACCGGGCATCCCTACGCCAAACCCCTACGGTGTCGAAGGCGATGCCATTGCCGCGACGTACCGCTCGTACCGCGAGGCGAACCCCGACCGCGGCTATTCCCAGCAATGGACCGGCGATCAGGGCGGCGATGACCTTCCCAACAGTCGTCACGTGGCCACCAGCCGCGAACACGGAAGGAAAGTAGACGTAGCCGAGGGCGCCGACGCCGAGCAGGAAGGGGACGGCCATTCTAAGAACCGCTTTGACAGTCGCCGTGCGGAAGCTCAGGACGACCGCACCCGGGCCTGGGCCACAGACCAGGCCGCTGAACGGAGAGCCGCCGGTTGGCCGATAGGCGTCGTAAGGAGCCACCCACCGCTGCGGGGCGAATCGTGTCACCGCCGCCTCGATATGCGGCTGCACACTGGACCAGCCCGGCAGTGGAATGCGGATTCGCTGTGTCGGCAGACTGGGGGCCACCGGAGCCGAATCGACCAGGTTCATCCGCAGTGTGCCGGGGACCTGTCCGTTGGCCGGGAACAGATCGATCGCGAGCGGCGGTTTGAGCGGTTTTCCGCTGCCGTGCGTGCCGCACAGACCCACGCCGGCGATGTCGCTCCACGGCACCATCGCCATCTGGTGGGTGTGGCTGTTGCGATACCAGATTCCCTGTGCGTCGATGCCCAGCCCGATCCGGCGCTGCCGGGCACCGAGCGCCAGGACCGGGGTGATCACGATACCGACGGCCGCTGTCGGTACCCCGACGAGAGCCACCGCGAAGGCGATGGCGTTCTGGGCTGGCGTGTGGCCTGTCCCCATACCGACCGGAAGCGCGTACAGCGTGGCGACGAGACCCAGAAGCGTCAACGTCCACGCCTTGCGTACCCGCCACCTCTCGTAGTCGATCACCACCGCATCCGGCTCTGGTCCATGGCGAAGGTTGCGAAACGGTGACGGACGGCCCATTCGGCGAATATAGCGGCCCAGAGAAGGACCGCGGCCCCGAGAAGGACTGCGGCCCGGAGGTTGCGCTTAACCCGTTCTGGTGAAACCGAGTTCGGTTGCCGCCCATCTCGACCGGTGCGGGAACCGTGGAAACGTCTCCGTCGTCAGAGTTGGCCAGATAGTCTCGGAGCGATCGACGGTCACGTCGGCCGCCCGAGCCGGGGCCACGCGGAGGCGGCCCCAGCACCAGGAGGACAGTGTGGACGCCAGCGCATGGCTGCGGGAGTACCAGCAGGAGACGCAGGACCGGCTTGCCAAGGCCGAACAGATCAGGGAGCAGGTCAACGCGGCGGTCGGATCCGCGACGAGTCCCGACGGGGTGGTCAGCGTGACGGTCGGGCCTACGGGCGCCCTGCAGGCCCTGGAGATCTCGGCCCGGGCGGAGGGCATGCCGCCGGCTCGGCTTTCCCAGTTGATTCTGCGCACCTCGCGGGAGGCTCACCGCAGGGTGGCCGAACAGATGGCCCTCTCGGTCAAGCCGCTGATCGGGGACAGTGAGGCCATGCATTTCCTGGAGAGCCAGGTGCCGCCGGCCGAGGAAGCCGGTGGTCCGCAACAGCAACAGCGGCAACCGACGCAGCGTCCGTCCTGGGACGACGACGACCCCGACTCCGGTCCGATCATGAGGTGATGACATGTCCGACATCGACGTCGAAGTCGAGCAACTGCATACCCACGCTAAGAGCGTCGAGGGACTCGCCGCCCGGGTCGACAACTGTGCCAACACCGCGCGCGGCATCGACTTCGGCATCAACACCTTCGGCATCATCGGGCAGGCCTTCGCGGCGGTGATCAGACCGTTCTCGCAGGCCCGTGCGGGTGACCTCAACAGCGCGGCCGAGGCCGTCCGTGGCGTCAGCGGCAAGCTCGACCAGACCGCCGACATCTACCACACCACCGACAGCGACAACGCCAACCTGTTCGACAACGTGAAGGAAGGTGCCTGATGTCCACCGAGGCGCTTCCCGACCTGCACGGCAAAGCACCGGAAGCGAGCCCCACCTCGGGGTTCGACGGCTCGGGCATCTTCTCCGACTTCGCCAACACGGTCAAAGACGCGTCCAACTTCGATGGCCTCGGTGTGGCCATGGATGGCGCCGCCACCGCGATGGACGCGCTGGCCTTCGCCGAGGACCCGCTTGGGGCCCTGCTGTCGGCCGGTGTCGGTTGGCTCATCGAGCACCTGGACTTCCTGCGCAAGCCATTGGACCTGCTCGCCGGTGATCCCACCGCGATCGCCGCACAGGCCAACACGTGGACCAACGTCGGCGCCGAGATGAAGAAGGTCGGCGAGGACTATGAAAAGGCCATCAGCACCGACATCGCGGCGTGGAAGAGCGAGGCCGGCACGGCCTACCGGGAGAAGGGCAAGGATCTCGCCGAGGCGCTCAAGTCGTTCTCCGACGCGGCGGATGGCGCAGCCACCGGCGTCACGATCGGCGGTGTCCTCGTCGGCACCGAGCGGGGCATCATCCGCGACCTGATCTCCACCTTCGTCGGCAAGATGATCGAGCGGGCGCTGATCGCACTGGCCAGCTCGTGGTGCACCTTCGGCGCCTCGGTGGCCGCCTTCATCGTCGACGCGGTCGCCGAGGGCAGCATCCTCGCCGGCAAGTGCGCCTCCCGGATCGCCAAGGTGCTGGAGAAGCTGGCCCAGCTGGCGGGCAAGTTCGGCAAGCTGGGGCAGGCGCTGGAGAAGATGGCCCTCAAGCTCAAAGGCTTCGCCAAGGACGCCGGGCACTTCGCCGGCAAGCTCAAGGGCGATCAGGCCGGCTCCGCGGCGAAGGTGCAGGATTTCGCCGCGAACCATCTGATCGACAGCGAGCTTTCTGGCAAGTCCGCCAAGGACATCGCCAAGGACGCTCTCAAGGAACAGTTCACCACCCACGAGGTCGGGGGGCACCAGGTGCCTCCGCTGGGCGGGGTCGAGGCGGGACGGCAGAGCCACGAGGCTGTCGAGCACACCGAGGAAGGCCACGAGCAGGCCGAGGAAAAGGTCGAGGGCAAAGAGCAGTACGCCAGCCACTCCGGCACCCTGGAGTGAGGTCCGGCCGGCGGCCGTCAGGACTCCGGTGGCGCGAACATCGGGGGTAGCTCGGCGGCCGCCGCCTCGTCCAGCAGCCACAGAGTGCGTTGGAAGCCCCGTGCGCCGGCCGCCGGGACCCGCACGGGCTCGGCGCCGGTGAGGGCCATGGACACCGCCGAGGCCTTGCTGGCACCAGTGGTCATCAGCCACACCTCGGTGGACCCCGCGATCGTCGGCAGCGTCATGCTGATCCTGGTAGGTGGAGGTTTGGGACAGTCGCGCACCGCCACGGCCTTCCGCTCCCGCTCACGAACTCCCGACGAGAACGGGAACAGGGACGCGACGTGCCCCTCCTCGCCGACCCCGAGCAGGCACACGTCGAAGTCGGGCAGCCTGTTGGCGAGTATCCAGGCGTAGTCCTTGGCGGCCGCCTCAGGGTCGTCACCGAACCGGCCGTCCGACGGCTCCATGACGTGCACCCGCCGCGGATCGACCGGCACGTGGTCCAGCAGCGCCCGCCGGGCCTGGGTTTCGTTGCGGTCCGGGTGCCCCGACGGCAGGAACCGCTCGTCGCCCCAATACAGGTCCACCTTGGCCCAGTCGACGGCGTCCCTCGCCGGACTGGCACACACCTGCTCGAGCACGGCGATCCCGGTCCGCCCGCCGGTGAGCACTAGCGAAGCCGAGCCCTGTGCGGTGTAGGCGTCCGAGCCTCGTGCGACCTGGGCGTCGACGAGCCTGGTCACCAGGCGCGCGGCCGCGGCGGCGGCCAGCAGGTCACCGTCGCGGTGCACCATGACCTGGGGCAGGTCCAGCCGTGCGTCGTCCGCCGTGGACTGTCCTCCGTCCGTCACGAACCGACCTCCGCCGTGGCCTTCTCGTCCGGCTTGGTGCGCGTGGACCGCGCGGACTTCTTCGCCGGTGTCGCCGTGGGCTTGGCCTTCGCCGGTACCCGCCCTCTGGTCACTTTGGACAGCGACTTGAGCGAGTTCTCGTAGATTTCGTCGGCGTCCAGCCGGCGCAGCTCCTCGGACAGACAGTCCTGCACGGTCCGCCGCTGCAGCGCGATCCGCCGGTCCGGCTGGCCGGCCTGGGTCAGCGTGCCGACCTTGCCGTCGGGACGGGTCAGTTCGACGGGCCCCGAGCGTCGATCCAGGCGCACCATGACGACGCCCTCGCCCGAGGTGGCCTTGGCCCTTGTCACCGGGATCTTCAGCGACCAGGCCAGCCATGCGGCGAGTAGCTCCGTCGACGGCGAGTCGGCCTCGCCGACCACCGACGCGGCGGTGATCTTTTCGTACGGCGGCAGATCCAACGCGCTGGCCAGCTGGGCCCGCCAGTTCGTCAGCCTCGTCCATGCCAGGTCGGTGTCACCGTCGGCGTAGGACTTGCGCCGATGCTCCAGCGCCCTGATCGGGTTCTTGGCGGCGGCCGCATCCGTGATCCGCCGGGTGGCCAGTGCCCCGATCGGGTCCTCGGCCGGCACCTCGGGCGCCTCGGTCGGCCACCAGGCCACGATGGGAGCGTCTGGTAGCAGCAGTGGCACGGTGCAGCTGGCGGCCTGGTCGGCCAGCGGTCCGTACAGCCGCAGCACGACGACCTCGCTGGCACCGGCGTCGCCGCCGACCCTGATCTGGGCGTCCAGCCGTGCCGCCGCCTTGCGCACCCCCTTGGCCAACACGATCACCCGGCACGGATGCTCACGACTGGCGTCGTTGGCCGCCGCGATGGCCTCCTCGGTGTCCTCCCCGTCGTCGGTGACGATCACCAGCGTCAACACCCGTCCGAGGGCGACGACGCCACCGTGTTCTCGGACCTCAACCAGCTTGGCATTGACCTGGGAGGTGGTGGTGGACGGCAAATCAATGATCACGGACGCCTCCAGTGTCGCCCCGTCCGGGCGAGCATCTCCTCGGCCGAGGACGGCCCCCAGGTGCCAGGCGGATACGGCTCGGGGGAGCCGTGCCCGGCCCAGTGCGTGAGCACCGGATCCAGGATCCGCCAGGACAACTCCACCTCCTCGTTCATCGGGAACAGCGAGGGCTCGCCGAGCAGCACGTCCAGGATCAGCCGCTCGTAGGCCTCCGGGGAGGACTCGGTGAAGGCGTGGCCGTAGCCGAAGTCCATCGTGACATCGCGGACCTCCATGGCGTTGCCGGGCACCTTGGAGCCGAACCGCATGGTGATGCCCTCGTCGGGCTGTACCCGGATGACCAGCGCGTTCTGGCCGAGCTCCTCGGTGGCCGTCGAGTCGAACGGCAGGTGCGGAGCACGCTTGAACACCACGGCGATCTCGGTGACCTTGCGGCCAAGCCGCTTGCCGTGACGCAGGTAGAACGGCACCCCGGCCCAGCGCCGTGTGTTGATCTCCAAGGTGATGGCCGCGAAGGTCTCGGTGGTCGAGTCCTTGGCGAAGCCTTCCTCCTCCAGTAATCCGGCCACTCGCTGGCCGCCCTGCCAGCCGCCGGTGTACTGGCCCCGGGACGTGGTCTGGTCGAACGGTCCGACCGCCCGCGTGGCCGAGAGGACCTTGACCTTCTCGGTGCGCAGTTCCTTGGGATGGAACGAGACCGGCTCCTCCATCGCGGTCAGTGCCAGCAACTGCAGCAGGTGGTTCTGGATGACGTCACGCGCCGCGCCGATGCCGTCGTAGTAGCCGGCGCGGCCGCCGAGGCCGATGTCCTCGGCCATGGTGATCTGCACGTGGTCGACGTAGTTGGCGTTCCAGATGGGCTCGAACAGCTGGTTGGCGAAGCGTAGCGCGAGGATGTTCTGCACCGTCTCCTTGCCGAGGTAGTGGTCGATGCGGAACACCGAATCCTCGGGGAAGACGTCGTTGACGATGGTGTTGAGCTCCTTGGCGCTGCGCAGGTCGTGGCCGAACGGCTTCTCGATGACCACCCTGCGCCACTGCTCGGCGTCCTGCTGTGCCAGCCCGGCCCTGGCCAACTGCTTGCACACCACGGGAAACGCGCTCGGCGGAATCGACAGATAGAAGGCGTGGTTGCCGCCGGTGCCGCGTCGCTCGTCGAGTTCGGCGACGGTAGCGGCCAGGGCGTCGAAGGCGTTGTCGTCATCGAAGGAACCCTGTACGAACCGGATTCCCTCGGCGAGCCGGTCCCAGACCGCCTGCCGGAACGGGGTACGGGCATGCTGCTTGACCGCGTCGTACACGACCCGGCCGAAGTCCTCGTTCGCCCAGTCCCGTCGGGCGAACCCGACCAGCGAGAAGCCGGGCGGCAGCAGCCCCCTGTTGGCCAGGTCGTAGATGGCAGGCATGAGTTTCTTGCGGGACAGATCACCGGTTACACCGAAGATCACCAGACCACAGGGGCCGGCAATGCGTGGAAGCCGCTTGTCCCGCTCATCGCGCAGCGGGTTGCGCCACGTACGGGTCGCACTAGTCACCAGGGTATCTCCCCCATGGCCTTGGACAGTTCCACCAGGCCGGCGGCCCGGTCGCTCAGGTGCAGCCGCAGCACGGGGCGACCGCGTTCGGCGAGCACCCGGCCGTCGCCGAGCGCCTGCGCGAGCTGCAGGGTCCCGAGTGTGTAGGGTCGACCTGGCACCGCCAGATCCTTCCGCACCACCCCGGTAATCTGCAAGAACACGCCGTTCTGGTG
>Ga0213875_10001084_pt1 | contig 18926 bp, 19 predicted proteins | sample BarmaccomBMRX_R8_FD_160105 | JGI IMG/M metagenome (GOLD analysis project Ga0213875, IMG submission 160105) | Root-associated microbial communities from Barbacenia macrantha in rupestrian grasslands, the National Park of Serra do Cipo, Brazil - RX_R8 | ecosystem: Host-associated > Plants > Roots... | reverse complement strand
ATCGATCTCTACGTCGCCGACCGGGCCGATGCGTCGGCGTTACGGGCGCTGGATGTGCCGGTGATGTTGACCGGCACGTTGATGGCGAGCCTCGCCGATCGCGAGACGTTGGCGGGAGCGGTGCTCGCCGCCGCGGACGGAGTGGATAAGAGGCCGCAATGAGCGGGTCCGCCGATGTGTGGGCGGTGCTTCCGGTCAAGGAAGTCGCCGCCGCCAAGCAGCGCCTCGCGCCCGTGCTGCATGCCGCGGCGCGCCGAGCGCTCGCCCTTGCGATGCTCGAGGACGTGCTCGCCGCGCTCGCCGCGGCGCCGGGGCTCGCCGGACTCCTCGTCGTGACGGTGGATATCGAGGCGGCCCGGCTGGCGGCGCGCTATGGCGGGCGCTGCCTCGCGGACGGCGCGCGCGACGGCCACACCGGGGCGGTAATGGCCGCGGCGCGGAGGCTCGCGGCGGAGGGCCGGGCCGGGATGCTCGCAATACCGGGAGACATCCCGCTGGTCACCGCCGAGGAGATCGGTCAGGTGCTGACCGCGCACGGCCCGGCCCCCGCCTTCACGATCGTGCCGGCGCATGACGAGTTGGGCTCCAACGCCGTGCTGTGCTCGCCGCCCGATGCCGTGCCGTTGCGCTTCGGCGAGAACAGCTATTTTCCGCATCTGCGGGCGGCGGAAGCCTGCGGCATCCGTCCGCAAGTGGTCCGCCTGCCCGGGATCGCGCTCGATATCGACAACCCGGCCGATCTCGCGCGTTTCGCGCGCCTCAGCTCCGCGACGCGCAGCCGCGCGCTGCTGCTGGAGGAGAATGCTATGCTGCCGGCCGATTTCGCAGCCGAGTAAGCGCGAGCGCCGGCCGCACAGCCGTTTTGGAGAGCTGCATGAGAACGGACGCGGTTCTGGAACGCGCCGAGGCCGGGCAATGTCCGTCGGTCGAGGAAGCGTTGGCCTTGGCCGATTGCACCGATCTGCCGGCGCTGGCGCTCGTCGCGGCGACACTGCGCGACCGGGCTCATGGCGGGCTCGTCTCCTATTCGCGCAAAGTTTTCATTCCTCTGACTCAGCTGTGCCGCGACGTGTGCCATTACTGCACCTTCGCGCATCCGCCGCGGGCCGGGGAGCCGGCCTATCTGAGCCCCGATCAGGTGCTCGACATCGCCCGCGCCGGCGCGCGCGCCGGGTGCCGCGAGGCGCTTTTCACGCTCGGCGACAAGCCCGAACTGCGCTATGCCGCGGCGCGCGACGCGCTCGCCGCACTCGGGTACGACACGACGGTTTCCTATCTCGCCGCGATGGCCGAGCTGGTTCTGCGCGAGACCGGCCTGCTGCCCCATTTGAATGCGGGCGTCATGAGCCGCGCCGAGATCGAGCGCCTGCGCCAGGTTTCGGTGTCGCAGGGGATCATGCTGGAAAGCGCTGCCGAGCGGCTGACCCAGCGCGGCGGGCCGCATTTCGGGTCGCCCGACAAGGCTCCCGCGGTCCGGCTGGAAACCCTGCGCGCCGCCGGCGAGGCAGCCGTGCCGTTCACCTCCGGCATCCTGATCGGCATCGGCGAGACCCGCCGCGAGCGCATCGAGGCGCTGCTCGCCTTGCGCGACCTGCACGAGCGCTACGGCCACCTGCAGGAGATCATCATCCAGAATTTCCGCGCGAAGCCGGGCACCTTGATGGCGGCGGCACCCGAGCCCGACCTCGCCGACCATCTATGGACGATCGCGGTCGCGCGCGTGGTGTTCGGCGGCGCGATGAACATCCAGGCACCGCCGAACCTGATGCCGGCCGGGATCGAGCAGATGGTGGCGGCCGGGATCAACGACTGGGGCGGCGTCTCGCCGGTCACTCCCGACCATGTCAACCCGGAAGCGCCATGGCCGGCGGCGGAGCGCCTCGCCGAGCGCACCGCGAAGGCAGGCAAGACCCTGGTGCAGCGGCTCGCGATCTATCCCGACTATGCGCTCGACCCCGCGCGATGGCTCAACGCGAAGCTGCACACGCCGGTTTTGCGCAGCATCGATGCGCAAGGCTTCGCGCGGCCCGACGAGTGGGTCCCAGGAGCCGGAACGGCGCCGCCGACCGGGGAACGCCGGCGCACACGGCACCAAGCGGCCGCCAGGATCGACCCGATCCTGGAACGCGCGGCCGCGGGCGAGACCTTGGCCGAGGCGGAGATCGTCCGGCTGTTCGCGGCGCGCGGAAGCGAGTTCGATGCCGTCTGCGGCGCTGCGGATCGCTTGCGCCGGCAAGTCGCGGGCGACGTCGTCAGCTACGTCGTGACCCGCAACATCAACTACACGAACATCTGCTATTTCCGCTGCCAGTTCTGCGCCTTCTCGAAGGGGAAGCTCAGCGAAAACCTGCGCGGGCGCCCGTACGACCTCGATCATGGCGAGATCCTGCGGCGCTGCGAGGAGGCGTGGGAGCGCGGCGCGACCGAAGTGTGCCTGCAGGGCGGCATTCACCCCGAATACACCGGCGCCACCTATCTCGCGATCTGCCGCGCCATCAAGGAGCGCCTGCCGGGATTGCACATCCACGCCTTCTCGCCGCTGGAGGTGTGGCAGGGAGCCAAGACGCTCGGGCGCAGCCTGCCCGATTTCCTCCGCGAGCTGCGCGCGGCCGGGCTGTCCTCCCTCCCGGGCACCGCAGCCGAGATCCTCGACGACGAAGTGCGCGCCGTGATCTGTCCGGATAAAGTCACGACCGCGCAGTGGCTCGAGGTCATGGAGGCGGCGCATGAGGCCGGGCTGCGCAGCACGGTCACGATCATGTTCGGCCATGTCGACCGGTACGCGCATTGGGCGCGGCACCTGTTACGGGTGCGCGCTTTGCAGGAGCGCACGGGCGGGTTCACCGAATTCGTCCCGTTGCCGTTTGTGCCGATGGAAACCCCGATCTCGCTGCGCGGGCGCGCCCGCCTCGGGCCGACCTACCGCGAGGCGATATTGATGCATGCGGTGGCGCGGCTCGCCTTGCATCCCCTCATCCCGAACGTCCAAGCCTCCTGGGTCAAGCTCGGCCCGGAAGGCGCGGCGGACTGCCTCAATGCCGGCTGCAACGATCTTGGCGGCACCTTGATGAACGAAAGCATCTCGCGTGCCGCCGGCGCCTCCTTCGGCCAGGAGATGCCGCCGGAAAGTATGGAGACGCTGATCCGGTCACTCGGCCGTTCGCCGCGCCAGCGCACGACCTTCTACGAGGACGCGCCGCCCGCCCGCCGCGCCGCCTCGTTCGGCGCCGCGCCGCTCAGCGACCCGGTAAACACCCCGGCCCGCCGCTACGACCGGGAAGCCCCAAGGGCCGACGCAGCCGAGTAGGCCCGAGCCGGGCGATGCTCAAGCATTTTGCGCGAGCACGCAGCCGGCGAGGTGGAGCGAGCCGCATATCAGCACGCGGCCAGCTGGTGCGCGCGTCGCGATTTCGCGGATTGCGGCATCGACCGATATGGCCTCGCACGCCTCGATGCCGACGTGGCGCGCGGCGCCGGCGATCTCGGCCGCCGGGAGGGCGTTCTCCTCGCCAGGGATCACGACCGCATAGAGCCGGCGCGCATAATGCGCAAGCGGCGCGAGGAAGCCGGCCCCATCCTTGGTGTTCAGCATGCCGGTGACGAGAAACAGCGGGCGGTCGCGCCATTCCGCCGCCACCTCGGCCAGCACCAGACCGGCGGAGGGGTTGTGCCCGCCATCGAGCCACAATTCCCAATCCGGCCCCAGATGCGCCGCAAGAGGCCCGCGGGTCAGCCGCTGCAACCGCGCCGGCCACTCGATCTGCCGCAGGCCTTCGGCGAGCGTTGCCTCAGGCAGCGCGAACCCAACCAATCGTTCGAGGCAGGCGAGCGCGGTCCCGGCATTTGCGATCTGATGCGCACCCCGCAACGACGGCAGCGGCAGGTCGAGGTCCCAGCCCTCGCCTTCGTACCGCATTCCGGTCCCGCCTGGCGTGCAGCGCCATTCGCGCTCCCACCGATAGAGTGGAGCGGCAATGGCCGCGGCGCGGTCCTCGATGACGCGCTCCGCCTCCGGTTCCTGCGGTCCGATCACGGCCGCCACCCCCGGTTTCAGAATGCCCGCCTTCTCGCCGGCAATCGCGGCGATCGTGTCGCCGAGAAAGGCCTGATGGTCGAGCGAGACCGGCGTGATCGCCGTCACTGCCGGGCAGTTGACCAGATTGGTCGCGTCGAGCCGGCCGCCGAGCCCGGTCTCGAGCAGAACCACATCGGCCGGAACCCGTGCGAAAGCGAGAAAGGCGGCCGCCGTCGTGATCTCGAAAAAGGTGATCGGCGCCTCGTCATTGGCGCGTTCGCATTCCTCGATCAGCGCGATCAGCTCCTCCTCGTCGATCAGCGCGCCGGCCAATCGAATGCGCTCGTGAAAGCGTACGAGATGCGGCGAGGTATAGGCATGCACCCGATACCCCGCCGCTTCGAGACACGCACGCATCGTCGCGACGGTCGAGCCCTTGCCGTTCGTCCCGGCGACATGGATGACGGGCGGCAGCCGGTTCTGCGGGTTGCCGAGCGCATGCAGCAAGCGCTCGATGCGGTCGAGCGAGAGGTCGATCTTTTTCGGATGCAGCCGCATCAGCCGGGCCAGCACGCGGTCGCTGGCCGGCCCTGCGGGAGCGGTCACAGCGCCTCGCCGGGCGGCAATGCCTGGACCAGTTGCACCACCTCGGCCGAAGGACGCGGCTCGCGCAGCAGGCTGAGAAGACGGGCCAAGGTCGCGTGCAAGGCGCCGCGCGGCACCACCATGTCCACCATGCCGTGTTCGAGCAGGTACTCCGAGCGCTGGAAGCCCTCGGGCAATTTCTCGCGGATCGTTTCTTCGATGACCCGCGCACCGGCAAACCCGATCACGGCACCCGGCTCGGCCAAGGTGATGTCTCCGACCATCGCGAAAGAGGCCGACACGCCACCGGTGGTCGGATCGGTCAACAGGACGATGTAGGGCAGCCCCGCCTGCTTCACCATTTCAGCCGCGATGATCGTGCGCGGCATCTGCATCAGCGACAAGATCCCTTCCTGCATGCGCGCCCCGCCGGAAGACGGCACGACGATCAGCGCCGCTTCCTGAAGCACCGCGAGCTTCGCCGCGGCAAGCAGGCCTTCCCCGACAGCGACCCCCATCGAGCCGCCCATGAACCCAAAGTCGAATGCCGCGACCACGGCTGCAAAGCCGCCGATACAGCCATGCGCGACCGCGACCGCCTCGCTGCCGGCCCCGAGCGACGCCTGCGCCTCGCGCAAGCGGTCGGTGTAGCGCTTGCGGTCGCGAAAACGGAGCGGGTCGACGACAACCTTCGGCAATTCAATCGGCGAGAAGACCGCGTCATCGAACAGCTGACGGAACCGCTCGGCGCTGCCGAGGCGAAAATGATGGCCGCAATTGCGGCAGACCTGCAGGGCTGCGGCGAGGTCGCGGTGGAACAGCATTTCTTCGCAACCCGGGCATTTGCACCACAGATTGTCCGGCACCTCCCTGCGCGTGAAGGCGCGGATCTTCGGCAAAACGAAATTGGTGAGCCAGCTCACAACGGTGTTCCGGCAGTCACTCGCGGGGGTAGCGGCTATTCGGCGGGGAAGGCAGCGACAAAATCGCGGCGCCGCCGGTCGATCAGGTGGGCGAGCGCGGCGGCAAGGCGGGAAAATCCGTCCAGCTGGTGACGCAGATAGCCGCAGCGGATCCGGTCGCCGGTGAGCGCCGCCACGCCGGTGCGCGGAAAGACGCGCTCGCGCCGCCACGTGCCGAAGATCGCGTCCCAGATCGGGAAGATCACTGCGAAGTTGCAGCCGCGGGTGCCGTCGTAAGGCGGGCGCGCATGCTCGATTGCATGATGAACGCGATGGAATTGCGGGCCGACAAGGAGGGCCGATCCCCATCGCCCGAAGCCCAGACGCACATTCGCGTGCGACAGGCTTTCCACCAGTGGGAAAGCCAGCATCACGACCGGGAATTCGGCAGGGGTCACGCCGATCATCATCGCGATAGTACCGCGCCACACCGTGGCGAGTACGTCGTCCACCACGTGATTGCGGTCGTCCGACCACAACGTCATTTGCCGCTGGTCATGGTGAATGCTGTGCAACGCCCACCACCAAGGCAGCCCATGCTGCAGCCGATGCCGCCAGTATTCGCCCGCATCGATGATCACGACATAGATCAGCAACGTGACTAAAGGCCAAGCGGCCAGGCCGGGTATCAGCTGCTCGATAGCCGGCGGCACGAAACCGTAAAAGCGCAAGCTCCCGTCGATCACGGCGCCGATCGGCGTGAGCACCAGGAACAGCAGCATCGGCACGAGGCCGAGGCGGTGGATCAAGGTATAGACGACATCGGTGCGTACCGGGCCGCGGTCGCTCCAGCGCTCCGCCGGTCGCCACAATTCGAGCGGGCGGCAGACCAGGTAGGCGAGCATGATCTGCAGCGCTCCGAACAGCGCGAAACCGACCCCGTCGAAGGCCTCCTCGGCCCAGTCCATCAGGCCGAGCTGGAACAGCGTCGGCTCGATGGCTCCTTCGAAGACCACCCCCTGCAACTCGGCGATCTGGCGCACCAGCCAGTCGAACATTTTCAGTCCCGCTCAGCTCAATAGACGAAGATGCCGTGCGGCGAGCGCCCGACCGGAACGGTGGCCTTGAGATTGCCCGAGGCGACCTCGATCACGTTGACGAAGGCGCGCCATCGTCCGGTGACCCACAATTCGCTGCCGTCCGGGCTCAGCGCCATGTCGTCCGGGCCGCCCGGCGCAGTGATCGTGCCGGTGACCGAAAGAGTATCGGCGTCGAGCACCGAAATCGTCCCCGCAACGCGGTTCGAGACGTAAAGCGTCTTGCCGTCCGGCGAGACCAGGAAATTATGCGCGCCGCGGCCGGTGTGAATGCGGCGCAGCACCGTCCCGTCCTTTGGGTCGATTTCGGCGACGTAGTCCGCGCCCATGATGCCGACCAGCACCTTGCCCGAGGGCTGTGTCCATACCCCCGCCGGCTGCGCCCCGACCGGCACGGTCCATAGGGGCTTCCCGGTGGCGAGGTCGATCGCCGCAAGCTTATTGGTGCCCTGCAAGCTGACGTAAACGGTCCCGTTATCGCGCGAAAAGGCGATGTGGCTCGGCATGCTCGGGGCCGGCAGGCGATATCGCAGGTCGAAGGTCTCGCCGTCGTAGATGTCGACCCGGTCGAGCCGCAAGGAGGTGGCGACGAACCACTTGCCGTCGCGGCTGAACCCGACCTGGTACGGATCGCTGGCTTCCAGCCGCCGCTTGACCTTGCCCGTCGTGCGTTCGATGAAGACCAGCTCGTTGCCCCCCGCCATCGCGATGATCAGGGTCTGCCCGTCGGGGGTGACGATCAGGTGATGCGGCGCGCGCCCGATATGAATGCGCGCGGTCTCGCGATAGCTGGCGGTATCGACGACGCTGATCGAATCGTCATCCGAATTCAGGATGACGGCCGTCTTCGCGCGCACCGAGGGCGTTGCCAGCATGAGAATGGCGAATAACGCGCACAGCACGCCTCGGAACGTGCCGCGAGATCCGCTCACCGCGCCGCTTCTTCGATCAATTCGCGGCTCCCCCCTTGCGCGCTATGCGCCGGTCCTCGCCCGCGCAGCCCCGAGAACGTCCTGTTGAATAATCCGTTTGGGGCCGGCGCGGAAGCAGCGCGTTGCCGCGGCGGCGACACGTAGGGCAGCCCTGGCGGCAACCGGATCCGCGATCAGTGAAGCTGCTGCGGCAGAGCGGCGATTGCCTCATCCAGCAGCGCGGCGCCGCGCTGCTGGTCGAGCTCGGCGACCAGCACCTCGCGCGCCGCCGCGATCGCGACATCGGTGGCGACCGCGCGAATCTCGCCGAGCGCGCGGCTTTCCGCCTGGGCGATGCGCTCCTCGGCCAAGCGCTGACGGCGCTGCAACGATTGCTCCAGATCGCGCGCCGCCTGAGCCGCCACGCGTTCGGCTTCGCTCTTGGCATGGGCGACGATCTGCTCGGCTTTAGTCGCGGCTTCGCGCTGCCGGCGCTGGTACTCGGCCAGTAATTGCTGTGCCTCCTCGCGCAGCCGGCGCGCCTCTTCGAGCTCCTCGCGAATGCGCGCCGCGCGCGCGTCGAGGCTGCCGATCATCGCGTTGCGTGCGGGCTTCCAGGCGATAGCTACAAAGATCAGCGCGGCCACCAGAACCCAGAATTCCGGGTCGCCGAACAGCCGGGACATCAGGCAGTCCGTTCCGCTAACACGCGGTCTACCGCGGCCGAGACCCGGGCGCGCTCAGGAGCGGCACCGGTCAATTTCTCCGCGACCGCCTGCGCCACCTCCACGGCAATGCCGCGCACCTCGGCAACCGCCTGATCCTTCGTCTGCGCGATGCGGCGCTCGGCCGCCTCGATCTGTTCCGCCAAGCTCGCGGCCATCTGGCGCTGGCGCTCGGCGGCTTCGGACGCCAGCCGCTCGCCCGTTTCGCGCATCGTGGTCTGCGCCGCGGCGCGTGCGCTCGCCAGCGCCCGCTCGTAATCGGCGAGCACGCTCTCCGCCTGGGTGCGCAGCGCGTTGGCCTGCGCCAGATCGCCGTCGAGGCGCGCTCGCCGAGCCGCGATCGCCGCCCCAACCCGCGGCAGCGCCAACCGCTTCATCAGCACATACAGAACGACGAAGGTCACCGCGAGCCAGAACAGCTGCGGCACGAAGGTTGTGGCATCGAGCTGCGGCATCTGCCGCTGCTGCGTGTTCGCCTCTGTCGTGCCGAGGGTGCCCGCGGTCGGGTTGTTCGGTTCCGCCATCGCCGCGCTCCGGACCGGCTGCGGCCGCTCTAGAAAGTGTAGAGCAGCAGGAACGAGATCAGCAGCGCATAGAGCGCCACCGCCTCGGTCAAGGCGAAGCCCAAAATGCCGATGCCGAAGACCTGGTCGCGGGCGGCCGGGTTGCGCGCAATCGAGGCGACCAATGTGCTGAAAATGTTGCCGATGCCGACACCGACGCCCGCAAGCGCGATTGCGGCGAGACCGGCGCCAATCAGCTTGGCGGCTTCAGCATTCATATCGAGTTCCTTTTTCAGCGACAGGGAGGGAGGAAGGGAGGGCGAAACGGGCGGGCCGGTGCCGGCCGAGGGGCAACACGTGCATCAATGCAGATGAATGGCGTCGCGCAAATAGAGGCAGGTCAGGATCGTGAACACATAAGCCTGCAGCACGGTCACGACGATTTCGAGCGCGAACAGCGCGACATTGATCGCCAGCGGCAGAAAGCCGAACAGGCCGAGCGCCACCGTGAAAGCGGCGAACACCGCCATCATCGAATGACCGGCCATCATGTTGGCGAACAGCCGGATGCCGAGGCTCACCGGTCGCGACAGATAGGACAGGATTTCGATCGGAACGAGAATTGGCGCCATGACCACAGGAGCGCCCGACGGGAAGAAGAACGTGAAGAAACGCACGCCGTGCTTGACGAAGGCGACAATGGTGACGAGCGCGAAGACCGCGAGAGCAAGTGCAAAGGTGACGACGATGTGGCTCGTGAAGGTGAAGCTGTACGGGATCATCCCGAGCAGGTTCCCGAACAGCACGAACATAAAGATCGAGAAGACGAGCGGGAAATACTCGAAACCCTCGGTGCCCACATTGTCGCGCACCATATTCGCGACGAACTCGTAGGCAAGCTCGGCAATCGATTGCAGGCGGCCGGGGACAAGCGCGGCGCGGCTTGTCGCGAGCACCAGCAGCGCGGTGATCAACACCACCGCAATCGTCATGAGCAGGGCGGAGTTTGTGTACGAGATATCGAGCGAGCCGATGTGAATCGGGATGATGCGCTCGATCGTGAACTGCTCGAGGGGTCTGCTCTCAACCGCCACTGTCTTCCTCTGTCCTCAACCTCGCCCGCCGCTATTCTTCAAGAGTACGGGCTTGCTCAGGGCTTGGGCCGCGGCGGGGCGCCGCCATAGCCGAGCCGAGTCATTGCGCGATATGCGTTCATCATCCCGGCTGCGGAGCCGAGGAAGAAGAACAGGATCAAGCCCCACGGCCGCGTGCCGAGAAAATGATCTGCGACCCAACCCAGCGCGACGCCGACCACGAGGGCGGCGACCAGCTCGATCCCGATCCGCAGGCCAAAGCCGAGCGCGCTGCCCATTGCGGAATCGGCACCGGGCGTGCGCTCCTCGCGAGCCTGCCCCGAACGCGCCCGGTCGAGCCGTTCGCCGAAACGCGCCAATGGGTCCGGCGGCCCGCTTTCGCTCATTTGGGAAGCGCACCCGACAGCCGTTTCGGTTCCGGCCGCCGCGGCCGAAACGCCGCGCACGATAGTGACGGCCCGGCGAGCTGTCAAACGCCAACACGCGTATTTGGCGCTGCGACGGAGTTACGCGGCGCCGGAAAGCTCAGGCGGTCCGCCGCAATTCCGCGGCGCGCGCGAGGTCGACCGAGACGAGCTGCGACACGCCGCGCTCGGCCATCGTCACCCCGAACAGCCGGTCCATGCGCGCCATCGTGATGCGGTGATGCGTGACCACCAGAAACCGCGTGCCGGTTGCGTCCGCCGTCTCGGCGACCAGGCGACAGAAGCGATCGACATTGGCGTCGTCGAGCGGCGCATCGACCTCGTCGAGGACGCAGACCGGCGCCGGCCGGGTCAGGAAGGCGGCGAACAGCAGGGCGATCGCAGTCAGCGCCTGCTCGCCGCCCGACAACAGCGACAGGCTCTGCAGACGCTTGCCCGGCGGGCTCGCCATGATGTCGAGCCCGGCCGCCAGCGGGTCGGCGCCCTCTTCGAGGGCGAGATGCGCCCGCCCGCCGCCGAACAGGCGCGTGAACAGGCCAGTGAAGTGCTCATTCAGCTGCTCGAAAGCGGCGACGAGCCGTTTGCGCGCTTCGTGATCGAGGGCGGCGATGCCGCGACGCAGCCGCGCCACCGCCTCGCTCAGCTCGGCGCGCTCGCGCTGCAGGCCGGCGATCCGCGCCTCGACCTCCTCCGCCTCGGCCTCGGCGACCAGATTGACCGGCCCCATGCCGTCGCGCTCGCGCAACAGACGGTCGAGCCGCGAACCGAGTTCCGCCGCATCGAGGCCCTGCACTTCACCGGGCGGGCCCACCAGCTCGGCCAATGTCTCCGGGGCCGCATCGACGCGCTCGCGAATCTCGCCGCGCAGCCGAACCAGCGCCTGTGCCGCGGCTTCGCTCTGCACCTCCAACCGGGCTAGCGCTTCGCGCGCTTCCGCGACCGCCTGCTCCGACCGGCGCAGCGTCTCAGCGGCGGCGCGCAATCGGGTCTCGGCTTCCGCCAAGCTGTCGGCGGCGGCGCGGCGCTGCTCGGCAGCGCGAGCGCTTGCCGCACCCAAGGCCTCGCTTTCGGCGGCGATTGCCGCGGGACGGCTGGCGAGATCGGCAATTTCCCGCGCCAGCGCGCTCTGCCGCTCGGCGAGCGCATGTCGCTGCGCCGCGGCGGCGCCGCGACGCTTGCGCCACCACCCCTCTTCGGTCGCGATCGCCGACAGGCGCTCCCGGCGCAATTCCGCCTCGCGCGCCAGCCGGTCGATGGCGGCGCGCGCGTCGGCTTCGCGCCGCCGCGCCGCGGTGGCCTGCTCCCGTGCTCCGTCGAGAGCGGCGCGCGCCAGCGCCGGGTCGGGCAGCAGCGCGAGCCCGCGCTCTGCCGCCCGTTCCAGCGCCTCGGCATCCGCAATCTCGGCAGCGAGTTTGTCCAGTGTCTCGCTCAGGCCGGCGAGCCGGGTATCGACCGTCACCGCGCGACGACTGAGCTCGGCTTCCGCCGTGCGCGCTCGCGCCAGGACCGCCTCGCCGTCGCGCAGTTCGTCCGCTGCCCGGCGCGCGCGGGCGGCACTTTCCTCCCGCGTCGCGCGGGCGGCCTGCGCCCTCGCTTCGGCCGAAGCAACGGTGGCATCCGCCGCGGCCAATTCGCCGATCAGCACCGTATGCCGGTTGCGCTGACGCAGATGCTGCTCCGCCGCGGAAGACGCGGCCGGGGCGGCGCGGGTGAACCCGTCCCAGCGCCACAGCCGGCCGGCCGGATCGACGAGACTTTGTCCTGGTGCGAGCCGAGCCTGAAGTTGGCGGCCTTGCTCCTCGGTCGCGACGAGGCCGGTCAGCGCCAGGCGGCGCTCGAGCGCGGGCGGGGCGTCAATCTCGGTCGCGAGCGGGCCCGCGCCCTCGGGCAGCGCCGCGCTGTCCGTCAAGCGGGGAAGCACAACCCAGGCCGCCGGCGTGCTCGCTTGATGCTCGACCACCGGCGCCAGCAGCTCATCGCCGAACAGGGCGCCGATCGCCGCCTCCAGACCGTGCGGGACATGCAATCGCGCGAGCAGCGGCGTTTCGCCCGGCGAGGCCGCAACCGGCGTGGCCGAGGCAAGCAGCCCTTCGAGCGCGTCACCCTCGGCGCGCAGACGCGCCTGCCGTTGGGCCGCCTCTCGGAGAGCGTCGACGCTGTCCGCCTCAGCCGCTTGGGCCGCGACCAAGGCTTGCGCGTCGGCCTCGGCGCCGGCGCGGCGGCGATCGACCTCGCGTTCGGCTGCCGCGACCGCATCGAGCGCCGCCCGCGCCGCCTCGGGCGAAACCGCCGTCGCGGCGAGCGCGGTATGCTGTCGGCGGGTCTCGGCCAGTGTCGATTGCGTTCGGCTGCGGCGTTCGCCCGCGTCGCGCCGCTGCCGCTCGAAGCTGCTGCGCCGGGCCGCCTCGGTGACGCAGGCTTCGGTCATCTGCTGCAAACCGGCCTCGGCAGCGGTCAACTCGACAGCCGCCTGGCTGAGTGCCGCCTCGGCCGCGCTGCGGGCCGGCGCGGCGCTATCGCCGGTCCGCGCCAGCGCCTCGCGTTCCGCCGCGAGCCGGGCGAGCGCCGCCTCGGCATCGGCCAGGTGTTCGTCCTCGCGGAGCAGGTCGGCCTGCGCCTGACCGAGCCGGCGCTCGCTCTCCGCGCGTGCTGCGAGGACCCGTTTCAGCTCGCTTTCCAGCGCTTCCCGCGCATGCGTCAGGCGCTGCAATTTCGCCGCTGCCTCCGCCTCGGCGAGCCGCAAGGCAGGCAGGTCCGCTTCCGCCGCCTGGTGGCCGCGCCGCCCGGCCAGCGCCTGTTCGGTCGCCGAGGCGACCGTGCGCTCGGCGGCCCGCAATTCCGCGCCCAACCGCTCGGCATCGCGTTCCGCGGCGCGCCAGCGCGCCTGCAGCACCAGCGCCTCCGCCCAGCGGATCTGTTCGGCGAGGCGGCGATACCGCTGCGCCTGGCGGACCTGCTTTTTCAGACTGTCTAGCTGAGACGCAAGGGTCGCGACGATGTCGTCGACCCGCCCCAGGTTTTCTTCGGCCGCCTTCAGCTTGAGCTCGGCCTCGTGCCGGCGGGCCTGCAACCCGGCGGTGCCGGCGGCCTCGTCGAGCAGCAACCTGCGCTCGACCGGCTTTGCCGCGATCAGTGCCCCGACCCGTCCCTGGCTGACCAGCGCGCCGGAATGGGGGCCCGTGGCGGCGTCCGCGAACAGCAATTGTACGTCGCGCGCGCGCACCTCGCGGCCGTTGATCCGGTATGAGGAACCGCCGCCGCGCTCGATCCGCCTCAGGATCTCGATCTGCTCCCCCTCGTTGAAGGCGAATGGCGCGTCGCGGGCGCTGTTGTCGATCGCAAGCGACACTTCGGCGAGATTGCGGGCCGGTCGGCCGGCGCTGCCGCCGAAAATCATCTCGTCCATCTCGCCGCCGCGCAGGCGCTTGGCCGAGGTCTCGCCCATGACCCAGCGCAGCGCTTCGACGAGGTTCGACTTACCGCAGCCGTTCGGCCCGACGATGCCGGTGAGCCCCGGCGCGATCGTCAACTCCGTCGCATCGACAAAGGATTTGAAGCCGACGAGGCGGAGCTTCTCTACGTGCATCGTCGGCCCGGAAAGCTCAGCGGCGACGCCCGGTCACGATTTCGCGGAGGCAGCGGAGAGCGCCTTGTCCATTGCCGCGACGCTCGGCTCGCCTTCGAATCGCGTGCCGTTGATAAAGAAGGTCGGGGTCGCATCCACCCCGAGTTGCTGGTCGGCAACAAGCCGGGTTTCGGCGAGCTTGTTAGCCAGCGCTGCATCGTCGATGCACGAATCGAACTGCTTCTGGCTCATGCCGCCGAGCTTGGCGAGGCGCGCCAGGGTCTCCCGGTAGTCGCGCGCCCCGACCCATTTCGGCTGCGCCTGCAGGAAGGTATCGACCAGCGCATAGTAGCGGTCCGGCGGAGCGCAGCGCGTGACCATTGCGGCGCGCAGGGCCTGCTCGTCGAGCGGATAGTCCCGCACCACCAGCTTGGCCTTTCCCGTGTCGATCCACTTCTCCTTGACCGTCGGCAGGACGTCGAGCGCGAAATGGGCGCAGTGCGGACAGTTCAACGACGCATACTCGACGATCGTGATCGGCGCGTCGGATTTGCCGAGGACACGATCGTCCTCCGTCACGGCGAGGGGCGAGGGCGCGGTTGGGGTCCCCGCCTCCGATTTCGGCGCCTCGGCAGGCGTTTGAGGCGACCGCGCCGCGCCGGGGACGGTCGAAACGAGCATCGCGGCCCCGAACAGGGCAAACCACATTTCCCGCATTTAAGCTAGCCTCACTACCATATGTTGATCTTAATGGCGTCGATCCGACGGCGCAACGGCGCTGCAGCACCTTAGCCGCTGCCGATCACCGCGCGGCCAAGCCGCGCCAGGGCCGCCCGCAATTCCGCATCGGCAACCGTCGCGAGACGCCGGTCGAGGGCCTCCGCCTCCGCTGCCGAGAGCGGGCGCGGCAGCGCAGGTCGCGGCGCGGCGGGCAGCGGCAACGGGCCTTGCACCAGGACGAGCCGGGTCGCAACCGGCCGGCCGAAGAACATGTTGATGCGTTCGAGCAGCAGCGGCGAGCGATGCTGGATCTGCAGGGCTTCGGCCGGGATGACGCGCAGTTTAAGCGCACCGTCCCGCCCGAGCGCCGCGGGCCATGTGACCGCCGCCCAGTCCGGTCCGACGATCGCGTCCCATTCGGTCTTGAGCCGGGCGAGCACGCCGCCGCCCTGCCGGGCGATGATCGGCCGCGCCACTCGCGACGAGGCGACGCCGAGCGCGCGCAGGTTGCCGCGCCCTCGCCGGGTTTCGGGCGGCAAGCGGGCGAGGCTGCCCTCGTCACCGTCGGGCTTGCGCTCGGCGCGGTCCCGCGGCACAGCATCCATGTCTTCGACCCCATCCCGGACCCTGTTTGCCCGCACCTCAGTTGCCCGATTCGCGCCCCGACCCGGCCGCGCTGCTCGCCTGGTACGACCGCCACCGCCGGCAGCTGCCGTGGCGCGCGCCGGCTGGCCAGGCGGCGGACCCCTACCGGGTCTGGCTCAGCGAGATCATGCTGCAGCAGACGACGGTCGCTACGGTCGGCCCTTATTTTGACCGATTCGTGGCACGCTGGCCCGAGGTTTCGGCGCTCGCGGCGGCTGCGCTGGACGAGGTGCTGCATCAGTGGCAGGGGCTCGGCTACTACGCGCGGGCCCGCAACCTGCATGCCTGCGCCCGCGCCGTCGTCGCGCGGCATGGCGGGCGGTTTCCGGACGACATCGCGAGCCTGCGCGCCCTGCCCGGGATCGGCGAGTACACCGCGGCCGCCATTGCCGCGATCGCCTTCGACCGCCGCGTCGCCGCGGTCGACGGAAATGTCGAGCGCGTCGTGGCGCGCCTCTTTGCCGTGCGCGAACCGCTGCCGCAAGCCAAGAAGCGGCTCACGGAACTCGCCGCCGCGCTGGTACCTCCGCGGCGGGCCGGCGATTTCGCACAGGCGATGATGGATCTGGGCGCGACGATCTGCATGCCGCGCCAGCCCCGCTGCGTGCTGTGCCCATGGCGCGGCGGTTGCGCCGCGGCGGCCGGCGGCTTTGCCGGCGCCCTCCCGGTCACGGCCGAGAAGCCGGAGCGGCCGTTGCGCTACGGCGTCGCTTTCTGGCTGACCCGGCCGGACGGCGCCGTGTTGCTGCGCCGACGGCCGGAGAAGGGTTTGCTCGGCGGCATGATCGAGATTCCGTCGACACCGTGGCGCGACACCCCTTGGCATGAAGCGGAGGCGGCGCCATCGGCACCCGTCGAGACCGAGTGGAGCGCATTGCCCGGCACAGTGCGGCACGGATTCACCCATTTCCGCCTTGAACTCGCGATCGTCGCCGGGACCATAACCCAGCCGATCGAAGGCCTGTGGAGTCTGCCGCAGGAGTTCGGCGCCTACGCGCTTGCCACCCTAACCAAGCGCGTGGTCGCCCACGCGCGATCGGTTCTCGCAGCACCTTTGCTATCGTAGCGGCCGCATCTCGGCGGTTCGACCGGGCGAGGACGCAGTGGCCGATGTGACCTACGAGTGCCGGAACTCGATCTTCAAGGACAGCCAGAGCTACACGCTGACCGACGAGGCACTGGTCTCGCCGGGCGGAACCCTGCCGCTTGCGGAGATAACCAGGGTGCGCGTCTTTTCGGTTCCCGGCATGCGTTCGCTGGCCTACGGCACGGTGTTCCAAGGCGCGCTGTGCTGCGCAATCCGGCGCAGGCACGGCAGAAAGCTGCTGATCAGCAATCTCCATTATCTCGGCCCGGGTCGGTACGAGAACCGGTCCGATGCCTATCGTCGGTTCGTCCGCGCGCTGGTCGGCCGCTTGGCCGAGCGCTATCCCGCCACCCCGCTCCTCGCGGGCATGCCGCCGCTCGCGTGGTGGTTCTGGTTCCTGAGCTTCGTCGGGATCGGGCTCATTCCGGTGATCTTTTTGATCGGAGCAATCGCCGTGATTGCCGAAAGCGGATTTTCCCGGGGGATGCTCGGCTTTCTCGCCGCGACCGCGTGCCTGTTCGTGGCGCCCGCGAGCTTTCTGCCGGCGGTGTGGCGCCGGCGCTCGCGACCGCTCGACCCTCGCGAAATCTGACGTTTCGGACGAGCTAGCGCCGCGCTGCCTTTTCCGCGATGCCCGAAATGCCTTCGCGCCGCGCCAGCTCGGCGGCGACATCTGCGGGGGACACGCCGCTTTCGGCCCACAGTACGAGCAAATGATAAAGCAAATCGGCGCTTTCCCGGGTCAGCGCCGGGGCGTCGCCTTGGACGCCTTCGATGACCGCCTCGACCGCCTCTTCGCCGAGCTTCTGTGCGATCTTCGCACGGCCGCGCGCGAACAGCCGCGCCGTGTACGAGGCCTCGGGGTCGGCGCGCCGCCGTTTCCGGATGGCCTTCCACAAGCGGTCGAGCGCGGCGCCGAGATCGTCGGCCATCAGAACCGCACCGGGATGCCGCTCGCGGCGAGCCGCGCCTTCGCCTCGGCGATGCGGTACGTCCCGAAATGGAAGATAGAGGCGGCAAGCACCGCCGTCGCGTGCCCGTCGCGAATGCCTTCGACGAGGTGGTCCAAATTGCCGACCCCGCCGGAGGCGATGACCGGCACGCGCACCGCGTCCGCGACCGCCCGCGTCAGTGCAATGTCGAAGCCGGATTTGGTGCCGTCGCGGTCCATCGAGGTCAGCAGGATCTCGCCGGCCCCGTAATCGGTCAGGCGGCACGCCCAATCGACCGCGTCGAGCCCGGTCGGGCGCCGCCCGCCATGCGTAAAAACTTCCCAGCAATCCCCTCCCGCCGTTTTGGCGTCGATCGCCGCGACGATGCATTGGCTGCCGAATTTCTCGGCCGCCTCGCGCACGAAATCGGGGCGGGACACGGCGGCGGTGTTGATCGACACCTTGTCCGCCCCGGCGAGCAGCAGCCGCCGGATGTCCTCGACCGTGCGCACCCCGCCGCCGACCGTCAGCGGCATGAAGCATTGCTCGGCGGTGCGGCGGACGACGTCGTACAAGGTGTCGCGGCCCTCATGGCTCGCCGTAATGTCGAGGAAGCACAGTTCGTCCGCGCCTTCGCGATCGTAAAGCCTCGCCTGCTCGACCGGGTCTCCCGCGTCGGAGAGATCGAGGAAATTAACGCCCTTGACGACCCGCCCGTCCTTGACGTCGAGACAGGGGATGACGCGCATTTTCAGCATCGTCCGGCCGCTCCCTCCCGGCATAGGCGAAGCGCCGCGGCCGCATCGACCCGTCCGTCATAAAGTGCGCGGCCGCAGATGATGCCGACAATGCCGCTTTCGGCCTGAGACGCTAACGCCGCGATGTCGGCCAGTGCGGCGACCCCGCCCGAAGCGATGACCGGGAGCCCGCAATCCCGCGCGAACCGGCCGGTCATGGCGGCGTCCACCCCTGACAGCGCGCCATCGCGAGCGATATCTGTGTAGACGATAGCGGCAACCCCGGCCTCGGCGAAGCGGCGCGCCAGCTCGACCGCGGGCATGTCGGTCGTCTCGGCCCAGCCTTCGACGGCGACGAACCCGTCCCGCGCATCGATGCCGACGAGCACCTGGCCAGGATGATCGCCGGCGGCGCGCTTGACCAGCTCGGGATCGCGCAATGCGGCCGTGCCAAGCACGACCCGCTCGATGCCGAGCCCGAGCCAGTAATCGATTGCGGCGCGGTCGCGGATACCGCCGCCAAGCTGGAGTTTCAGATCCACCGCGCCGCGAATCGCCGCGACCGCATCGCCGTTGACCGAGCGCCCGGCGAAGGCGCCGTCGAGATCGACGACATGCAGCCAGGCGAAACCGGACTGCGCGAACAGACGCGCTTGGCCCGCAGGGTCTTCGTTGAAAACAGTGGCGCTCGCCATCTCGCCGCGCAGCAGCCGCACGCAGGCGCCGGCTTTCAGGTCGATCGCCGGGAACAGGATCACTCGTCGAGCCGCTTGTAGTAATAATGCCCAGGCACAATGCCGCCTTCGACCAGCGCATAAGCAGGGTGAGTGCCCCAGCGGCGGTATCCGAGGCTCTCATAGAGACCGATGGCCGCTCGCTGCGTGTCACGTAAATCGAGGTTCAGCACGGCGATGCCGAGCTCCCGCGCGAGCCGCTCGATTTCGCGGACGATGCCGCGGCCCAGCCCGTGGCCGCGCGCCCAG
>Ga0213875_10001083_pt1 | contig 18935 bp, 16 predicted proteins | sample BarmaccomBMRX_R8_FD_160105 | JGI IMG/M metagenome (GOLD analysis project Ga0213875, IMG submission 160105) | Root-associated microbial communities from Barbacenia macrantha in rupestrian grasslands, the National Park of Serra do Cipo, Brazil - RX_R8 | ecosystem: Host-associated > Plants > Roots... | reverse complement strand
AGATCGGTGCCGAGCTTGTCAAGGAAGTAGCGAAGAAGACCGACGACGTTGCCGGTGACGGCACGACGACGGCGACCGTGCTGGCCCAGGCGCTCGTTCGCGAGGGCCTGCGCAACGTCGCCGCGGGCGCCAACCCGATGTCGCTCAAGCGCGGCATCGAGGCGGCCGTCGAGCGGGTGAGCGAGGAGCTGTCCAAGCTCGCCAAGGACGTGGAGACCAAGGAGCAGATCGCCTCCACCGCGTCCATCTCGGCCGGGGACACGGCGATCGGCGAGATGATCGCCGAGGCCATGGACAAGGTCGGCAAGGAAGGCGTCATCACCGTCGAGGAGTCGAACACCTTCGGCCTGGAGCTCGAGCTCACCGAGGGCATGCGCTTCGACAAGGGCTACATCGCGCCCTACTTCGTCACGGACCCGGAGCGTCTGGAGGCCGTCCTCGAGGACCCGTACATCCTCGTGGTCAACTCGAAGATCTCGGCCAACAAGGACCTGCTCCCGCTGCTCGACAAGGTGGTGCAGTCCGGCAAGCCGCTGGCCATCATCGCCGAGGACGTCGAGGGCGAGGCGCTGGCCACACTGGTGGTCAACAAGATGCGCGGCCTGTTCAAGTCGGTGGCCGTGAAGGCACCCGGGTTCGGCGACCGCCGCAAGGCCATGCTCGGTGACATCGCCATCCTCACCGGCGGCCAGGTCATCAGCGAGGAAGTCGGCCTCAAGCTGGAGAACGCCGACCTGGAGGTGCTCGGCCGGGCGCGCAAGGTCGTCGTCACCAAGGACGAGACCACGATCGTCGACGGCGCGGGCGACCCGGAGCAGATCTCTGGCCGTGTCAACCAGATCCGCACCGAGATCGACAACACGGACTCGGACTACGACCGCGAGAAGCTGCAGGAGCGGCTGGCCAAGCTGGCCGGCGGCGTGGCCGTCATCAAGGCCGGCGCGGCGACCGAGGTCGAGCTGAAGGAGCGCAAGCACCGCATCGAGGACGCCGTGCGCAACGCGAAGGCCGCGGTCGAGGAGGGTGTCGTGCCCGGCGGCGGCGTCGCGCTGCTGCAGGCGGGGCGGAGCGCCTTCGACAAGCTCGAGCTGGCCGGCGACGAGGCGACCGGCGCCGGGATCGTGCGCCGCGCGGTGGAGGAGCCGCTCAAGCAGATCGCGGTCAACGCCGGCCTCGAGGGCGGCGTGGTGGTCGAGAAGGTCAAGACCCTTGCGGCGAACGAGGGTCTCAACGCCGCGAACGGTGAGTACACCGACATGTTCAAGGCCGGGATCATCGACCCCGCGAAGGTCACCCGCTCGGCGCTGCAGAACGCCGCGTCGATCGCGGGCCTGTTCCTCACCACCGAGGCAGTGATCGCTGAGAAGCCGGAGAAGGAGAAGGCCCCCGCCGCGCCCGGCGGCGGCGGCGACATGGACTTCTGACGTCCCCGTCTCCAAGCGGCGCGACAACGGCCCGGGACTCCCGGGCCGTTTCGCGTTGTGAGTGGCTCATGTGTTAACTACATGCTCCCGCGCATAACCCTGCTGCCATTCACCGCGCCGTACCGATAGCCTAGAAACGCCCATAGCATCCTGTCGGTCGCGTGATCGCTGGTTGTACGTATCTATTGACGTGAGGTCTTGCTCGTGCCTACCGGCAAGGTCAAGTGGTATGACTCCGAAAAGGGGTTCGGCTTCCTCGCCCGCGATGACGGCGGCGAGGTCTTCGTGCATTCCTCCGCACTGCCAGCGGGGACCACCGCACTCCGGCAGGGGCAGCGAGTCGAATTCGGCATTGTCGAGGGCCGCAAGGGCGCCCAGGCGCTCCAGGTGCGCCTCCTGGAACCGCCGCCCACCGTGGCCGCGGCCAAGCACTCCCGCAAGAAGCCCGATGAGATGATCGTGATCGTCGAGGACCTCATCAAGCTGCTCGACGACATATCCACGACGTACCGGCGGGGCAAGCACCCCGACGCCAGGGAGGCCAGGAAGATCGCCAGCGTCCTCCGCGCGGTCGCCGACGACATCGAGCCGTGATGCTGTGCTGACCCGGGGGACGACCCCCCGGAACCCCCCGGTTGCCGGCTGGGGTGCTCGCCGTATCATCGCGCGGCCGGAGGGCCGTGGGCCCTCGCGGGCCGCGCGATCGCTGTGTGAGCCGCGATCGCGGCTTACACAGCGCTAGTCGCCGTAGGCCGCCGCACTACCCATACTCGCTGGCAGGAGGACACTGATCTCCAGGCCGCCTTCCGGGTAGGGGCGGGCGGTGATCTGGCCGTGGTGTGCGGTTACGACGGACTGGACGATGGACAGGCCCAGGCCCGTGCCTGCTGGCCGGGACTCGCGGTCGCCGAGGCGGCGGAACGGCTCGAACAGGGACGGAACGGCGTCCGGCGGGATGACCGCTCCGCCGTTGGCGACCGTGATGAACGCGATGCCGTCGCGCGTGCCGGTCGTGACACGCATCCAGCCGCCGGGAACGTTGTGCCGGATGGCGTTGTCGGTCAGGTTGGTGACCAGCCGCTCGATCAGGACCGGGTCGCCGAGCGCGGGGGCGGGCCGCAGTGCCGTCTCGGCCGTTACCGCGCTTTCCCTGATTACGGGGGCCGCAGCGTCCAGCGCGTCCTCCGCGAGCACCGCGACGTCGAGCTGTTCCTGCTGCCCCCGGCCGCGGTCGCTGCGCGCCAGCGTGAGCAGCGCCTCGATGAGCGCCTCGGCCCGCTCCGCGGCCTGCCGGACGTCCATGGCCATCGCCTCGAGCTGCGCCGGCGTGCGTTCCGGCTTGGCCAGCGTCACGTCGATCGCGGTCCGCATCACGGTCAGCGGGGTCCGGAGCTCGTGCGAGGCGCTGGCGACGAAGCGGCGCTGGCTGGCGAACGCCGCCTCGAGCCGGGCGAGCATCGCGTCGAACGTGTCGGCCAGCTCCTTCAGCTCGTCCTCGGGCCCTGCCAGCGCGATCCGCTCACCCAGGTTCTCCTCCGAAGCCCGCCGCGCCGCCGCGGTGATGGCGTGCACCGGCCGCAGCGCCCGCCCGGCGACGACCCAGCCGAGCAGCGCCGAGACCACCGCCGTGACCGCGAGCGCGGCGAGCGAGTAGTACAGCAGATGGTGCAGGGTGAGCGCGCGCGTGTCCGCCGCGCCGACCTTGGCGCCGCTGGCGTACGCCTGCGCCGCCGCCTTGCACTTGGCGAGCTGCTCCTGGGTGGCCAGGCCCGATTTGCAGATCCTCTCGAGGGCGGGGTCGGCCTGCGCGAGGCCGGGGTTATCGGCCGGGACCGCTGTCCGGCTGCTGCCGGGCTGCTTGCTGGTGCCCAGGCTGCTGGCGACGAGCCCATAGGTCACGCTGAGCAGGAACGTGCCGGCGAACAGAAACAGGCCGCTGTAGATGAGCGTCAGCCGCAGCCGCACCGGCCTGCGCCTGACGAGCCCGGTCAGCTCGCGCGCCCACGCCATAAGCCGCACAGCCGGTATCCGCTGCCGATGACGGTCTCGATCAGCGGCGGGCTGCCCAGCTTCCTGCGCAGCCGGGAAACCGTCACCGACACCGTGTTGCTGAACGGGTCGGCGTTGACGTCCCACACCCGCTCGAGCAGCTCCTCGGCGCTGACCACCCCGCCGTCCGCGGTGAGCAGCGCCTCCAGCACGCCGAACTCCTTGCGGGTCAGCGCGACCGGCCGTCCCGCCCTGCTGGCCCTGCGCCGGACCCGGTCGACCGTGAGATCCCCGCGCTGCAGGACGGGCGGGGTGGACGGGCTGCGCCGGGCCAGTGACCGGACCCGCGCGACAAGCTCGGCGAACGCGAACGGCTTCCCGAGGTAGTCGTCGGCGCCCAGGTCGAGGCCGTCCACGCGGTCTTCCACGCTCGCCGCCGCGGTGAGCATGAGAATCCGCGCGCCCGCCGGGCTCGCGACCAGATGGGCGCAGACGGCGTCGCCGTGCACCCGCGGCAGGTCACGGTCCAGCACGATCACGTCGTAGCGCGTGAACGCGAGGATCTCCAGCGCTGCCGCGCCGTCGTAGGCGACGTCCACCGCCATGGCCTGGTCACGCAGGCCCTCCGCGATGCGGTCGGCGAGCACCTTCTGATCTTCCACCACCAGGACACGCACGCTCCCATGGTGCCCCAGCCGGGATGACAAGGACATAACACGCACGCCCGTCCGCCGGGCCGATGGCAGCGCCCGGCCTGGCTGTTTGCCGGGCAGGGAGCCCGCTGGTGCCCGGGGGGCCGCCTTTTCTGTAGCGCCCCTGTAAGCGGTCGCCGCGTAGGACTGGTGGCGGCCGGTTCCGCGGGGGCGGACCGGAGAGCCGGAGGGCTACCAGAGGAGGTTTACGTGAAGATTTCAATGGCGAGCCTGGCGCGCGGCCGGATGGCCGCGGCGGCGACCGTGACGGCGGCGGGTGCGGGTCTGCTGCTCGGCGGGTGCGGGAGCCCCGGTTCCGCGCCCGCGGCCGTGCCGAGTCTCGGCCAGAGCGCGGGCGCCGTCCAGGCCGCGGGCACGTCCGGTAACGGCGGCCCGGGCGCCCCACGGGCCAGCGCGCTGCACGCGGCCGCGCAGTGCATCCGCCAGCACGGCATTCCCGCCTATCACGACCCGGTGCTCACCCCGGGCGGCCAGGTCTACACCGACGCCCGCCCGATCCAGGACACGTCGCAGCCGACGATGGCCGCCGTTCAGCAGGCCTGCCGGGCACTGCTGACTCAGGCGAACCTCACCCCGGACGCCGAGCCGCCCGCGCCGCCGCAGCTGGTCCAGGCGGGCGTGCGAGGCGCCGAGTGCCTGCGGGCGCACGGCATGCCGAACGTGCAGGACCCGACCGTGCAGACGCCCTACACGCCGGGACACGGCTTCGGCATGACCGCCAGCCAGTTTCCGTCCGGCGGCAAGGCCAGCCCCGTCTACCAGCAGGCCGCACACGCCTGCAGGCCGCTGCTCGACGCGGAGATCCGCGCCTCCACGCTGGCGAGCCTGGGCAATGATGGCTGACCCGCGCGCCCGGCGCCGCTGGCCCCGGCGAGCCGGGCTGGTGGCCGCGCCGCTCGTCCTGGCCGGCGTCACCGCCGGGATCGTGCTGGACGCGCCCGGCCTGCGGAACGCCCCGCAGGCCGGCGCCGGCGGGGCGGTGCAGGTGAGCACCGCGCCGGTTGTCCGGGCCGATCTGGTGAACACCACCCAGGTGGCCGGGTCCCTGAGTTACCAGGGCTCCTACACGCTGGTCAACCAGGAGCAGGGCACGGCGTTCACCCAGCTGCCGGGTCCGGGCGCCCTCATCCGCAGGGGACAGCGGCTGTACGAGGTGGACGGCACGCCGGTCGTCCTGTTCTACGGCGCCCGGCCGGAATGGCGGGCGCTCGCGCCCGGCGTCACGCCGGGCCCGGACGTGGCGCAGCTCGACGCGAACCTGATCGCGCTCGGCTACGGCGCCGGCCTGACCGTCAGCACGTATTACACGGACGCCACCGCGTACGCCGTGGAACTCTGGCAGTCGGCCCGGGGGCTGCCCGTCACCGGCACCGTGCCGCTCGGCCAGGTCGCTTACGCTCCCGGCCCGCTGCGGGTCACGAGCGTCACGCCCAGCCTGGGGTCGGTGCCGCAGCCGGGCGGCCAGGTGCTCACCGCCACATCGCCGGTGCCGGTGGTGGTGGCGGCCCTGCCTGTCGGCCAGGAATACCTGGTCAGGTCCGGGGACCGGGTCACGGTGACGCTGCCCGACGGCGTCACGACGACGCCCGGCGTGGTGTCCTCGGTCTCCCAGGTGGCGACGGCCGCCTCCGGCGGGCCGGGCGGTCCCCCGGGCGGGGCGTCACCCGCACCATCCGGAGGCGCCGGCGGCGGCCAGGACACCGTCCAGATGACCGTCCGGCTGACGAACAGCCCGGCGCGCCCGGCGGCGGGGAACCTGGACCAGGCCCCGGTGACCGTCAACATCGTCACCGCACAGGCCCGCGGCGTGCTGGCGGTGCCCATCAACGCGCTGGTGGCGCTCGCCGGCGGCGGCTACGCGGTCGACGTGGTGCGCGGCACGGGCGCCAGCGCGGCGCGCCATCTGGCCGCGGTGCAGACCGGCCTGTTCTCGGACACCCTCGTCCAGGTCACCGGCGGTGGGCTCACCGTCGGCATGGACGTCGAGGTGCCGTCGTCATGACCGCCGTGCTCGAAATCAGCGGCGTGTCGAAACGGTATCCGGGCTCGCCGGAGGTGACCGCGCTCGCCGGCGTGGACCTGCGGATCGATGCCGCCGAGCGAGCGGCGGTACTCGGCCCTTCGGGCTCGGGCAAGACGACCCTCCTGCACGTGGCCGGGACGCTCGAACGGCCCAGCGCCGGCGCCGTGCGAATTTCCGGTGAGGAGGTTTCCGCGCTCTCCGACGCGGAGCTGTCCGGGGTTCGCGCCCGCCGCCTCGGCTTCGTCTTCCAGGCCTTCCACCTCCTCGACCACCTCGACGCGGTGCAGAACGTGGCGCTCGGCCTGCTGTACCGCGGCCTGCCCGCCCGGCACCGCCGGGCCGCGGCCGTCGAGGCACTGGAACGGGTCGGCCTCGGCCACCGGCTCGGCCACCGTCCCGCGCGGCTGTCCGGCGGCGAGCGCCAGCGGGTGGCGATCGCGCGCGCGGTGGCCGGCCATCCTGACGTGGTGCTCGCCGACGAGCCCACGGGCAACCTGGACTCCGCGGCCGGCGCGGAGATCATCGCCCTGCTCGCCGCTCTCGCGAACGATGGCACGGCCGTCGTCGTGGTGACGCACGACCGGGCGGTCGCCGCGGCCATGGACCGCCGCGTGGTGATGCGGGACGGCCGCGTCGTCTCCGACGACGGGGCGGTGCCCCGGTGACCGCCGTGCGGCACGCCCGGCCGGGCTCCGAAGGCCGTCCCGCCGGGCGGTCCCGGCTGCGGCCGGCCGACCTGCTCCTCGGCGGCCTGCAGAGCCTGCGCGCGCGCAGCCTGCGGGCGGCGCTGTCGGCCCTCGGCATCGCGATCGGCATCGCGGCCGGCGTCGCGGTGCTCGGCATCTCCGCGTCGTCGCGCGCGAACCTGCTCGCCCAGCTCGGCGCCGAGGGGAACCTGCTCACCGTCGGCGCCGGCCAGGGCTTCGACGGTTCCCCGGCGCCGCTGCCGGGGACGGCCGAGCAGATGATCGCGCACATCCCGCCCGTTGAGTCCGTCACCGCGGTCGGGTATGTGCCGGACACGACGGTGCGGCGCACCGCCGCGGTGCCGGCCATCGACAGCGGCGGGATCTCCGTGCTGGCCGCGCAGCCCGGGCTGCTGTCCACGCTCGGCGGGAGCCTGGCCCGCGGGGTGTTCCTCAACGCGGCCACCGCACGGTACCCGGCCGTGGTGCTCGGCGCGGTCGCCGCGCAGACCCTCGGCATCGACCGGGCGCCCCCCGGCACCCAGGTGTACCTGGCCGGCCGGTACTTCACGGTCATCGGCATCCTGCGGCCGGTGCCGCTCGCGCCGGAGATCGACGAGGCGGCACTCGTCGGGTTCCCGGTGGCGAACTCCCTTCTCGCGCTCGGCGGTCACCCGACGGAGATCTACCTGCGGGCCGCACCGGACCAGGTGCAGCCGGTGGCGAACGTGCTGCCGTTCACCGCCGACCCGGCGCAGCCCGAGGGCGTTCAGGTGAGCAGGCCGTCCAGCATCCTCGCGGCGCGGGCCGCGGCGCGTACCGCGTTCACCGGCCTTTTCCTCGCGCTCGGCGCGGTCGCCGTCGGAATCGGCGGCGTCGGGATAGCGAACATCATGGTGATCTCCGTGCTCGAGCGCCGGGCCGAGATCGGGCTCCGCCGCGCGCTCGGTGCCGCCCGGTGGCATGTCGGCACGCAGTTCCTCACCGAGTCGCTGCTGTTGTCGGCACTTGGCGGGGGCGCCGGTGTGCTGCTCGGCGCGGCGGCCACGGCCGGCTACGCGCTGCATGCCGGGCAGCCCGCGGTGCTGCCGGGCTGGGCCGTCGCGGCCGGGATCGGCGTCGCCGTCGGGACCGGGGCCGTGGCAGGGGTGTACCCCGCGGCCAGGGCCGCGCGGCTCGCCCCGGCCGAGGCGCTCCGTGGAGCGTGATCGCGCCGGCCGCCCCGGTGAATGGGCCGGCGGGCCGGTTACCGTCGGCCCAGCGTCACATTCACCCCTGTCTCTCCGCGTTTATTTCCGCGCGGCGGGGCAGGGACAGCTACCACAACGTGGATGGGAGGCATCGATGCCCGACGTTTTCAGCGTCCTGAGCAAGGACCACGAGGAAGTGAAAAAGATGCTGGCCACCCTGGAGAAGAACCGGGGCGGGTCCCGGGGGAGTTCCGGGCGGCCGGCGCAGCGCAAGAAGATGGTCGATGACCTGATCACCGAGGAGTCCAGGCACGAGGCGGCCGAGGAGATGTACTTCTGGCCGGCCGTCCGTGACAAGCTTCCCGACGGTGACAAGCTCGCCGACAAGGCCACCGGGCAGGAGCAGGAGGCCAAGGAGGTCCTGGACAAGCTGGACAAGCTCGGCGCCGACGACCCGCAGTTCGAAGAGCTGCTCGGGGAGTTCATCGAGTCCGGGCGGGAGCACATCCAGTTCGAGGAGACCCAGGTCTGGCCGAACATGCGCAAGGCGCTCAGCAAGAAGGAGGCCAGCGATCTCGGCACGAAGCTGCAGGAGGCGAAGAAGACGGCGCCGACCCGGCCTCATCCCGAGGTATCGCCGGAGGCGCTGCGGCGCAGGGCCCAGGGCGGCGGCACCGCCAGGCGAGCGGGCGGCGGCACGCGCGCCGGATCGAACGGCAAGGCCGCGGCGGGCCAGAAGACCAAGGCGGAGCTGTACAAGGAGGCGCAGAAGCTCGGCGTCGAGGGCCGTTCCTCCATGACGAAGGAGGAACTCGCCCGCCAGATCGCCCAGCGGTCCCGGTAACGAACCGTCAGCGGGCGTTGCGGAGGCGGGCCGGCTGGCGCGTGCGCTCCCGGACCGCCAGCAGCCGCCGCCTGCGCCTGGCGAAGAGCAGGACCAGCGCGACGGCGAGGCCCGCCGCGGCGATGGCCAGGCCGGCCTGCCCGTTGCCGAGCATCGAGACCAGCACGCCGATCAGGCCGCCGGCGACGTTGGCCATCTGGTTCAGCGTCTCCGATACCGAGAACGTCGATGACCGGATCTCGTCGCCGATCTCCCGCTGCACGATCGAGTCCTGCGACAGCTTGGCCAGGCTGGCGCACAGGATGGACGTGAACGCCACCGCCAGGGCCGCCGCGAGACCCCAGTACCAGGCCGCAAGCGCCGCGATCGCGGGCGCCACGGTAAGCATGGTGAACATGATCAGTTGTGGTGCCCTGGAGCGGAGCAGTGAGCCCACCGCCATCGCGACGACACTGCCCGCCCCGACGGCGGCCAGCATGGCGCCCAGCGCGAAATGCTTCGACACGCCGAAGTGCTCGGTCTGCAGCAGGAACGCGAGGAAGAAGAACGTGTAGCCGGCGAAGGCGCGCAGCACCGCGTTGGCGCTCATCGCCTCCGCGACCACGGGACCCACCCGGGAGAGGGTCCGCCAGCGCTCGCCCTTGGCGGGTGCCTTCCCGTTGGCGGAGGCCCTCCCGCCGTGCTCCCCGTTCGCGGCGGCCGGCGGGGTGTCGACCTGGTCGGGCAGCCGCAGCGCGAGCAGCATGGCGGCGAGGTAGACCACCATGCCCGCCCGCAGCACCCACGCCGTGCCCGCGATCGCGTTGACGCCCGCCGCGACGCCGCCGCCGGCCATGGCCGCGGTCAGCGCTATCAGCTGCGACCGGGCGTTCGCGGTCACCAGTGTGATCTCCGCCGGAAGCAGCCGCGGGGTGATCGACGCGCGAGCCACCGCGTACGCCTTCTGCAGCACGAGGATGCCGAACGCGGCGGGCAGCAGCGTGACGGCGTTGCCGACGGCGGCTGACATCCCCCAGCACAGCAGGCCGCGGGCGAGGAGCGTGCCGGCGAGCAGGTAGCGGCGGCCCTGCTGTACACGGTCGAGCGCCGGCCCGATGAACGGCGCGAGCACCGCGAACGGCGCCATCGTGACGATCAGGAACAGCACCACCTTGCCGCGTGCCTGGTCGACCGACGTGTTGAAGAAGACCGTCCCGGCCAGCGCCACCACGACGAACGAGTCGCCCGCGCCCGTCGCGGCGGTCAGCTCGATGAGGGTCGCCAGACCCGTGCGGCCGGCGCCCGAGGCGCCGGTCAGCCGGTGCACGAACCTGCCGGTGCCCCGGGTAGCGGACGCGCCGGACCGCGCGCCCGAGCGCAGAGCCGAGCCCGTGACCCGTGCCGCGTCCCCCGTTCGGCGCATCGCATCCGACAACCGCATGTACCCAGTATTCTTGGTCTTCGGCACTGCGGCGAGCCCTGGGCCGGGACGGCGCCGCTCCGTCCTGGAGGGGACGGAGTGCGGTGCCCGAGTTAGTGGAGCGATAGTGGCAGGCGTGAAGACTAGGGAACCCGACCAGCTCTGCGCGGAGGCTACGGGCCTCGCGCGGGAGGCGCTTGCCGCCGTGACCGGCGAGGCGCTGGTGGGCGAGCATCTCGGGATCGAAGCCGGCGGCGACCGGGTCGCCATCCACCTGTTCGACTGCCTGGATCCCGCGTACAAGGGCTGGCGCTGGGCGGTCACCGTGGCCCGCGCGCCGCGGGCCAGGGTGGTCACCGTGGACGAGAGCGTGCTGCTGCCCGGCCCGGACGCGCTGCTGGCGCCCCCCTGGGTGCCGTGGCAGGACCGGCTGCGCCCCGGAGACGTCGGGATCGGCGACCTGCTCCCCGCCAGCGCCGACGATGAGAGGCTCGTGCCGCTGGTGGTCCTCGAGGGCGACGACGCGGTCATCGACTGGTTCGGCGACCCCGCCGGCACGGGCGCCGGCGGCGGCGGTCCCGCCGAGCCGTCGGAGCTGCCGTCCCCGGGGCGGTCCCGGGTGCTGTCGCCCTACGGGCGGGACGACACCGCGGAGCGCTGGTACACCAGCGACCACGGCCCGCGTACGCCGCTGTCGCACGCGGCGCCCGCGCACTGCGTCAGCTGCGGCTTCTTCGTGCCGCTGAGCGGGGTGCTCGGCAGGCTGTTCGGCGTGTGCGGCAACGCGTACGCGCCCGACGACGGACGGGTGGTGTCAGCGGATCACGGCTGCGGCGCGCACTCCGAATCCGTGCTCACCGACGCCGCGCAGGCGAACGCGCCGGTGATCGACGAGTTCGGCTACGACCTGGTGGACCTGCCGGGTGTATCGGTCGAGGAGACCGTCTTCGAGCCGTTTTCCCGCGACGCGTAATCCGCGGGCTCCAGCGCGGCCTCGCGCCTGCGCGCCGCGCGGGCGCGTCCCCGCTTCAGCACCGGGACGTACCAGAGCCCGAACAGCCCCATCGCGAAACCCGTCACGCACGTCCAGAGCCACCAGCGCTCGGCGCCGGGCAGGCTGTCCCGCACGATCAGCAGGACTATGGCCGCCACCGCCCAGCCTGCCGTGATGGCGCCCGTGACCAGCTGGTCGTTCGCCTCGAGGGGAGGTGGGGGCGCCAGCCGCTCCGGCACCTGGTTCCCCGGTAGCTTGCGCACGGTTTCCAGGCTAACGGGCCGCGGGAGGAAAACCGCTTCGCCCGTCGTTGTTCCTGTGCGTGGCACGCGGCCAGGCGTGATGTACTTGGTGCGGGCCGCTGTGCCGCGCGGTTGACCATTTCCGTTGTCGCTGATTCAGGTTCTTCAAATGACAGTTGCGCGATCCGACGCCGGGCTGGCGACCACGTTGCGGATATCCATCAGCCGGCTGGCCCGGCGGCTCCGGGTCGAGCGTCTTGGATTCGGCGTGACGGAAGCGCTCTCCGACATCCAGCTCGCTGCCCTGGCGGCGCTGGAGCGGCATCAGGCGATGACCCCGGGCGAGCTCGCCGAGCACGAGAAGGTCCAGCCCCCGTCGATGACCCGGGTGATCGCGGTGCTCGAAGAGCGGAACCTCGTGCGGCGCACCGCCCACCCGACCGACCGCCGCCAGGTGCTCCTGACCGCCACCGGCGAGGGCCGGGCCCTCGTCCAGCAGGTGCGGCGCCGCAGGGAGGCGTGGCTGGCGCAGCGGCTGCAGGACCTGACCCCCGAGGAGCGCGCCACGCTCCGCGCGGCCGCCCCCATCCTCGAGAAGCTCAGCAAGTCCTTAACCAGGGGCGCCCGTGATCATGGACGCCCGGCGCTGTCGGGGACGCGCAGCGGCCAGGCGCCCAGGGTCTCGTACCGGGGGTGCCCGGTGAGGCGGCTGCGGATGAGGAAGATCTCCCCGGCGGTCCACGGCTGGCCCTGGAAGCCGTCGAGGCTGGCGACGATGGTGCGGACATCGGCGGGGGCGCGGCAGCGCGCGAGCGTCAGGTGGGGCTTGAAGCGCCGTCCCTTGTCCGGCGGCTCGGCGCCGGCCCGCGCGGCCCCCGCGCTCACCGAGGCGGCGAGCTCGGCGAGCGCGCGCCGGTCGCCGGACAGCCCGCTCCACAGCACGTTCGCGCGGCCCGCGCCGGGAAACGCGCCCGCGCCCGCGAACGCCAGGCTGAACCGCTGGTGCCGCCTCGCGGCGCGCTCCAGCCTTGGCAGCAGGCGGCTCGCGCCGGTTTCCGCCACTTCCCCGAGGAAGGCCAGCGTGACGTGCCAGGCCTCACGGCTGGTCCAGCGCAGGTCGTCCCGTCCCGCCCGCAGCGGCGCGCAGGCGGCGTCAAGCTCGTCCAGCACCGCGGCGGGCGGCGCGAGGGCCACGAAGAGCCTCATCCGCGTACCCCTGGCGCCCGGGGCTCCAGACCCCGGCGCCTCAGTAGGCTGAACCCGTGAACCGGGTTCCCCGCTGGCTGCTGCCCGCGGTCCTCGCGCTCCTGGTGGTCATGGTGCTGGTTGGTTCCATCGTCCACTAACAAGCGCTCGGCAACGTAGTCGATGCAGGCGGTGAGGGCGGCCACGTCGCCGGGATCGACGGCGGGGAACATGCCGATCCGCAGCTGGTTGCGGCCCAGCTTGCGGTACGACTCGGTGTCCACGATGCCGTTCTCGCGCAGCACGCCGGCCACCGCGCCGGCGCTCACCGCCGGGTCGAAATCGATCGTGCCCACGACCGGGGACCGTTGCCCGGGGTCGGTCACGAACGGTGTCGCGTACGGCACGCGCTCGGCCCACTCGTACAGCACGGCGGATGAGCGGGCGGCGCGCTCGCTCGCGAACTTCAGGCCGCCGTTGCCGAGCAGCCACTCGATCTGGGTGGCGAGCAGCACCAGCGTGGCGAGCGACGGCGTGTTGTACGTCTGGTCCTTGACGGAGTTCTCCAGCGCTATGCGCAGCGACAAAAAGTCCGGTATGTACCGGCCGCTCGTCGCGATCTGCGTGATCCGTTCCACCGCGGCCGGGGACAGCAGCGCCAGCCACAGCCCGCCATCGGCGCCGAAGACCTTCTGCGGCGCGAAATAGTACGCGTCGAACTCGCCGGGCTCGGCCGGCAGCGCCCCGGCGGCGCTGGTCGCGTCCACGATGACCAGGGAGCCGGGATCGGCGCCGTCCGGCCGGCGGACGGGCATGCACACGCCGGTTGACGTCTCGTTGTGGGTGAGCGCGTAGGTGTCCACGCCCGCCTCGGCGCGCGGCAGCGGATGGGTGCCGGGCGGGGCGCCGATGACGCTCGGCTCGGCCAGCCACGGAGCGCGAGAGGTGACGGCGGCGAACCTCGACGAGAATTCACCGAACGAAAGGTGCTGCGCCTTGCCGTATATGAGCCCGAACGCCGCCGCGTCCCAGAACGCCGTGGTTCCGCCGTTGCCGAGGGCAACGACGTGATCGTTAGGAAGACCGAAAAGCTCAGCCAGCCCGCCGCGGATGCTCCTCACCAGCGACCGCACCGGCGCCTGCCGGTGGGAGGTGCCGAGCACGGGGGAAGCCGCGACCGCGCGGACCTGTTCCCCCCGCACCTTCGTGGGCCCGCTGCCGAACCGCCCGTCCGCCGGCCTGAGCCCCGGCGGTATAACAAGACTGGTCACCCCGCCAGCGTACCGTTCACCCCCTCCCGCCCCCAGCCATCACCCCGCGTAGCGCGGCGCAGCCGCGCCGCGACGGCGGGACAGCGAGGCCACCGCGGACGGCGGACTACGGCGAGCACCACAGCGCCACGGCTGGGTGTGGTGCCCTGCGCCAGCGGCGCGGCGCAGCCGCGCTGTTACGGTGGCAGCGCAGCGGGCTACGCGAACGGCACGGCTAGCGCGGCGCAGCCGCGCTACTACGGCGGGTAGCGCAGCGGGCTACGCGAATGGCACGGCTAGCGCGGCGCAGCCGCGCTGCTGCGGTCGGCACCGCAGCGGGCTACGGCGAACGGCACGGCTTAGCCGCGATCGCGGCTAAGCCGTGATGGCGCGGCCCGCGAGGGCCCACGGCCCTCCGGCCGCGCCATGCCACGGTGAGCACCGCGGCGGGCAACCGGGGGGTTCCGGGGGGTCGCCCCCCCGGGCCAGCACAGCTGATGAGGTTCTAGACCATTCGGTCTAGAACCTCATCAGCGCCGGGGACGTCGCGGACCGGGCGGGCCGTGGGGCCGACGTACCGCGCGGCGGGCCGGACCAGCCGCCCGGTGCGCTTCTGCTCCAGGATGTGCGCCGCCCAGCCGGCCGTGCGGGCGCAGGTGAACATCGAGGTGAACATGTGCGCCGGAACCTCCGCGAAGTCCAGGACGATCGCGGCCCAGAACTCGACGTTGGTCTCCAGGACCCGGTCCGGGCGGCGGGCGCGCAGTTCGGCCAGCGCCGCGTTCTCCAGCGCGAGCGCCACCTCGTACCTGGGCGCGCCGAGTTCCTTCGCGGTGCGGCGCAGCACCCGCGCGCGCGGGTCCTCGGCGCGGTACACCCGGTGGCCGAAGCCCATCAGCCGCTCGCCGCGGTCCAGCACGGACTTGACGTAGCCCTCGGCGTCGCCGCTGCGCTCGACCTCCTCGATCATGTGCAGCACGCGTGCGGGGGCGCCGCCGTGCAGCGGGCCGGACATGGCGCCGACGGCGCCGGAGATGGCCGCCGCCACGTCGGCCCCGGTGGAGGCGATCACCCGGGCGGTGAACGTGGACGCGTTCATCCCGTGCTCGGCGGCCGAGACCCAGTAGGAGTCCACCGCCTTCACGTGACGCGGGTCGGGGTCGCCGCGCCAGCGGATCATGAAACGCTCGGTGATGGTCGCGGCCTCGTCGACCCGGCGCTGGGACACCATCGGCAGCCCGGGGCCGCGCGCGGACTGCGCGACAAAGGACAGCGCCATCACGGACGCCCGCGCGAGATCATCCCGCGCCTGGTCGTCGCCGATATCGAGCAGCGGCCGCAGCCCCCAGGCGGGCGCGAGCATCGAGATCGCGCTCTGCACGTCGACCCGGATGTCGCCGGAGTGCACCGGGATCGGGTACGGCTCGGCCGGGGGCAGCCCGGGGTTGAAGGCATTGTCAACCAGGAGCCCCCAGACATGAGCGAACGACACGTGGCCCGCCAGCTCCTCGATATCAACCCCGCGGTAACGGAGCGAGCCGCCCTCCTTGTCTGGTTCGGCGATCTCGGTCTCGAAGGCTACGACGCCCTCGAGTCCTGGCTTGAAGTCCGACATCGGTGTTCCTCTCGTCCTCATGGGGTGTCAGAGGCGATTTACCTGCTACTGCTTGAGTTTGCGACCGTATGCATGACTGTACTTGACAGAGTGAGCTGGAAGCAGAGCGTGCATCCTGTGATCGCGTACCGGTGGTTACGGGCTGATCGGCATCAGCGGCAAGGCCGGGAACCACACATGGGCCTACGATCAGGCCGACGACTACACCTTCTCCCTGGCCGCCACGATCGGCGCCGGCACGCTCGCCCTTTCGCTGTACGCCGGATCCGGGTGGGCCAACCTGCACACCTGGACGCTGGCACCGGCCAGGTTCTACTTCTGCCAGGTGTCGGCCGACGGGACAGGAAAGCTCCTGCTCGCCAGCTACTCCTCCAACCTCGCACCACGCACATCCCTGATCGGCATCAACCCGCAGGCAGGCACGGCCGTGAAGCTCCCCGTCCAAGCGGATTACGTGCACGACGGCGTCGGGGTCGCCTGGTAACCCGCCAGCCCGGCCTCACGAAGCGGCAACCGCCGGCCGCCCCGCGTGCCACCCCGGCTGGCAGGAAGCGCGGCTGCTGACCGGAACCGGCATCGCGGGGCGGCGCGAGCCGACTGGGCGGAACCCGGCACCGCGACGCGGGCAGGACCGGTACCGCCGCCGGGCAACCAAGCGGCTGCGGGACTAGAGTTCACTGAGGCTCATTGACCCGCAACGGATCATTACCCATGAACCCTTCATTTTTTACGCAAAGTGAGAATCCCGCGCCGCTTCCGCAAGGCTTGCCCGAGGACCAGATGGCCGAGGAGCCGATGACGCAGTTCTCCCGGTGGATGGCTGATGCGCTGGCGTCAGGAATTCCGGAGCCGACGGCGATGGTGCTGGCCACCACGACGCCGGAAGGGCGCCCGCGTGCCCGGACTGTGCTGCTGAAGGCTCACGACCAGACGGGTTTCACCTTCTACACCAACCGGACGTCGCGCAAGGGCAGGGAACTCGCCGTGCACCCTATGGCTTGCCTCGTGTTCCCCTGGCATGGGATGGGCCGCCAGGTGATCGTGGAGGGCCAGGTGCGTGCGCTGTCCCAAGCGGAAAGCGAGCCGTACTTCAGGTCCAGACCAAGAGGTTCCCAAGTCGGGGCTTGGGCCAGCCGGCAGTCGACGGTCATTGCCTCGCGGGCTGTTCTGGATGACCGAGTCGCCGAACTGGAGCGGCGGTGGCCGGAGCCGGAACCTGTGCCGATGCCGGATTTCTGGGGCGGTTACCTGCTCGAGCCCGACGCGGTGGAATTCTGGCAGAGCCGTCCGAGCCGCCTGCATGACCGCCTGCGGTACCGGCGGGCAAACGGAGGGTGGGTCATCGAGCGGCTTTCGCCCTAGCGCATAACATCACACTCAGGAGAGTGATGAGGTGACCGCCCAGGGGCTTATCGATACCACGGAGATGTACCTCCGCACGATTTTCGAGCTCGAGGAAGAGGGGATCGTCCCGCTCCGTGCGCGCATCGCGGAGCGGCTGTCGCAGACCGGCCCGACCGTCAGCCAGACCGTGGCCCGGATGGAGCGCGACGGCCTGCTGCACGTGGCGGGCGACCGGCAGCTGTCGCTCAGCCAGACCGGCCGGGCGCTGGCGACCCGGGTGATGCGCAAGCACCGGCTGGCCGAGTGCCTTCTCGTCAGCGTCATCCAGCTCCCCTGGGAAGAGGTGCACATCGAGGCGTGCCGCTGGGAGCACGTGATCTCGGAGAGCGTCGAGCGCCGCCTGTTCGAGCTCCTCGGCCATCCGCTGCGCTGCCCGCACGGCAACCTGATCCCGGGGCTTGGCGAGCTGGGTGCCGCCGGGCCTGGCGGGGCCCAGCCGGCCGGGCAGGAACCCGACCAGGGCATGACGGAGGCGGCCGGAGGGATTCCGGCGCCCGTGGTCGTCACGCGGATAAGCGAGCAGATCCAAAGCGACCTTGTTCTGATGCTTAAACTGAAGCGCGCCGGGATACAACCCGGACGCAGGGTTTTGCTGGGGTCGATCGAAGGCGGTGTTCAGGTGACCCGCGGTGACGGTGGTGAGGCTGAGACCACCGAACTCCCGCTCCAGGTCGCCTCGCACGTATTCGTGTCCAAAGAGTGACCGGTGTCTGTCTGTGACCGGAGCGTGGGTATGACGGCCATGGGTTCCTGGCATGCGGGGGCGCAGGGGTGACGCGCTTGGACAGCGATGCCTTCGACCCGTACCTTCCGGGGGAGTACCTCCTCGCCCAGGCAGAGGTTGGCGTCATCGTCACGGACCGGCACAGCAACGTGGTGTACCTCAACGCGTGCGCCGCCGGCATGCTCCGCATCAGCGGCGACATCTCCAGGCTCACCGGGCGGCCGCTGCAGGCGCTGGGCCTCGTCGCCGACGGCGACCTGCCGAAGGTGGCCGTCCTGGCCGCACAGGTGCTGCGCGGCCGGTCCTGGGAAGGCACGTTCGCCGGCGCCCGCGGCGACGGCGGCCTGGCGTTCATCCGTGTCACCGCCGTGCCGCTGCGCCACCCGTCGGGCGAGATCGACGGCATCGTTCTGCTGGCGGTACAGGCCGGCCGCCAGGACGCGCAGCGCGAGCACGACAAGTTCCGGCTGCTCGAACGCGTGGGCGAGCGGCTGGCCGGCTCGCTGGAGCTGAACGCCACGCTGCGGCACGTCGCCGAGATGCTCGTCCCGCAGTTCGCCGACCACTGCTTCATCGACCTGTTCCAGGGCGACAAGCTGATCCGCCGGGTGCAGACGCACGCGGCTGGGTGGGAGCCGCCGCCGGGCACCTGGGCGCGGATCGGAGAGCAGATCCGCTACCCCGACGGGCACTTCTGCCAGCAGGCCATGGCACGGCTGGAAACCATCGTGGTGCCCGACCTGGAAGCCGGGCAGTACCCGTCGCCGAGCCCGGAGTCCATGGCGGCGGCGACCGAGGCCGGCCTCACGTCGGTCGTGGCCGCCCCGCTGTACGCGCGCGGCGAATTGCTCGGCGTGATGAGCCTGGCCCTGTCCAGGCTCACCAGCCGGCCGGACCCGCACTACGACTTCTCGGACCGTGACCTCCTGGGCGCGATCGCGAGCCGGGTCGCCGTCGCCATCGACAACGCCATGCTGTTCGAGACCGAGCGGCAGACCGCGCTGGCCTTCCAGCAGAGCCTGCTGCCCCAGGCCATCCCCGACCTGGACGGGCTGGAGGTCGCGTTCCGCTACGTTCCCGCCAAGCCGCTGGAGACGCATGGCCAGGGAATCCAGACGCAGGTGGGGGGCGACTGGTACGACATCATCCCGCTCGCCGCGGGCCGGGTGGGGATGGTCATCGGGGACGTCGAGGGGCGCGGCGCGCGCGCCGCCGCCACGATGGGCCAGCTCCGCGCGGCGCTCCGGGCGATA
>Ga0213875_10001082_pt1 | contig 18994 bp, 18 predicted proteins | sample BarmaccomBMRX_R8_FD_160105 | JGI IMG/M metagenome (GOLD analysis project Ga0213875, IMG submission 160105) | Root-associated microbial communities from Barbacenia macrantha in rupestrian grasslands, the National Park of Serra do Cipo, Brazil - RX_R8 | ecosystem: Host-associated > Plants > Roots... | reverse complement strand
GCGTACTCCAGCGCCATGCACTCGGTCTCGCCGGCCGTCCCGTCCGCATCTTGCAGCGTCAGGACCCCCATCGGCGTTCCCCCCAGCAGGACCACCGAGAACAGGCGCTGCCCGGATCGGATCGGCCGTCCCGCCGCCATCATCCGGCCCAGGAACCGCTCCTGCTCATCCCGGTCCATCTTGGGGTACGGCTCCGGACGGCCCGGGCCCGCCCAGGCCTGCAGGTTGCCGAACCGGTCCTCTATGGCCACCGTCCGGCCGGTCAGCTTGTGCACGGCCAGCGCGATGCCGTCCTGGCCCTCGCCGCCCAGCGCGACCCGGGTCAGCGTCTGATGTACCTCCATGCTGTGGGCCAGGGCCAGGTTGGTGGCCCGCAGTTCAGCGGCCTGCTCCCGTTCCCGGCTGAGCAACCGCACGTTCGCCAGCGCCACCCCCGCCTGCTGGGCCAAAACCTGCAGCAGGAACTGCTCGCTGTCACCGGGTGGCTGCTCCCCTCCGACCACCAGGTAGCCCGACGGGCCATGGGCGCTGCTGAGCGAGTACGCGTACGACCACGGCACTCCGGCCACTTCTACCGGCATGCTGTCGCTGCTGCCAGCGTCGAAACCCGCGGACGTGATGACTGGCGTTCCGGCCCGCTCATTTTCCCGGCCCACGGGCCAGACGTTTCGCCACTGGCCATCCAGGAAGATCCCCTGCGTGGTGCAGTGGCAGAACGATCCGGCTGCGTTGGCCACGAAGTGCAGGATGCTGGTCTGGCTGTCCTGCTGGGACAGCAGCATGAACAGCGCCAGCAAGCTTCTCAGCGCGGAGAGCTGCTCACGAGCGGGCGCCCCGCCCAGGTCAGGCGGTCGGCCCGTCATCGGGTGCGCCGGTCCCGCCGGCCAGCGTGTCCGCTGAAACGTGGTAGGGATTGTCGTGGAGGACGCCGTCCACGACCGCCAGGGGATGGGTGCGCAGCACGTCCATCAGTATCTCGGCGCCGGACAGCCGCAGGTCATACAGGCACAGGATCAGCTCGGGCAGGTCCGCGACGAACTCGGTCAGCCGGGCCTCGTACCGCATGAACTCCCGGCGGCTGTCAGCGTCGAGCTCGCGGGGCATCTCCCCGGCGGCCCGGGCGAACCCGTAGTCAGCCGCCGTGGCCGCCTCCTGCCAGAACTTGAGCATGTCGTCCACGTCGAACTTGCCGGTGCGCAGGTAAGCGTCGGCCGGCGTGGCCAGTTCGAGCTGACCGCGCTCCACCGACCGGTCGAGATCGACATGGTGGCTGAGCCGAGCCAGTACCTCCTTCGGCCCCAGTGAGGCCAGCACGCAGATGCACTTGTCACCGGTGCGCAGGCCATGGGCCAGGAACGGCATCACGATCTCGTCCCGCGTCGCCGAGTCACTGTAGAACGCGCAGATGTGACTTCCGGCCGGTATTGATCGGTCAAAGAAGCCCAGGTGAACGGAAGGCGTCATAGCCTGCTCCCTCACGATGGCATCCCCCGCGCCCGCTCCTCCCCGGCCGTCAGGCACCGAAACCGCTGCGGCCCCGATTTACTGATCCTTTTACGCATTGCGCGCTGTCCTTTACCGAGGCGGGACTACCTGACCGGGTGATGTGGCGCTGCGCCGGACGGCCGAGTGTGGATCTCTGAGTGACCGGACCCGACTCCAGAATGGGACAAGGCGATGAAATCGGACTCCGAGATCAAGGACGACGTGATTGAAGAGCTGCGGTGGGAGCCGCGTCTGTCCGATCCCGACGCCATCGGCGTCGCGGTCAGGGACGGAGCCGTGACCCTCACCGGCAGCGTGCCCAGCTACGCCGAGAGACTGGCCGCCACTCAGGCCGCCGAACGGGTGTACGGGGTCAAGGCCGTGGCCAACGACCTGAAGGTCAAGCTGCCCGGGAGCCCCCGTGATGACGCGGATATCGCCACCGCGATCGCCCACGTCCTCGAGTGGAACGTGCAGATCCCGGAGGGTAAGGTGCATGCGCGCGTCCAGGACGGCTGGGTCACCCTGGAGGGCGAGGTCGAGCACGACTACCAGCGCCGGGAAGCCGAGCGGATGGTCCGTAACGTGCGCGGGGTGGTGGGCGTGGCCAACGACATCACGGTCAAGCCGCCGCCCGAGCCGGAAGCGGTCAAGGAGGAGATCGAGGAGACGTTCAAACGCGATGCCGAGGTCGACGCCCGGCACATCCGGGTGGACATTCAAGACCACACCGTGAAGCTGTTCGGCCACGTGCACTCGCTGCACGAGGCCGAGATGGCCCGGTCCGTGGCGGCGGCCGCCCCCGGCGTCGCCAGGGTCGAAGACCACCTGCTGGTCTCGCCCTGAGGGGGTGCGGTGATGAGCGACTTGATCGTCATCGGATACCCGGACGAGCAGACTGCGGGGCGGGCCTGGGAGGAGCTCACCCAGCTGCAGCGTGACTACCTGATCGATCTGGAAGACGCGGCCATCGTCCGCCGGGACCGCGACGGCAAGCTGCACGTGACCACGCCCGCCCACCACGCCGTGGCCTGGGGCACCCTCAGCGGCCTGTTCTGGGGCGTGCTGATCGGCCTGCTGCTGCTCGGCCCGCTGGCCCCGGTGGCCGGTGCGGCCGGCGGCATCATGGGGGCGGCGATCGGCGCGGGCACGGACCTCGGCATCAAGGGCGATTTCCGGGAGCGGGTGCAGGAACTGGTGCAGCCCGGCACCTCCGCCCTTCTGATCATCGCCCGCCGGGTCACTCCGGACAAGTTCACCGAGGCGCTTCGGCCTTATGGCGGCACGGTCCTGAAGACCTCGCTGCCCCACGACGCCGAGCAGCAGCTGATGAAGGCCCTGCACGGTGACGACCCGCAGGTCCCGACCTGGCAGCAGCACGACCCCACCGCGGCCTGACCCGCCCTGGCTCTCCGCGCCGCTTACTGCTCCCTCCCGGGCGGCGCGGAGTCAGGGTGCCAGAAAGCAACTGCCAAGGGAGTTCCCATGCCCGTGATGGGCGTCAAGAAGTTCGAGCGTTTCTTCCGCAGCGCCGGCGGCATCGACGTCGACCGCAACGACCTTCAGCGCTATCTGGATTTCGGCAACGACGTGCTCTACGACCTGCTGATCCGCGGACGCGCCGTGGCCCGGGCCAACGTCCGGGACGTGATCGAGTCCTGGGACCTGCCCATCACCGCAGGCATCCAGCAGAGCATGCACCGGTTTCGGGAGATCGACGTGGACATCGAACTGCGGCCGATTCTGGCCGAGATCGCGGCCCGGCCGCCGCTGGACGCTGAGCTTGACGAGACCCTCGAGCGTGAGCTTCCCGAGGTGTTCGGCGGCGTCAGCGTGGCCCTGGCCCGGTCGTTCCGTCTGATCGATGCGGAAGTCAAGGCGGTGCACAGCGAGGAATGGGACCGAGCCTTCAACCTGTTCCGGTTGGTGATCTGACCGTGCCGGCGCCCGATCATCATGACCTGCCGCTGCGCGACTATGACCACCTCCCGTTGCCATCGGTGGCCGAGCGGATCCGGCCGCTCTCGGCTCCGGAGATCACCGAGCTGCTGCAGTACGAACGCGCGCACGCGAACCGGCCGCTGGCCATCCAGATCTTCCGGCACCGGCTGGACGAGCTGGCCCACGGGGCGCAACCCACTGCGGGCCGGCAGCAGCGCGGCCCGGACTATCCGCCGTCCCCGTCCGAGACGTCCCGGGTATCGCCCCGCACCGCCGCACCGCCCATGCACCCGCCGCCCCACGGCGACCCCGCTCAGCCGGGCAAACCCAAGGGCGACCGGCCGCCCATCTGAACCGCGGTGCTCATCCCCGTGATCAGGCACCGCGCCCAGCCGGCCGTGGCCATCATCGTGCGGCTGACCGTGACCGCCATTTTCGCCTATCTGATGGGTGTGCTGCTGACCACCACCCCGCGGCCGGTGCTGGCCCCGCTCACCGCCCTGCTGGTCGCGCAGGTCAGCGTCTACCAGACGCTCCGCAGCGCGGTCACCAAGGTGGCCAGCGTCGTGGCCGGAGTGCTGCTGGCCGTGGGCCTGTCGGCCTGGGTCGGGTTCACCTGGTGGACTCTGGGGCTCACCATCGCCATCGCGCTGGCCACCGGCTACGCGCTGCGGCTCGGCGACAACATCCTCGAGGTCCCGATCAGCGCGATGCTGATCTTGTCCGTCGGCACCCGGACGGCGGCCGACGGGCGCGTCATCGAGACATTCGTCGGCGCCGGGGCTGGCCTGATCGCGGGACTGGTGCTGACCCGTCCCCGGATGCAATCGGCCGAAGACGCCGTCGTGGAGCTGTGCGGAAAGCTGGCCGGCCTGCTGGACGACATGGCCCGCGGTCTCAACGAGGACCGCCTCGACACCGCCAGCTGGCTGCGGCAGGCCCGGGCCCTGGGCGGGGACACGCGGTACGTGGACGAGGCGATCCACGAAGCCGAGGAGAGCCTACGGCTGAACCCCCGTGGCCTGCGGCTACCCGACAGCACACCCGGCCTGCGCGAGGCCCTGGAAACACTGGAGCACGAGGCGACCACGGTCCGATTGCTGGCCCGCTCGCTGGCCGACAGCACCCAGCTGACCGGAGACGACGGGCCGCTCGCCGACCCGGAGGCCCGGCGGAGCCTGGCTCGCCTGCTGGCCGAACTGGCCGCCGCGGTCCGCACCTACGGCCAGCTCGCGGTCCAGAACAGCCCGGTCCAGCGGGAACGGCTTCAGCGGAAACTGGAGCAGCGGCTGATCGCGGCGCGGGCCGCGCAGGACCAGCTCGGCGGCCGTCTCGGCGCCGATCCTGCGGCCCGGCCGGTGGACTGGCCGTTGCGGGGTGAGCTGGTCAGTCTGCTGGACCGGTTCGCTAAGGAGCTGGGTAGCGGGCCGCCGCGCCGCGGCCGGCGTCGGCGTCGGCGTCGGTCACCACGTTTCCGGCGCCGGCCGCCACCGCGGACGCCGCTGCGCCGCCTGACGCCGGATCGCCTGGTCCGGCCGCGTTTCTAGCGAGTGAGGAGTCAGCCATGACCAGTACCGAAAGTGACCGAGACCCGGGCATCGTCACCAAGTTCAGCCCCCGGTCCGTGCTCGACACCACCACCCTCCTGGTCGACCTGGCGCTGTCCCGCGGCCTGAAGCTGTTCGCCCTGATCCACCAGGACGCCGAGGCCCGCTCAGCCGGGCTGGACCTGCCCGAGACGGTCCTCGTCATCTTCGGCGATCCCATCCGGGAGGCACCCGTCATCGCTGACTGCCGGTTCGTCGGCCTGGACGTCCCGCTCCGGGTCATGATCTGGGCCCAGAGCGGCCAGACCCGGGTCTCCTACTACCCACCCGCCGCGATCGCCGCCCGGCACCGCCTGAGTACCGGCCAGGCCCAGCGGCTGAACGCGATTGACGGTCTCACCGATGCGGTCATCACTCCCTGATTAACTCCGCGTATACCGGAAAACTACTCTCCACGGCGTGCCTGGACCGGACGCCGGGAGAGGGTGTGACCGTGCGAGAAGAGGAGCTCAAGCGGCGGGTGGGGAACGCCGAGGTGGTGAGAGACGCCTTCGAGAGCATCCCCGTCCTGGTGGCGGCGCTCGAAGGGCCGGACCATCGCATGGTCGCGGCCAACGACGCCTACCGCACGTTCGCCGGGCGGGCGGACTTCATCGGCAAGGCCGCGCGGCAGGTATTCCCGGAAGTCGGCCGCCAGCGACTCTTCGAGCTGCTGGACCAGGTGTACACCTCCGGAGAGCCCGTCACCGCCCGCGAGTGGCGCATGCAGCTGGACCAGGCCGGGACCGGTACCCCGGACGAGGTGTACCTGGATTTCTCCGTCACCCCCTGGTGGGCCGCTGACGGTGGCGTCCGCGGTGTCCTGGTCGTTCAGACCGATGTGACCGGCCGGGTGCGGGAACGTAAGGCGGCCGAGGACAGCGCCGTGGCGGTGGAACGCCGGTACCAGGCCGCGCGCGGCACCGTGATCATCTTGCAGGAAGCCCTGCTACCCGCGGCGCTGCCGGTACTGCCGGGTGTGCAGCTCGCGGCCCGCTACCTGGTGGCTGGGCAAGATCAGACCGCATGCGGGGACTGGTTCGACGCGATAGCGCTCCCGGACGGCACCGTGGGCCTGATCGTCGGGGACGTGGTGGGGCACGGGGTAGCGGCCTCCGCCGCCATGGGCCAGCTCCGCGCGGTGCTCAGCGAACGGCTGATGGCTCAGCCGAACCTGGCCGTGGTGCTGGAGCAGGTCGACACGTTTGCCGCCCGTAACCGCGCACTGCGGGCGGCCACGCTGTGCCTGGTACTGCTCAATCCCGGCACGGGAAAATTGCAGTACGCGACCTGTGGGCATCCGCCGCCGCTGGCCGTTGGCGCCGACGGGAGTACCCGTTACCTGGCCCGCACCGGCATGGGTCCCTTGGGCAGCCGGGCCGGTACCCGGGCTACGGCCGCTCCGGCCAGCGAACTGCTGGCGCCGGGAGAAACATTACTGCTCTACAGCGACGGGCTTATCGAACGGCCGGGCCGGACGATGGCAGAAGCTCGGGCGGAACTGGCGGCGGTGGCCGAAGACGCGGCCGCCCACCGGATACTGCCGGCCGGCGGGGCCCCGAGCCGGCCCGAGCGAATGTGCCAGCTGACCGTGGAACTGCTGACGCGCACCGGGTACGCCGACGATGTGACGGTCCTGGCCGCCCAGCGGCGCGCCACGCCGGTGCCGCCACTGGCCCTGGAACAGCCCGCCGCCCGCGACTGCCTGGCCTCGATGCGCGAGGCATTCACCAGCTGGCTCGACAGTTTCAGCCCGGTGGAAGACGACCGGAAGAGTCTGCAGATGGCCGTGTCCGAAGCGGTCACCAACGCCATCGAGCATGCCTATCCGCCCGGCCGGATCGGCCCCGTCCAGCTGGTGGCAGCCGTACTGCCCAACGGCTTCCTGGAGGTCAACGTGGCCGACCGGGGCCGCTGGCGGGAACCGGGCACCGTCGGCGACGGTCGCGGGCACGGCCTGCTGGTCATCGGCCAGCTGGCCGACGAGTTGGAGGTCCGGCACCCGCCCCAGCATGCCGCCGAACCGTCCGGAGCGCGCGGCACCACCGTGACGATCCGGCACCGGCTGCGCCATCCCGCCGTGCTGGCCACCGAACCCAGCGCCCCCGCGGCCAGCCGCCCGGCCGACCCGCCGTTCGCCGTGCGGATCGTGACCGGAGAACCTCGCCCCCGGGTCCGGGTCACCGGGCCGGTCGACATCACCACCTCGGGCCAGTTCAGCCGGTCCTTGCTGGCCGCCTGCCGGGGTGGGGTGCTGCCGCTGATCGCCGAGCTCGACTCGGTCACCCTGCTGGCCAGTGCAGGGGTCCGCGCCCTGTTCGAGGTCACCGGTCAGCTGGCCGCGCACCAGCAGGAGCTCGTTCTGATCGCTGGGCCGGCCAGTCCTGCCCGGGCCGTGCTGGACCTGGTGGGCCTGCCGTACAGTTCCGGCGGATCTCAGGTCACTGGCCTTCCGGCGGACATCGGCTGAGGTTGTCGGCAGCGGTTTCGGCAGGCCGCCCCGTTGCGCCGGTCCAGAGGGGGTGACATCGTGACTTTGTGGCCGGCGAACCAGCTGCGCGCGGGCAGTTCATCCCCTCCGCCGAACCGAACCTCTCGGTCACGGCCGTCCGGCACGGCGCTGCGCAGGTACTGCAGGTCAGGGGCGAGGTGGACGCCACCAGCGCTTGGCGCATCGATGGCGCGGTGATGGGCGTGCTGCGCGCCGGCATCATTCTTGGCCCGGTCATCGTCGATCTGTCCGATGTGACCTTGTTCAGCGCGGCCGGGATCACCGCCCTGATGACGGCCAGGAAACTCTGCGACGGCCTGGCCGATCTGTGCGTCGTCGCTGCCTCATCGCCGGTCACGCGCCTGCTCGAAGCTACCGGCCTGTCCGGCGAGCTCACCATCTATCCCACTCTCGACCGGGCTCTCACCGGCTCCGCCTGAACCTCCGGATCGCGTAGCCGGTTGCGTACGGCATGTCTTCCTAACCGGTCTGGTGATGCGCCCGGCCGAGCAGGCGGCCACGCTGGAGCGAGGTGAAGCAGACACCCGCTCAAGGGAGATGAAGGCTTGGTGGAGGCCCGTGACCGTGGCCGCCGCGGTCCGCAGGGAGACGGGGCGCAGGAGTTGCTGGTGGGGGTGGTGGCCGATCCTGGTCTGCCCGCTGAGGTGGCCGCGGCGCTGGCCGCGCACGGGCTGACCGAGCATCTGGCCGCGAAAATCGGGCCGCGGCCGAGGTGGATGGTGGAAACGGTCACCGCGGTGCTGCCGGTGAACGACGACGGCATTGTGCCGTTGAGCAAGCTGGCCACGGTCCGTCGCCGCGAGGGCTGGGACGTGGCGGTGTACCTGACTGACCTGCCCCGGCGGTCGGGCACCCAGCCGGTGGTCGCCGACCTCAGTATCACGCACGCCGTGGCCCTGATCAGCCTGCCCGCCGTGGGCTGGGTGCGGCTGCGGCGCTGCGTGCGGGACGTGGTCGTCTATCTGCTGCGACGCCTGACCGAGGAAAGGCGTGAGCATGACCGGGCAGATTGCGGCCACCCGGGTGAAATGGGACACCGACGCCGGCTGCGGCGGTTCCCTGGCTATCTGGGCTTGATGGTGCGCGAGGACGCCTCGTCCCACCCGGATGCCGACTTCACCTTGGCCCTGACCGGGTGGCACGGGCGAGCCCGCCTGCTGTTCGGCATGGTGCGCGACAACCGTCCGTGGGTACTGGTCCCGCATCTGGCCAGTGCCACCGCGGCTGCGGGGGCGGCGACCGCGGCCGGCATCTTCTACAGCTCGGTCTGGGGCATGGCGGAGGCGCTGCCGCTGTGGCGCCTCGCCCTCATCATGGCCGCGTCGGTCACGGTCATGGCCGTCTGGCTGCTCATCTACAACCACCTGTGGGAGCGGCCGGACGATCTTCACCCTCCGGCCGAGGCGGTCATTTACAACCTGTCGACCGCTGCCACCCTGCTGCTCGGAGTGGCCTGCATGTACGGGCTCCTGTTCGTCACGGCCCTGTCCGTCTCGGCCCTGGTCATCGACCCCGGGTATCTGCAGTCCCAGCTGCGCCATCGCGTTGGCATCAGGGATTACGCCACCGTGGTGTGGCTGGCCAGTTCGATCGGCGTGGTCGCTGGTGCGCTCGGCTCCAGCCTGGACGGTGAGGAGGCGGTGCGGAAGGCCGCCTACAGCCGCCGTGAACGAGAACGCCAGGAACGGAACCGCCTGGCTACCGCTTCGGCCGCGACCGCCGTGGCCCACGCCGACGACCCATCTGGAGGCTCGCATGACCGGTGACCCGCATCTCAGCATGATCCGTCCGGTGGCGCCGCACACCACCCAAGGCTGCGAGGACTGCCTGCGCCTCGGAACAGACTGGGTACACCTGCGGCTGTGCCTGACCTGCGGGCACGTTGGCTGCTGCGACTCCTCACCGATGCGGCACGCCCGCGCTCACGCGCACGCGGACGGGCATCCAATCGTGAAATCGTTCGAGCCCGGCGAGGACTGGCTCTGGTGTTACGTGGACGAGACCTACGTCTGAGCTCGTTCCAGGGCGAGCCGGATCACCATGGCGCCCTCTCCGACCGCCGTGGCCACCCGTTTGGTTGAGCCGCTCCGCACGTCACCGGCGGCGAAGATACCGGGCTCGCTGGTCTCCAGCGGGGACCGGTCCCCAGTCAGGATGAAGCCCGCATCATCCGTCTTCACCATGTTTCCGAGCCAGCCCGTACTCGGGGACGTGCCGATGAACACGAACAGAGCGCGGGCCTTGACCATCCGCCGGGCACCGGTGTCCCGGTCTTCCACATCCAAGGCCTGCAGGGACTGGTCGCCGAGCAGCTCGGCGATCTCGCTGCCCAGCATCACGCTCACGTTGCCGGCCCGCGTCACCTGGTCGATCAGATACCTCGACATGAACTCGGACAGGTCATGCTCGCGAACGACCATCGTGACCTGGGCGGCATGCTGGGACAGAAACACCGCCGCCTGGCCCGCAGAGTTGCCGCCGCCGACCACCGCCACCGGGTCGCCGTAACAGGTCAGCGCCTCGGCCTGGGAGGCGGCGTAGTAGATGCTCGTCTCTGCGAAATGGTCCGCGCGGGGGACGTTGAGCCGCCGGTACCGCGCGCCGGACGCGGCCACCACCGCGGCGGCGGTGACCGAAGTCCCGTCGGCCAAGTCGACCGTGTACATCAGTCCGTCCCGGCGGATGGACCGGGCCTCGCCGGGAATGGCGAACTGGGCGCCGAACTTACGCGCCTGCAGCGTGGCCCGCTCCGCGAGCTCGGCTCCGGAGATACCGGCCGGAAAACCCAGGTAATTCTCAATCCGGGAAGAGGTTCCGGCCTGGCCGCCAGTGGCGACGCCGTCCAGCACCACGACCCGCATGCCTTCAGACGCGCCGTACACTGCGGCGGACAGACCAGCCGGGCCCGCCCCGACCACCAGCACATCGGCGTCGCAGTGCGTCGCGACTGGTGCGGGCAGGCCGATCGCGGCGGCCAGTTCGCTGTTGGTGGGATTGCGCAGCACCCGGCCGTACACCAGCACCAGCGGCGTCTGGTTGGGACGCACTCCGGCCCAGGCCAGCAGCTGGTCGGCCCGGGGGTCGGCGTCCAGGTCCAGCCACCGGTGCGGCACCCGGTTGCGGGCGGCGAAGTCCCGGACCCGGCGGGTATCCGGCGAGTACCGCGAGCCGACGATGCACAGGCCGGTACCCAGCCCGATCAGGACCGAGCGGCGGACCAGGAACGCGTGCAGGATAACGTCGCCGAACGCCGGATCCCGGGCCGTCAGCTCCGTCAGCTGGCTGGCCGCCACCGTCAGCGCCTCGCCCTGCTGCACCACGACAGCCGTATAGAACGCGGCCTCGCCGGTCAGCAGGCCCAGCTCGCCGAGAAAGCGGCCGTGCCCGTGCACACCGATGAGGCGCTCGTCCGGCGTGCCGCGGGCCGCCACCACCGCGACCTTCCCGTCCAGCACGACGTGGAAGTCATAGTCCCGGTCGCCTTCGCGGAAGAGGATCTGCTGCGGCCGCACGGCCCGGCGTGAGCCGAGCGCGGCGAGAGCCGCGATCTGCTCGTCGTCCAGCCGGGGGTAGGCACCCTGTAGGTCGGGCGTTTCCTCGAGTTCGTCCGGCGGCCCGCCAGCCTCAGTCATGGGCTTCACTTTGGCCAAACCCGTGCCAGCCGCACATCCCCCGACCAGATAGGCCGTCCGCGTCGCCCAATCGGCCCGCTCATCGGCCGCGGCATCCTGGCCATCGTCTCCGAGATCATGCTCGGGGTCGAGCTGCACCGCTCGGGCAAGGACCTGCACTCGATCATGCAGGACCGGGTACGGTCGGAGAATGCCCATCCGGCCAATTCCGCCTGACCTGCTGGCACCGGCACCGCCTCTCCGACCAGGAGAGGCGGTGCCGGTCTTTCTGCCCGCGCCTTTCAGCGCAGTGACCGGAACGCCGCCCACATCTCGGCGGCGAACAGGTCGGGCTGCTCCCAGGCGGCGAAGTGACCGCCCCGGTCGACCTGGTGGAAGTAGATCAGGTTGTCCGGATAAGCGTGCTCGGCCCAGCTCCGCGGGGCCTGATAGAGCTCGTCGGGGAAGATGCTCATCGCGAAGGGGAGGGTGATGTTCTTGGCGTTGAAGAACGGAGCCTTGTTCTCCCAGTACAGGCGGGCGGCGGAGATGCCGGTGTTGGTCAGCCAGTAGAGCGTCATGTTGTCGAGGACGTCGTCCCGGGTCAGCGCGCCCGGCAATTGCCCCTCCACGACCTTGGCCAGCAGCCCGGGCTGACCGGTGCCGTCGCCGTGGTCGAGCATGAACGCGGCCAGGTCGACGGGGGAGTCGGCCAGGCCGTACAGCGTCTGCGGGCGGGTCGACATGATCGCGGAGTACGCCACGTGCTTGGCGAAGAAGCCGCTCAGCTGCCCGTACGCGCGCGCTTCCTCGTCCGACAGGCCAGCCGGGGCCGGGTCGCCGCGCTGGACCGCGGTATTGATCTCGGCCGGAGCGGTGCCCGGCATGTTGGAGTGGATGCCAGCCAGCCCGGGCACGGCCTGCTCGCCCATCGACTGCGTCACGGCCGCGCCCCAGTCCCCGCCCTGGGCTACGAACCGCCGGTAACCCAGCCGCCCCATCAGCTCCGCCCAGGCCCGGGCGATACGGGCCGGATCCCAGCCGGTGCCGGTGGGCTTGGCCGAGAACCCGTGCCCCGGCAGCGAGGGGATCACCAGGTGGAACGCGTCCTCCGGGTGCCCGCCGTGGGCGGTGGGGTTGGTGAGCGGCTCGATGATCTTCAGCTGCTCGATGACCGAGCCGGGCCACCCGTGGGTGACGATCAGCGGCAGCGCGTCATCGTGCTGAGAGCGCACGTGGATGAAGTGGATGTCGAGCCCGTCGATCTCGGTGATGAAGTTCGGCAGGTCGTTCAGCTTGGCCTCGCACGCCTGCCAGTCGTAATCGGTCGCCCAGTGCCGGGCGAGATCCTGCATGATCGCGAGCGGCACGCCCTGCGAGTCGTCGGCGACGGTCTCACGGTCGGGCCACCGAGTCGCGGCGACGCGTCTGCGCAACTCGGCCAGTTCCGCTTCGGGGAAACCGACTGTGAACGTCCGGATGGTGTCGAACTGAGTGAGCATGGGTCCTCCGCCCGTGGGTTGTCTCACCGACGACGCTAAGGACGCCGGTACGGGCGTCGCGCCCGCGTGAGCACTGGCCCTGGCACTGGCCTTCGGCTGCGGTTGCCGGTGGTAGTCGGGACTCAGCAGCACTAACGTTGGGAAGGCCTACGGCGTGACCAGCCGGGAGACCGTATGAGCGCTGACACCCAGCCTGGTGATCACGACCCGGGCCGACTGATCGGGCGGCACCGTGAGTGCGGCCTGCTGGACCGGCTGATTGAGGCCGTCGGGACCGGTGAGAGCCGTGTTCTGGTCGTGCACGGCGAGCCCGGAGTGGGTAAATCTGCGCTGCTCAGCTACCTGGCCGGGCGGGCGCGCGGCTTGCGGATGGCGCGCGTGGCCGGCGTGCAGTCGGAGATGGAGCTGGCGTTCGCCGGGCTGCATCAGCTGTGCGCGCCGATGCTCGATCACGCTGACCGTATCCCGGTTCCGCAGCGGGACGCCTTGCGGACCGCGCTGGGCCTGGCCGCCGGGCCGCCGCCGGACCGGTTCCTGATCGGGCTGGCGGTGCTGACCCTACTGTCGGAAGTGGCTGGGGAAGGGCCGCTGATTGTCGTGATCGACGACGAGCAATGGCTGGACCAGGCGTCCGCGCAGGCACTGGGCTTCGCGGCCCGGCGGCTCAGGGCCGACCCGGTTGGCCTGGTATTCGCGTCCCGGGAACTGAATCCGGGTCTGGCCGGGCTGCCGGAGCTGGACCTGGCCGGCCTGGACGAGGGTGACGCCCGGGCGCTGCTGGACTCGGCGCTCACCGCGCCCCTGGACGCGCAGGTCAGAGAGCTGCTTGTGGCTGAGGCGCACGGCAATCCGCTGGCACTGCTCGAGTTGCCGCGCGGGCGGAGCCCGGCTCAGCTGGCGGGCGGGTTCGGACTGCCCGGTGCACGGTCCGGTACCGCGCCGCTGGCGGACCGGATTGAGGAGAGCTTCCTGCGTCAGCTGGCCGCCCTGCCCGCCGAGACCCAGCGGCTACTGCAGCTGGCAGCGGCGGATCCGTCTGGTGACCGGGCACTGGTCTGGCGGGCGGCCGGGCGGCTGGGCATCGGAATGCAGGCGGCCGCGCCGGCCGAAGAGGCCGGGCTGGCCGAGTTCTCCACCGGGGCCCGGTTCCGGCATCCGCTGGTCCGTTCGGCGGCCTACCGGTCAGCCGGGATCGCAGACCGGCAACAGCTGCACGCGGCTCTGGCTGAGGCGACGGACCCGATCGCCGATCCGGATCGTCGCGCCTGGCACCGGGCTCAGGCCGCGGCCGGGCCGGACGAGGATGTCGCGGCGGAGCTGGAGCGGTCGGCGGACCGGGCGCAGGCCCGGGGCGGCCTGGCCGCCGCCGCGGCGTTTCTGGAGCACGCGGTGCGGCTGACCGGCGATCCGGCCCGGCATACCGACCGGGCACTGGCGGCCGCGCGGGCCAGCATGCTGGCCGGCGCGTTCACCAAGGCTCTGCAGATGCTCGCGATGGCAGAAGCCGGAGGGACCGGGCGGCTGGACGAGTTCACCAGCGCCCAGGTCGACCTGCTGCGCGGGCAGATAGCGTTCGCCGCCAGCACGAGCGGCGAGGCCCCGGCGCTGCTGATCAAGGCGGCCAAGCGGCTTGAGCCGCTTGATGTTGCGCTGGCCCGCCAGACCTACCTGGAGGCGTGGGCCGCCGCGTATCACGCCGGGGGATCCGCCGGCACCGGCCGTCTGCTCGATGTCGCTCGCGCCGTCCGGTCGGCCCCTGCGCCGCCGGGTGTACCTGGTCCGTCTGATTTGCTCCTGGACGGGCTGGCCGTGCTGATCACCGACGGGCGCGCCGCGGCGGCACCGCTGCTGAGGCGGGCGGCGCAGGCCCTGGACGGGGACGAGGACCCCGTCCATGAAGGTCTGCTGTGGGGCTGGCTGGCCACGCAACCCGCGATGGCAGGGTGGGACGCGCAGCGCTGGCACGCGATTCTGGCCCGGCAACTGCAATCTTGCCGCGATGCGGGCTCGCTCGCCCAACTGGTGATCTACCTGAACGCGATGGCCCAGCTACTGATTGTCGGCGGCGATTTTCCGGCCGCGGCGGCCCTGATCGCCGAGGCGGCCGCGATCGCGGCGGCAACGGGTACCCGCTTCGTTCCCTACGCGGCGGTGATGCTGGCCGGATACCGGGGCATCGAAGCCGAGGCGGTCCAGCTCATCGACGCGGTGATGGCCGACGCCAGGACGGCCGGTCAAGGGCGCGGCATCGGGGCCGCGCACCGGGCTTCCTCGATCTTGTACCTCGGGCTCGGCCGCTATGAGCTGGCGCGTGACGAGGCGCAGCGGGCCGCGGCGGAGGAGCCTGCGCTGGTTCCCGCCATGCTGGCGCTGCCCGAGCTGATCGAGGCGGCCAGCAGGACCGGGCAGCGGGAGCTGGCCGCTGACGCGCTGCGCCGGCTGACCGAAGTGACCACCGCTGCCCAGATTGACTGGGGGCGCGGGATACACGCGCGATGCCGGGCGCTACTGGCCGACGGCCCGGAGGCCGAGAGCTGGTACCGCGAGGCGATCGACCGGCTGAGCCGCAGCGGCAGCCGTCCGGACCTCGCCCGCGCGCATCTGCTGTACGGCGAGTGGCTGCGTCGTGAGGGCCGACGCGCCGATGCGCGCGAGCAGCTGCACACGGCGCACGAGATGTTCGGCACGATCGGCATGGACGCCTTCGCCGAACGGGCCCGGCACGAACTGGTGGCCACCGGCGAGACCGTCCGCAAACGTAGCCTCCAGCCACGTGACCAGCTCACTCCCCAAGAAGCCCAGATCACGCAGCTGGCCCGTGAGGGCCTGTCGAACGCGGAGATCAGCGCCCGGCTGTTCTTGTCCACCCGGACGGTCGAATGGCACCTGCGCAAGGTCTACATCAAGCTCGGCATCAGCTCCCGCCGCCAGCTGCGCACGGCTTATCAGGCGAATTCCGTGCGGTAGTCGTGCAGGAACTCGGCGACCGGGCGCGGGGGGCGGCCGGTGATCTGCTCAAAGGTGCCGGTCGTGTACTCGTTCTCGCCCGCCAGGATCGCCCACTCGCGCGTGATGAGCAGCTCAGCCTCGCCCGCCGGTACCCCCGCGCTGGTGAGGCGCCCGAGGAGATCCCGCTCGGCCACGACCCGGAACGTGACGGGCTCGCCCAGTTCGGCTGACAGCAGCTCGAGTGCTTCGGGCCAGGACATCGGGACCGGTCCGGTCAGGTCGTGGTGCGTGCTCCACAGCGCGGGATCGGTGAGCACGCGCAGCCCGGCCTCGGCCACGTCGCGGTGGTCGATCAGCGCCATCCGGCCGCGGTCGGCCAGGCCGGTCCAGATGCCTGACGCGCGCACCTCGCGGGCCGCAGCCAGCAGCGACGCCGAGAAGATGGCTGGGCGGATGGTCGAGTACGGCACCGCGGTCGACGCCGCGAACCGGTCGATGCTGTCGTGGGCGCGCTGATTGATCCCCAGCGAGCCCGCCGAGGTATTGAGCACTGACAGCCGGGTGAGCTGCTCGACCGATGAGGCCCCGGCGGCGGCGCTGATCGCGATCCGCTGCAGGACACCCTCGATCCCAGTTGATCCCATCGCGACGAACACCGTACGGATCCCGTCCAGCGCCTCGGCCAGGTCGCGCGGGTCGCCCAGGCGCGTGGCCCGGATGCGCAGCCCGTCGGGTTCGCCGAAGGCGAGGCGGGCTTTGCCGGGATTGCGGACGAGCGCGGTGACCGTATCGCCCCGCGCGAGCCCGCCACGGACGATTTCGCTGCCGACCCGGCCGGTCGCGCCGATCACCGCGATGCTCATAAGGTCCTCCACGTTCAGGAGCCCGCGAAGGTGAACAGCAGGAACTCGACGCCGGTGACAATGAGCGCCGGTCCGATCCACTGGATGGTCATGTCGGCTCCATTGATGGTGCGGAAGACTGCTGCTTCACAGTGACCTCGAGACCGGTGTAGCCGCGCCCGTAAAAACGCTGGGCGGAACGCTGGTCCAGGAGCTGCCCGCCTTATTGCACCACGTAGCCGGTCATCGCTTCCCGGGCAGAATCAACAATCATCGCGGGGAGAATGCACACCGCCGATGACCAATTGATCGCAGGTCAGGGCCATCCGAACAGGTAACTGACGCTACGAAACGCACGGCCGGGCTGCCGGTCCTGACCGTCCCCGGCTGGCCCCGGCCCGCCGGCATCATGCGGGTGTATCCGATGGTGGCCACCGCCGACATCGCGGCCGTCGTCTCCACCGCCACCAGCCTGCGTCAATGGTGCGCCGACGTGCTCGCCCCGGCCGTCCGGCGCTAGCCCGCGAACAGGATGCGGGTCAGCTCGGCCGCCAGCTCGCGGCGCCCCTGCTTGGTGGCCGGCAGCAGGCCGGGGGTGGTCTGGGCTAGCTGGGCGTGGCCCAGATAGGTGGCGTAGGCCAAGGTGGCCCGGCGGGCGGCCATGGCCGGCGGCTGGCCCGCCTCGCGCAGCAGGCCGGCCACGTAGTCGATGCGCCGCCGGGTGACCCGGTCCAGGGCGGCGGCGACATCGGGGTCGTCGGCCGCCGCCAGCAGCCGCAGCTGCCCGGGATGCTCGGTGCTGCTCGCGGTCACCCAGCCGAACAGCAGCCGGGCCTTCTCGCGGGCGTCGGTGGCGGCGGCTTCGACCGACCGGATCACGTCGTCGGTGGCGACCTGCTCCCAGCGGGCCAGGGCGGCCCGCAGCAGTTCGTCCCGGGATCCGAAGTGCCAGTAGAACGATCCCTTGGTGGCGCCCAGGCGGCGGGCCAGCGGCTGGACCGCCACCGCGGCCGGCCCGTCGGCCAGCAGCGTGTCGAGCGCGGCCGCCTCCCAGTCGGCGGCGGTCAGATGGTCCCCGCTTGGCATGCACCATACGCTAGCGTATGGTGGCTCCATACGTCAGCGTATGGAGGTCGTGATGTCGGTCGCCTACCAGCTCATGCCCCAGCCGGACTGGGCCGCCACCACCACCGTGGCGGTGCCCGACGGCGCCGCCCGCGACGCCCAGGGCTGGGCTCGCGCCATCTTCGCGGCCGGGTCGATGCCAGCCTGGATCAAGGCGCTGTTCGGCGTCCGCGAGCTGGCCGCGCGGCTGCTGCGGATCCCGCCCGGGCGGCCGGGCATGCTCGCGGTCCGCGAGATCCGCGATGGCGAAGCGCTCATCGACACCGACGACCGTCACCTGCGGTTCGTGGCCGCGGTCCACGCCGATGGTGACCTGCTGCACGTGACCACCGCCGTCCAGCTCAAGGGCTGGCGCGGGCAGCTGTACTTCTTGCCGGTCCGCTTCCTGCACGACCAGATCACCCGCTCGATGATGACCGCGGCCGCCCGGTCAGGCGATCACCGCCACTGACTGCTCGAACGTGGTGACCCGCCGGGTGGCGGCGCCCAGTTCGGCCAGCAGGGCGGCGACCGGGTTGAGCCCGGCCCTCGCGGCGAACCACTGGCCACGCTGGTTCTCCGCCCACGCGGCCTCGCCCCGCTCGCCGATGCCGGCGGCGTCCAGGCCGGTCGCGGTCTCCCAGGCGGCCCGCGTGGCCCAGCGGGCGTAGTTGATGACCGTGCCTCCGCCCACGCTGGCCTGCACGGTGGCCGACCGGAACCCGTCCACCCCGGGCAGGGCCGCGCCGATCTGCGCGCTGAGCCGCTGCACCAGTTCCCGCTGCCGATCGGCCGGCACCGCGAACTCGATCAGCACGGTGAACTCGGTCAGGTCCTGAGTGGTCATGATCCGACCATATGCACCCGAACCGGTGGAGACCCAAGATCCAGTCCGCGAGCAAAAGTTCTCCGACGCGGTCATCTTCCGCTTCCGCCTGCGGCCGCTGACGGTCGCCACTGACCAGGCGGCAAAGTTCTCGGTCGCCGCCGACGAGGACGAGGTCAACATCGACTGCACGTTTTCGCGCGCGCAGGAGGGCCGCTGCGTCACCTCGACCGGAGCCACGGTGTCGTTCCCGGTCAACGACGAGAAGGGCGGCTCGGCCGAAGGCCTGCGCGTGTTCGCCGGCTCGCGCTGGGACCCGTTCTTCACCGACGCGGCCGCCCTGCAGCAGACGATCAACACCGGCCAGCTGGCCTTCAGGAACCCGGGGACGATCCTCGGCGACGGCAAGAGCGTGCTGAGCATCGTCGTCGAAGCCGACGCCCGGGCGCTGCTCGGCGACCACGCGACGATCGCGGTGGTGGGGGAGACGGTCATCGCCGGCCAGCTCCCCGTGCGCTGGGAGCGGTTCGGCCGCCCCGAGCTGGAGAACGCGGTCCTGGGCATGAAGAACTACGACACCGTCAACCGCGACCTCGAGATCCGTGACCTGTTCAACGCCGAGGACGCCTTCCACGT
>Ga0213875_10001081_pt1 | contig 19030 bp, 18 predicted proteins | sample BarmaccomBMRX_R8_FD_160105 | JGI IMG/M metagenome (GOLD analysis project Ga0213875, IMG submission 160105) | Root-associated microbial communities from Barbacenia macrantha in rupestrian grasslands, the National Park of Serra do Cipo, Brazil - RX_R8 | ecosystem: Host-associated > Plants > Roots... | reverse complement strand
ATCAGCAGGCCGTCTTCCACCGACTTCTGAGCCACCTACCCGGGGTGACTGCTCCGGCGGGACCCGCGACAGGCAGCCAGACACTGCTTGCGGACCGCTACGAAAACGCCGACCAGTGATCTACCTTGACAGTTGCGCTGTCATCAAGTTGCTTGTCCCAGAACCGGAATCAGCCGCGCTCGGCATGTGGCTCTCGCAGGCGGCGGAGCCGCTGGTCAGCTCCGAACTGCTGCAGGTCGAGGTCCACCGGACGTTGATTCGGCTTGGCGCCGCTGAACAGTTGCACGCGATCACCGACGAGCTCCTGGCCAGCATCACCGCGTTGCCCCTGGCCCGGGTGCTTGCCTCAGCGTCCAGGCTGCCCAACCCGTCGTTGCGCAGCCTGGACGCACTGCACCTGGCCACGGCACTGAGTATCAAGTCGACGCGGTTCGTGACCTACGACGAGCGCTTGGCCGCAGCCGCCACTGAAGCCGGTCTTGCAGTGGTGGGACCGAGCTGAGTTCGTCCCGTTCCCGACCGGCCCGTATCCGTGCGGCAAGCGGCCAGTGCGGGCATCCCCAGCGTCAGCGCACCACCGGTGACAACGCCGCACTCAAGCGGCTGGACACCGCCGTGAGGTGAGGATTCCGATCAGGCTCCGGCACCGCCGCTCCACTCGATGAGCCTGCGCGCTTCCTGTGTCGCGCGCTGTTCCTCGGCGAGCCGCACGGAGCCGGGAACGGGTTCGTCGTCCTTGACGGTGACCCACTCCTCCGGCGCGGGCCGATCCGGAAGGACACGCCACCTCGCCCTCGGGTCGCCTTTGTCGCTTTCCACCATGAGCTCACGGTAGGTCAGCACGACGGGGTCGTCCACAGTGTCCAATCCCTCACCGTGGCCCATGCATCAAGGAGAGTCACAGAACATCATCTCGATCCGCCACGTCCGGTACGTAGAACTTCGTCGTGGCCTCGACCGCGGCCGCGACTCGCTCCGGGTCGCCACCGGCGGCGAGATGTGCTTGTCCCCACGCCGCCGCACTGCGTCGGCTGAACTCGCGTACCACGGACGATTTCTCGAACTCGCTCAGGTTCTCGATTTCCTCGCCGGCCAGCAGCTGGGCCAGGGCGAGCAGGTGCAGGTCCCACCCGACGCCGCCCGCGCCGGGGCCGTAGGTTGGGAAGTAGTGCGGGTCAACGACCGCCGCGTGGATCAACTCGAACTCGGTGTCGCCGGTCGGGCCTGGGGACAGGCGCACCTCGACCTCGCTCGTGCCGGGCCACTCATCGGCTTCCGGACCGAAAAGCCAGGACACCTTCAGCAGCCGCGGTGGCTCGCACCGCAGGATCTCGCCGTGCTCACCACACTCCAACTCGAACTTCCCGCCGAGCCGGAGGTCTCCGGTGACCGGCTTCAACCAGCGGCGCAGCCGCTCGGCGTTGGTGATGGCGTCCCAGACGTCGTCGATATCCGCGCCGTATCGGCGTCGGAGCTCCACGGTGTACGCCTCGCCGGCCGGCACGCTGCCCTTGCCCATCAGCCGGCGCGTGGCGGCCAGCTCGTCCAGTACGTCCTTCATGTCATGTCCTCTCGGTGGGTGGATCGGTCCTGCCTTGATCGGTGATGAACCCGGCCGGTCGGGTGGGCGCCGCACCCGCACGGGTCCGGCGTGCACGTTTGCCCCGGGCGAGCTCGGTGTCGAGCGCGTCGAGGCGTTGGTCCCAGAACCGGCGGAACCGGTCCAGCCACGCGTCGACCTCGCTCAGCAGCTCCGGCTCGACTGTGTAGAACCGGCGGGTGCCCTCGGCCCGGACCGACGCGAATCCGCTGTCGCGCAGCACGCGCAGGTGCTGGGAGACGGCGGGTTGGGAGATTCCGAACTCGGCCCGGATGACCTCTGTGACCGCCCCGGAGGTCTGCTCACCGTCGGCAAGCAGTTCCAGGATGCGCCGGCGCACCGGGTCGCCGAGGATGTCGAACGCGTGCACGACGGAGACTGTACCGGTCTCTACTTATATAAGTCAAAGGCGTTATTACGCAGCGCTACAGAGATGTCGGCGACAAGCTCTCGGCAGGCAGGCGAGCCCGTCAGCGCCACTGTGCGACAACGGTCACCGTGCCCGGCGCGACCTCGGTGAAACCGGCGTCCCGCACCGCGACCGTCCGGCGTTCACGCCGCCCCACGACCGGACCGTCCCCGGACACCAGCAGCGCCCAGTCGGCTGGTTCAGCGGTGCGGACCGCACACCGGAAGTCCTTGGCGGCCCAGTCCGCCAGCTGATCCGTGGGCAGCGCAGCGGCGAGCAGCATGGTGGCATGCCCGACCTGCGCAGCCGCCTTGCCGACGCTCATTGGCACCTCGGGGTTGACCCACAGCACCGGCTGGTCCGCCGGAGCCGGACCGGGGCGGTCGGCGGGCAGGTCGGTGCCGGCGATCTGCAACCGGGCGACCTCGCGGGGCGTGTCGGCGACCCGGCACGGCACGAGCGCGCGGACCTGCGCGCCGGCCCGCTCCACCGTCACGCCCGGCAACCGCCCGACGGCGTCCCACTGCGCACCCCGGGCCCGCCGGGTGACCTTCCGGATCCGGCCGGACACCCACGCCTCGAACTCCGGATACCACTGCCCGCCCGGCTCCGCCCGCGGGTCGAGGCACACCGCCAGCGCCGCCGCGGCGGCCGCCTCGAGCAGCGGGGTCCGCTCCGGCGGCGCCATCCTGTCGATGCGCAGCACCATGGGCATCACTCGCACGGCGTCGGGGTCCTCCGGTACGCCACGACGGGCGTCCCGGCCGCCGAGGAGATCGAGAACCGTCACAACCGCAAGGATGTCAGACCGTCGGCGGCGTCCGCGGCCTCGACCTCCGCCCGGGTAACCCCGAGCACGAACAGCACGGTGTCCAAAAACGGGTGTGACAGCGCCGTGTCGGCCACTTCACGCAGCGCCGGCTTGGCGTTGAACGCCACGCCGAGCCCGGCGGCGGCGAGCATGTCGATGTCGTTGGCCCCGTCACCGACGGCAACGCATTGGGCGAGCGGAATGTGGAAGGACTCGGCGAACTCCCGCAGCGCGGCGGCTTTGCCGGCCCGGTCGATCACCGGACCGACGGTCCGTCCGGTGAGCCGGCCATCGCGGATCTCCAGTTCGTTGGCGGCGCAGTAGTCCAACTCCAGGTCTTCAGCCAGACCGCGGATCACCCTGGTGAACCCACCCGAGACGACACCGCAGCGGAAGCCGAGCCGTTTGAGCGTGCGCACGGTGGTCCTGGCTCCCGCGGTCAGCTCGAGTTCGACCGCCACGTCGTCCAGCGCCGACTCGGCCAACCCGGCCAACAGGGCGACCCTGCGTTCCAGCGACTCGGTGAAGTCCAGTTCGCCGCGCATCGCGGCCTCGGTGATCGCCCGCACCGCGTCCACGCAGCCGGCCTTGGCGGCCAGCAGCTCGATCACCTCACCCTGCACCAGGGTGGAGTCGACGTCGAAGACCACAAGGCGCTTGGCCCGCCTCGTCAGCCCGGCTCGCTCGACGGCGACGTCCAGGCCGATCCGGGTGGACATCTCGGCGGCGGCAGTGCGCAGCTCGGCGTCGCGGGCAATGGTGTCCTCGGCCACTGAGACGCGCAGCTCGAGGCCGGTCACCGGGTAGTCGGCGACGCGGCGGATCGCGTCGATGTTGGCCCCGAGCGCGGCCAGTTTCCTTGCCACCTCGGTGAACGCACGCGCGGTCACCGGGCGGCCGAGCACGACGAGCACGTGGCTGGAGTCGGATCGGGCAGAGCTGCGCGGATCGGCGCCGATCGCGATGTCGACCTGCATGGCGACGCTGGCCATGGCCTGCTCGACGGTCTCCTGGAGCCCCTCGGCGTCGCCGTCGGAACCGACGAGCACACCGAGCACCAGCCGGCCTCTGATGACGACCTGCTCGACATCGAGTAGGTCGACACCGTGCCTGGTCAGCGCGGCGAACAGCACGGAGGACACGCCCGGCTTGTCCGGCCCGGTGACGGTGATCAGAACTGTCGTGGCGTTCGGACTGGTCACAACCAGCAGTCTGCCCGACGAGACACCGGTCCGGCTGTGGTGGTGGTCACGGGGCTTTTCCGTCCGCAGTGCTCCGTCATCAGGTCGCCGTGTCCGTCACGTTTGCGCGGGATCCTCCGTGCCCTGCACGGCGGATGCCAGCACCTCCGACGGAGCGGCCACGCCGTCGCCGTGCCGGTCACCGCCGATGAACGACTCGATCCGCATCCGTTCGGTCATGTGCGGGTAGTGCAGTTCGAACGCCGGCCGTTCCGAGCGGATACGAGGAAGCGAGGTGAAGTTGTGCCGCGGCGGAGGACACGAGGTGGCCCACTCCAGCGAGTTGCCGTAGCCCCACGGGTCGTCCACCTCCGCGACCTCGCCATACCGGTAGCTGCGGAACACGTTCCACAGGAACGGCAGCAGGGACGCGCCGAGTATGTAGGAACCAATGGTGGACACCATGTTCAGCGTGGTGAACCCGTCGCTGGCCTGGTACTCGATGTAGCGGCGCGGCATGCCCTCGTTGCCGAGCCAGTGCTGTACCAGGAAGGTGGTGTGGAAACCGATGAAGGTCGTCCAGAAGTGCAGTTTGCCGAGCCGCTCGTCCATCATCCGGCCGGTGATCTTGGGGAACCAGAAGTAGATGCCGGCATAGGTGGCGAACACGATCGTGCCGAACAGCACGTAGTGGAAGTGCGCGACGACGAAGTACGAGTCGGACACGTGGAAGTCGATGGACGGGGCGGCGAGCAGAATGCCGGTCAACCCTCCGAACAGGAAGGTGATCAGGAAGCCGACGCTGAACAGCATCGGCGTTTCGAAGGTGAGCTGTCCCTTCCACATGGTGCCGATCCAGTTGAAGAACTTCACGCCGGTCGGCACCGCGATCAGGAAGGTCATGAACGAGAAGAAAGGCAGCAGAACCGCGCCCGTCGCGTACATGTGGTGCGCCCACACCGTCACCGACAGAGCCGCGATGCCCAGGGTGGCGAACACGAGCCCCTTGTATCCGAACAACGGTTTGCGGCTGAACACCGGGAAGATCTCCGAGACGATGCCGAAGAACGGCAGCGCGACGATATAGACCTCGGGGTGTCCGAAGAACCAGAACAGGTGCTGCCAGAGGATCACCCCGCCGTTGGCCGGGTCGAACACGTGCGCACCGAGGTGCCGGTCGGCCATCAGGCCGAGCAGCGCCGCGGTCAGGATCGGGAAGGCCAGCAGGATCAGGACACTGGTCACCAGAATGTTCCAGGTGAAGATCGGCATCCGGAACATCGTCATGCCGGGGGCGCGAAGGCACACCACGGTGGTGATCATGTTGACCCCGCCCAGGATGGTGCCGAGGCCAGAAACGACCAGCCCCATGATCCACAGGTCGGCGCCGACACCGGGGGAATGGACGACGTCGGACAGCGGGGTGTAGGCGAACCAGCCGAAGTCGGCGGCCCCGCCCGGGGTGAGGAAGCCGGACACCACGATCAGTCCGCCGAACAGGTACAGCCAGTACGAGAACGCGTTCAGCCGCGGGAACGCCACGTCCGGCGAGCCGATCTGCAGCGGAAGCACCGCGTTGGCGAACCCGAACAGGATCGGGGTCGCGTACAGCAGCAGCATGATCGTGCCGTGCATGGTGAACAGCTGGTTGTACTGCTCTGGGGAGAGGAACTGCGCGCCGGGCTGGGCGAGCTCGGTACGCATCAGCAGCGCCATGGCACCGCCGGCGAGGAAGAACAGCATCGAGGTGACCAGGTACAGGATCCCGATCTGCTTGTGGTCCGTCGTGCGGAGCATCTGCAGCATGCGGGAACCCTTGACCGTCCTCCGCACCGGATAGGGACGCGTGGCGATCGGCTGCGGGGCTACGGCCGTCACAATTCCTCCAGCCAAGGGCGGTTCGGGTTCCTGCCGGGGATCGTAGCCCGCACGGTTCCGGGCGGCGCTGCTGGGCCGCCGGCCCACGAGCCGCGGGTGACCCACGTCACCGAAGTGCGCGGGACGGCGCGGTGAACGAGCCGTCCCCGGGCGGGGTCGATCCGCGGCGGCCCAACCGGTAGCGTGCCGTGCGCGACCCACAGGCCACCATCCCAACCCCTGGTCGGTCGCACACGGACCGCACCGGTACGGACGATCTGGAGTGGAGACCATGCCTCGTCCCGCCATCAGCCCGGTGGTCTGGCAGCCGCCCGCGGCGCCACCTCGGGCGCGGCGACCGGAGAGCGTGCCGCCGATGCCCCCGCCGGTTCTCGTCGACCTCGACGCCATCGGTCCGGAAGACGTCGTCGTCGACCCTGACGGCCAGCCGATCACCGGCGTCGAGGACGGCAGGATCCTGCGGCTGACCGACGAAGGGCAGCGCATCGAACAGCTCGCCGACACCGGCGGCCGTCCTGACGGCATCGAGCTGATGGCCGACGGAGGACTGCTGGTCTGCGACGCCAGGCTCGGCCTGCTCCGGATCGACCCGGTGTCCGGACAGGTGCGCACGCTGGTCGCCGCCGGCACACCCACGGCGGGCAAGCCGCTGCGAGTGTGCAACAACGCGGCCGTCGCCAAGGACGGGACCATCTACTTCAGCGACTCCTCGCAGCGGTTCGACATCGACCACTGGATGGCCGACCTGTTCGAGCACACCGGCACCGGCCGGCTGTTGCGCCGCGATCCCGATGGCGAGGTGACCGAGCTGCTCTCCGGACTGCAATTCGCCAACGGGGTCGCGCTCGCGGCCGACGAGTCCTTCGTCGTGGTCGCCGAGACCGGTGCCTACCAGCTGCGCAGGGTCTGGTTGAACGGCGACCGGGCCGGCGAGGACGAGGTGTTCGTCAGCAACCTGCCGGGAGTGCCCGACAATCTCAGCACCGGAGCCGACGGCCGCATCTGGATCGCGCTGCCCAGCGTGCGCAATCCCGTGCTCGACTGGCTGGGCTCGCGTCACCCGATGCTGCGCAAGATCCTGTGGCGACTGCCGATGGCACTGCTGATGACGCTGGAGCGGCGCACCATGTGGGCGCTCGCGGTCGACTCCTCCGGGGCGTTCGTGTGCGACCTGCAGCGCCGGGGCGACGAACACCACATGGTCACCGGGGTCAGGGAGCATGCGGGCAAGCTGTACATGACCGGCCTGCTCGGGCGCACCATCGCCGTCGTCGACCTGCCTCCGGTGGCCGTCGGCTAGGCTGCCCGTATGTCGATCCGTCGCGTCATGCCCAACGTCGTCGCCGAGGATCTCGCCGCGAGCAAGGCCTTCTACAGCGGCTTCCTCGGCCTCGAAGTGCGGATGGACGAGCCGGGTTTCCTCATGCTGTGCTCGCCGAGCAACCCGACCGCCCAACTGACCGTCGTCTCGGGCGCGAGCGACTGGGATCCCAACACCTGCCGCACCACCATGGCCGTCGAGGTCGACGACATCGACGCCGTCCATGCCCAGGCCAAGGCCCAGGGCGTGAAGATCGTGTATCCGATCACCGACGAGCCCTGGGGTGTGCGTCGTTTCTTCGTCGAGGCTCCGGACGGCGGCGTGATCAACGTCAACAGCCATATCCGCCCGAATCCGACCGATCAGTCCGACAGCTAGTCAGAGCCGCCCCGCCCGTAGAGCCGTTCGGCGTACTGGGGGCCGTAGTAGCGTTCCAGCTCCTCGATCGGGTCGCCGGGGCGCTCGAAGGCTTTGGCGATGCGGGCCCGCGACGGCATGCGGTCCGGCGCCCATGTCTCCGCCTGCCACAGCCTGGACCTCAGGAACGCCTTGGCGCAGTGGTAGAACACCTCGTCGACCTCGACCACCGTCGCGAGCACCGGTTGGTGACCCTTGACGACCATCCTGTCGAAGAACGGCGCGTCGCGCACCAACCGGGCGCGACCGTTGATCCGCAGCGTGTCGCCCCGCCCCGGAATCAGGTAGAGCAGCCCGACTCGCGGGTTGGCCAGTATGTTGTGAAAGCCATCCATCCGCCGGTTTCCCGGCCGCTCCGGAATCGCGATCGTGACGTCGTCGAGCACCAGCGTGAATCCCGGCGGGTCACCCTTGGGCGAGACGTCGCAGCTACCGTCGGCCGCCGAGGTGGCGACCAGGCAGAACGGCGAGCACGTCAGCCACCACCTGTCCAGTTCACTCAGCCGGGACCGCGCCTTGTCCGCGGTCCGCTTCAGCGGCACACCGACGAGGTCCGCCAGCTCCTCCGAGGTGATCTCGGTCGCCGCGGGAGTGTCAACGGACACATCGTCCTCCACATCACTGTGTTGACGCTGATCCACGGCAGCCCAGGCATGGGATTGCGGGGAGGACCCGCCGCGCCACGGGTATCCTCCCCAGTGGTCCCGAACCCCTCGGTCGGCCGCTGAGGAGACCCCTCCGCCCCTCAGTAGCGCCGCCGCACTCGGAACCAGGCACGGGAACGTCCGCTTCCCCTACGGGGCGTTCCACAAAGCTTCGGCGGGATCCGGATCTTGGCGGAGGATCCGGTCTCCCGACTAGCTGTGAAAATATGTCAGCCATAGGCTCGAGGCAAAGGCCGAGATATCCATCCGGTAGGTAAACTGCCTGCTCAGATCCGCATACGGCGTTTTCCGGTCCGGATCAACCACCGCAGTTCGGGAGCGAGGATGGCAGCCGAACCCTTGGGAGCCTTGGCGTGACGCTCGGACCCCGCGGCCTGTTCGCGGAACGATTCGCGCTGCTCTACGCGGAGGCCGGCGAGCCTCCGCTGAAACGGATCACCGAGTCGGTCGGTCGGGCCCGCAGAGTCGACGAGCAGGGCCGCCCGGTGCGGGTGCCGGCGCAGCGGGTCAGCGACTGGCGCCGAGGACGCAATGTCCCGGCCAAGTTCTCCGCTCTCGCGGTAGTGCTGGACGTGCTCATCGGCGAGGCCCGCAAGACACGGCCGGCGCCGGTGGTCGACGGCCTCTACGACGTCGACCTGTGGCGCGCGCTGTGGGAGGAGGCCCTGGCCAGTCCCGTCCTCGAGGTCAGGCTGGGCACTCCACCCGACGACCTCGCCGTTCCCCCTGGCGAGGACGGCGCCTGTCCGTACCGGGGCCTCGCGGTGTTCCGGGAGGAGGACTCGGGCTGGTTCTTCGGCAGGCAGCGCAGCACGACGACCCTTGCCGGCAAGGTCAGCGCGGCCCAGAGCGGCATGGTCGTGCTGGTGGGCGCCTCGGGAGCCGGCAAGTCCTCGCTGATCCGCGCGGGGCTGGTGCCGGCACTCGACACGGATGTGGTGGCGCTCATGACGCCGACGGTCGACCCGCTCAAGGAACTGGGTCACCGGGTGCCGGAACTGACCGACGTGATGGCTGCGGTGGCCGCCGAGGAACCGGACGAGGAGTTCGCCGAAAGGGTGCGCGCCGCGGTCCGGTCCTTTGCCGCGCGCGCGAGCCTGCGACAGGCCCGGCCCGTGCTGGTCGTCGACCAGTTCGAGGAGTTGTTCACACTCTCGTCGGACGAGGGCCGGCGCAGGCTGTTCGTCGCGGCCCTGTCCGCGGCCTGCACGTCCGCCGATGCCCAGACACCGCCGCCGGCGCGGGTGGTACTCGGTGTGCGCGCCGATTTCTACGGCCGCTGTCTTGACTACCCGGCGCTGGCCGAGGCACTGCAGGACCGTCAGATGGTGCTCGGCGCCATGACCACGGCCGAGTTGCGCGAGGCGGTCGCCCGACCTGCGCGAGCCGTCGGCCTGCAGTTGGAGACCGGCCTGGTCGAGCTGATGATGAGCGACCTCGGGGTGACCAGCGGGCACCATCGTGCCGCCGCCGGCCAAGGCGCCTATGACGCGGGTGCCCTGCCTCTGCTCTCCCACGCCCTGCTTGCGACATGGCAGCGTCGGCAGGCCGGCAAGCTGACCGTCGCCGGCTACCGGGCGGCGGGCGGCATCCAGGGTGCCGTCGCGGCCACCGCGGAGCGGGCCTGGGCCGACCTTGACGCCGACGGGCAGGCCGCGGCGAAACCGGTGTTGCTGCGCCTGGTGCGGGTCGGCCAGGACAGCCAGGACACCCGCCGCAGGGCCACCAGGCAGGAGGTGATCGAACAGGCCGCCAACCGCTGTGCCGCCACTGAGGCACTGGAGGTGCTCACCAGTGCCCGGCTGGTGACTCTGGACGCCGACTCGGTGGAGATCACCCACGAGGCTCTGCTGCACGCGTGGCCACGGCTGCGGAGTTGGATCGACCGGGACCGGGCAGGCACCCTGGTACGCCAGCGTCTACGTGAGGACGCACAGAGTTGGGACGCCGAGGGCAGGGACCCCTCGCTGCTGTACCGAGGTGCCCGCCTCGCCGCGGTGCAGCACTGGGCGCAGGTGCGGGGACCGGACGCGCTGACCGGTGTCACCCAGGACTTCCTGACCAGCTCGGTCCGCCATCGACGCAGAACCGCCCTGCTGAGCAGGGCTGCCGTCGTCCTGCTCGTGGTGTTCGCCCTGCTGGCCGCGACAACGGCCGTCGTGGCTTTCCGGCAGAAGGAGGACGCCCAGTTCGCGCAGGTGCTCGCCGAAGCCGACCGGCTCCAGGCGAGCGACCCCTCCCTCGCCGCCGAGCTCGACGTCGTCGCCCATCGGCTGCGGCCCGACGACCGCACGGTCGACACCCGGCTGATCGCCACCGGCGTCACCCCGCTGGCCGCCCCCCTGCTCGGCCACTCCGGCGCGGTCTACCTGACCACGTTCAACCCGGCCGGGACCGTGCTCGCGTCGGCGAGCTACGACAGGACGGTCCGGCTCTGGGACGTGCGTGACCGTATGAGGCCCCAGCCGCTCGGCAAGCCGCTGACCGGTTTCGGCAGCTGGGTCACCACCGCGGTGTTCAGCCCCGACGGCAGGGTGCTCGCAACCGCCGGCGACGACCACATGATCCGGCTCTGGGACGTCACCCGCCCAGCGGCACCGACCCTGATCGGGCATCCGCTCACCGCCGGCGACGGCACCATCTACCTGTTGGCGTTCAACCCGGACGGGCGCACCCTCGCCGCGGCGAACGAGGACCACACGGCACGGTTGTGGGACGTGCACGACCCCGCCAACACGGCGCCGCTCGGTCCACCGCTCGGTGGACACTCGGGTCAGGTCCGCTCGCTGGCCTTCAGCCCCGACGGACACACCCTGGCCACCAGCGGCGACGACCACGTGATCCAACTGTGGGACGTCACCGACCCGGCGGCGGCCAGAATGATCGGCCAGCCGTTGGACGGCGACACCGACACCGTGCACTCGCTGGCCTTCAGCCCCGACGGCCGCACCCTGGCCAGCGGCAGCGACGACAGGACGGTGCGACTGTGGGACGTCACGGACCCGGCGGCGGCCAGAATGATCGGCCAGCCGCTCGGGCTGCTCCAGTCGGTGTGGTCGGTGGCGTTCAGCCCGGATGGATCGGTGCTCGCGGCCGCCTGCACCGATGGCGCGGCACACCTGTGGAACGTCCGGTCCCTTGCCAACCCCACACAGCTGGAGCAGCCGCTCGCGGCGGGAGGCGGACTGTTCGCGCTCGGCTTCAGTCCGGATGGGCACGCCCTGGCAACAGGCAGCGCCGACAACAGCGTCCGGCTCTGGTCACTGCCCGAGACGGTCGTCGCCGCACACACCGGGGCGATGCCGGGCGGTGGCCCGGTTTTCGGCCCCGGTGGGCACATGCTCGCCACCACCGGCGCCGACGGGGCCCTTCGGCTGTGGCGACTCACTGACGGGAGTCATCCCGTTCCGATCGGGCGGCCGCGGACCGAACCCATCAAGCTCGACTCGGCGGCCGCGTTCAGACCGGACGGGAACCTCGTCGCCGTTCCCAGCGCGGACCGCACCGTTCAGCTATGGGACATCCGAGATCCGGCCAATCCCGTCCAGGCCGGCCCGCCGATCCGACTGCCCGACATCCGCTACACCAACGAGGCCGAGTTCAGCCCGGACGGCCGTGTCCTCGCCACCACGCGGACCGATCTCAGCGTCCAGCTGTGGGACGTCAGCGACCCCGCGGACGTCACGGCCCTCGGCTCCCCCCTGACCGGGCACAGCGGATACGTGAACTCGTTCACCTTCAGCCCGGACGGCCACACGCTGGTCACCGGCAGCGCCGACCGGACACTGCGAGTCTGGGACATCACCGATCCGGCACATGCCAAGCCACGCGGCGGACCGATCACCGGACACACCGGCGCGATCAACGATGTCGCCTTCGATACCAGCGGGCACCTGCTCGCCAGCGGCGCTGACGACAAGACCGTGCGCCTGTGGGACGCCGGGAACCTCGACCACGTCGTGCCGGTAGGGACGCCGCTGACGGGGCACACCAAGGGCGTGAAGACAGTGGCGTTCAGCCCCGACGGGCGCACCGTGGTCAGCGCCGCCAGCGACGACACCATCCGGCTGTGGGACACCTCCGATCCCAGCCACGCCACGGCCTTCGGCCTGCCGATGTCCGCGTACACCTCCACCGGCTACACCGCCTCGTTCGACCCGGCCGGCGCCACCGTCGCCACCGCGAGCGCCGACGGTGTGCTGCGGCTGTGGCCGCTCGACGTCGACGGCGCCGTCCACCGGATCTGCGCCACCACCAGGAACGTCCTTACCCCCGAGACGTGGCGGCAGCACATACCGCAACTGTCCTACCGCCCGCCCTGCGGCTGAGCCGCGGCGCCCAGCTGGAGCCCCACCTCGCGCACCGCCTCGATCCGCTGGTGCACGACGGTCCAGGACAGCGGATCGAGCACCGGCCAGCGCGGGTGGCGGGTGGTCTGCCCATGGTGCAGCCGGTACAGCCAGGTGACCTGTGCGGTGATGTAGCCGGGGGTCAGCTCGGCGATCGCGGCCAGCAGCGCGTTGTCCTCCGAGCGCGGGACGGCGGTCCAGCCGCCCAGTGCCCGCACCACCGCCGTACGCATGGTCAGCCCGGCTGGGTGGACCGGGGAGCGCTCGTACTCGGTGATCAGCGCACTGATCTCACCCGGCCGCACGAGGCCCGGCGGCAGCCGCAGCGGGACCGGCACCCGAGTCGAGTCGGGCAGCAGGTCGTCGGCCTGGCCGGCGACCCACCCGATCGCCGGATGGGCATGAAACGCCTCTATCGCCACTGCCAGGCCGTCCGGCAGGATCAGGTCGTCGGAGTCGAGCACGTGCACCAGTGAGCCGGCCGCTCTGGACAGCGCGAGGTTGCGTGCGGCCGCGACACCGATTCGCTCGCCGACCCCCTGATGGCGGGCGAACGGGAACCGTCCGACCACCTCGGCCAGGCAGGGCCGCTCGCCGTCCTCCTCGACGATCCACTCCAGTTCCCAGCCAGCGGGAAGACGCTGCGCCGCAAGGCTGTCGCCGGCCGCGCCGAGCAGCTCGGAACGGTCATTGAGAGTAGCTGTGAGCACTGACAGCAGCGGCATACGGCCCAACGTAGTAGAACGCCGCACCGTGATGACGCATGACAGTCAACGGCCTGCGTACAGTGCCGTTATGCGCGTACTGGCCTGGTTGGGAAGCCTCCGGCTGGTCGTGGCCGTACTGACCGCCGTGAGCGCCTTGCAGATCGGTCTCGTCACTCTCGGCAACATCACCGATTACGGCACGAACTACGCGTTCGTCCAGCACGTGTTCGCGATGGACACCACGTTCCGGTCCCCGAACGTCATGTGGCGGGCCGTCACGGATCCGACCCTGGTGACCATCGGCTACGTCCTGATCATCGGGTGGGAGGCGCTGACCACCCTCGTCCTGTCGGCCGGGCTGGTGGCGTGGCTGCGGGGCAGCCGACTCGGCCGCTCCCTGTCCTCCCTCGGCTGGCTGATGCAGGCGATGCTGTTCGGTGGCGGATTCATCGCCATCGGCGGCGAATGGTTTGAGATGTGGCAGTCGAGCAAGTGGAACGGCCTGGCCGCCGCGTTCCAGAACATCACCATCGCCTCGGTCGGGCTGATCCTGGTGCACCTGTCCGGGTCCCGTTCCCCCAGGACCGATGCTCGCCTGGACTGAGGAATTACCTCCGTTGGCCGCTGTTGCCCCGGTATCGCCTCTGTGAGGCTGGCCCGAAACGGCGATGACCGAGGGGGTACGAACGTGCGTCTGTACAACGCTGGCAGCCGTGTCGGCGCGCTGGCGGTCGCCGCGCTGGCGGCGGCCGGGATGGGACCGGCGTTGCCGGGCACGGCCGCCGCGTCCGTCACATCCGCGGTCGCCCCGGTCTCCTGGGGTACCTGCGCGGACAGTGACCTCGACGGTGTTCCCGCGGCGCAGCGCACGAAGTTCAGCTGTGCCGTCTACGTGGTGCCGATGGACTATGCCCACCCGGAGAACGGCTCAATCAACCTGGCGATGATGCGCAGGACGGCGAATGACACGGCACACCGAATAGGGTCGCTGTTCCTCAACCCCGGCGGCCCTGGCGGTACCGGGTACCAGCTGCCGATCGCCGCTTCGACACGCATCTTCCAGCCCGAAGTGCTCGACCGGTTCGACCTGGTCGGCTTCGATCCGCGCGGCGTCGGCAGAAGCACAGCGCTGCGCTGCTTCACCACCCAGGAGGACCATGACAAGGTCTTCGCCAACGTCGCCGCGATTCCGCTGACCGGCAAGGAGATCAGGGACGCGACCGCCGCCAATCGCACCTACGGCCAGTACTGCGGCCGCCTCGCCGGCCCGCTCATCGACCACATGAGCACCGCCGACGTCGTGCGTGACCTCGACAGGATGCGGGCGGCCGTCGGAGACGACAAGCTCAACTACGTGGGTTTCTCCTACGGCACCCTGATTGGCGCGACCTACGCCACCATGTTCCCCGGCTCGACCCGGGCGATCGTCATCGACGGCAACGTCGACCCGGAGCTCCGGCTGTCCAACGGCCTCGAGTACGACCGGCAGCGCGCAGGCGGCTTCGAGGCGTCCCTCGACGCGCTGCTGAAGCGCTGCGACGCGGCGGGCGCGGCCTGCGCGTTCGGCGGTGGCGCTCGCGCCAAGTTCGACGACATCCGGGAAAGCCTGAAGCGCAACGGCCCGGTCAGGCTTCCCAACGACGCGACGGTCAGCTACTCGACTCTGATCACCACGGTGTCCTCCGTTCTCTACCGTGTCGAGTTGCTGGAGTCGCTGACCAAACTGATGCAGGCCGTCTACGAAGCGGTCCACCCTCCGCTGGGCCAACAGCCTGACGCCGTTGGCGCCGACGTCACCGCCCTGCTCTCCAGTGCCGGGAACATCCGGTGGGACGCGCTGCCGGACACCGCCTACGTCACCGACGACTCCTACTCCGCCGTCAACTGTTCGGACAAGCCGTTCTGGCAGCCGGCTATCGCGACGCCAGCGATCGCGGACAGCTGGGATGCCACGATGCCGACCTTCGGCCGCGAGCTGGCCTGGGGGGATCCCGCGGTGTGTCCACTGTGGCCGGTTCATGACGCCGCTCCCTATCGGGGACCGTGGAACCACAGGACGACGAACCCGGTGCTGGTGATCGGCAACTACCACGATCCGGCGACCCAGTACGAGTTCGCGAGACGAATGTCGCGGGAGCTGGGCAACGCCCGCCTGCTCACCGTGGACGCCTTCGGGCACTGCGTTCTCGGCAAGAGTCTCTGTGCCGACAGGATCGCCGCGAGGTACCTGACCGAGCTGGCCATGCCGGATCCGGGAACCGTCTGCGCACCCAACGTGCAGCCGTTCCCCGACGCCTCACCAACGTCGTCCCGACCGTGACCCGACAGGGAGTGGACCTGCCCGCCCCGCCCGGCGATTCTGGTGACCAACGACCGGATTGAGGAGGGACGGTATGGGTGCACTGCGGGATCAGGTCGCGGTGGTGACCGGGGCCACCAGTGGCATCGGTACGGCGATCGCCGAACACTTCCACGCCGAGGGAGCCACCGTGGTGCTCGCCGGTCGCCGCGAGGAGGCCGGCGAGCCGTGGCACGCCGGCTCGGTGACAACGCCCACTTCGCGCGCACCGACATGGGCGTGGACGCCGAGGTGGCGGCACTGATCAACGACACGTCGAGCGGTTCGGCCGGCTGGACTGCTTGGTGAACAATGCCGGACTGCCTGGCCAGCGCAACGGCATCGCCGATTTCGACCTGGACCGGTTCGACCGGCTGATGGCCGTGAACCTGCGGGGCCCGCTGCTGGCGATCAAGTGCGCGGCTCCCAGCATGATCGCGCGGCAACATGGTTGTGTGATCAACATTGCGAGCGTCTCGGGACTCCGCGGCGGGTACTCCGGCCACGACTACAGCGTGGCCAAGGCCGGTCTGCTACACCTGACCCGCTCGGTCGCGGTGGAACTGGGCCAACACAACATCCGGGTCAACAGCATCAGCCCGGGCCCCATCGCCACCGGCATCTTCGCCAGGGCCACCGGAGGCGGGGACAGGGAGCGGTCGGCCGAGCCCGAACACGCGCCCTTCGCCCAGTTCCTGCCGGCACACCAACCCATGCCCCGGGTCGGTGTCACCCGCGACGTGGCCAAGGTCGCGGTGTTCCTCGCCAGCGACGCGGCCGGCTTCGTCAACGGCCAGGACATCGCCGTCGACGGAGGCATGTCGGCCGGCCGCCCCTGGTCGGTGTTCGTCGCCGAACGCGAAACCATGGCCGCTGACGGCTAAGCGTGGGCACCGGGCAGCCGGCGGCCCATTCACACGGTGACGACCTCCACCATGTCCCGCAGTCCGGCAAAGTCGCTTCCGTTACGCGTGTACAGCGGCAGGCCCTGTGCCGACGCCACGGCGGCGATCAGCAAGTCCATGCGTCCTGGTCGAGGGTCACGGTTCGCCTCGAGAGTCAGCGCGACCAGTGTTCCGTAGCGCGTAGCCGCGGCGCTGTCGAATGGCAGCGGCTCGAAGTCGACAATGGCCGCACCCAGTTTCTCGGTCCGTGCCGCCCTTGTCGCGGGATCTCTTGCCATCGCGACGCCTTGATGCAGTTCAGCCATGGTGATCGCGGTGATCTCCGGGATCCGCGGAAGGCTGGCTGGATCGAGCATATCGAGATCAATGTAGGCGCAGGTGTCCAGCACGCCGGATTCGTGGCGCTCAGCCATGAGTCCGGTCCCACACGTCACCAACCCGGTCCTGGGTGCCGAAGAACTCATCGGCTTCCTGTCGCATCGCGACGTAGTCGACGCGAGGCAGCCTTCGATGACGTTCGACCAGCTCGTTAGCGGTCAGTCGCCGCCGCCGCGGCAGTGGACGAAGTTCCGCGATCTCCACACCGTTACGAGTGACGTGGTACGTCTCCCCGGCCTCGACCGCGTCCATGACAGCGGCGGAGTTGTTGCGGAACTCCCGTTGGGTGATCACCTTCACGAGACCTAGCGTAGCCCGCCGTAGCGCGACTCGCTACAAGCTGTCCTTCCGTCACAAATGGTTGCTTTGCACAAGTAACTTGATTAACCTCGAAGGGGGAGGTGAGGCGATGAACAACGGGGTGGGACCGCATCCGGGCTCGAGGTACAAGTGGATCGCGTTGTCGAACACCACGCTGGGCATGCTGGTGGCGACGATCAACTCGTCGATCGTGCTGATCGCCCTGCCGGACATCTTCAAGGGGATCGGGATCGACCCACTCGAACCGGCGAACACGGGCTACCTGCTCTGGATGATCATGGGATTCCTCGTCGTCACGGCCGTACTGGTGGTCAGCTTCGGCCGGCTTGGCGACATGTACGGCCGCGCCCGCATGTACAACCTCGGCTTCGCGATCTTCACCGTCTCGTCGGTCATGCTGGCGATCACGTGGTTCGGCGGCGACGGTGCCGCGTTGTGGCTCATCGGCTGGCGAATCGTCCAAGGCGTCGGCGGCGCCTTCCTGATGGCCAACTCCTCGGCCATCCTCACCGATGCCTTTCCCGTCAACCAACGTGGCCTCGCCCTCGGCATCAACGGCATCGCGGCGATCGCCGGCTCCTTCCTCGGCCTTGTCGTCGGTGGTGTGCTCGCACCGGTCGACTGGAACCTGATCTTCCTGGTGTCCGTGCCGTTCGGGATTCTCGGCACGATCTGGGCCTATCTGAAACTGCGCGACACCGGTGTCCGCACACGCGCGCGGATGGACTGGTGGGGCAACATCACCTTCGCGGTCGGACTGATCGCGACACTGATCGGCATCACCTACGGCATCCAGCCGTACGGCAGCGCGCCGACCGGTTGGGGCAGCCCCTTCGTCGTGTCCTGCCTCGCCGGCGGCGCCGTGATGCTCGCCGCGTTCGTGGTCATCGAGAACAGGGTCGACAACCCGCTGTTCGACCTGTCGCTGTTCAGGATCAGAGCGTTCGCCTGGGGCAACGTGGCGAACCTCTGCGCATCACTCGGCCGCGGCGGCCTGCAGTTCATCCTGATCCTCTGGCTGCAAGGAATCTGGCTGCCCCAGCACGGGTACAGCTTCGTGCGGACGCCGTTCTGGGCCGGCATCTACATGTTGCCGATGACCGCGGGTTTCCTGCTCGCCGCGCCCACCTCCGGAGTGCTGTCCGACCGCATTGGAAGCCGACTGCTCGCCTCGAGCGGTCTCGCCGTCACCGCACTCACTTTCGCCTGGCTGATCTGGCTTCCCGTCAACTTCGACTACCCGACGTTCGCGGTGGTCCTGCTGCTCAGCGGCATCGGCATGGGCATGTTCTCCTCGCCGAACCGGGCCGAGGTGATGAACAGCCTGCCGCCCGGTGCCCGGGGCTCCGGTTCGGGAATGATGACGACCTTCCAGAACTCCGCGATGGTGCTGTCGATCGGGTTCTTCTTCAGCCTCATCATCGCGGGACTGTCCGCCAGTCTGCCCGACACGATGAGTAGAGGTCTTGCCGCGCACGGGGTGCCGGCAGCGGCCGCCAGTCAGCTCTCGCACCTCCCGGCGGTTGCCGTACTGTTCGCGGCGTTCCTCGGCTACAACCCCATCCAGCAGCTGCTCGGTCACCACGTCGGGCAGCTCCCGCCGGATCAGGTGGCGTTCCTCACCGGCCACGGTTTCTTCCCGAGCCTGATCTCCGGCCCGTTCTCCCAGGGACTGTCGGTCGCCTTCTCGTTCGCCATCGTGGTGTGTGCGATCGGCGCGATCGCATCCCTGCTCACCGGACGGTCGCCT
>Ga0213875_10001080_pt1 | contig 19039 bp, 14 predicted proteins | sample BarmaccomBMRX_R8_FD_160105 | JGI IMG/M metagenome (GOLD analysis project Ga0213875, IMG submission 160105) | Root-associated microbial communities from Barbacenia macrantha in rupestrian grasslands, the National Park of Serra do Cipo, Brazil - RX_R8 | ecosystem: Host-associated > Plants > Roots... | reverse complement strand
CCCCGCCGGCCACTGCTACCCCCATCACCTCAGCCCCGCCGGCCACTGCTACCCCCACCACCTCAGCCCCGTCGGCCACCTCAAACTCGTCAGCCACCGCTGATGCGCCAGCCACCCCAAACGAAATCCCACCTGGCACTTTCACACCGTCAACCATTTTCACACCACAGATCACTCCAACACCGATCGTCCCTCTCACCCCAGATGACACTTCCTCCCCTGCGCCGTCCCTTTATGCGCGATTTCGCGGGCCGTTCGCGCTGATCGTGGCCGGCCTCGTCCTCGCCGGCGTCGGCGCCGGCCTGACGGCCGCGGCGGCCCAGTTGCGCGGGGGCCGGGCCGCGGTGAACCGCGCGCTGACCGATCCCGCCGCCACCAGGCAGGTGATCGCCGCGGTAAGCGCCGACGTGAGCGAGATCTACTCGTATTCGTACACCGGCATCGGGGCGACCGAGCGGGCGGCGCAGCGCGTGCTGGCTGGTCAGGCGGCCGCCCAGTACCGCGAGCTGACCCCTGCGCTGCAGCAGGCGGTGGGCGAGCAGCTGACCGTGGTGACCCGCGTGGACCAGGCTGGTGTCCGCTGGCTCTCCGGCGGCACCGCTCAGCTCCTGGTATTCATGGACCAGACGGCCACCCGCGGCCACAATAAGGGCACCAGCGTGCCCGCCCAGATCGCGGTCACAGCACAGCTCATCGCTGGCCGGTGGCGGATAACCAGCATCGAGGCCCGTTAGAAGATGACGAAAGCAAAGTCCGTGAACCCGCTGCTCGCCGTCGCCGCGGCGCTGGCGGTCGCGGCGGCGGCCTGCGCCGCCTGGTTCGGCTGGTCCTGGTACAGCGCCGCGCATTCGGGCTCGGCGGCCTACTCACGGGCCCGCGACACCGTGCTGCAATCCGCCGAGCAGGCGGTGCTGAACTTCAACACGCTGAACTACCACCACGCGACCGAGGGCCTGCAGGTCTGGCTGGCATCCAGCACGGGCGTCCTGCACGCGCAGCTCGCCCAGAACCTGCGACAGGAGGTGCGGCTGGTCCAGCAGAAGCAGACGATCACGACGGCGAGGATCCTCGACGGCGCGGTGACCCAGCTGGACACCGGTGCGGGAACGGCGAGCGTCATGGTCGCGCTCGACGTCACCGTGACGCCGGCCACCGGCAGCCCGTTCGTTGAGTCGGAAAGCGAGGTCGGCCAGCTGACCAGGACGGCGTCGGGCTGGAAGCTGGCCGAGCTCGGCTACCCCAGCGGCTCAGCCGCGTCTTCGCCGCCGTCCTCGTCCCCGGGTACTGTGACCCCAACCCCGGCTCCCAGCCCGAGGAGGAGCTAGCCAGGTGCCCCCGCAGAAACGTCCGCCAGCGCGAAAAGGCACGCGCCTTCGCCCGCCGGACACGGACGCGGCCACCATGCGCCTGCTCGCCGCCCGTGCCCGCCGCCGCGCCGCGGCCGAAAACGGCCCCCCCGATTCCCCCGAAGGCGAGCCGCCTTCCGCAGCCGTAACGCCCTCCGCGTCCCCCGCAGCCGTAACGCCCTCCGCAGCCGTAACGCCCTCTGCGCCCCCCGCAGCCGTAACGCCCTCCGCAGCCGTAACGCCCTCCGCGCCCCCTGCAGCCGCGCCGTCCCCCGCCGCCGCGCCGTCCTCCGCTTTCCCCGCCGCCGCGCCGCCCTCCACCTCCCCAGGACCACAAGGCACTCCACAGGCCCAGGCCGCTCCACAACCACAAGAGCCGCCCCGGTCCCAAGAGTCCACAGAGCCCCAAGATTCCCTAGAGGCGTCCTCTGCCCGGCGGGCACGCCCGTTCTTGCTGCCCGCGGTCCTCGCGGTGATCACGGTGGTGCTCGGCGGCCTCGCCGCCTGGTTCGGCGCGGAGGCGAGCAGCCTCAGCACTCCCGCCACTCAGAACGCGGCGCTCACCGACCCGGCCGCGACGAACACGGTCAGCCGCCAGGTCTCCAGCGCGATAAACGCGCTCTTCTCCTACGACTACGCGTTTCCCGGCCCGACCACCCAGGCCGCGCGGCGCCTGCTCACCGGCCAGGCGATCGCCCAGTACGCCAGCCTGTTCGGCCAGGTCCAGCGGGAGGCGCCCAGGCAGAAGCTGATCGTCACCACGACGGTCACCGACACCGGCGTCGAGATGCTGGACGGCGCGCACGCCCGGGTTCTGGTGTTTGCCGTGGAGAGCGACAGGCGCGCCGCCGGCGGCCAGCCCGCCACCGCGGGCGCGATGCTCGGCGTCAACGCGATCCTCCAGGGCACCACCTGGAAAATCAGCGGCATCGACACCTTCTCCGCCCCCTGACCCGTGAGCCCCCACCTCCGCCCCGGTGCCCCTTCCGTCGGCGAACAGCGGCCCGATCACCTAACCCTTGGGGCGTGCGCCTCCGGCCACCGGACCCGGCGTTTCCACGAAGCCGCAGCGCTGAACGACGTGGTGGAATTCTCGGTGCCGCATACGACCCTAAATCTCCACGACACGTCAGCGCGGACATTCTGGCGGAAACTTGGGCAGCACATGGGCCACAACCGTCCCACTGTTCTCCGGACCCGGCGCTCAGCCCGCCGAAGGCGGGCTGAGCTTGCCCCGCTAACTCGCGCGGGTGTGCGCCCGGACGTACCGACGGCCTCATGTGACACTCTAACCTCACGGGTCACGAGCACGCTTGCGGCTCCGCCGCCCAGCCCTTCGGGTGCCACACACACGCGACAGGTACCCGTCGCCTGCGCGCCGGTGCCCGGGCCGCCCAATGGCGGGCCGGGCACCGCGGTCACTCATACCTGCGTTAGCGATCCTTACTTAGGAGTGGATGGTGAAGTTGGCGCTCGAAGTGGCGGGCGTGCCGATCTGCACCTGGTAGGCGCCGGTTTCGACCTGAGGCGGACTGTCACCTTCGATGTCGCCCGGTGTCACAGCGAGCACGGAGACGGGGAACGAGACGTGCACCGTCTTGGACTGGCCGGCGTCCAGGGTCACCCGGGTGAACGCGGCGAGCCGCTGGCCGGGGACGACGACCAGGCTGACCGGCTGGTGGACGTATACCGGCACGATGTCGGTGCCGGCCTTGCTGCCGGTGTTCGTCACGGTGAACGTGGCGGTCACGGTCCCGTCCGTGGACACGGCCGGGGTCGCGGACAGCCCGCTGGTCGTGAACGTGGTGTAGGAGAGCCCGTAGCCGAACGGGTAGAGCGGGTTGTACCCGCTGCCCTGGCCGGAGCCGGTGTACGGAAGCTGGTCGAAGAACTTGGGCTCATCGCCCAGCGGTGAGGGGGCGCTGGTGTTGAAGTCGCCGCCGGGCGCGGCGGCATCGGACGGCCAGGTGACCGGCAGCTTGCCGCTCGGGTCTATCTTGCCGAAGATGGCGTCGGCCACGGCCCGGCCCGCCTCGGTGCTGCCCTGGTAGGCCATCAGGACCGCGTTCGCCTGCTCCGCCGGCCCGAGGCCGAGCGGCCTGCCCGCGACCACGACCACGATCACCGGCTTGCCCGTTGCCTCGAGGGCGCTGACGAGTGCCTTCTGGTCGGGCGTGAGCTGCGGCGCGGGGTTGTCGCCGAGCCCTTCGGCGTAGGCCTTCTCGCCGACCGCGACGACCACGGCATCCGCCGACGCCGCGTCGCTGACCGCCGTCGCCTGGTCGGCGGCGTAGGTCACGTTCGGGTCCTCGGCCTGCAGGCCCTTGAGCACCGTGGTGCCGGGCGGGATCTGGTTCGCCGGCCCCTCGCAGCACACATGGCCGCTGGTGTACGCTCCCTGCCAGCTGACGCTCCAGCCGCCAAGCTGGTAGGCCATGTTGTCCGCGTTCGGCCCGGTGACGACGAGCTTCGCGCTCGGCGACAGCGGCAGCACGTTGTTCTGGTTGCGCAGCAGCGTGATCGACTCGCGCGCGGCCTTGAGCGTTGCGTCCCGGCCCGACTCGACCGCCGCGTCCGCCCTGCTCGCGTCGACCATCGGGTGGTCGAACAGGCCGAGCGAGAACTTCAGCGTGAGGACGCGGCTGGCCGCCTGGTTGATGCGCCACATCGGGATGGACCCGTTGGCCACGTCCTGCTGGACGGCCGCCTGCCACTGGTCGGCGTTGAACGGCAGCATCGCGACGTCGACACCGGCGTTGATGGCGAGAGCCGCGGCACCGGCCAGATCGGACGCGATGTGGTACGTGGTCGCCAGCGCCGGCACGTCGCCGTAGTCACTGATCACGACGCCCCTGAAGCCCAGCCGGTCACGCAGAATCGTGGTCAGCAGGAAGTGTGACGCGGTGGCGGGGATGCCGTTGATCGAGCCGGAGTCCACCATGACGCTCCCGGCACCCGCGTCGATGGCGCCCGCGTAGGACGGCAGGAACGTGTCCTGCAGGTAGCGGAGCGGCAACTCGGCCTGTACCCGGTCGTGCCCGTTGATCGACTCGGAGTAGCCGGCGAAGTGCTTCACGGTGGCGGTCACCTTGAGCGAACCGTCGCCGCCCACGCTCTGCATTCCCCTCACGTCCGCGGCGCCCATGGCCGCCGACAGCACGGGCTCCTCGGCCCAGGTCTCGTAGTAGCGGCCCCAGCGGTTGTCCCTGGCCACGTCCTGGACCGGCGCGAACACCCAGTTCCAGCCGGTGGCGGCCACGGCCCGCGCTGTCACGTCGCCACCGGCCTCGGCGGCCGGCGGATCCCAGGTCGCACCCATCCCGATCGACTGCGGGAACAGCGGTGCCCGCCACGGGTGGCCGAAGCCGTGCACCGCGTCGACGCCGAAGATCACGGGGATATGCAGGCGTGAATGCGTGATCGCGTAGGACTGCATGGTGTTGTACTCGCTGGCCCAGTCCCGGCCGGTGTTGCCGGGGCCGCCGCCACCCGTCGTGTCGGGCGGGATGTCCGTCCCCCCGGCCAGGATCGAGCCGACGTCATTGGTGATGAAGATCTTCTGCTCGCAGACGGGGTTCGGCAGGTTGAAGCCGCCCGTGCTGGTGCAGGCGCTGGTCTTGTCGGTGACCTGCGTCGCCTCGATCTGCACCATCTGGCCGATCTTCTCGGGCAGCGTCATGCGGTCGAGCAGGTCCTTCACCCGTGCCTGTACCGGCAGGTGCACGTTCATGTACGCCGGGCTGCCGCTCGTGGCGGCGCGGGCGGGCGCCTCGGTCTTCGTGATCGCCGACGCCGACATGGCGGTGGCCAGCGCTATGGCTACCCCAGCCGCCGCGAACGGCACGGTGCGGCGTGTCGCCCTGCCGGGGAACCTTAGCCAGTGTCTGGCCAGAGAATACCGTTTCATTGATTACCTCCCGCGAACGCCGCGTTGGAATGGTCTTAACGTCTCGCGGCATTTGTTAACAGAGCATTACAGGCACGCACAGCCATAAACAAGAGATGCCGTGAAGAAACGCGTTAAAAAACCAGAAACAGCCATACCCAACATTCCGTCCCCGCCCGGTGACAGCGTGAAGCGCGGGGGCGTGACCAGGAACGATATGGAATTCCCCGTCGCGCCGGCACCGTCGGGCCGCAGGCGGCGGCGGCGCGCCGCCAGTGGGGACGTTAATTTGAATGCGAAGCGGTCCGCGCGCTGAGAGCATGGCCTCATGGGCGGAGCTACCGGCTGGGTGATCACGCCGCACGTCGGCGATTTCCTGGACGCGGCGGGCGGGTTCCTGCGGAAGGAGGCCGTGCGCAACACCGTCCTGCTGACCGTGACCGAGACCCTCCGGATGAGCGGCCAGGCCGCGCCCACCGCGGGCACCGATGCCGCACCGCTGTTCGGGTGGTGGCAGCGGGAAAAGGTGGGCGCCGCGTTCATGCACACCCCGCCCTATCCCGTGCTGCTCACGGCCATGGCACCCGAGATAGCCGCATCCCTCGCCGGGGAGCTCGCGGGCCGGGCGCTGGCCGGCGTGAACGCCTACGAGGCGACGGCCGAGGCGTTCGCCGGCGCCTGGAGCCGGCGCACCGGAGCCTCCGTCGGCATGCACCGCCGGATGCGGCTGTTCCGGCTCGCCGAGCTGACCGTGCCCTGCCCGGTGCCGGAAGGCGGCCCGCGAAGAGCCGTCGAATCCGACCGCGACCTCCTGCGCGGCTGGTTCGAGGCTTTCGCGGCCGAGGTCAACGACATGGGCGGCGACCATGCGGTCGCGGTGGACGACCGCCTCAGCTACGGCGGCCTGACGCTGTGGGAGAAGGACGGCGTGCCGGTGTCCGTCGCCGGCATCACCCGCCGGGTCGCCGGCATGGCCCGCATCGGGCCCGTGTACACGCCACCGGAACTGCGCGGGCGCGGGTACGCGGGCGCCGCGACCGCGGAGGTGAGCCGCGCCGCGCTGGCCGCGGGCGTGGGGGAGGTCCTGTTGTACACCGATCTGGCCAATCCCACGAGCAACGCCCTCTATCAGCGCATCGGCTACCAGCCTGTGGAGGATCGCGTGGTACTGTCGTTCGGTTCCTGAGGAACGAGCCGGATCACGGGTAGCATTTATTTTAACTTTTAAGTAACTTCCTCACCCCTACTGTTCGGTAGCGTTGCGCGGCGTGCACGGGTCTGTCGATACTTGATCGCATTGCGTTACGTAGCACACCCTCCGTCCGGCCTCACGGATCCGCATGACGGTACACCTGCGACGAAAGCAATGACGGCATGGGCTGGTGCACGACATCCGACCTGGACGAATTCCTCGCAGCGGCGGGCGGCTACCTGCGGGCCCGGCCGGCCGAGAACACGCTGTTGCTGACGACGGCGGAGAGCTTGCGGGCGGTCGGCAGGCAGCCGCCGGGATCGCTCTTTGGCTGGTGGGAGCCACGCGACGGTGAAGTGCGCGGCGCGTTCCTGCACATCCCGCCGGGCCCGGTCGTGCTCGCGGGGCTGGCACCGGAGGCGGCCGCCGGGCTGGCGGGCGCCCTCGCCCGGCAGCCTGGGTCGGTGCGGGGCGTCGACGCCAGCGCCGAGGCGGCTGACGCGTTCGCGGCCGCGTGGCGGCAGCGCACCGGGCAAGCCGCCCGGGTGCACCAGCACAGTCGGCTCTACCGGCTCACCGGTGCCGTGCCCGAGTACCCGGGACCGCCGGGGTACGCCCGGGTCGCCATGGCCGATGACCGTGACCTGCTGGTGGCGTGGCTCCGCGCGTTCGGCCGCGAGGTCGGCGAGCTCGCCGGCACCCCCGAGGCCACCGCCGACGACCTGCTGAGCTACTCCGGTGCCACGTTCTGGGAGACCGATGACGGGCCGGTCTCGATGGTCACCGTGACCCGCCCGGTGGCGCGGACCGTACGGGTCAACATCGTCTACACCCCGCCGGGCCTGCGGCACCACGGTTACGCGGCCGCGGTGACGCTCGCCGTCAGCCGCGCGGCGCTCGCCGACGGCGCCAGCGAGGTGCTGCTGATCACCAACCTCGCCAACTCGGTAAGCGGAACCCTCCGGCTGGGCTACCAGCCCATCGGCGAGCGGGTCGTGCTGTCGTTCGGCCCGCCGACCGGCCCCCAGCCGCGGTACCCTACCGGGCCCATGCCCCGGTACTCCGCAGGCCCCATGCCCCGGTACACGCCCGGCCCGCAGCCGCCGAACCCGGGCGGCCGCCCCGGCACCGGCCCAACGCGCACCTTCGGCCTCCCGCGCCCGTACGGCCTCCCGCGCCCGTACTGAGCCCGTCCCCCGTGCGGGGCCGTTGGCGCAACTGGCCCCGTCCAGCGGGGCCGCCGGCGCCTGGGCACGCCCGGCCCGCCGAAGCGGGCCGGGCGCTCCACCCCCTACGGCCGGACGGTGACCGTCACGCCCGCCTCACGCTGCAGGTCCCCCACCGTCGCGGTGGCGTGCACCACCCCGGTGCTGGCAGGCAGGTACGCCGGCGGCGTCACCCGGAACGTGGCGGCGATCGCCCGGCCAGGCCGGACCGCGCCGAACACGACCGACCCCGGCGTGACGGTCCATCCCGCGGGCACCTGCACCGACAGCGCCACGCCGTGCAGGGTCTGGCTGCCGCCCGCGGTCAGCGTCACGTGCACCGCGAACGCCTTGCCGGCTCCCGCCACGTCGGGCGCGTTCAGGACGACCCGGCGGGCGCCCGGCGTGGATGTCACGCGGAAGGCGTTCCGCAGCGGCAGGTTCGCCAGCGCGGAGGAGTCTCCCACGTAGACGCGGTACAGGCCGGGGGTCTGGGTCCAGCCGTTCGCGGTGTCACTCCACCACGACATGTCCCGCGGCGTGATCACGAAAGACACCCGTGCCGACCCGCCAGGCGCGAGGGTCACCCGCTGGAACCCGGCCAGCGAGCGCGGGGGCTCTCCGGTGGACGAGGGATCACCCAGGTAGAGCTGCGCAACGTCACTGCCCGTTCGGTTCCCTATGTTCGTCACCGTGGCCGAGACCCGCACGTCCTCCGTGCCGGTCACCGAAGAGCGGCTCATCCGCAGCCCGCTGTAGGCGAACCGGGTGTACGACAGGCCGAACCCGAACGGGAACAACGGCGTCTTGCCCCTGGCGTCGTACCACCGGTAGCCGACGGCGACGCCCTCCGAGTACAGCACCTCGGTTCCGTTGCCGGGGAACTGTTCCGGGGTGGACGCCGGCACCTGGCTCAGCGACGCCGGGAACGTCACCGGCAGGTGGCCGCCCGGGTTGGTCCGGCCGAACAGCACGCTCGCCAGCGCCGTTCCGCTCGTCTGCCCGGGGTACCAGGCGTCGAGCACCGATGCGACCTGGTTCAGCCACGGCATCGCGACCGGCGCGCCCGCGTTGACCACCACGACCGTGTGCGGGTTGGCCGCGGCGACCGCCGAGATCAGCTCGTCCTGCGCGGAAGGCAGGTTCAGCGACGGCCGGTCGGTGGCCTCGGACTCGGTGTCGTCGGAGACGACGACCACGGCCACGGACGCGCTCCTGGCGGCCTTCGCCGCGGCGGTGATGCCGGGCGCCAGGTCCGACGGCCTGGCCCACAGCAGCTGCGAGGAGGCGCCGCTGATCGAGATCGTGTACTTGGCGCCCGCGGTCAGGTTCACCGCCGCCGAGTACGTGTGCACCGGCGGCGTACTGGGATTGTCCAGTATCTCCTTGCCGTTCAGGTACAGGTACGTGGACGTGTAGCAGCCGCACGGGTTGGTGAGGGCCAGCACGTACGTGCCGGTCTCCCGCGCGGTGAGCGTGCCGGTGTAGCTGCCGCCGAACGGCGTGCCCGCGGAAGGGTACGGGGGCGACAGGTTAGCCGCCGGGATGGAGGCCAGCGAGGTGTCCGTCGGCAGCCCCTGGGTGTAGGTCACCTTGGTGCCCGATCCCGCGGCGGCCTGGATACCGGCCAGCGGGCTGACGGTCCCCGACGGGATCACGTAGGCGCTGCCGCCTCCCGCGTACGTCGGCGAGGCGTCCGCCGCCGGCCCGATCACCGCGACCGTCCCAGCGTGCGACGACGAGAGCGGAAGCGTCTTCCCGGTGTTCTTCAGCAGCGTCGCGCCGGCCTGCGCCACCCGGTTGGCGAGCGCCACGTGCGCCGGGGTGGTCACGACCGACGACGGGGTGCCCGTGCGCGGCTGGCTGAACAGTCTGAACCGGAACATCTCGGTGAAGACGCGGGTCAGCATCGTGTTCAGCGCGCTGACCGGGATCGTGCCGTCCTGGATGTCGGTTTCCAGCGCCGTTCCGTAGTACGTGTTGAACGGCTGTTCCTGGTCGGTGCCCTGCAGCGCGCCCGAAGTGCCGTGCAGCGCGCCGTAGTCCGACATCACGAAGCCCTGGAAGTCCCACAGCTCACGCAGCACGTCGGTGAGCAGGTAGGAGTTGTTGCAGCTCGCGCTGCCGTTGACCCAGGAGTACGCGCACATCACCGACGCCGCGTGCGCCTGCTTGATCGCGGCCTCGAACGACGGCATGTAGATCTCGTGCAGCGTCCGGTTGGACGCGATCACGTTGTCCGCTGGCGTGTTGCGGTACGTCTCCTGGTTGTACGCGTCGAAGTGCTTGACCTGTGTCTGGACGTCCTGGCTCTGCACGCCGTTGATCTCCGGCACGTCCAGCGACGCGTTCAGGAACGGGTCCTCGCTCAGCGCCTCGAACGACCGGCCCCAGCGCGGGTCCCTGTCGATGTTCACGGTCGGGCCGAGGTTCGCGCTCGCGCCCTTGCCGAACTCCTCCGCGCCGATCACCGTGCCGTACCGGTTCGCCAGCGACGGGTCCCAGGTGGCGGCGAGCGCCACGCCGGCCGGCAGCTGGGTGACCCCGGTCAGCCCGTCGGCGACGCCGGCCGGGCCGTCCTCGAGGCCCACCGCCGGGATGCACAGCGACGGGATCGCCGGCGTGTAGAACACGTACGGGTTGCTGGTGCCGTGGCCCTCCACCATGCTGATCTTGTCGGCCAGGCTCATCGCGGCGATGAGCTGGGCCACCCGCTGCGGGATGGGTGCGGTGGACGTGACCCACGGGCATGAAGTAGTTGCCGCCGCGGCCGCGGCCCCGCCGACCGCCCCGGTGGCGGGCAGCGCGATCAGCGCCGCCAGCCCCGCCGCCGACGCGGCGCCCGCGATCCGCCACCGGCCACGCCCGCGCTTTCCGTTGCCCCCGCGCTGTCTCCCCAGGTATAGCCCCCAATTCGACAAAGTGTGTCGATCTTTTCCGGCTTCCATCAGTCGCCTCCGATACGCTCCGACCCTGGCCGTATCTGCGCGCTGGAACAGCACGTAACCCAACAAGTCGTAACACACCAGCAATCGGAGCGAAATACCGGGCCGGCGGTTTGCTTCGTGAGAGAGCTTTTACCCGGCAGCGCCGGCGCTGCGGGCTCGCTAAGCTCGCCTGTATGCCATCGGTGACCGAGCGGATCGCGGCCGAGCTCGGCGTGCGGCCGGGGCAGGTCGCGGCCGCCGTCGAGCTCCTGGACGGGGGCGCCACCGTCCCGTTCATTGCCCGGTACCGCAAGGAAGCAACCGGCATGCTCGACGACGCGCAGCTGCGCACGCTCGACGAGCGGCTGCGCTACCTGAGGGAGCTGGACGAACGCCGCGAGGCGATCCTCGCGTCCGTCCGTGACCAGGGCAAGCTGACCGATGACCTGGAAGGGCAGCTTCGCGCGGCGGACACCAAGGCGCGGCTTGAAGACCTTTACCTGCCGTACAAGCCCAAGCGCAGGACCAAGGCGCAGATAGCCCGCGAGGCAGGCCTGGAGCCGCTCGCCGACCTGCTCCTCGAGGAGCCCGGCAACGACCCGGTCCAGGCCGCGCAGGCCTACCTCGGCGACGACGTGCCGACCGTCGCGGCGGCGCTGGACGGCGCGCGCGCGATCCTCGTCGAGCGCTTCGCCGAGGACGCCGACCTGATCGGCGAGCTCCGCGAGCGGATGTGGTCCCGCGGCAGCCTGACGGCGAAGGTCCGCGAGGGCAAGGAGGACGAGGGCCGGAAGTACGCGGACTACTTCGAGTTCGCCGAGCCGTTCGGCCGGCTGAAGGCGCACCGCGTCCTCGCGGTGTTCCGCGCCGAGAAGGAGGAGATCCTCGACGTCACGCTCGATCCGGGGACGGCCGGTCGCGAGGCGGCCGCGGACGTGAACGCGGACTACGAGGCGCCGATCGCCGCGCGTTTCGGCATCAGCGACGCCGGGCGCCCGGCCGACCAGTGGCTGAAGGACACCGTGCACTGGGCCTGGCGCACCAGGATCCTCGTGCACCTGGGCATCGACCTGCGGATGCGGCTGTGGCAGGCGGCCGAGGCCGAGGCGGTCGACGTGTTCGCCGCCAACCTCCGTGACCTGCTGCTGGCCGCCCCGGCGGGGGAGCGGCCGACGATCGGCCTGGACCCCGGCTTCCGTACCGGCGTCAAGGTCGCGGTCGTAGACTCCACGGGCAAGGTGGCCGCGACGCGGACGATCTACCCGCACGTACCCCACAACCGCTGGCAGGAGTCCATCCAGGTGCTCGCCGAGCTGGCGAGGCAGCACCGCGTCGAGCTGATCGCGATCGGCAACGGCACCGCCTCCAGGGAAACCGACAAGCTGGCCGCGGACCTCATCGGCAGCCACCCCGAGCTGAGCCTCACCAAGGTCGTGGTCTCCGAAGCCGGCGCGAGCGTCTACTCGGCATCCGCCTACGCCTCGACGGAGCTCCCGGACCTGGACGTCTCGCTCCGCGGCGCCGTCTCGATAGCGCGCCGCCTGCAGGACCCGCTCGCCGAGCTGGTCAAGATCGACCCGAAGTCCATCGGCGTCGGCCAGTACCAGCACGATGTCTCCGGCGGGAAGCTGGAACGCTCGCTCGGCGCCGTGGTGGAGGACTGCGTGAACGCGGTCGGCGTGGACGTCAACACCGCGTCCCGGCCGCTGCTCACCCGGGTCTCCGGCATCACCGACGGCCTGGCGGCGTCGATCGTGGCGCGCCGGGACGACAAGGGCCCGTTCCGCAGCCGCCAGCAGCTCAAGGAGGTGCCGCGGCTCGGCCCGAAGGCGTTCGAGCAGTGCGCCGGGTTCCTGCGCATCCGCGGCGGCGACGACCCGCTCGACGCCTCCGGCGTGCACCCGGAATCGTACCCCGTGGTGCGCCGCATCCTCGCGCGGACGAAGACGGCCATGCCGCAGCTCATCGGCAACACCGCGGTGCTGCGCGGGCTGCACCCCGGCGAGTTCACCGACGAGCGCACCGGCCTGCCCACCGTCACCGACATCCTGCGTGAGCTGGAGAAACCCGGCCGCGACCCGCGCCCCGCATTCCGCATGGCGTCGTTCGCCGAGGGCGTCGAGGACCTCAGCGACCTGGAACCCGGGATGGTGCTCGAGGGCGTGGTGACCAACGTCGCGGCGTTCGGCGCGTTCGTCGACGTCGGCGTGCATCAAGATGGCCTCGTCCACGTCTCCGCGATGTCCAGGGGCTACGTTTCCGACCCGCGCTCGGTCGTCAAGCCCGGCGACCTCGTGCGGGTCAAGGTGCTCGCCGTCGACATCCCGCGCAAGCGGATCTCGCTCACGCTGCGCCTGGACGACGACGCAGCGGAGGGCGAACGGCCGCGCCAGGCCGACGGCCGTGACCGCGCCGGCCGCCGCGGCTCTTCCCGCGAATTTTCCCAAACGGGCGATGGTGTCCCCCCACCCTCACCCGCCGCCCCGCGCCCAGCCAGGCCAGCCCCGGGCGCTGCCTCAGCCGGCCGCGAGAGGCGCGGGCGTTCCCCCGGCCGGCAACCGGAGCCCACCGGCGCCATGGCGGACGCGCTACGCCGCGCCGGCCTCCTCGGCGACGCCGACTCCGCCGATTCCCGCGACTCCGCCGATTCCCATAACGCCGGTGATCCCCCAATGAGCGATCCCCGCCCCCGCCACAAGCCCTAGCCTCTACCGCCACAGACCCGCACTCCCGTCCCCACCCCGCTCGCGTTAGCCTTCGGTCATGGCAGATCTGGCGGAATTCGCGCGGCTGGTGCCCGGTGATCATGGCCTGGTCGTGGTGTCCACGCTGCGCGGCGACGGGACGATCCAGTCGTCGGTCGTGAACGGCGGTGTGCTCGCGCATCCGGTGACGGGGGAGCAGGTCGTCGGCCTCGTCGCCCGTGGCGGCACTCGTAAGCTGGCCAACCTGCGCGCCCGTCCGCGGGCGACGGTCGTCGTGCGCGCCGGCTGGCAGTGGGCCGCGGCCGAAGGACCCGTGGATCTCGCCGGCCCCGACGACCCACTGCCCGGCGTCGACGCCGAACGCCTGCGGCTGTTGCTGCGTGAGGTCTTTACCGCGGCAGGTGGTACGCACGATGACTGGGAGACGTATGACCGGGTGATGGCCGAGGAGCACCGCACCGCGGTTCTGGTGAAGCCGGACCGCGTGTACCCGAATCCGGCGCAGTGAGTCCGCCGCGCGGCTTAACCTGAATATTCATGGAGACCCAGCGGCAGTTGGTGGAGATGCCGGACGGCCGGCGCTCCGATGTCCTGACCGCCGGGCCGGGAGACGGGCTTCCGTTGGTTCTGCACGGGGGGACACCTTCCGGACTGGTGGTTTTCCCGCCGACGGTGGAGGCCGCGCGGACGCGCGGACTGCGGATAGTCATCGTCGCCAGGCCCGGCTACGAAAATTCCTCGGAACTGCCTGGCCGGAAGGTATACGACGTCGTGCCGGACGTGGCCGCGGTCCTGGACGCGCTCGGTGCGGATACGTTCCTGACGATCGGCTGGTCCGGCGGCGGACCGCACGCGCTCGCCTGCGCCGCGGGCCTGCCCGGCCGCTGCCTTGCGGCGGCGTCGGTGGCGGGCGTCGCGCCGTACAACGCCGACGGCCTGGACTGGCGGGCCGGAATGGGGCCGGAGAACATCACGGAGTTCGGCGCCGCGGTGGATGGCGCCGAGCCGCTGACCGCCTTCCTCGAGAAGGAGGCCGGGGAATTGCGGACGGTCACCGGTGACGTGATCGCCGAGGCGCTGGGCGGCCTTGTGTCGCCCGCCGACGCCGCGGCGCTCACCGGTGAGTTCGCCGCGAGCACCGCCGCCAGCATGCGCGCCGCCGTGCGCAACGGCATCGCCGGCTGGCGCGATGACGACCTCGCGTTCGTGCGGGACTGGGGCTTCACGCTCGGCTGGCCCGCCGCGTCTGCCGCGCCCTCCGCGGCCGCCGCCGTAGAGCCCGCCCCCGAGCCCGGCACCCCTCCGGCCGCGCCCGTCGCCATCTGGCAGGGTGACCAGGACCGCATGGTCCCGTTCGCGCACGGTCAGTGGCTTGCCGGGCACATCCCCGGCGCCCGCGCGTACCTGCTCCCCGGCGAAGGCCACCTGACGCTCAAGGTCAGCGCGTTCGGCCGGATCCTCGACGACCTCCTGGACCTGGCGGGCCTGACCGCCTGACCGCGCGCGCGGCCTCTTGGCCTTGTCGCGCGGGGCAAGTCACTCCAGTCGCGTCGGCCCCGCATGCCTCTCCGCTCGTGCGCTCACGCCCCGGTCGGCGCGCCAAACCCGAGTTCACGGAAATTTCGGTGCCGTATACGACCTTTTGTTTCCACGACACCGAAGCACCGAACCTCCTTGCGGAAACTAAGGTGTCGCATGCGGCCCGCCGTTTCCGTGATCATGAAACCGGCGCGGCGGAGAGAGGCCGCGGCTACGGCGAGCACCGCCCGCTCAGCGTCGCCGTCCGCCGCGGCCGCCGCGAGCAACGACGCGGCATGTGCCCACTGCCCGGCCAGCGCCGACGCCAGGGCGGCGGAGGCCAGGCGGCCTGCCGTTATCTCTGCCAGGATGGAATCCGTTCGGTAGGTTCCGTTTCCTGTAACGCCACCTACCAAAACACGCCGCGATGTAGGTGGTCAAGTGAGTTATGCCGACTACGACCTGAACCCGCTGCTTCTTGCGCTGGATCTGGCATCCCTGGGGGAGGGGGCGCTGAGCGCCGGTGAGCTGCTGAAGCGGCAGCGACGCATGTTCACCGATCACGGCTACGAGCCGGATCATGACGTGGCGGCGTCGCTGACCCGGCTTGGCGGTGAGCTGGCGGCGGTTCTCCGCAGGGACGCCGAAGACGAGTTCATCGACGCCCTTTCGGCGCTGCTGGACGCGCAGGATTGCCGTCCGCATCTCACCCGGCACGACGGCGTGGCTTCGCCGCACCTGCACTACGCAAAAGACGGCGCGCCGCTGATCGAGTGGATGTCGTCGATGGCGGTAACCGGCCTGGTCCTCTACGTCTGCCGGAACGGCCGGAGCCGGCTGCACCCGTGCGCCGCGGATGGCTGCGGCCGCTGGTTCGCCGACACCTCCCGCAACCGGTCGCGGCGCTACTGTTCCGGCACGTGCGCGAGCCGCACCACCGTCGCCGCGTACCGCGCGCGACTGTCGCCGCCCGCCGCGCCTCGTTAGGCCCGCCGCCTGGTCAGGGCCGCGGCGCCCGGGCCCGTCACACCTTCTCCGGGCTGAACTCGTCGGTGCAGTGCGAGATCACCAGGTAGCTGCCGGGGGCCATCCGGTCCAGGTAGCGCGCCACGATGCCGGCGGGGTCGTCGGCGTCCGTGATGTGGTGCAGGCAGGCGACGAACATGAGCGCGGTCGGCTTGCTGAAGTCCAGCAGCTCGCCAGCGGACCGCAGCACCGCGTCCGCGTCGCGAAGGTCGGCACGGACCACGGCGGTTCCGGGCGTGTTCGCCAGCAGCGCCTCGGCGTGCAGGAACACCACGGGATCGTTGTCCACGTAGGCGACGCGGGCCTCCGGATCGGTGTCCTGGGCGATCTCGTGGACGTTGGGGGGCCGCTCGTCGGCATCGCTCATCGTCAGCCCCCCTCCGGGAATCAGGGTGCCCCGATGATGCTATTCCACCGGGGTTTCCGCGCGCCGTCCCGCGCCGCGTCCGCGCAGCACGATACTCGTGCGCGCGACCGCCCCGTGCACCGATAGCATCGGGTAACGGACTTGTACCTACACCAGAGGAGTTCACCGTGTCCAGCCAGCAGCTTCGGATCACCCTCGCCGGCCGCGAGCATGTGACCGAGGCCGGCACTACGGCGGGTGAAATTCTTTCTATTTTCCCAAACGAAAGCGGCGCTGCCCCCCAGCCGTCCGGCTCTCCCTCCGGAGGGGTGATCGCCGCTCGTGTCAACGGCGAGCTCCGCGACCTCTCCTACCAGGTGCGGGACGGCGACGCCGTCGAGCCGGTGGACATCGCGTCCGACGACGGGCACGCGATCCTGCGGCACTCGACCGCGCACGTCATGGCGCAGGCGGTGCAGGGCCTGTTCCCGCACGCCAAGCTGGGTATCGGGCCGCCCATCGAGAACGGGTTCTACTACGACTTCGACGTGCCCTCGCCGTTCGGCCCCGACGACCTCAAGGCGGTCGAGCAGCGGATGCGGCAGATCGTCAAGCAGGGCCAGCTGTTCTCCCGGCGGGTGGTGTCGGAGGACGAGGCCCGAGCCGAGCTGGCCAGCGAGCCGTACAAGCAGGAGCTGATCGGGCTGAAGGGCTCGGGCGCCTCCAGCGGTGAGGAATCCGTCGAGGTCGGCGGCGCCGAGCTGACCATCTACGACAACCTGGACCCCGGTACCGGCGCCCTGTACTGGAAGGACCTGTGCCGCGGGCCGCACCTGCCCAGCACCCGGTACATCCCGGCGTTCAAGCTGATGCGCACCGGCGGCGCGTACTGGCGCGGCAGCGAGAAGAACCAGCAGCTGCAGCGGATCTACGGGACCGCGTGGGAGTCGCGTGCAGCGCAGGATTCCTACCTCGAGCTGCTCGCGGAGGCCGAGCGGCGCGATCACCGGCGGCTCGGCGCGGAGCTCGACCTGTTCTCGTTCCCGAACGAGATCGGCAGCGGCCTGCCGGTGTTCCACCCGAAGGGCGGCGTCATCCGCCGGGTGATGGAGGACTACTCGCGGCGGCGGCACGAAGAGGCGGGCTACGAGTTCGTCAACACCCCGCACGCCACCAAGGCGGAGCTGTTCGAGACCTCCGGGCACCTGGGCTTTTACAAGGAGAGCATGTTCCCTCCCATGGAGCTCGACGGGGCGGACTACTACCTCAAGCCGATGAACTGCCCGATGCACGTCCTGATCTACCGCTCGCGCGGGCGGTCGTACCGGGAACTGCCGCTGCGGCTTTTCGAGTTCGGCACCGTCTACCGGTATGAGAAGTCCGGCGTCGTGCACGGCCTGACCCGGGCCCGCGGCTTCACCCAGGACGACTCGCACATCTTCTGCACCCCCGGCCAGCTGGCCGGGGAGCTTGCCTCGCTGCTGGACTTCGTGGTGGGGCTGCTGCGCGACTTCGGGCTGACCGAGTTCGAGGCCGAGCTGTCCACCCGCCCGGAAAAATACGTCGGCAACCCGGACGAGTGGGACGCCGCCGAGGCCGCGCTGAAGCACGCGCTGGACGCGTCCGGACTGCCCTACGTGATCGCCGAGGGGGAGGGCGCCTTCTACGCCCCCAAGATCGACGTGCACGTGCGTGACGCCATCGGCCGCCGCTGGCAGCTTTCGACCCTGCAGGTGGACTTCCAGGAGCCGGGCCGGTTCGGCATCGAGTACCAGGCCGCCGACGGCTCACGGCAGCGGCCGTACATGATCCACCGGGCGCTGTTCGGCTCGATCGAGCGGTTCTTCGGCATCCTGCTCGAGCACTACGCGGGGGCGTTCCCGCCGTGGCTGGCGCCCGTGCAGGTGGTGGGCATCCCGATCGCGGACGCGCACGTGCCGTACCTGTCGAAGGTGGCGGCGCTGCTGCGCGAGCAGGGGATCCGGGTCGAGGTCGACGATGCCGGCGACCGGATGCAGAAGAAGATCCGGACGGCGCAACGGCAGAAGGTGCCGTTCATGCTGCTGGCCGGCGACACCGACGTCGCGGCGGGCGCGGTGTCGTTCCGCTACCGGGACGGGGGGCAGCGCAACGGGGTCCCCGTCGACGAGGCGATCGCCGAGATCGTCACCGCTGTCCGCGACCGCATCCAGGTATGAGCGAGCCGGAGGGGCGCATGGTGGGCGAGCCGGAGGGCCGCCCCGCTGGGGAACCGGACGCGTTCGGGCGGCTGTGGACGCCGCACCGGATGGCGTATATCAAAGGCGAGGGGAAGCCGTCGGGTCCGGGCTCGGACGAGGGCTGCCCGTTCTGCCGGGCGCCGTCGCTGCCGGACGAGGAGGCGCTCATCGTCGCGCGGGGCTCGCTCGTGTACGCCGTCCTCAACCTGTACCCGTACAACAGCGGCCACGTGCTGGTCTGCCCGTACCGGCACGTGGCCGACTACACCGAGCTCACGCCGGAGGAGACCGCCGAGTTCTCCGGCCACACCGCGCGTGCCGTGCGCGCCCTCCGCACGGCGTCGGGCGCGCACGGCTTCAACATCGGCATGAACCTCGGCTCGGTGGCCGGCGCCGGTATCGCCGCGCACCTGCACCAGCACGTGGTGCCCCGGTGGGGCGGCGACACCAACTTCATGCCCGTGGTGGGCCGCACCCGCGTCCTGCCCCAGCTCCTCGCCGACACCCGCAAGCTTCTCGCCGACGCCTGGCCGGAGGATTAACCCCAAGGCCGGTCAGTTAGGGCTCGTTGCTGGTTGCCAAATCGGCGGTGAGGATCGCGATGTTGATGGTGGCTTTGTAGGTGGTGCGGTCGACTCGTCCCTTGGCGTTGTACCTGGACATGGCTCG
>Ga0213875_10001079_pt1 | contig 19060 bp, 16 predicted proteins | sample BarmaccomBMRX_R8_FD_160105 | JGI IMG/M metagenome (GOLD analysis project Ga0213875, IMG submission 160105) | Root-associated microbial communities from Barbacenia macrantha in rupestrian grasslands, the National Park of Serra do Cipo, Brazil - RX_R8 | ecosystem: Host-associated > Plants > Roots... | reverse complement strand
CGGGACTCGCACGCCGCAACAGCACGAGGCGATGCCGTCTTAGGCGCTCTCCTTGCCCTTGCGGGATTACCGCATCACGTGGCAGCCCCCGGACGGCCGTTCGTCATTGCGGCATACGTTTCGCTCCAAGAAGCGGTTGGGAACCGTCAGGAACGATTCGATCTGCGCGGACACGAAGGGTCGGTTGTCACCGCGTCTTTCTCGCCTGACGGGAAACGCGTAGTCACCGCTTCCACGGACAATACGGCGCGGATATGGGACGTCGATACTGGCGCCCTCGTGGCCACCCTGCGCCACGAAGGTCCGGTGCGCGAGGCGACCTTCTCACCGGATGGCAAGTGGGTGGTGACCGCGTCCGCAGACGCGACAGCGCGGCTGTGGAGTGCTGCTACGGGCGCGCTAGCGCGTGTGCTGCGTGACCCTGATCCCAAGGCGCGGGTCGTTGCCGCCTCTTTTTCGCCGGACAGCAAGCGGGTGATCACCGCCTCTTCGCTCGGACCGGGCTACCTCCGGGGTTTGGCAGACCCTGTTAGGCTTTGGGATGTTGACACCGGCACCCTCCTCATCACCTTCTTCGGCCATGAGGCCCCCATTACGGCCCTCTCCTTTTCGCCCGACGGCAAGCGCGTAGTCAGCGCTTCCTTGGACTATACGGTGCGGATATGGGATGCCGATACCGGTGCCCACCTCACCACACTGACCCACGACGATGGAGTCAAGGCCGCTTCTTTCTCCCCCGATCAAAAAAAGGTCGTGACCGCCTCTTACCACATGGCCCGGCTTTGGGACGCGGATACCGGCGCGCTTCTCACCACCCTCCGCGGCCATGATGACGACGTTGTCACGGCCTCTTTCTCACCGAACGGTGAATGGGTCCTGACTGCTTCGTCCGACCATACTGCGCGGCTTTGGAATGCAGACACCGGGGCACCCCTCAGCACCCTACGCGGACACGACGAACGGGTGGTCGCGGCCTCCTTTTCCCCCGACGGCGACTACATCATAACGGCCTCTGAGGATAAGACAGCGCGGAGGTGGAGGCCGTTGACCGGCGACCTGCTTGCAACCCTCCGAGGCCACGACAGTGACGTTATCGGGGCGTCTTTTTCGCCTGATGGCAAGCAAGTGGTCACCGCCTCTAAGGATAAGACAGCACGGCTGTGGGATGCCGTGACCGACACCGGCACTCTTTTCGCGGCCCTGGGCGAGGATGAACGGGTCGTCGAGGCCGCCTTTTCGCCTGATCGCACGCGCGTGGTCACCGCCTCTGAGGATGAGACGGCAAGGCTGTGGGACGCCAAGACCGGGGGATTACTGACTACTCTGCGCGGCCACGAGAGCGCGGTTAACGCCGCCGCTTTCTCGCCCGACGGCGAATGGGTGGTGACCGCCTCAGATGACGGTACTGCGCGGCTTTGGGATGCCGATACCGGCGCGCAGCTCATGATACTGCGCCACGAGACGACCGTTTGGACTGCCTTTTTCTCGCCGGATAGCAAGCGCGTTGTGACCGCCGCTGCGGACAATACGGCGCGGGTTTGGGACGCCAACACCGGAGCACTCCTAACCACTCTTAACCATCACCAAGTCAGTACAGCGTCTTATTCCTCCGACGGTAAGCGGGTGCTCACATCTACCCCTATTTACCCGATAGCAAATGATGGAACGGCTAGGGTGTGGGATACCGACACCGGCACCCTCGTACTCACGCTGCGCGGACGCGAACGCGCGGTTGGCGGCGCGTCTTTCTCGCCTGATCGCATGCGTGTGATCACCGCCTCTGAGGATGAGACGGCACAGCTGTGGGACGTCAATACCGGGGCATTACTGACTACTCTGCGCGGCCACCACGGCGCGATCCAGGCTGCCTCTTTCTCGCCTGATGGCAAGCGCGTCGTCACTGCCTCGTTCGACAATACGGCGCGGATATGGGATGCCGATACCGGCGCGCTTCTCACGACCCTCCGCGGCCACGAGAGCGCGGTTAACGCCGCCGCTTTCTCGCCCGACGGCGAATGGGTGGTGACCGCCTCAGATGACGGTACTGCGCGGCTGTGGTTTTCCGACACCGGTGCCCTCATCGCTATCCTGCGCAGCGATGGCGGCCGGGCTTTCGCCGCTTCCTTTTCGCCGGATGGGAAGCGGGTTCTGACATTAGCGGAGTACGTCGGGGCGCGGCTCTGGTTTTCTCCTCCGCGATGCCAGGCTTTGATCGACGTGGCTACGGCTCCCCCGCCCACCGGGATGCCCCGCGAATTATCAACATCACAGCGCGGGGAGTACTTTCTCTTGGACCCTCCCATCGCGATACCAGTAATGGCAGTCTATGCGGCGGTCCGGCCGGCGATCGCGTGGCTATTGCCGACCGCAGGCAATAAATGTGAGTAGCGCGCTCATTGGCCTCGCCTTTGGAGCACCGCCTCGCCCCAAGCGGCGCTTTCAACTGGCGCCCCGGCGTAGCAGCAATGCAATCAGACCAACCGCCCCGTGGCCGAGCATTACCCCCGCATAAAGCCGTTTTCGGCCGCCAGGGTGCGGAAGTACCCGAGCAATTCGCTGCCGAGATGCTCGGCCCCGGCGACATACACGCGCCATGTCAGCCAGATAAAAGCCACGACGAGCAGCGCCCGCCGCAGCGTCGGGACTTGCCACAGCGTAACCGCCGCAACGATTCCAAAGACGCAGCCGGCCAGGAAATTGACCTCTGAGGTCGTCAGCGAGTACATCGGCATCGCCCCTATTGGGCACGGTCATTTCCCGTGCCGCCGTGGAGCAAAATTAACGGGCTCTACGGACCCGATGCCGTGATGCAAGATTGCGGGCTATGTAGCCGGCTTCAATTTGATTCGGCGATGCAAGCCGCGATTGGACCGTTTCAACGGGATGGCAACGAAGGCGCTGATTGGCCTGGCAATCACTCGTCGGCGAGCTTGGTTATTCGCTCCCACCCGTGCACTCCTTTGTGCATGCGACGTTCCAGGATCACGGAGATCGAGGCTGCGCTGAAGGCTGGCGCCTATTGGGAGCGGGGTCGCGCTTTAACCTGGCTTTGGCTGTCCGCGGCGCGCCTCCTGTCTCTTCCGCAAGGCTGCGCTTGAGCGTCGCCACCAGGTGCGCTCAGCGCTTCGCCAACCCAGGACCGCCCGCCACCGACCTGTTCAGCTTAGCACAGGAGCTTAACGTGACAATGCCCGCGCGCGGCATGATTGCCGTGCGCATCGGGCCTGATATGCGGATGGCCGTCGTTGGGGCCCCCTCTTACTTCGCGAGTCACCCGCAGCCGCAGACGCCGCACGATCTGACCGTTCACCGCTGCATCAACCTGCGGCTCCCGACCTATGGCGGCGTCTATGTCTGGAATTTGAAAAAGACGGGCGCGAGCTGAATCTGCGGGTGGAGGGTGATCAACAATCTTGCTCTGCGCCAGGAGGCCGCATTGGCGGGGCAGGGGCTTGCCTTCTTGCCCGAGGATCAGGTTTTACCGCATCTGGTCAAAAGGCGATTCCGCGGCGACGCAAATTGCGCCGGGCTCAGGCGACAATCTCGATCGATGTTCGTTAGTATTGGACGCAAGCGCGGTGCTGAGGGGGCAGGTACCAGAACCGATGCCGGCGATCCTTGGCCCGCGCGCCAATCTTGCTGCCAAGTTCGTGCTTTGTGCCGGGGCGGTCGGCGCGGCGCTGCTGCTGTTCGGGCCTTGGGGATTGACGCGGACCGACTACGCGACGGGGGCGAATTTCGTGCGGCCGCAACCCGTACCGTTCAGCCATAAGCACCATGTCAGCGGCCTCGGTCTCGATTGCCGGTACTGCCACACCAGCGTCGAAACCGCTGCGACGGCGGGGTATCCGCCGACCCATGTGTGCATGACCTGCCATTCGCAAATCTGGACCAATGCCGGCGTCCTCGCGCCGGTGCGCAACAGCCTTGCGTCGGGCGTGCCGTTGCGCTGGACTCGCGTCAATCGCCTGCCCGATTACGTCTTCTTCGATCACAGCATCCATGTCGCAAAAGGCGTCGGCTGCACCACCTGCCACGGACCGATCGGCGACATGCCGCTGACCTGGCAGGGCGCATCGCTGCAGATGAAGTGGTGCCTAGATTGCCATCGCGATCCGGCGCCCAATCTGCGCCCGCGCGACCAGGTGTTCAACCCGGACTGGCACCGGACGGCCGATACGCCTTCCGGCGATGCGTTGCTGGCCGAGTACAAGATCCATCTGACCGGTCTGACGGATTGCTCGGTATGCCATCGCTGAGCGGCAGCCCCGGCGCAAATTGGTGGCGCCGGCTCGATGAGCTGGCGGAGGAGCCTTCCTTCCGGCGCCGCGTTGAGAGGCAATTCCCTGATCTTGCCTCGTCTTCGGGCGGCCTCGACCGGCGGCGCTTGCTGCAGCTGATGGCCGCCTCGATGGCATTGGGCGGGCTCGCCGGCTGCGGCCGGTCGGAGCCGGCCAACGAGGCGATCCCGTATGTCGATAACCCTCCGGGTTCGACCCCTGGGGAGACACGCAGTTTTGCTTCGGCGATAACCCGCGACGGGTATGCGAACGGGGTGATCGTCACGCATCGGATGGCCCGGCCGATCAACCTCGCTGGAAACCCGGATCATCCGGCGAGTCTCGGCGGGATCGATCCGGTCACGCAGGCGGCAATCCTCGGTCTCTACGATCCCGACCGATCGAGCGCCGTGCTCAATCGCGGCACGATTTCGACCGCGGCGGCGGTGATCGCGGCCCTTGCCGAGCGGCTCGCCCGGTTGCGCCAGCGGCGCGGCGAAGGATTGCGCCTGCTGACGGGGCGCGTGACCTCGCCGACCCTGGCGGCGCAGATGGCGGCGCTGCAGCGCGACCTCCCGGGTCTGCGCTGGCATTGCTGGGATAGCGGGTTTCGCGACCCGGTGCGGGCGGGCGCGGCGCTTGCGTTCGGCCGCCCGGTCGATACGGTATTCAACCTCGCCGTCGCGGATGTGATTGTCGCGGTCGAGAGCGATCTGCTGGACAGCGCTCCCGGCCACCTCGCTTATGCGCGGGCGTTCGGCCGCCGGCGCCGGGATGCCGCAAGGGGCAACCCGCCGCTACGCCTTTACGCGATCGAGAGCACGCCCACCCTGACCGGGGCCAATGCCGACCATCGGCTTGTGCTTGCCCCCGCACGGGTCGAATCGGCTCTGCGCGCCCTGCTCGCCCGGGTCGGCAGCCCCTTGGCTGCACCGGCGGGCGAGGAAGCCTGGGTGGCGGATGTTGCGGCCGACTTGGTCGCGGCGAAGGGCCGCGCACTGGTCCATGTGGGTCCGGAGCAGCCGCCCGTCTTGCATGCACTCGGGCACGCGATAAACGAAGCGCTTGCCGCACCCGGCCAGACCTTGTCCTACATCGAGCCGGTCGAGGCAAACCCGCAAGATCAGCTCCGTTCTCTCTCTGAACTGGCAGAGGACATGCGGGCGGGCCGGGTCGACACCCTTGCAGTCCTGGGTTCCAACCCGGTGTTCACGGCCCCCGCCGATTTCGGCTTCGCCGAGGCGATGAGCCGGGTGGGCATGTCGGTGCATCTCGGGACCGAGGTCGACGAGACCGCGGCGCATGCGGATTGGCATCTGCCGGAAGCGCATGAGCTGGAAAGCTGGCGTGACGCCCGCGCCTTCGACGGCACGGTCACGATCCTGCAGCCCCAGCTGCGGCCGCTTTACGGCGGCTGGTCGCCGCACGAGCTGCTCGCGCTGCTGGCCGGCGATGTGCAACCGAGCGGGTACGCGATCCTGCGATCGACCTGGCAGCAAACCGCGACGCAGCGAGGCATCGCCGATTTCGAGGCATTCTGGGTGGCGGCCGTCCGCAGCGGAGTCGTTCCCGACACCAAAGCGGTTCCGGTCGCGGTGAGCTTGGCCGGGCCGCCTCCGCCAGCCCCGGCACCGCTAGCGGCGGGGCTCGTCGCGCTGTTCCGTCCGGACCCGTGGCTGCGCGACGGCCGCTACGCCAATAATGGCTGGCTGCAGGAGCTGCCGCGGCCGCTGACCAAGCTGACCTGGGACAATGCCGTGCTAATCGCGCCGGCGACGGCGGCGGCGCGTGGGCTCGCCGATGGCGCAATCGTCGAGTTGGCGACGGCGGGGGGAAGGGTGAAGGCGCCGGTTCTGATCTTGCCCGGGCAGGCGCCTGATTGCGTGACTCTGCCGCTCGGCTTCGGCCGCCGCACCGTGGGGCGGGTCGGCCTCGGGGCCGGGTTCGACGCCTTCGCGCTACGCAGCTCGACCGCGCTGTGGGAAAACCCGGTCGCTCTCACCGCCGAGAGCGCGGAATACGCGCTGGCACGCACCGACGGGCACGACCGCATGGAAGGCCGGGACATCGTTCGCGTCGGCACGCTCGCCGAGTTCCGCGCCGATCCAGGCCACACCGCGCCGGCCGAGCACCCGTCGCTCTATCCGGAATATCGCTACGATGGCTACGCCTGGGGCATGGCGATCGACCTCGGCGCCTGTATCGGCTGCGGGGCCTGCACCGCCGCCTGCCAGGCGGAAAACAACATCCCGATCGTCGGGCGGGACGAGGTGCGCCGTGCCCGCGAACTGCACTGGATTCGCGTGGACCGCTACTACCGCGGCCCGGCGGATGCGCCCGAGTTCGTCTTTCAGCCGGTGCCGTGCATGCATTGCGAGCACGCCCCGTGCGAGGTGGTCTGCCCGGTCGAAGCGACGATGCACGACGCCGACGGGCTTAACGTGATGGTCTACAACCGGTGCGTCGGTACCCGGTTCTGCTCGAACAATTGCCCCTACAAGGTGCGTCGGTTCAATTTCTTCGACTACGCCGAGGCCGACCCCCGGCTCGACCTGGCGTGGAACCCGGACCTTTCGGTTCGCGCCCGCGGCGTCATGGAAAAATGCACCTACTGCATCCAGCGCATCCGCGGCGCGCGGATCGAGGCCGACCGCGAAGACCGCGCAATCCGCGACGGCGAGGTCGTGACCGCCTGCCAAGCCGCGTGCCCGACCGAGGCCATCGTGTTCGGGGATCTTAATGATCCGCAGAGCGCGGTACGCCGCCGCAAGGCGACGCCGCTCGATTATGCCCTGCTCGGCGAGCTCGACACCCGGCCCCGCACCACCTACCAGAAGCGGCTGCTAAACCCCAACCCTGCCTTGGCGCGGGATCAGGGATGAGCGCCGCCGAGCAACGCGAGTTCCGCGTCATCGCGCCGGGGCAGACGATCGGCTCGATTACCGATGCGATCAGCGACATCGTCCTCGAGGAGGCGACCCCGTTCGGCTGGTGGATCGGGTTCGGGATCTCGGTCGCGTTGTTCCTGGTTCTGGTCGCGGCGCTGTCCTGGCTGTTCGTTGCCGGCATCGGCGTTTGGGGGATCCAGAACCCGGTCGCGTGGGGATTTGCGATCGCGAATTACGTCTGGTGGATCGGGCTCGCGAGCGGCGGCACGATCATCTCGGCATTGTTCTTCCTGACCCGCTCGGAATGGCGGACCGCGACGAACCGCATCGCCGAGTCGATGATGCTGTTCTGCGCCGCCGCGGCCGGGATCATGCCGATCATCCATCTCGGCCGCTGGTGGTATTTCTACTGGCTCTTTCCCTATCCGAACGCGATGGGCACCTGGCCGCAATTTCGCAGCCCGTTGCATTGGGATTTTGTGGCGCTGCTCGCCTATGTCGTTGCCTCGATCCTGTTCTGGTACATCGGCCTGATCCCGGATCTGGCGACCTTGCGCGACCGGGCGCGCGGTCGCCGCGCCCGCCTCGGCTACGCGGTCGCCGCGCTGGGCTGGCGCGGGTCGAGCCGGCAATGGCGGCATTTCCGCGCGACTTATCTGGTCTTCGCCGGGCTGATGGCGCCTCTCGTCTGCTCGGTGCACAGCATCGTCGGGCTCGATTTTGCCGGCGGGTTGTGGCCGGGGTGGCACTCGACGCAATTCCCGCCCTATTTCGTGTTCGGTGCCGTCCTGTCCGGTTTCGCCCTGGTGCTGATCCTGGTCATTCTGCTGCGCCATGCCTATGGGTTGCAGGCGATCATCACTATGCGGCATGTCGATGTGCTCGCGAAGCTGACGCTCACCTGCACCCTCCTGATCGCCTACGCCTACCTGATCGAAGCCTTTATGCCCTTCTATAGCGGCAACGCCTATGAACGGACCGTGGCGTTGGCCGATTTCGCCGGCCGCTACGCCTGGGCCTATTGGGGCAAGATCACGCTGAACGTGGTCGTGGCGCAATTGCTGTGGGTTCCCGCTATCCGCCGAAACCAGCTCGCGCTGATCGCCATTGCCGCCGGCATCATCGTCGGGATGTGGCTGGAACGCATGCTAATCGTCATCGGCAGCCTCTATCGCGGCTTCCTTCCAGCGAACTGGATCCCCTTTGTCCCGACCGTGTGGGATTGGCTGACCCTCATCGGCTCGATCGGGCTGTTTCTGACCGGCTTCTTCCTGTTCCTGCGCTTCATCCCGATCGTCACGATGTTCGAACTCCGCGAGCTGGTGCTGCGCAAGGAGGGGGCGTCGCGATGAGTCGGACCGGGCTCTACGGCATCGTTGCCGAATTCGCCGATGCGGACCGCCTGACGGCTGCGGCGCGGCGGCTGCGCGAGGCCGGGGTCGCCGGGGTCGAAGCGTACACCCCCTACCCGGTCGCGGAACTCGACGCGCTGCTCGACCCGCGCCCATCGCCTGTGCCTGCGATCATCTTGGGCGCGGGGCTGCTGGGAGCCGCGGCCGGCTTTCTGCTGCAATATCTTGGCATGAAATTCGGGTATCCGCTGAATATCGGCGGGCGACCGCTCGATAGCTGGCCCGCCTACATCCCGAGCACATACGAGATCGCAGTCCTGACCGCTATCGTAGTCGGGTTCGGGGCGTTCGCGACCGCGACCCGGCTCAGCGTGATCTACGAGCCGGTCATGGACGCGCCCGGGTTCGAGCGTGCCTCGCAAGACCGCTTCCTGCTCTGCGTCGAGGCCGCGGCGCCCGGTTTCGACCGCGGTCGGCTCGAAGCGCTGCTCGCATCCGCCATGCCGTCTCGCATCGCCGAGGTTCCCCGGTGAGGCGAGCCTCTGCCGCCGTCGCCCTACTCGCGGCGAGCGCGACGGTGTTTGGTTGCGACAACCTATTCACGCAGCGCAAGGACGATACCTGGCGTCCCGCTCGCGAAATTCCCGGGCAGAACAATTGGCCGCCGCGGCCCGCTGAGAGCGCGATTGCGCGCGATGCCGCGCCCGTCTCGCCCCCGGTGCTGAGCTTGGCGCTGATGCGGCGCGGTCAGCAGCGCTTTGGCATCTATTGCGCGCCCTGCCACGGCGCGACCGGCGACGGGCACGGCATGATCGTAGAGCGCGGCTTCCCAGCACCGCCGGCCTACACAATCGATCGCTTGCGGCAGGCGCCGACGCGGCATTTCTACGACGTCATCACCGATGGGTATGGGGTCATGTTCTCCTATGCCGACCGAGTAGCGCCGCCGGACCGTTGGGCGATTGCCGCGTATATTCGCGCGCTGCAACAAAGCCAGAGCACTGAATTGGCCGCCCTGCCGGCTGCCATGCAAGCGAAGTTGCCGTGAGCCGGAACGGCTGGCGTCTTCTTGCCGCGGCTGGGGGCGGGGTTGCCCTGTCGTTCGGTGCCGCCGGCGGTCTTTCGCATGACGACCTGCTGCTGCGGGCGTGGCTGGCTGCCGTCACCGGCTCGACCGGGCTCTCGCTTGGCGCGCTGATGCTGCTGCAAGCGCATGATCTTACGGGCGGGAGCTGGGGTGTTGCGGCGCGTCCGGCACTGACGGCAATCTCGGCCATGATGCCGCTGAACGCGCTCGCCTTCCTGCCTGTCTGTTTCGGCCTCGCGCAGCTCTATCCTTGGGCGACGCTGCAACCCGAGCGCAACTTCTACCTGACCCCGAGCTTTTTCCTGCTGCGCATGGCGGTGTACTTTGCCCTCTGGCTGGCGCTGACGGTTCTGGCGTCGCGCCGCGGGGCGGCGCCGCACAAACCGAGCGGGTGGAGCGCCCCTGGGCTTATTCTTCTCGGGCTCACCGTCACCTTTTCGGCTTTCGACTGGACCATGTCGCTCGATCCGGACTGGTCGTCCAGCATCTACGGCATGTTCGTCACCGCAAGCGACCTCGTCGGAGCGCTGGCCGCGGCGACCCTCGTCCTCGCTTTATCGGGCGCTGCCCGGCCGGGCGTCGGCAAGGACGCACTGAACGACCTCGCGAGCCTGCTGCTCGCAGGCATCCTGCTGTGGGCCTATCTGGCCTTGATGCAGTTTGTGATCATCTGGGAAGAAAACCTGCCAGAGGAGATCACCTGGTATCTGTATCGGATCGTGAATGGCTGGGCGGTAATCGACTGGGCATTAGCGGGCTGCGCTGTTGCGCTGCCCTTCGCGATCCTGGTTGCCTGGCCGCTGAAAAGGCGTCCGGGCTGGGTCGCGGCGGCGTCTCTGTTCCTGCTCGCGGGTTACGTCCTGACGCAGTGGTGGCTGATATTGCCGCCGCGGCGAATCGGTTGGCTCGGTCCTTGGCTTTTCATCGGCTTCGGTGGGGTCTGGCTTGCCCTGTTCGACTGGCGCCTAGAACGCGGCCGCTTCTTCGGAACGGCGGTACGGGCGTTACCGGGAGAGGCGCATGCCTGAAGTCGCCGGCGACTCGCCGCGCCCCCGCGTCGAAGCCTCCGACATCGATGTCGCCGGGCTCGGGTGGCTGGCGCTTGGTCTCGCCGGCATCGTGGTCGCCGCTATCGCGCTCCTCGCACTGCTGTATCAAGGCGCGCTGCACCTTCCGGATGCCCGGCCAATCGCATTGCCGCCGGAGCCGCGACTTCAGACAGACCCGGCGGCCGATCTCGCGCATTTGAACGCGAACGCGGCGGCCCGGCTCGGTAGCTATGGCTATGTCGACCGCAGCCGCGGCCTCGTTCACATTCCGATTGAGGAGGCGATGAAGCGGGTCGTCGACCAGGGCATCCCCGATTGGCCGAACCGGCCGCGCTGAGGCGACTGGCGACGCGGGTCGCCGTTTCGGCATGGCTCGGCGCGCTTGCCGTTCCGGCCAGTGCCGCTCCGTCGAGTATTCCGGCGGAAAGCCTGGCGGGCTTCTCCTTCGCGCAGCACCCGGGCGCAGGGTTGCCGCTCGGCGAAGCGCTGCGCGACGAGAGTGGCCGGCCGGTCAGACTGGGTAACTTCTTCAGTGGACGCCCGGTCATCCTCGCCTTCGAGTATTTCCGTTGTCCCGGCCTGTGCGGCCTCGTGCTCGACCATCTTGCGACAAGCCTGACCCAAATTCCTTTGATGCCCGGTCGCGATTTCGAGGTGATCGCGATCGGCATCGACCCGGCGGACACGCCGGCCGATGCCGCCATGCTCAAGGCGCGTCATCTGGCGCGGGGGACTTTCGCCGATGGTGGCGGTTTCCATTTCCTGACCGGCGAGGCCCGGGACGTGAGCGCGGTCGCCGATGCTGTCGGGTTCCGCTACGCATGGGACGGCGCCATAGAGCAGTTCGCGCATCCAGCAGGTATCGTCATCGCCGCGCCGAATGGGACGGTTTCGCGCTATCTGCTCGGGGTCGATTACGCGCCGCTCGATCTGCGACTGGGGATTGTGGAGGCGGCGCAGGGGACGATCGCCGCTCCGGCGTCCCGTTTGTTGCTGCTCTGTTACGGCTACGATCCGGCGAGAGGACGATATAGCTTGGCGGCAGAGCGCCTGATCGAAGCAGTCGCGGCCGCCAGTGTGGCCGCGATCGCGCTGCTGATTTTGGCCGCCGCGCGCCGCCCCGGCCGCGCTCCTTCCCGCTCCGGTCGCCCATGAGCCCCGCGATGCCGGGGCTACCGGTCCTGCCGCCGACCGCCTCAAACCATGCGGTCGAGCTGAATTGGCTTTTCGCCGGTTTGCTCGGCACGACCGGGGCAGTGCTGCTGCTGGTGTTTTGGCTGATGCTGCTGTTCTGCGTGCGCTACCGCCGGGGCAGCGCCGCCGTGCGGCCGTCGCCGTCCCAGAAATCCTGGCATTGGGAGGTGACCTGGACGGCTGCCACCTTCGTGGCCTTTCTCGCGCTCTATTTCTGGGGGGCCGATTTCTTCTTGCGTCTGCGCCGGGCGCCCGCGGGCGCAACAGAGATATTTGTCGTCGGCAAGCAGTGGATGTGGAAGGCCGAACATCCCGGGGGACAGCGCGAGATCGACACGCTGCACCTTCCGGTCAACCGGCCGGTGCGGCTCGTCATGACCTCGCAAGATGTCATCCACGACTTTTTCGTCCCGGCCTTCCGGGTCAAGCAGGACGTATTGCCCGGGCGTTACGAGGACCTCTGGTTCACCCCGACCGAGGTCGGAACCTTCCCGCTGTTCTGTGCCGAATTCTGCGGCACGGAGCACGCCCATATGGGCGGCGAGGTCATCATCATGGAGCCGGCCGCCTTCTCCGACTGGCTCGAAGCCGAGCGCCCGAGCGGATCGCTTGCCGAGCAAGGCGCGGCGCTGTTTCGGCAATACGGGTGCAGCGGCTGCCATGGGCCGAACAGCACCGTTCACGCGCCGCCGCTCGAAGGTCTCTACGGCCGCCCGGTGCCGTTGCAGAGCGGCGCCGTCGTTATGGCCGACGAGGCCTACCTGCGGGATTCGATCCTGCAGCCGCAGGCTCAGATCGCCGCCGGCTATCCCGCTGTCATGCCGTCCTTCGCGGGCCAGATCGGGGAGGAGGATCTTATGAAGCTGATCGCGTACATCAAATCGCTCGCGCCTCGCGCTGCGGGGCGCTCATGACCGCCGCCGCGGGGCGCTCATGACCGCCGCCGCGGAACTGCTCCCCGGATTGCCGTCGCGGCCGATCGAGCCGGAAAGTTACCTCAGTGACGGGTTCACGCTACGGTCCTGGCTGCTGACGCACGATCACAAGCGCATCGCGATCCTCTATTTCGCCTCGATTAGCGCCTTCTTCTTCATTGGCGGCGCGGCTGCGACCGTGATCCGCCTGCATTTGATCGATCCCGCCGGCTCGCTGGTCTCGGCCGACACCTACAACCGGCTGTTCACGATGCACGGCGTGATCATGGTGTGGTTCTTCCTGATCCCATCGATCCCGACCACATTGGGGAATTTCGTAATCCCGATGATGATCGGGGCGCACGACCTCGCCTTTCCCCGCCTCAATCTGACGAGCTGGTATCTGTTCGTGACGGGCGGGCTGCTGACCTTATATGCCGTCCTCGCCGGTGGGCTCGATACGGGGTGGACGTTCTACACGCCGTTTTCGACCGCCTATTCGAACGGTCACGTCGTGATCGCCTTGCTCGGGATATTTGTCGCCGGCTTCTCGTCCATACTCACCGGGCTCAATTTTATCGTGACGATCCATCGGCTGCGGGCTCCGGGAATGACCTGGTATCGCATGCCGGTCTTTCTATGGTCGCTCTATTCGACGAGCGTGATCCTGATGCTCGCGACGCCGGTGCTGGCGATCACGCTGGCGCTGACCGCGGTCGAGCGGCTGCTGCATGTCGGCATTTTCGACCCGGCATTGGGCGGCGACCCGCTCCTGTTCCAGCACCTGTTCTGGTTCTACTCGCATCCCGCGGTCTACATCATGATCCTGCCCGGAATGGGCGTCGTCAGCGAGATCATCCCGTGTTTCGCGCGCAAGCCGATCTTCGGCTATCGCTTCATCGTGTGGGCCAGCGTGTCGATCGCGGTGATCGGGTTTCTCGTCTGGGGCCACCATATGTTCGTCGCCGGCGAATCGGTCTTTTCGGCGCTGGTCTTCTCGCTGCTGAGCTTTGCGGTGGCGGTGCCGTCCGCCATCAAGGTGTTCAACTGGACGGCCACCTTGCATGGCGGCTGGATCACTTTCGAGGCGCCGATGCTGTACGCGCTCGGCTTTATCGGGCTGTTCACGACCGGCGGATTGACCGGGCTTTTCGTCGCCACCCTCGCTTTCGACGTGCATGCGACCGACACCTACTTCGTCATCGCGCACTTCCACTACATCATGGTCGGCGGCATGGTGACGGCGTATTTCGCCGGGCTGCATTATTGGTGGCCGAAGATCACCGGCCGGCTCTACTCCGAGTGGTGGGCGCAAGGCGCGGCAATCCTGATCTTTTTCGGCTTCAACCTGACCTTCTTTCCGCAGTTCATTCTCGGCTATCTCGGCATGCCACGGCGCTACCACGCCTATCCCCCTGAGTTTCAGGCCTGGAATATCTTGTCCTCGGCGGGCGCGTCGATCCTCGCGGTCGCCTACGTGCTGCCCATCTTCTATCTCGGCTGGTCGCTGTTTCGCGGCGAGCGGGCCGGTCCTAACCCGTGGGGCGCCACCGGCCTCGAATGGCAGACCCCGTCGCCGCCCCCGACCGAGAATTTCGCCGAAACGCCGACCGTGCGGCGCGGCCCTTACCAGTACGAGCCCGAGCCAGTGCCGCAGAATGCCTGATGTCGTCGCGTCCGCCGCGGCGCCGCCCGAGCCGCAATTCGCGTCGCTGCGGCAGCAGAGCGAGGTGGCCTCAATCGGGATATGGGCATTTCTCGCCACCGAAGTCTTGTTCTTCGGCGGCATGCTGCTGGCCTATGCCGTGTTCCGCAAGGCCTACCCGCTCGGCTTCGCCGAGGCCGGGCGCGAAACCAAAATCGTTATCGGCACGATCAACACGATGGTGCTGCTGACCAGCAGCGTGACGATGGCCGGCGCGGTTTACGCAGCCGAAGGCGGCCGGCGGCGGCTGCTGACCCTGCTGCTCATCCTGACGGCCGCGCTCGGTCTCGCCTTCGTGGGCCTGAAAGGGCTGGAGTATTCCAAGGAATACGAGGAACACCTCGTTCCCGGGATCGACTTTGCTTTCGCCAGCCCGCACGCCAACGCGATCCAGCTCTTCTTCTTTCTCTATTTCATGATGACGGGTGTGCATGCCGTCCATCTGACGATCGGCATTATCGTCGTGCTGGTCATGGCAGTGCGGGCCGGGCGCGGCGCATTCTCGCCCGCCTATCACAGCCCGGTCGAGGTGACCGGGCTGTACTGGCATTTCGTCGATCTCGTCTGGATATTCCTTTACCCGCTGATTTACCTGAACGGGAGAGTGGGCTGATGGCGCGGGAGGCGGTGCGGCTGGCCGCGGCGTGGGGCGCCCTGATGGTGCTGCTCGGCTCGACCCTCGGGCTGTCCTATGTCCAGCTCGGCTCCATGAACATAGCCGTCGCGTTGACGATCGCCACGGCGAAGGCGCTGATCGTTGTGTTCCTGTTCATGAAGCTGGCGCGCGCGGTGCCCTTGACCTGGGTCTTCGCCGCCGCCGGCTTGTTTTGGCTGCTGATCATGTTCGGGCTTGCCGCTACCGATTACGGCGCGCGGCTCTGGGTCATCGCCTCGTGAGCCCGCTTGTTCACCCGGAAGCGAGCGGGTGATCGAGGAAAAGCGCAGCATCTCCCTCGCGGCGTCCGGCGCGAGAGGGTCGGTGTAGGACCGTTCGGGCTGCCGCCGGACCAGGCGTCCCCGGGGGCGTCTTGTCGGTGAAGAAACTCCGGACTCGATGAGACGCCCCCTCCCTCGCCCACGAGCCGGAAGCTATCACGATTTGCACGCCGAGGAGCCAACCGCGCGGCCACAACCGCTCGACGGAACTCGCCTCAGGAGCCGCCGGGCTGGGGCGGAATCACCAGGGCTCGCCGCTCGCATCCGGGCGATCACGGGCGAACGCATCGATCCGCCAGGGATGCGTGAACACCTCGAAACCGTCATGTCGGGCGATGGCGGCGAGCGTTATGCCGGCGTCCTGGGCAGTGCGCACCGCGAGCGCGGTGGGTGCCGATACCGCGACCAGCAGCGGCGCGCCGATCGCGGCAGCTTTTTGTACCAGCTCGACGGAGATGCGGCTCGTCAGCAGCACGATGCCGCGGCCGGCCGAAACGGCTTGCGCCGCGAGCGCCCCGGCAAGCTTATCGAGCGCGTTGTGCCGCCCGACATCCTCGCGGAGCGCGACGAGGCCCTTGCCGGGTTCCCAAAAGGCCGCGGCATGCATTGCGCTGGTCCGGGCGTTGAGGTCCTGCGCCGGCAGCAGCGAGCGGATCGCTGCGCACACCGATTCGGGCGAGACTCGTGGCCCGCCGGTCACGACCGGTGCCGGCCGCGTCGCCTGCGCCAGGCTTTCGATGCCGCAAAGGCCGCATCCGGTCGGCCCGGTCATGTAACGACGGCGCGCCGTAAAGGCCTCGTTCCGCTCGTCGCAGATCCACATCCGCAACTCGATCCCGTCAGCGCCGGCGACGACCTCGAGCGACTCGATGTCGCCGGGCCGGGCGACGATCCGCTCGGTAATGCTGAACCCGACCGCGAAATCCTCGAGATCGGTCGGGGTCGCCATCATGACCGCCTGGGTCACGCGGTTGTAGGTCAGCGCGACCGCGGTCTCCTCCGGGATCGTCCGCCGGTCGATCCGCAACCCGCCCTCGCGCCAGGTGGCCCGCCGCACCTGCGCTAGTGGCGAGGGCAAGGCAGCCGCGGCACAGCCGTCGCGTTGCGGAACCGGTCGGAATGGGCGTGCCACGTCGGGCAGCAGCGGCGGTTCGACGCGGGCTGCCGGGCCGCCTAAGCGGACAGCGCTCATTGCGGCCTGCTCATTATCGGTCGCGGCCGCCCGGTCGCCCCGCCTCGCCAATGCGCCTGCGCGCGGCGAGGACGGCCCATAAAGCGAGCCCGGCCGCCCCCATGGCGAGCGCTGCCTTGGCAGGGCTGCGGCGCAGCTGGCGAAGGCCCAGCTCCGCTCCGACCTCGACGGCCCGCGCCAGATCGGACGCGACGTCGCCCAGCAAATTGCCGGAGACCAGGTCGCTCGACGCCGAGCGCTTCGGACCCGCCCCGCCCTGGCGCAGGATGCGCACCGGCACCGCCTTCGCGGCCGGCACCTTGGCGCGCTCGGCATGGTGCCACACCGGGACCAGGACGTTGCACTCGGGGTAGTAGCCGCCGCAGCATCCCTCCGGGATGTCATAGGCTACTACCGAGAGTCCGCGGAGGCGGCGATCGACGCCGTCCGGCGCCTCGGTCACAAGCGTCACCTCGTCGCCTTCCTGAAGGCGCAGACGATCGATGTCGTTGCGGTTCATCAGCACGACCGTGCGCGTGCCGTGGATGCCGCGGAACCGGTCGTTGTACCCGTAAACTGTCGTGTTGAACTGGTCGTTGCTGCGCAACGTGATCAGCTTCAGGACGTCGCGGTCGCTCGACGCCATGTCGGCGTCCTCGTCGAGCGAGCGCGGCGTCACAAAATTCGCCTTGCCGGTCTTCGTCTTCCACTGCCGGTGACGGGCCGGGAGATCGCGGTGAAAGCCCCCCGGCTGCCACATGCGTTCGTTGAAGTCGCGGAAGATGTCCGGATAGGTCTCGGCAATGGCATCGCGCACCAGCGCGTAATTCCCGACCCACGCATCCCAATCGATACGCGGATTGGAGGGCAGCGTCGCCTTCGCGACGCCCGCAATGATTGCCGGCTCCGACCGCAGCTGCGGGCCGGCCGGCGGGTGCAGCCCGAGCGAGCCGTGAATGCAGGCGGTGCTGTCTTCCATCGTCACCGCCTGCCGGCCGCTGGCCTGCCAGTCGCGCTCGATGCGCCCGAGGCAAGGCAAGATATAGGTCACCTCGCCATGGATCAGGTGGCTGCGGTTCAGCTTGGTCGCGACCTGGACCGTGAGCCGCATCCGCCGCCAAGCCGGCTCGATGCGGCCGCGGTCGGGGACGGCGCGCACGAAATTGCCGCCGAGTCCGAAGAAGCCCCGCACCTCCCTTCAGGATCGCCTCGCACGCCTCCACTGTGTTCAGCCCCTTGTCGCGCGGCGGCTCGAACCCGTACTGCTTCGCGAGCTTGTCGAGCGGCACCAGTTCGGGCTTTTCGGTGATCCCGACCGTGCGCTGCCCCTGCACGTTCGAATGGCCGCGCACGGGACAGATGCCGGCGCCGGGCTTGCCGATGTTGCCGCGCAACAGCAGCAGGTTCACCAGGAGCTGCACGGTCTCGACGCCGGCGCGATGCTGCGTCAGGCCCATGCCATAGATCCCGATCACCCGCTCGGCCCGCGCATAGACCGTCGCCGCGGCTTCGAGGGCGCTGCGCGTCAGCCCCGACCAGCGCTCGATGTCGGGCCAATCATGCGCCCGCACCGCGGCGGCGAACTGGTCGAAACCGTGCGTGTGTTGGTCGAGAAAGGCGCGGTCGAGCACCGGCTTTGCACCGGTCCGGCCAGCCTCGTCCTCCGCCTCGATCAGCACCTTGCACAGCCCGATCAGCGCCGCCTTGTCCCCCCCGGCCTTGACCTGGTGGTACTGCGAACTGATCGGCGTCGAGGCCCCGGTCAGCATCTCGCCCGGCGCCTGCGGGTTCGTGAACTCGATCAGCCCGCGTTCGCGCAGCGGGTTGAAGGTGACGATCGGAATGCCGCGCCGCCGCGCCTCCTGCAAATCGTGCAGCATGCGTGGGCTATTGCTGCCCACATTCTGGCCGAAGAAGAAGATGCAATCGGTTTCGGCGAAATCCTGCAACGTCACCGTGCCGACCGGCACGCCGATGCTTTCCGGCAGCGCCACCGATGTGGTCTCGTGACACATATTCGAGCTGTCGGGCAGGTTGTTCGTGCCGTAAAGCCGCGCGAACAGCTGATACATGTAGGAGGTTTCGAGCGAGGCGCGACCCGAGGCGTAGAACACGACCGATTTCGGATCGAGTGCCTTCAGCTCGCGGCCGATCGCCGCGAAGGCATCGTCCCAGCCGACCGGGACGTAACGGTCGCTCTGCGCGTCCCAGCGCATCGGGCGCGTGAGCCGGCCGAGCTCTTCCAAATCGTGATCGCTCCAGCTTTCGAGCTCGCGCAGCGTATGGGCGGCGAAAAACCCGTCCGGAACGCGCCGTGACGTGATTTCCCAAGTGGTCGCCTTCGCGCCGTTTTCGCAGAACTCGAACAGGTGCGGCTCGCCAGGCTTGGCCCAGGCGCAGCTGACGCAAGCAAAGCCGTCGGGCTTGTTCTGGCGCATCAGCTGTGGCGGGCCGCTCGCGAGGACGCGTTCGCGCAACAGGGTT
>Ga0213875_10001078_pt1 | contig 19062 bp, 13 predicted proteins | sample BarmaccomBMRX_R8_FD_160105 | JGI IMG/M metagenome (GOLD analysis project Ga0213875, IMG submission 160105) | Root-associated microbial communities from Barbacenia macrantha in rupestrian grasslands, the National Park of Serra do Cipo, Brazil - RX_R8 | ecosystem: Host-associated > Plants > Roots... | reverse complement strand
GGGCCGATGGAGCTGCCGGTGCAGTTGGTGGAGCCGATCTCACCCTCCACCACCGGCACCTTCGCCGCCAGCGGGGCTATTTGCGAATCCCAGCACCCCTGGGTGTCACAGGACGACCCGTTCGGCGTATAGATGTGGATGGAGGCGACCAGCCGATGCAGCGGATCATGAGGTTCGTACCGTAGCCAGCTGTCCAGATCACCGGCGTACTGCGGTCCCGCGACCAGCAGGGGCTGGGTGGCCCCGGTCGCCCGGACCACGTCGACCAGCTGCTGCATCCCGGCCGTTTGGAAGCTCACCCCCGAGCAGGTGCCCCCGTGCAGGACACACGCCCAGGCGGCCGCCGTGTCCTGGTTCGAATCCGGGTACGGCTCGTTGAACAGGTCGAAGATGAGGTGGCGGTCGTCCTTGAAGTACGTGGCGACGCTGCGCCAGAAGGCGGGCGAGTGGTCCTCGTCCGCCATCGGCGCCTGACCGTCGGGGATCTTGCCGCCGGGCGCCGAGAAGTGCAGGTTCAGGATGGGGGTGATCCCGAACCGCTCCAGCCGGGCCACGTAGTCGGCGATCGCCGACTGGTACCGGGCACCGGAGTCGGCCGCCTTGACGCCGTTGATGCCCAGCCAGCAGTCTTCGTTGAGCGGGATGCGGACCGCGTTGATGTGCCAGGCGGTCATCGCCTGGATGGCCGCGTCGGTGTCAGTCGGGCCGTCCCAGATACCCCAGCCCTCGGCGCAGGCGTATTCGGTACCGGAACGGTCCACGCCGGTCAGCTTGACGACGTCTCCGTACTGGTCGACCAGCTGGTTGCCGCGGACCGACAGGACCGGATCCGCGACGGCGGGTTTGCTCGCCCGGCTGGGCGCCGCCGGCTGCCGGACCGCGGCGGCCGACGTGCAGGCGGTCAGGGCCAGCAGAGTCGCCGTCGCCATGAACAAGGTCTGGCGGAAGGTGCGTCCGCGACAGCGTCGATGAGTGTCCATGAGCCGAGTCCGATCCTCGGCTCCGAGCCAGCCGGCCGCAACCCTCATCATGACGAGGAAAGTTACGCTGGACGGGGGCGTCCGGCCGGTCCGTCGGCTACGACGAGTACTTCTGGCCGTGGCTGAAGTCGGTGCTGAAGTCGGTGGCGATGCCCGACATGACCTCGCGGTTGGCGGTGATCAGGCCCAGCTCGCGGTTGTGGTTGAGGGAGGCGCTGGAGAAGTTCTCCGAGCCGATGAAGACCTTGGCCCCGCTGTCGCCGTAGTCGGCCTCGACCACCTTGCCGTGGATGTAGAAGCCGGTCGAGGAGCTGTAGTAGCTGACGTGGACGCCGCCCTTGGTCAGCTTGGCGAAGGCGCTGTCGTACTCGCCGTCGCTGTTCTCGGCGCAGACCTGCACGTCGACGCCGCGTTTGGCCGCAGCGACGAGCGCCTTCTCGATCGCGGCGTCGCCCATCTCCTCGCTGTAGATACGCAGGCTGTGGCGGGCGCCGTTGATCAGGCCGAGCAGCTGGTCCTGGGAATCGGTCGGCGACCAGACCAGGTCCTGCCCGTCGCTGGGGGTGATCGAGTGGTGGGCGAAGTCGGCGTCGAAGGTGGCCGTGATCGCGTCCACGTCGGCGTGGCTGGTGTCGGTGACCAGGAAGTCGCGTGAGGTCGGGTAGTACTGGGTGGTCAGGTTGGCGGTCATGATGACCGCCTCGGAGCCGTCGACCACCAGCGTCTTCTGGTGGGTGTACTCGTACTTGGACCAGGACCAGACGACCTTGACGTCGTGGGTGCGCAGGTAGTCGTAGGCGTCGGTGTTGGTGCTCTTCTCCTTGTGGTCCAGCACCACCTGGACGTCCACCCCGCGCTTGGCGGCCGCCCCCAGGTCGGCCTCGGCCGTGTGGTCGGACAGCTCGTACATGGTCAGGTCGACGCTGTGGCGGGCGTGAGTGATGAGGCTGTAGACGGCCCCGAAGCCGGCGTTCGGCTCGATGATCAGCGCCCCGGCCGTCGACGGGCCCGACGGCGCCGAGGTGGCGGCCGACCCGCTGCCCCCGGACGCGCCGCTGGTCGAGGACAGGTCACCGCCGGAGGTCTCGATCTTGCAACCGGCCAGCGCCAGCGTGGCCGCGGCCAGTACCGTCGCGGCCCAGCGGGCGGGAGTGAAAGCCGGCACGCGGCGGGGGAGCATGAGGGGTTTCCCTTCCGGGCGGCCGATGGTCGCCCCAGCTATACCCGCAAGGCGAGAAGTAAGCCGGCCAGACGGCCGGTCCGTGACCCAACCGGCCCCGGTCCTTGACGGGCATTGCACGTAATGTAATCATAATTACATGAGTACAGACCGCGACTCAGCCGACGAGGCTGCCGAGGCCAGTGAGAGCGCCAAGGCCAGTGGGGTCGCTGGGGTCAGTGGGGCCACTAGGGCCAGCGAGAGCGTCAAGGCCGCTGGGGTCAGTGGGGCCGCTGAGACCGATGGGGCCTCTGAGGCCGACGACGCCGACGAGGCCGACGACGCCGACGACGCGGCCACTTCTCCCCGCGAGTACCTGCGCGGCTGGTTCACCGGCCGCATGCCCGGCGACTGGTTCACCGCCGCCCCCGCCGTCGAGGCCGACCGGGAAGAGATCACGGTGGTCGGCGCGCTGCCCGATCCCGAAGTCGAGGCGGGTGCCTCCGACGCCGAGAAGGCGGCCGCGGCCGAGGGCCGGATGCGCCGGTTCCGCGAGGAGACCCGCGCCCGCCGGGTGGAGATCGCCCGCGAGGCCGAGCACCGGTTCCGGCGCAAGGTGTCCTGGGGCGTCACCTGCGGCGACCAGAGCGAGATGTTCACCACGCTGTCGGTCCCGGTCATGACCCGGCTCCGCCAGCCCGAACGCCGGGTGCTGGACACGCTGGTCGAGGGCGGCGTCGCCCGCAGCCGCAGCGACGCGCTGGCCTGGTGCGTGCGCCTGGTCGGCCAGCACGAGGACTCCTGGCTGGCCGAGCTGCGGTCGGCGCTCCGGCGGGTCGAAGAGGTCCGCTCCGAAGGCCCCCAGACCTGAATTGGCCAGCACCGCCGGCAATGGCCCGAGCCCATCTCCGGTCCGCTGGTGACGCCTTTTATCGCGCTGAATTAGATGGCAATTCCCAGCCGGTAAAAAGGCGAGTTTACGCGCCCGCGCGGACCTCGTTCCCGGCCCGGAGAGCCGATGCCGCAAGAGCCGGACCGGCCGCGACGACCGAACGCCGTCCGGCCCGCGGGCCGCCCGAACTGACCCGGGAATGCCAGTCCGCTGGTCATCAGAATTTGGATTAAAACGTCACGGGTGGGACGCGCATTGGCCCATGCGGCGCACTACTGCCCGGAGGTGGCCGTATCGGCCCGGACCCGGATGTCTCGTCGGCAACCAGAACGTCGCGCTCGCCGGGCCGGCCGCCGCCGCATCCTGCCCGCCCGGCCGGGAACGTACCGAGCACCGGCCGGCGTTTGAACGACTGGACGCCCCGGCCGGGCAAATTCACCCCGGCACTTTGCCGTTAGTTCAGGAACATTGGATAACGTTTCTGATGGTGAGCAGGGTGACAGGAAGGTCTATGGATGGGATTTCGTAGCCTGATCTACCGGCTCTACGCGCGCAGGCTCGAGGCTTCCTTGTCGCCGGAGGCGGTCCCGCGCCACGTCGGGGTGATGTGCGACGGCAACCGCCGCTGGGCCCGCTCGGCCGGCCTGCTCGACGTCAGCATCGGCCACCAGAAGGGGGCCGACAAGATCTTCGAGCTGCTGGACTGGTGCCGCGAAGCCGGCGTCGAGGTGGTCACGCTGTGGCTGCTGTCGACCGATAATCTGTCCCGGCCGCCGTCCGAGCTGGAGCCATTGCTCAAGATCATCGAGGACACCGTCCAGCGGCTGGCCGACCGGCACTGGCACCTGAACCCGATGGGCGCGCTCGACCTGCTGCCGAGCGAGACCGCCACCGTGTTCAAGAACGCGGCCGAGGCCACCGCCAACCACCCGGGCCTGCTGGTCAACGTGGCGGTCGGCTACGGCGGCCGCCAGGAGATCGCCGACGCGGTCCGGTCGCTGCTGCTGGAGCACGCCGACCGGGGCACCCCGATCGAAGAGCTGGCCGAGATCCTCGACGTCGAGCACATCGCCGAGCACCTCTACACGGCCGGCCAGCCCGATCCCGATCTGGTCATCCGCACCTCGGGCGAGCAGCGGATCGGCGGTTTCCTGCTCTGGCAGACCATCCATTCGGAGTTCTACTTCTGCGACGCCTACTGGCCCGCCTTCCGCAAGGTCGACTTCCTGCGGGCGCTACGCTCCTACGCGGCCCGCAGCCGCCGGTTCGGGACCTGAGGGGCGGGCTGGGGCCAGCTGTAGGGTCCCGGCCCTCGGGACCTGAGCGGCCTCGCAGGCCCCGGCCCGCCGTAGGGCCCCGGCCTTCGGGACCTCAGCGGCCTCGCAGGCCCCGGCCCGCCGTAGGGCCCGGTCCGGCGACGCCCCGAGGCCCCTCGCGGATCCGCCCCGGCCAATCCCGCGCGCCCGCACCGTTGTGGCCTTTTCCATGTTTAAAAATTCGCCAATGTGGAACTAACTTGCGCCGACGTTCTGGCAATCGGACTTGGTGGCGCCAATCGGGCGGGGATTTGACGCCGCAACGGTCGGCGTGTCGCCGCAAAGGCCCGCTACAGCCGCCTCACCTGGAGTTTCCCAGCTTGTAGCCTTCTCGGTATTTCCACCGGGGCCGTTATCCAGGTACCTTCGAAGTGCGGGCGGTAAGCGCCGCTCGCGGGAAGGCCCTTGGATTTGCGAAGCGTTCGCGTTTCCGGACGCAGGCGTGATGAAGGAAGGGCCGGACTGTGGCCCTTCGTGGGCCTACCCCGGTCCGTCCGGTACGCCTGTGAGCGTTACTCGCCAATTGGCGGGCGACGGGCCTGCGGGCCCGTACGGCCAGCCAATGCCGGCGGTGACCGCCTTGGTCTCCGCTCGGTTCCAGGTAACGCGCGCCTCTCCGGGCACAGGCTCCTAGCAGGGTGCCGATCCAGGCATCCAAGGGAGATCGCGTGGCCAGTTCCCAGATCCACCGTGGTCCGCAGCAATCCAGCGAAAAGCCAGCCTCCGCGTCGGCCAAGCCTCGTCGTCGCGCTGGCACCCCCGCTGGGCGGTCCCGCCAGGTCCGTACGTACGTGCTCGACACCAGCGTTCTGCTCGCGGACCCCGGTGCGTTCAGCCGGTTCGAAGAGCACCTCGTGGTCCTGCCACTCGTCGTCGTCACCGAGCTGGAGGCCAAGCGCCACCATCCGGAGCTGGGGTATTTCGCCCGCCAGGCACTGCGCTTCCTCGATGACCTGCGAATAGAGCACGGCCGGCTGGATGCCGAGCTGCCCGTCAATGACCTGGGCGGCATGGTGAAGGTGGAACTGAACCACACCGACAGCGGGGTGCTGCCGGCCGGCTTCCGGCTGGCCGACAACGACACCCGGATCTTGTCGGTCGCCTGCAACCTGGCGGCCGAGGGCCACGACGTGGTGCTGGTCAGCAAGGACCTGCCGCTGCGGGTCAAGGCGGCCTCGGTCGGGCTGCCCGCCCAGGAGTACCGGGCCGGGCTGCCGGCCGACTCCGGCTGGATGGGCATGACCGACCTGACCGTGCCCCGGGCCGACATCGAAGAGCTCTACTCCAGCGGCGTCCTGGAGAACGCCGAAGCCCGCGGGTTGCCCTGTCACACCGGCCTGGTGCTGATGTCGGAGGGGGGCAACGCGCTCGGCCGGGTCCGGCCGGACAAGTCCGTCCAGCTCGTCCGGGGCGACCGCGAGGTGTTCGGCCTGCGCGGCCGCAGCGCCGAGCAGCGGGTCGCGCTCGACCTGCTGCTGGACCCGGAGGTCGGCATCGTCTCGCTCGGCGGCCGGGCCGGCACCGGCAAGTCGGCGCTGGCGCTGTGCGCGGGCCTGGAGGCGGTCATGGAGCGCCGCCAGCACCGCAAGGTGATCGTGTTCCGGCCGTTGTACGCGGTCGGCGGCCAGGAGCTGGGCTACCTGCCCGGTTCCGAGGCGGACAAGATGAACCCGTGGGCCCAGGCGGTGTTCGACACCTTGTCCGCGGTCACCACCCAGGACGTGATCAACGAGGTCATGGCCCGGGACATGATCGAGGTGCTGCCGCTGACCCACATCCGCGGCCGGTCCCTGCACGACGCCTTCGTGATCGTGGATGAGGCCCAGTCGCTGGAGCGCGGGGTGCTGCTCACGGTGCTGTCGCGGATCGGGTCCGGCTCCCGGGTCGTGCTCACCCACGACATCGCCCAGCGTGACAACCTGCGGGTCGGCCGCCACGACGGGGTGGTCGCGGTGATCGAGAAGCTCAAGGGCCACCCGCTGTTCGCGCACGTGACGCTGACCCGCTCGGAGCGGTCGCAGATCGCCGCGCTGGTCACCGAGATGCTGGAGGACTCCGGCCTGGAGGATTCGGGTCAGTAGCCACCCGGCCGGCCCGCACATTGCCGATCCCCGATCGCCCCGGGTGGCGATCGGGGATCGGTGCGCCGGGGGGCGGCCCGGTGCAGTAGTTTGACGCTCGTCATGGTGCACATATCTCCTGCCAACGCGGACCTGCCGTCACCGGACACCGATTGGCCGCCGGTTTCGGTCGTCATGCCCGTGCGCAACGAGGAACGGCATCTGGCCGAGGCCGTCCGCCACATCCTCGACCAGGACTATCCCGGTGAGCTGGAGCTGGTGCTGGCGGTCGGCCCGTCCCGGGACCGGACGCAGGCCATCGCTGACCAGCTGGCGGCCGGCAACCCGCACGTGACGGCGGTGCCGAACCCGACCGGCAAGATCCCGTCGGGGGTCAACGCGGCCATCCAGGCGGCCCGGTTCGACGTGATCACCCGGGTCGACGGGCACGCCATGCTGCCCCCCGGCTACCTGCGGACCGCGGTCGGCACGCTGCTGCGGACCGGCGCGGCCGACGTCGGCGGGGTGATGGCGGCCGAGGGCGTCAGCCCGTTCGAGCAGGCGGTCGCCTGGGCCATGACCTCCAAGGCCGGGGTGGGCGGGGCCAGCTTCCACACCGGCGGTGAGGCGGGCCCGGTCGACAGCGTCTATCTGGGCGTGTACCGGCGCGAGGCGATCGAGAAGGCCGGCGGCTACGACGAGGAGTACCTGCGGGCCGAGGACTGGGAGATGAACCACCGGATCCGGCTGACCGGCGGTCTGATCTGGTTCGAGCCGGCGCTCCGGGTCACCTACCGGCCGCGCTCCAACCCGCGCGCGCTCGGTGCTCAGTACTTCCACTACGGCCGCTGGCGCCGGGTGGTCGCCCGCCAGCACCAGGGCACGATCAACCTGCGCTACCTGGCCCCGCCCGCGGCGGTCGCGGTCATCGCGGCCGGGACCGTGGCCGGGGTGGCGGCCCTGGCCGGGATCGCGGCCGGAGCGCCGGACGGGGTCCGCTGGCTCAGCCTCGGGCTGGTGATCCCGGCCACCTACTTGGCCGGCATCACCGGGGTGGCGGCGGTCCTCGCCCGCGACGTGCCGCTCGGGGTCCGCGCCCGGATCCCGGCCGCGCTGGGCACCATGCACCTGTGCTGGGGCGCGGGCTTCCTGACCAGCTCGCGCGGGCTGCTGCGGCGGATGGCCCGGCCCGCGGGCGATAATGACGTATGACCTTCGATCTGCGGAGCCTGCTCGACGCCCACACCGCTGACGGCGCCGAGCTGCACACCCGGTACCTGAACCCGCAGCTGCCGCGGACGCTGCGCACGATCGGCTTTGACCGCACCTACGTGCGCGGCGAGGGTGCCTACCTGTTCGACGCCGACGGTCACGCCTACGCCGACTTCCTGTCCGGGTTCGGGGTGTTCGCGGCCGGCCGTTCGCACCCGGTGATCAAGCAGGCGCTGGCCGACGCGCTGGAGATGGATTTCGCGGCCTGGACCCAGTTCGACTGCCCGCCGATCCAGGGCCTGCTGGCCGAGCGGCTGCTGGCCAAGGCGCCCGGGCTGGAGCGGGTGTTCTTCTGCAACAGCGGCACCGAGGCGGTCGAGTCGGCCCTCAAGTTCGCCCGCCACGCCACCGGCAAGGGCCGGATCCTCTACACAAGGCACGGCTTCCACGGGCTGACCACCGGGTCGCTGTCGGTCAACGGGGCCGAGGAGTTCAAGGCCGGCTTCGGCCCGCTGCTGCCCGGCGCCCAGATCCCGCTCGGCGACCTCGGCGCGCTCGCGGCCGAGCTGCGCCGGGGGGACGTGGCCGCGCTGATCGTCGAGCCGGTCCAGGGGCACGGGGTGATGATGACCCCGGCCGGGTTCCTGCCGGCCGCCAAGGAACTCCTGCACCAGCACGGGGCGCTGCTGATCTGCGACGAGGTCCAGGTCGGGCTGGGCCGCACCGGCCGCTTCTTCTCCTACGACTGGGACGGCGACGTCCGGCCCGACATCGTGACCGTGGCCAAGGCGCTGTCCGGCGGCTACGTGCCGGTCGGGGCGATGCTGACGACCGACAAGATCTACTCGTCGGTCTACTCGTCCATGGACAAGCTGATGAAGCACTCGACCACGTTCAAGGGCGGCCCGCTGGCGATGGCGGCCGGGCTGGCCGCGCTGGCCGTGATCGACGACGAGCACCTGGTCGAGAACGCCGAACGCCGCGGCCAGGAGCTCATGGGGGCACTGCGCGGCCTGCAGGCCAAGCACGACCTGATCCAGGACGTGCGGGGCAAGGGCCTGATCATCGGCCTCGAGTTCGGCCGCCCGTCCGGGCTGAAGGCCCGGGCCAACTGGGCCATGCTGCAGAAGGCCCGGGTCGGCCTGTTCGCGCAGATGGTGGTGGTCGCGCTGTTCCAGCGGCACCGCATCCTGACTCAGGTCTCCGGTGACCACATGGAGGTCATCAAGCTGATCCCGCCCCTGATGATCGGCGACACCGAGGTCAAGCTCTTCACCGAGTCGTTCGCCGAGGTCATCGAGGACGCCAGCAAGGGCAGCGGCCTGATGTGGGACTTCGGCCGCACCCTGGTCAAGCAGGCGATCAAGAGCTAGGGGCCCTGCTCCCGGATCAGGCGCAGCGTGGTGGCGGCGGCCGAGTCGGTGACCATCTGGTCGACCGAGCCGCCGCCGTAACGGCCGTACTTGGCGCGGTAGGCGGCGTCGACGTTGTCGCGCAGGTCGCCAGAGTCGGTGCTGGCGCCGTCGCCGACGTCCTCGACGGTCACGTCGGCGGTCAGGCCGGGCACCTGGACCTGGGCCCGCGGCGATTCCAGCACGCGGCCGAACCAGCCGGTCGTGCGCCGGTACCAGGTGCGCACGTACACCTGGTCGCCGACCCGGACGACCCAGATCGGCCGGGGCGAGCGGAGGGTCCCGTCCGCGCGCCGGGTGGCGATCTCCAGCTCGCTGGCCTCGTCCACCCGCGCCAGCTGTTCCGGTGACCAGACGGCCATGGCGCTAGTCCTCCCGGCCGAGCAGGGCCCGGGCGATGGCCAGGTCCTTGGGGTAGGTGATCTTCATGTTGCGCTCGCTGCCCGGGACCACGTGGACCGGCACGTCCGGCAGGTAGCGCAGCACCACCCCGCAGTCGTCGGTCGGCTCGTAGTCGGGGTCGGCCAGCGCCAGTTCGTGGGCCCGGGTGATGACCGGCAGCCGGAAGCCCTGCGGGGTCTGGCAGCGCCGCAGGCTGTCGCGCCGGGGGATCTGGGTCATCACCCCGTCGGCGACCACCACGATCGTGTCGGCGGTCGGCACCGCCACCCCGACCGCGTCCACCGTGGCCAGCGCGGCCACGCAGTCGGCGATGATCCGCTGGTCGACCAGCGGCCGGGCCGCGTCGTGGAACAGCACCGCCCAATCGTCGGCGCTGCCGTCGCCCCCGGCCTCGGCGGCGGGCCCGCGCCGGGCCGCGATCGCGGCCAGCGCCGCCCGGGTGGACCCGGGCCGGCTGGTGCCGCCCTCGATGACGGCGCTGAGCTTGGGGAACGCGCCGTCGGCGCGCAGCTTGCCGGCGTCCGCGGTCCGGCCCGGCGGCATCACCACCAGCACCTCGTCCACCCCGGGGGCGGCGTCGAACGCGGCCACGCAGTGCTCCAGCAGCGTCCGGCCGTCCAGTTCCAGCAGCTGCTTGGGCACCGCGGCCCCGAACCGCTGGCCCGATCCGCCCGCCAGCACGACCGCGACCATCCGCATGAGCCGGACTCTACTGGATCGTTACTGGTGGCACGCGCCGCGTGTCCACCGGTATTCAGCGGGTTAGCTGGGTACGCTTCTGGGCAAGTTGCGAGCCTCAGGAGTGCCGGTCGGGTGGGCCGCTTGGGAGGACGTCCGATGACCGTTGCGCTGGTCCTGGCGGCCGAACCGGCCGCCGGGCTGTACGGCCAGCTCACGTCGCTCGGAGTGCGCCGGGTGGACACCACCGACGGCGACGCCGGTGGGCTGCTGACGATCGCGGCCGCCGCCCGGGCCACCGGCGAGCCCATGCTGATCTGCGGCGGCGACCTGTCGGTGCCCCGCCAGGCGCTGGCCCGGCTGCTGGACACCGAGGGCACGGCCGGTTACGCCGAGGCCCGCGGCGACTGCCGGGCGATCCTGGTCGACCCCGGCGACCTGCGGGCGCTGGCCGAGGCGGCCGACTACCTGGCCCGCCAGCCCCCGGCCCCCGACCAGGTCACCGCGCTGATGGCCGAGCTCGCCCAGCGCGGGGTGGACGTCCAGCTGGTCGAGGCCCGCCCCGACGGCGACGCCGACCGGGACGAGGACGGCCTGGTGGCCGAGCTGTTCGCGGACCCGATCGCCCGCGACGTGGCCCGCTGGGCGGCCGACCGCGACCTGGCCCCGGCCGCCCTGCTCGGCATCAGCCTCGGTCTCGGGCTGGCCTCCGCCATCTGGTTCTCCGAGCCGATCGCCAGCGCCAAGACCATGGCGGCGGTCACCCTGCTGGTCGCCTACGTGTGCAACCGGTCCGGCCGGCTGCTGGCCCTGGCGCCCGGCCCGGTGCTGGCCGCCTTCCGGCGCGGTTCCCGCTCGGGCGTCATCCAGCCTGCCGGGGACTGGCTGTCGGCCGCGGGCTGGGCCGTCACCGAGTGCGCGGCCTACGCCGGGCTGGCCGCCAGCGCCGGGCTCAGCGACGTCAGCGTGCCCGGCATCATCGGCGGCGGCCCGGGCGGGGTCTGGCACCTGGCGGTGCTGGCCCTGGCGGTGACCGCCATCCGGCGGATGGCCGACCTGTGTTACGAGCGGGCGACCGAGGAGCGCGGGGGCCGGACCCGGCTGCCGCGGTCGGCCGCCCAGCGGCGGCTGGAGCGCGCGCTCACGCTGCCGGCCGGCGAACGCATCCTGGTGCTGGCGGTGGTGGGCGGCGTCTGGGGACCCCGGATCGCGTTCCTGACCCTGATCGGCTGGGGCGTGCTGGCCACCGGTTACCTGGTCACCGCCCGGGTGGTCGGGCTCGGCGACTCCGCCCGCGAACGTGAGCAGCTGGGCGCCCCGGCGATGGCGGTCAACCCGGCCGGGGCCGGCGGGGTGGGCCCGGCCGGCACCGACGAGGGCGCGATCAGCCTCGACCCGGCCGTCAGCCCGCTCGGCGGCGTCCTCGGCGGCATGCTCGGCGCGCTGACCGGGCCCGGCGAAGGCCCGGACTCCGACCAGGACGACCGCGGTGCCGCCAGCCTGCTGCCGGGCGGTATGAGCGACCCGGAGGACGAGCCACCGCCGCGGGCGTCGCGGGCGGCCACCCCGGTCCGGAGCGTGGCCAGCTTCCAGATCCCCGCCTACCGGGACGACGGCCCGATCTCGCTGTGGCTCGGGCGGCTGGTCGAGGGCCGCATCCCCCCGATCCCGCCGCTGATCGTGGGGCTATTCGTGACCGGCGCGCTGGCCGCGCTGGGCATGGGCAACCTGTCCGGGGTGCTGCTGCTGACCCCGGTCGAGGCGATGCTGCTGGCCGGGCTGGGGTCCAGTCACCCGCACGACGGCCGCCTCGACTGGCTGGTCCCGGCGATGATCCAGGCGGCCGAGTACCTGTTCCTGGCCGCGCTCGCGTTCACCCACCGGGTGCCCGCGCCGCTGGTGTTCGCGCTGGTGGCCGCCGTCGTGCTCCGTCACCTGGACGTCGCCTACCGGGCCCGGCACCGGATCGTCTGGCCCGGCCCCCGCAAGCTGCGGACGCTGGTGGCCTACTACGGGCTGACCTGGCCGCCGACCGGACCGGACGGGCGGCCGGCCGACGTCACCGGCCTCGGCTGGGAGATCCGGATGCTGGTCCTCGGGATCGGGGCCGCGTTCGGCGTCACCCCGATCGCCAGCGGGGTGCTGGCCGGGTACCTGTGGGGTCTGCTGCTGCGCGACTACCTCACCGCCTGGCTGGCCATCCGCCAGCAGCCTGCGGCGGACACCCCGGCCCAGCCGGCCAGCCCGGCCCCACCGGTCCCGCCGGCCACCCGCCCGGCTTGAGCATTCCTACCGTTATTACCGGGTTTGACCTGCGATAACACCAGCCGGCCGGGGCTCGGTACAGTGAGGTCGGAGGACCGGCGAGGCGCGCGGGAGGCGGCACATGTGGTCCGCGCGCAAGCGCTCCCCGAGGATCCCGCGGACGCCGCGCCCGAGTGAGCGGCTGCGGATCCCGCAGCCGCTGATCAGGACCCGGCTGCCGTCCGGCCGCGGCGCCACCGAGCAGCCCAACGTCACCAGCGACGGTGACACCGCCCTCACCCCGGTGTTCTGGATGGTGCTGGTGGGCACCGGCGTGGCCGCCGGGCTGTTCGGCGACCTGCTGATGTTCATCCTCTACAGCGTCGAGCACCTGGCGTTCGGCTTCAACGCCGGGCCGCTCACCGAAGGCGTCCGGCACGCCTCGGACCTGCGGCGGCTGATCGTGCTGCCGCTGGCCGGCCTGATCGGCGGCGTCGCCTGGTACCTGCTGCGCCGCTACACCAGCGGGAAGTCCGAGATCGACGACTCGATCTGGAACGGCGACGGCAAGCTGGCGTTCCTGCGCTCGTTCGGCACGTCGGTGATCTCCGAGGTCGTCATCGGCATGGGCGCCTCGCTCGGCCGCGAGGCCGCCCCCAAGCTGATGGGCGGGGTGTCGGCCAGCGTGCTGGCCACCTGGACCCAGCTGTCGGTCGGCCAGCGGCGGCTGCTGGTCGCCTGCGGCGGCGGGGCCGGCCTGGCCGCGGTGTACAACGTCCCGCTGGCCGGGGCGCTGTTCACGGCCGAGGTGATGGTGGGCACGCTGGCGCTGCCGGTGGTGCTGCCCGCGCTGGCCTGCTCCGGCATCGCCACCGCGGTGGCCTGGATCTACCTGCCCGCCCACGCTACCTACCTGGGCATCCCGGCCTACCACTTCACCGCCCCGCTGCTGGTCTGGTCGCTGATCGCGGGCCCGGTGATCGGCGCGATCGCGGCCGGGTACATCCGGCTGCTCGGCTGGGTGTCGTTCTACCGGTTCACCGGCTGGCGGTCGATCCCGGCCATGGTGATCGCGTTCACGATCCTCGGCCTGATCGGGTTCGGGCTGCCGGAGTTGTTCGGCAACGGCCGCGACATGGCCAACCAGGCCTTCCTGGGGATCGGCGGGTTCGGCCTGCTGCTCGGCCTGTTCCTGCTCAAGCCGCTGGTCACCGCGCTCTGCCTGGGCAGCGGGGCGACCGGCGGCCTGTTCACCCCCACGTTCAGCACCGGCGCGGTGTTCGGGGCCGCGTTCGGCATCGCCTGGAGCATGCTGTGGCCGGGCTCCCCGGCCGGGGCCTACGCGCTGGTCGGGGCGGCTGCCTTCCTCGGGGCGTCGATGCAGGCCCCGCTGGCCAGCCTGGCCCTGGCGCTGGAACTGACCCACAGCGGCTTCCAGATCATGGTCCCGATGCTGGCCGCCACCGTGACCGCCACCATCGTGTCCCGCTACATCGACGGCTACTCGATCTACTCGGCCCGGCTGCCTCCGCAGCGCGGCGGCCCGGTCCGCCGGGCCCGGCCGCCCGGCCGCCCCGAACCGCATACCGACACCGAAGGCCTCGACACCGCATAACTATTAGAGTCGGCCGGCCCCGCGCGGGTAGCCTCGATCGGGGCAAGGGATAGGATCTCGCGTCGGGGAGGATCTTGAATTGTCCTTGCTGACCCAGAACTCAGTACGCGGGGGCGCCTGGGTGACGAGCCGCGAACTGACCTGGACGTCCCTGGTCACCCGGCACCGGAAATGGATCGCGGCGGCCTTCGCCGTGTGTGCTCTTTACGGTCTCGGCATCGCGCTCGTCTCCACCGACTACCTGCATCGCGACTGGGGCTTCATGGCCGCCTGCGGCTACGGCCTGGCCGCGGTCGCGGTCCTGGTCTGGCGTTCGCGCGGCGCCGACCTGGCCCTGGCGCTGAGTCTCTGCGGGGCTGTCCTGGTCCCGCTGGCCTGGATGGCGACCACCGGCCAGGGCCAGCCCGAGGTCATCGTCGTCCTCCGCTCGGCCGAGCTGCTGGTCCACCACGGGACCCCGTACGAGGCGCCCGGCCTGCTCCGGCACACCACCAACCCGAACGCCTACGACCCGTACCTGCCGCCGATGACGTTTTTCGCGCTGCTGTGGACGGTCGCCCCGCACAACCCGCTGGCCGACCCGCGGGTGTGGTTCGGCATCGTGTTCGTGGTCTGCTTCGGCCTGGCGCTGCGGGTGGCCCGGGCCCGCGACGTGGTCCGCTGGACGGTGTTCGTCACCGCGACCCCGATCATCGCCCTCGAGCTGGCCGTCGGCGGCACCGACGTGCCGATCATCGCCCTGATCTGCCTGGGCTTCGCGCTGATGTGGAAGCACCCGCGGCCGATCCTGGCCGGCCTGGCGTTCGGCGGCGCCGCCTCGATGAAGGCCACCGCCTGGCCCGCCCTGATCGTCGCGGTCAGCCTGGCCCTGGCCCGCGACGGCAAACGGGCGGCCGCGATCATGACCGCCGTCGCCCTGGCCGTGTTCGCGGTCCTGGTCGGCCCGTTCATCGCGCTCCAGCCCGAGTCGCTGATCAGGAACACGATCTCGTTCCCGCTCGGCCTGGCCAGCGTCACCTCGCAGGCGTCCAGCCCGTTGCCCGGCCACCTGATCGCCGGCACCGGCCACATCGGCCGCCTGTGCGTGATCGCCGCCCTGGTCCTGGTCGCGCTGGCGATCGGCGCATCATTGATCTTCCGCCCCCCGCGCAACGTCCCAGCCGCCGCCACCCGCCTCATCATCGCCCTGACGGTGATGTTCGTGCTGGCCCCGGCGACCCGGTTCGGCTACTTCATCTACCCGGGCGCCATCCTCGCCTGGCTGCTGCTGGTCCTGCTCACCCAGCCCGCCGAATTCGCCCCCGACGGCTACGGGCCGCCTCCGGACCCCTTCACCCGTCCTCCGGACCCACCCGCCCCCACCCGATTACCGCCCCGGGCCTCCCGCTCAGGCCCCGATCATTCGGGAAGACTTTTTTACAAATCCTGCCCAAAAGTCTTCCCTAACTGAAAGTGCACCCGTAGTGCTGCGGCCCTGGTGGTCGGCGGGACCTGCGGGTTGCGTGGGGCGCGCCGCGCGCCACACGGCTGGCCGGTCTGGCCCGACCGGGGCCAGGCCAGGGCGCCTCAAAATCCACCCCGGAGCTCGAAGTACCCCCGCCGGAGGCCCGTGCCCCGCCGCGCAGGACGCCGCTCTATCCCGCCACCCTCGATCGCCACACCCTTTTCCGTTTCTGCAAAAAATTCCTACTCAGAAAAACTTGCGTGATGCGCAATGAAGTGGCAGGATGAAGACATCGAAAGAGCACGACGAAAGGAAACGGCCATGCTGCTCCTGCTGCGGTTCACCGGTCACAAGAAGCTCGCCACGATCCTCGGCGTCCTCACCAGCGTCGCCAGCGTGGCTCTGGCCGTCGTCACCCACAACCACACCTGGCTGATCACCGCGATCGTCGGCCTCGGGCTGTCGTTCCTGCAGCTCCGCCACCAGCGCCGCGAAGGTTCGGCCAGCTCGGCCGGGACCCCCGGCCAGTCATGAGCCAGCGCCACCCCGGACCCAGGCCACGGGCCGTCACCGATGAGAATCGGCGGCGGCCCGTTCCGCGTGCTGACCAGGCCGCCGGCCTGGTCAGGGAGCGAACTCGCTCGGCTGGTCGGGGCCGCTGAACGCGCCCTTGTCGCCGCAGATGTCGGCGTTACCGCTGATGCCGCCGTAGGTCTTGGTGACGTTGCTGATGCCGGACCCGCTCGCCGACGCGGTGGGGGAGGGCGACGCGGTGCTGGTCCTGAGCCCGGTGTAGCTGGAGCCGAGGATCAGGTCGACCTCGTTGCTGCCCACCCCGCTGGCGCTGCTGACCGGCTGGATCTCCGCGCCCGGGACCACCGCGGCCAGCGCCTTGGCCGCTGCCGCCTCGGCCGCCGAGCTGTACTGGATGATCGTGGCGGCCGAGGGGGCGGCCGCGTTGCCGGTGCCGGCCACGGTGAAGTGGTTCTGGGTCAGCGCCGACGCCGCCTGGGCGGCCAGGCCGGCCGTACCGGCCGCGTTCAGCACGTTGACCTGGACACTGGCCGGGCTCACGGCCGGCGCTGTCACCGACGCTGACGCTGAGGCCGAGGCCGCCGGTGTCGCGCTCGCCTTGGCCTTGGCCTTGGCGGGCACGGTCTGGTCGTGCGCGATCTCGCTGAACAGCTGGGCCGACTGCGGCTGCTGCCAGAGCACGTGGGCGGAGTCGTTCGGGTCGGGGACCACCGGGACCTGGGTAAACTGCACACCCTTGGTGTTCAGCCCCTTCAGGCTCATCGCGATGTTGCGCATGTCGTTGACCGACAAGCCGCTGTCGGTGGTGAGCGTCTTGGCCACGTCCCGCGCGATCGCGAACACCTTGGGCACGTTGGACAGCACCTGCTGGGAGTCGATCTGCTGCAGCAGGGCGGCCATGAAGTACTGCTGCCGCTGGATACGCTGCAGGTCAGAGCCCAGGCCGACGTGCCGCTCGCGGACGAAGGCCAGCGCCTGGGTCCCGTTCACGTGGTGCTCGCCGGCGGTCAGGTTGAGGCCGGAGGCGGGGTCGTCGATCGCTTCCGGCAGGCACACGTTGACGCCGCCGAGGTCGTTGACCACCGAGGTGAACCCGGCGAAGTTGATCTCGATGAAGTGGTCGATGTAGATCCCGGTGGTCTGCTCCAGCGTCTTCCACAGGCAGGCGGCGCCGCCCGCCGCGAACGTCGCGTTCAGCATCTCGGACTGCCCGGGCTGGGCGGTCTGGCCCTTGGTGCCGGTGCCGTCCGGCTGGCAGCCGATGATCGGCGCCAGCGAGTCCCGCGGGAAGCTGATCACCACCGCGCCCTGGTGGTTGGGCAGGATGTGCAGCACCATCATCGTGTCCGAGCGGGCCCCCTGGATGGCCTGCGTGCTGCCAAACTGCCCGTCGGTCCCGGCCCGGCTGTCTGAGCCGATGACCAGGATGTTCTCGGCCGTGGTGTACTGCGGCGGCCGGCTCTTGCCCAGCAGGTTGGACACGTTCTCCTGCTTGATCCCGTCCACCACGTCCCGGTAGGCGGCGTACGCGGCCAGCGTCGCCGCCACCAGTACAAACGTCGTGACCAGCGACGTCCACTTGAGGACCTTGCGCTTGCGGGACTGGCCGGGCGGCTTCCCGGGCGCCGTCCCCCGGGGCGGCCCGCTGCCGGGGCCGTCGGGGCCACCGGGGCCACTGGGTCCGCCCGGTCTATTGGGCCCAGTGGGCTCACCACGGCCACCGCGTCCACTGGGCTCACCGCGGCTACCGTGTTCAGTGGGACTGGTGGGGCTGCCAGGGCCATTGAGGCTGATGTTGTTATCGGGGTCGGCGCTGTTGGGACGGCCGGGCTTGGTGAGGGCGCTGGAGCGATTGGCGCCGTTGGGACTGCCGGGCTTGGTGAGGACGCTGGAGCGATTGGGGCCACTGGGGCTGTCAGGCCGCCCGTAGCCCGGCCCATCCGCTGGCAGGTCCCATGGCGGCGCCGATCTCTCACGCACGGCTGGCCCGCTGCGCCCCGCTGTTCCCTCGCGCCCCACCGACCGCTCTGGCCGGTCTGACACCGCTGAGCCACCCCGCCCCACCGGCCCCTGCCGCCCCACCGGCTCTTGCCGTCCCGTCGGACCGCCCCGGCTCACTGGCCCCCGCCGCCCCGCCGACGCAGGATCTCCCGCACCCCCCGAACCGGGAACAGCCGTGAACGGGTCGGTGAACATCGCCTCGGCACCACCCCCGCGGCCGCGAGGCGGGACTCTACGTTGCGTCTCGCCTCGATCGCTCGGGGCGGGGCCGGGTCGGCGGTCCATCGGTCGGTGTCCTTACTGGCCATGAGGAGCAGAGCCAGTGGTCGACCAGCCTTTGCTCCGAGCCTGGCGCCGGCGCTGCGCGCGACGTTCCTGAGGTGCTGCCAGGTGCTGTAGTCAGCCAGCGTCATTGCTGTGGCTAATGTTTACCGCGTCGCCCAAAAAGATTTGTTCGGAACGACGGCAAAAGTACCAATTTGGTATCTGTGAGCAGCCGAGCCACGCCGGGGCGGCCCGCGGCGAACGGGGCCGCGCCTGGAGTTCCGGCCGGCCGCGACTGTGAACACAGGATGGCCATGCGTAGCCGTCATCGACCGGCCCCTCTACAGTAGGTCCGTGCGCCGAGGACTCCGCGCGTCGAAGAGGGGCGCTGACGCGGCCAACCGCTCCGATCAGGAGGAGCAGGCGGGGCCACCCGAGGCTGCATCGTCCGAGGTCGAGCCGGCCGCCGCCGACCCCGCGACCGTGACCGCCGACCCCGCGACCGGGTCCGCCGACCCCGCGACCGTGACCGCATCCGGCGAAGCGGAAGCCGAAGCCATCGCCCCCGCCGCCGACACCCCCGCGCCCGAGGCCGCCTCCGAAGCCCCCGCCTCCCCCGAAACCTCCGCGTTCTCCGAAGCCCCCGCGTTCTCCGAAGCCGCCCCCGATGCCGCCGTCACGAGCGAGTTCGCCTCCGCCTCCGCCTCCGATGCCGCCCAGTCGACCCGAGCCGACACCGCCGCCGTCAGCACCCTGAACGACCCCGAAGCCCCCGCCAAAGCCAAAGCCGAGCCCGTCCCCCCCGCTCCCCCCCCCCCCCCCCAGCCCCCCCCCCAGGCCGTCCCCCGG
>Ga0213875_10001077_pt1 | contig 19082 bp, 16 predicted proteins | sample BarmaccomBMRX_R8_FD_160105 | JGI IMG/M metagenome (GOLD analysis project Ga0213875, IMG submission 160105) | Root-associated microbial communities from Barbacenia macrantha in rupestrian grasslands, the National Park of Serra do Cipo, Brazil - RX_R8 | ecosystem: Host-associated > Plants > Roots... | reverse complement strand
TCATCGGATTCCGCTCTAAGCGCAAGCGGCGCCGTTCTTTATTTTTGCTGCGCGCCCTCTTATATGTTGGACATGGATGGGCTCGCCGTCGAACCGAGCGTTTCGGATCGTTTGCGCGCTGCAGGGCTGCGCCCGACGCGGCAGCGCGTAGCGCTTGCCCGCCTGCTGTTCGAAAACGGTGACCGGCACGTCACCGCCGAGCAATTGCACGGGGAAGCATTGCAGGCCACGATCCGCGTCTCGCTGGCGACCGTCTACAACACCTTGCACCAGTTTACCGCGGCGGGTCTGCTGCGCGAGGTCGTCGTCGAGCCGGGCCGCTCCTATTTCGACACGAACGCGCAGGATCACCACCATTTCTTCTGCGAGACCTCGGGCCGGTTGCAGGATATCGCAAGCGGGCTACTCGTCGTCAGCGGGCTCCCGCAGGCGCCGGAAGGAACGGAAATCAGCCGTGTCGACGTGATTATCCGCGTGCGGCGCGACGGCTGATCCGGCCAGTTTAGAATACTTCCAGATCGTTGACACCCGACTTCGCCGACCCTATTAATTAGGAGCCTCGTAGCGAACGTCGCGCGACCGCGACCAGCTTTTCCGAGCAGCACGGAGGAATCGATGGCGTCCTTGAAAAGCTCGAAGACCGAAGAGAATCTGAAGGCGGCGTTCGCCGGCGAGAGCCAGGCCAACCGGCGCTACCTGTATTTCGCGCAGAAGGCCGACGTCGAAGGCTACAACGACGTGTCGGCGGTATTCCGCTCGACTGCGGAGGGCGAGACCGGCCACGCGCACGGCCATTTGGAATATCTCGAAGAGGTCGGCGACCCGGCGACCGGCAAGCCGATCGGCAACACCCCGGACAATTTGCGCGCCGCCATCGCCGGCGAGACCCACGAATACACCGATATGTATCCCGGGATGGCGCGCACCGCCCGCGAGGAAGGCTTCGACGAGATCGCCGACTGGTTCGAGACGCTCGCCAAGGCCGAGAAGTCGCATGCCGGCCGGTTCCAGCGGGCGCTCGACACGCTTTAAGCCTCGGGCGTTCCGGCCTGGTGGATCGAACTTGACATAAGGTACGCGTCATCCCGGCGACGGCCGGGATCCATCGCCCGGCCGACTGACCGGCGGAAGAATGGGTCCCGGCCTGCGCCGGGACGGAATTCGGGCACCGACTGTCGGGTTCTCACCGCTCGCTTTTAGGGGCGCGGGGCAACCGCTCTCGCGCCCTTCTGTTTTCAATGACCGTTCAATGATCGCGGCGCCGCGACGGCGCAGTGCGAGGTTCTCGATGAGAGAAGGCAGCCTCGAGGCGCCGACACGGCACGTTCTCAACTGGCAAGACCCCGATTTCACCGACCGGGCAAAGACGGAAGCCGAGATGCACCGCATCTTCGACATCTGTCACGGCTGTCGGCGCTGCTTCAATCTGTGCGACGCCTTCCCGCGATTGTTCGACATGATCGACAATTCGGAAACCGGCGAGCTCGACGGGGTCGCCGTTGCCGACTACCAGCGGGTCGCCGACGCCTGCACGCTCTGCGACATGTGCTTCATGACGAAGTGCCCCTACGTGCCGCCGCACGAATTCAACCTCGACTTCCCGCATGTCATGCTGCGCTATCGCGCGGTCGAGCTGAAGGAGGGCCGCATCCCGCGTCCGCAGCGCGAGCTGGTCCGAACCGACCGTAACGGACGGCTCGCCGGCATGGTCGCGCCGCTCGCCAACTGGGCGAGCGATGTCCATAACCGGGCCACGCGCCCGATCATGGAGAAGATCACCGGGATCGACCGCAATGCGGCACTGCCGAAATTTCACGGCCGCACCTTTGCGATGCGGGCGAAACGAGAAGCGCCGCCGGTCGATCGAACGGCGCCGGCCTTCGGCCGCAAAGCGGTCCTCTACGCGACCTGCTTCGTCAATTACAACAATCCCGGCATCGGCGAGGCCGCCCGCGCGGTGCTGGCGCGCAACGGCGTCGAGACCGGGGTGGCTTATCCGCGCTGCTGCGGCATGCCGCAGCTCGAGCATGGCGACCTCGGGAAGGTCGCCGCTGCCGCCCGCGACGTCGCGGGTGCGCTGGGTGACTGGATCGACCGGGGATACGACGTGCTCGCGCTGGTGCCGTCCTGCGCGTTGATGCTGAAATTCGAGTGGCCGCTGATTCTGCCGGACGACCCGGCCGTCAAGCGGCTCGCGGCGGCGACCTTCGACGTCAGCGAATACCTCGTCGACATCTCCCGCAAGGAAGGGCTGGCGCCCGGCATGCAGCCGCTCGGCGGCGGCGTTACGTTGCAGATGGCCTGCCACGCGCGGGCCCAGAATATGGGGCAGAAGGCAGCGGAGATGCTTCGGCTTATTCCCGAGGCGCAGGTCGGCGTCATCGAGCGCTGCTCGGGCCATGGCGGTTCCTGGGGCGTCCTCGAAGGAAATTTCGAGACGGCGCTGAAGGTCGGCCGGCCGGTCGCGCGACAGGCCTTGCGCGACCCGAAGCCGTTCCTCTCTTCCGAATGCCCGCTGGCCGCGATGCACGTCTTGCAGGGAATGGAGCAGCTCGCCCAGGGCGAAAAACTGCCCCAGCGCCCGCTGCACCCGATCGAGCTGGTCGCCCGCGCCTACGGCATCCCGGGCGATTGGGCCGGCATTGAAGCGAGGGCGGAATGAACTCGGGGACGGGTGCCGCGAAACGGCGTCTCACGCGGGACGACATCCTGCCACTCGCGGAGTACGCCGCAATCCGGCGCGAGAGGCGTCGCCAGATCAGCGACCTCAAGAAGCGTCGGCGCATTGAAGTCGGGCCTTTTGCGACCTTCTACTTCGAAAACTACGAGACGATGTGGCAGCAGGTTCAGGAAATGCTCTACATCGAGAAGGGCGGCGACGAGCAGGTCGAGGACGAGCTCGCCGCCTATAACCCGCTGATCCCGCAAGGCCGCGAGCTGGTTGCCACGATCATGTTCGAGATCGACGATCCGCTGCGGCGTGCCTCCGTGCTCGCCCGGCTCGGCGGCATCGAGAACCATGTCTTCCTCGAGATCGGCGGCGCGCGCATCCCTGGCGAATCCGACCCCACGCGCGAGAATACCAGCGCCGACGGCAAGGCTTCGGCCGTGCAGTTTGTCCGCTTCCCCTTCTCCGATGCGCAGGTGGCGGAGTTCAGGCGCCCCGGCGCGCGGCTCCTGGCCGGTTTCGACCACCCCAATTACGGCCACCTCGCCGTCTTTTCCGAGGCCGTGCGCGAGACCCTAGCGGGCGATTTCGACTGAGCTACTGCACGACCTCGTCCGGATAGACGCCCCAGATTTCGGCGCGCTGCACCCAGCCGCTGACATCGGCCGCTTCGATCCGGCACCAGGCCGCTTGGCATTCGACCAGCCGGGCAACGACGCCGGCTTCGGCGCGCGCCACAACCGGCGATCCAGCGTCGGGCAAACCGTGCAACGCGCGCACCCCGCCCTTGACGATGATGTCGCGCTTGCCTGTCACCATGCGCTGATGGACCCATCCGAGCGTCCCCTGCCAGTCGCGCACCCGCCGCCAGTTTTCGTGCTCGGCGATGATTTCGACCGGCATGTCCTTGCGGGTCAGGATCCATTCGATCGGGTACCGCTCGCCGGGGCCGGCGCGCAGATTTACCTGCTCAGAGCGCAGGCTGGCGAAGCGCGGCAAGGGCAGGCTCGGATCGCCCTCGGCCGCGCTGACCGGCACGGAACCTGCCGCCAGAGCGAAGAGGAACATCGCAATACAACTCAGCGGGAGGGGCACGCCCCCCTTCACCCGCGCGGCCATTCGCGTCCCCCCTGGCCATCGCGTCCGTCTTCCCATTACGGCCGCAATGGCGGCGGGTCAAGACAAGCAACGTGGGGGGCACGATGTTATCGCGCAGCACGTCGCGCGTGCCTCGACAGCCCCCGTGGCCGGGCGTGACCCGGCCACCCACGCCTTCAGGCGAGCCGGTCACGGAGGTCCTCCCAGAACGGTTGTCGCGACGATGGCTCCTAGGCCGCTCCCGTCCCAGGGATAAAGGAAGACGTGGGTGGCCGGGTCAAGCCCGACCACGGGGGACTGCTATCCGTGGCGGCGGCCGCCGCAAGTAGGACAGTCCGGGTCCTTGGAGATTCGAATGCGGTGAAAGCGCGCCAACAGCGCGTCATAGATCAAGAGCGCCCCGTCGAGGCTCTCGCCGAGCCCGAGCAGCTCTTTCAGCACTTCGACCGCCTGCAAGGTGCCGACCACGCCGGCCACCGCGCCGAGAATGCCCGCTTCCTCGCAGCGCGGCACGAGATCTGCCGGCGGCGGCTCGCGGAACAGGCAACGGTAGCAGGGGTGCCCCTCGCCGAGATACGGCTTGAAGGTGGAGAGCTGGCCTTCGAAGGGGGACAAGGCCGCCGCCACAAGCGGCTTCTTGAGCTGCAAGCACAGTTCCGTCAGCAGGTAGCGCGTGGCGAAATTGTCGCTGCCATCCGCCACCACATCGTAGCCGGCGACCAGCGCCTCAGCGTTTTCCGGCCCGAGCCGAACCGCATGGGCTTCGACCCTGACTCCGTCATTGACCGCGGCGAGCGCCCCGCGTGCGCTCTCGACTTTCAGCGCCCCGACCCGATCCGTCGCATGAACGATCTGGCGCTGCAGGTTCGTCAGGTCGACGCGGTCGTCATCGACGACCCCGATCGTGCCCACCCCGGCGGCCGCCAGATAGAGCAGCATTGGCGATCCGAGCCCACCCGCACCGACCACCAGCACGCGCGATTGCAGCAGCCGCTCCTGCCCCTCTTCGCCGACCTCGTCGAGAATGAGATGGCGCGCATAGCGCTGAAACTGGTGGTCTGTCAGCTCCATGGCGTGTCTACCGTCGTTGCTATGATTTGGCCTTTGCGCCGGTCGTCCCGCCCTGGCATGCCGGGCCGACGCCGGTCGATCCGAACCCGCCCGCGCCGCGCGGAGTCGGCGCCGCGAATATCGTAACGATGTCGAATTCCGGGCGCGCGACGCGCGTCAATACGAGCTGCGCAATACGGTCGCCCGGGCGGATCACGATGTCGCCCTCGCCCGCCTCATGGCTCGGCGGGTTGCGGTTCCAGGCAGAGATCAGGCACGGCCCCTCGTAATCGGCGTCGATCACACCGATCGCGTTGCCGAGCACCAGTCCGCGGCCATGGCCCAAACCGGAGCGCGGCACCACGAGCCCGCACCACTCCGGGTCGCCGATGCGAAAGGCAAAGCCCGCCGAGATCAGCAGAGCCGACGCCTGCGGCTTCAGGATCACCGCCTGATCGAGGCAGGCATGGAGATCGAGGCCCGCGGCGAGCGGAGACCCGTAGCGCGGGAAGCCCCAGGCTTGCAGCCGAGGGTCGAGAATCTTGAGCTGGACCCGCGGCGCCGGGTTTTCCGTTCGCCGGGTCAATCGCGGGTCAGCACGGCAGCGACGCGGTCGGCAAGCCGCGCCGCCACCTCGCGCTTTGTCATCGCGGGCCAGTCCTCGACGCCGTCGGCATCGACGAGGTGGATCGTGTTGCTTTCGCCGCCGAAGGTTCCAGTCCCCGGCGACACGTCATTGGCGAGGATCCAGTCGCATCGTTTGCGGGCGCGTTTCGCGCGGGCATTCTCGACGATGTCGCCGGTTTCGGCCGCAAAACCGATGACCAGCGCAGGCCGATGCTCTTGGCGCTGGGCAATGCGGGCGAGAATGTCCGCGTTCTCGATCAGCCTGAGACTCGGGATCTCGCCATTCCGCTTCTTGATCTTCTGCGCCGCGCTTTCGACCCGCCAATCGGCGACCGCGGCCGCCATCACGGCGACATCGACGGGCAGCGCGGCCTCGACGGCGGCCAGCATCTCGGCGGCGGTCTCGACATCGACCCGCGTCACCCGCACCGGGACCGGTTCCCGCGTCGGACCCGAGATCAGCACCGTTTCGGCACCGAGTTCGGCAAGCGCCGCGGCAATGGCGTGCCCCTGTTTTCCCGAGGAGCGGTTCGAGATGTAACGGACCGGGTCGATCGGCTCCTGCGTTGGGCCGCTGGTGACCAGGGCGCGCCGGCCCGCGAGCCGCCCTGTCCCGCCCCCGGCCAACAGGCGCTCAATCGCCGCCACGATGTCGAGCGGCTCGGCCATCCGCCCGGAGCCGACCTCGCCGCAGGCGAGGTCCCCCGCACCGGGCCCGACCCGGTGCACGCCGCGCCGCTCGAGGAGCGCCAAATTCGCCTGCGTCGCCGGATGCGCCCACATCATCGCATTCATCGTCGGCGCGATCAGCACCGGCTTGTCGGAGGCGAGCAATGCCGTCGTGGCCAGATCGTCCGCAATGCCGGCCGCCATCCGCGCGACCAGATTGGCGCTCGCCGGTGCGACGACGACCAGGTCGGCTTCGCGCGACAGGCGGATATGCCCCATTTCGCTTTCATCGGTCAGCGAGAACAGGTCGGTGTAGACCTTGTCCTCGCTCAGCGAGGCAACCGAGAGCGGCGTCACGAATTGCGTTGCTGCCTCGGTCATGATGCACCGCACGGCCGCACCCCGCTCGCGCAGCCGGCGGATCAGGTCGAGGCTCTTATAGGCCGCGATCCCGCCGGAAACGATCAGCAGCACGCGCCGGCCTTCGAGCAACTGGCCCTCCGTTTCTGCGCGGCAAGTATGCTACCGCCCGCAAGCGAGAGCGAGCGGGATCGAAGGGGCTCCGGCCGTTCAGCGCCTGGTGAACGCGCCGTTCAACCAGAACATCGCGCCCAGAATACCCCCGTTCGAGGGCAGGCGTACCGCCGCACCGACCAGGATCAGCGCAAGAGAAGCCGTGATGCAGCCCCGCGTAACGGCCCGGACCGTCACAACCGGCGACATCGGTCCGCCGCTCCAGGCTCGCCAGGTTAGAAGGAGGTGCAGAACCGCGCCGCCAAGCCGCAGGCCATCCAAAAGCACCCTGATGACGACCGGGCTCGTGAAGCCGAAGAAGGTGCGGGCAGACATCGCGAGGCCGATCGCAAGCGCCAGCGCAGCGAGGCCGACCACATGCGCGCAGCAGAGGCGAGCGCCGAGCTCTCTTGCCTGGTTGCCGCCAAACACCAGGTGGGATGCGACTCTTTCCACGCCCCATAATCCCAGCCCGGCAAGGGCCGAGCTGGCGACCGGAGTAACCGTCATCAAGAGACTAAACCCCGACGCTCGGGCGGAGAGGAACGCCGCGGCCGCAACAAGGCTCGTCACGACAGCGCAAATTGGGATGACGAGGATCATCGCCAGCAAAATCAGGACCGGCATAGCCACGAGGTGTTGCCGCGAAGCTCGGCTCGGCAACCCCCAATATCGCAAGGCCACATATCCGAGCACCGGGCTTATGACGGTACCCGTCGAAACGAACCCAACGGCAAGCGCCGGGCTTGCCATCGCGACCCCGAGGAACAGAGGCACGGTCCACGAATTCGCGATCAGCGGGACGATGGCCAGCGAGGCCAGCCCGTAACACGCGAGTCCGAGCACCACCCACAAAGCCATGCCGGCGCCCTGGGAATGCGGCGAGTGGTCCTCACCTGGGGCAGTTGCGATCATATCGGTTCCAGCAGCTCCGTTCAGGACCGAATACAAGATCGACCCCCTCCGGTTTACCGCTCCTTACTGTTGCCGGCGGCTCGGCCGGCGCGCTCCGCAAAACTACCGCCCGAACAGCAGCGCGAGCGCGATCGCGACGAGGGCGAACCCAGCCAGCCATAGGGGCACGACCAGGAACGGAAGCTGGCGGGCCCTCTCGCTGGCCTGCCGCGCCAGGCTCTCGGCATGCAGCACAACCCCTTCGCGCGACCAGTCGCCGATCATGCGTTCGAGGCCGCGCAGCAGGCGCGGCACGCCGTCCGCGATTTCCATCAAGCCGTCGATGCGCTGCCGCAACCGCGCCTCCGGCCCGCGGTTTTCACGCATCCAGGTCTCGACCAGCGGACGCGCCAGGCTCCAGATGTTGACGTCCGGATCGAGCCGCCGCCCGAGCCCCTCGATCAGCACCATCGTCTTTTGCAGCAGGAGCAATTGCGGCTGGGTCTGCATCTCGAACTGCTCGGTCACGTGGAACAGCTGCGCCAGCAGCCGCGCCAGCGAGATCTCGTGCAGCGGCCGGCCGAGGATCGGCTCCCCGATCGAGCGGCATGCCTGAGTGAAGGCGTCCACCGAGCGGCGCTTCGGCACATACCCCGCGGCAAAATGAACCTCGGCGACGCGGCGATAGTCGCCGGTAAGGAACCCGATCAGCATGTCCGCCAGGTAGTATCGGGTTTCCCGATCGAGCCGCCCCATGATGCCGAAATCGACCACCGCGATCGCCCCGTCCGGCTCGACAAAAATATTCCCGGGGTGCAGGTCGGCGTGAAAGAACCCGTCGCGAAACACCTGGTTGAAGAACGCGTTCGCCGCCTTGCGGAGCAGATCGTCGACGGCGTGACCGGCAGCCAGAATGGCGGCGCGGTCGTCGACGCGGATGCCGAGGACGCGCTCGGTGGTCAGCACGGTCTTGCCTGTGCGCAGCCAATCGACCTTGGGCACGCGGAATGTCGGATCCGCGGCGAAGTTCTCGCCGAGTTCGGAGGCGGCGGCCGCCTCGAAGCGCAGGTCCATTTCGAGCTGCACCGAATCGGCAAGGGTCCGAACCACCTCGATCGGCCGCAGCCGGCGCAGCGAGGGCTGCGCGCGCTCGATCAGGCCGGCGATCCACAACAGCAGGTCGAGATCGCGCGCAAAAGCCTCGGCAATACCGGGCCGAAGTACCTTGACCGCCACGTCGCGGCCATCCGCGGTGCGCGCGAAATGCACCTGCGCGATCGACGCGGCCGCGACGGGTTCCGGGTCGAAAAAAGTGAAGAGGCTGCCGATCGGTGCGCCGAGCTCGGCCTCGACCATGGCGCGCGCCTGCGCGCCCGGAAACGGCGGCAGCCGGTCCTGAAGCCGCGCCAGGTCGGCGGTGATCTCCTCGCCCAGCAGATCGGCGCGGGTCGAGAGCACTTGGCCGAGCTTGATAAAGCTCGGACCAAGCTCGTTGAGCGCGGCGGCGAGCCGCGCCCCCGGCCGCGCCTCGACCGGATCGGAGCGCCGTCGCACCAGCCGGGTGACGCGCAGGAAAGGGGCCGCGCCAGCCACCCGATCGAGCGGGAAGAGCGCGTCGTGGCGGGCCAGGATCAGGCCGATCCGCACCAGCCGGGCGAGATTGCGGGCGCTGCGGATCAGCCCGAACACCGGCCGGATCGGCTCAGAGCCGCCAGGCCGAGTGCAACGCGGCGATGCCGCCGGTCAGGTTTCGGTATTTCGCCCGCTCCAGCCCGGCGGCGGCCATCATTTCGGCAAGCTGACCTTGCGCCGGGAAGCGGCGGATGCTTTCGGCAAGATAGGCGTAGGCGCCGCGGTCGCCGGTCACGATGCGCCCGAGCAGCGGCAGCACGCCGAAGCTGTAGGCATCGTATAGCGGCTGGAGCAGAGGCGTCACCGCCGGGGTGAATTCGAGACACAGGAAGCGGCCCCCCGGCCTGAGGACCCGCCGCGCCTCGGCCAAGGCGCGCTCGATCCGGGTTACATTGCGCAACCCGAAGCCGATCGTATAAAGGTCGACGCTGCGGTCGGCGAAGGGCAGGGCCTCGGCGTCGCCGCAGATCCATTCGATCCCCCCCAGGATCCCGTCATCCAGCGCGCGGGCACGGCCGATCTCGAGCATGTGCCGCGTCACGTCGTAGACGATGACGGCGCCGGGCTGCGCCGAACCCTCCGGCCGCAGGCGCGGCAGCGCGCGCAACGCGATGTCGCCGGTCCCGCCGGCAACATCGAGATGAAGCTGGCCCGGTCGCGGGTTGAGCCAGCTGACCATCTCGGCCTTCCACCAGCGATGGACGCCGCCGCTCATCAGGTCGTTCATCAGATCGTAGCGGCGGGCGACGCTGTCGAAGACCCCGCGCACGAGCGGCGCCTTGTCGCGCTCCGGCACGCGCCGGAAGCCGAATTCGGCTTCCGCGCTTGTCTCTTCCTCGGCCATCGGGCAGGAAGATAGCCCGCTGCGGTCCGGTGCGCCACGCCGGCCGCACCCACCCGGAGCGGCGGCGAGCCATGCCGGAACTTCCCGAAGTCGAAACCGTGCGCCGCGGTCTCGCGCTCAAAATGACCGGTCGGCGGATCGTTCGCGCCGAGCTGCGGCGCCCCGACCTGCGCCGGCCGTTCCCGCCGGCGCTTGCCGACCGGCTCGACGGCGCGAGGATTGGCGCGCTCGTCCGGCGGGGCAAATACATCCTCGTCGAACTCGACGACAGCGGGCTGCTGCTGCTGCATCTCGGCATGTCCGGACGCATCACGGCAAGCGCGAGCAGCGGCGGCGAAGCGAGCAGCGAGGCGCGCCACGACCATGTCGTGCTGACCCTCGACGACGGCACCGTCGTCCGCTTCAACGACCCGCGCCGCTTCGGGCTTCTCGACTATCTCGGTCGCGACGAGGCCGCCTGCCATCCGCTGCTGGCGGAACTCGGCCCCGAACCGCTCGAGCCCGGTTTCGACGGCGCCTATCTGTCCCGAGCGCTCGCCGGCAAGATGACGCCGATCAAATCGGCGTTGCTCGACCAGCGGATCGTCGCCGGGCTCGGCAACATCTATGTGTGCGAGGCGCTGTACCGGGCGCGCTTGTCGCCGCGCCGGCTCGCCGCGACAGTACCCGGTATGCGCGCCGAGCGCCTCGCGATCGCGATCCGCGACGTCCTGGGCGAGGCGATCGCGGCGGGCGGCTCCTCGCTGCGCGACTATGTCCAGGCCGACGGAGCGCTCGGCTATTTCCAGCACCGCTGGGCGGTCTACGGCCGCGAGGGCGAACCCTGCCCGAATTGCGATTGTTGCGAAGGGGTGCGGCGCATCGCCCAGGCCGGCCGCTCCACGTTCTTCTGCGCGAAACGACAACGGTAGGAGGGCTCACGGTGAGCACGAAGACGGAATACGTCAACATCCTGACCGAGCGCCGCGGCGCGGTCGGCATCATCACGCTGAACCGCCCGAAGGCGCTCAACGCGCTGAACGCGGCGCTGATCGCCGAACTCGGCGCTGCATTGGACGCGTTCGAGGCCGAACGCGAGATCGGCGCGATCGTGCTGACGGGCAGCGACAAGGCCTTCGCGGCCGGCGCCGACATCAAGGAAATGGCCTCGAAGAGCTACATGGACGCCTATGGCGAGGATTTCATCACGCGCGGCTGGGAGCGGGTCGCGCAATGCCGCAAGCCGGTCGTCGCCGCGGTCGCCGGCTTCGCGCTCGGCGGCGGCTGCGAAATCGCGATGATGTGCGACATCCTGATCGCGGCCGAGACGGCGCGCTTCGGCCAGCCCGAAATCCAGCTTGGCACGATCCCCGGCGCCGGCGGGACGCAGCGCCTGACCCGGTTCATCGGCAAGGCGAAGGCGATGGATTTGTGCCTGACCGGGCGCATGATGGATGCCGCGGAAGCGGAGCGCGCCGGGCTCGTCAGCCGGATCGTGCCGGCCGACCGCTTGCTGGAAGAGGCCGTTGCGGTCGCCGCGCGCATCGCGGAGATGTCGCGACCGATCGCGATGATGGTCAAAGAATCGGTCAACCGGGCGTATGAGACGACGCTTGCCGAGGGCGTGCGCTTCGAGCGGCGCCTGTTCCATTCGACCTTCGCGACGGAAGACCAGAAAGAGGGCATGGCCGCGTTCGCCGCCAAGCGGAAGCCCGCTTTCCGCCATCGCTAGTGGGTAGACGCCAACGGATAATTCCCAAAGTTTGCCCGTCACTTTCGCGGGAATGACGATCAATGGGGATTGGACCGTCGGAGTCAAACCGCTAGCAGATGACCGGGCGACCGCCGGGTCTCCGCGCCTGGATTGACGCGCTGTGGCCGCCTAGATATAAAATCCGCCCTCCAATTCGCGACGACACGGCATGGCCAATCACAAATCGGCAGAAAAGCGGCTTCGTCAGACGGAGAAGCGGACCGCGGTCAACCGCGCCCGGGTGAGCCGGGTCCGCACCTTCGTCAAGAAGGTCGAAGCCGCGATCACGACCGGCGACAAGGAGGCGGCACAGGCCGCCTTCCGGGTCGCGCAGCCCGAATTGCACCGAGCGACGACCAAGGGCGTGCTGCACAAGAATACCGTCGCCCGCAAGCTGTCGCGGCTTGCCGCGCGCATCAACGCGCTCTGATCCTCCCTCGCCTGAAGACCGAGTTGTCCGGCCGAGCCGGATAGCGATCGCATTTTCCGACCCGAATCAGGAGCTTCCGGGCGCGCTGCTGCCGGGAGAAATTTTTCTGTCATCGTTCATGTTTCGATCTCGTTGCAGGCCTTCTCTGACCTAAGCTAAAGTTGTCGGGTCAGGAGGCGAGATCACGAATGTCCTCCTGCAGTTCCCAATAGTTTCCCAACCGCTTAAGTGGTCGCAGGAAGTCGCGAGGTTTGCGGCCGCGCTATTACTATGCCCGGCTCTTCCCATGCTTGGGGTAGAGTTCAGGCTGTATTCGGCAGGACGGGGCGTAACGTATTCAGAGTTGCTTCTTTGCCGGACCAGGCCCAGCCAATTACTTCGGGGGAGAGGTGGGGGTGGCAGACGCGGTTCACGACAGCCCGACGGGGAATAGGGGCGATTTCGACAGCGAGTGGGCGCGCGTGCTCGGGCGGTTGAAGAAGGAGGTCGGCGATACTGCGTTCCGCAGCTGGTTTAGAACGATGACCCTGGAGCGGGTCGAGCAAGGGGAAGGCACCGTTTCGGTGCCGACGCGGTTCCTGCGAAACTGGGTGGCGACCCATTACGCCGACCGGCTGCTCGCTCTGTGGCGGGCGGAAAACCCCGAGATCACCCGGATCACGCTCGTTCTTGATCGGCAGAGCAAGCCGGCCGCCGTCGCCGAAGCCGGTGACGCGGTCTGCCCAGCCGCACAGAGCGAGCCCGACGGGGTCGTCATCGAGCCTCATCCTCCGGCCGAGATCGGAGAGGATCGAGGTCAACTCTCGGCGCCGCTCGATCCGCGCTTCACATTCGAGAATTTCGTGGTCGGCAAGCCGAACGAACTCGCCAACGCGGCCGCGCGACGCGTCGCCGAGGCGTGCGTCGGCCCCGTCCACAACGTTCCGTTCAATCCGCTCTTTCTCTATGGCGGGGTCGGGCTCGGGAAGACGCATCTGATGAACGCGATCGCGTGGCATGTACGAACCCACGCCCCGAGCCGGAAGGTCATCTACCTGTCGGCCGAAAAGTTCATGTACCAGTTCATCAAGGCGCTGCGCTTCCGCTCGACGATGGATTTCAAGGAGGAGTTCCGCTCGGTCGACCTGCTGATGATCGACGACGTGCAGTTCATCGCCGGCAAGGATTCGACGCAGGAGGAGCTGTTCCACACCTTCAACGCGCTGGTCGATCAGAACCGGCCGATCGTGATCTCGGCCGACAAGTCGCCCTCCGATCTCAATCTGCAGGAACGGATGCGCTCGCGCCTGGCCTGGGGGCTGGTGGCCGATCTGCACCCGACCACCTACGAGCTACGCCTCGGCATTCTCGAATCGAAGGCGGAGCAGGCGCACATCCGCCTGCCGCAAAAGCTGCTCGAATTCCTCGCCCACAAGATCGTTTCGAATGTGCGCGAGCTGGAAGGCGCGCTCAACCGCATCATCGCGCAGACCCAGCTGATCGGACGCGACATCACGCTGGAAAGCGCTCAGGAGATATTGCACGACCTGCTCCGTGCCAATGAGCGGCGCGTCACGATCGACGAGATCCAGAAGCGGGTCGCGGAGCATTTCAACATCCGGATGGCCGAGATGACCTCCAACCGGCGCGCGCGCGCGGTGGCCCGGCCGCGGCAGGTCGCGATGTATCTGTGCAAGCAGCTGACCTCGGCCTCCTTGCCCGCGATCGGGCGCAAATTCGGCGGTCGCGATCACACCACCGTCATGCACGGCGTGCGCAAGATCGAGGAGCTGATCGTCGGCGATCGCGCCCTTGCCGAGGATGTCGAGCTGCTGCGCCGCATGCTGCAAAGTTGATCGCTCGAAACCTCGTGCCGGCGGCGGCGGCTTCCATGGTAAGATGTCTCGTCCCGTCCGCCGCGCAGCACCGGCACGCGGCGGCGCCGATCGACATCTGCGGCCGGGCTCCGGCCGGCCTGCCAACTTTCGTGTAGCCGCCATGAAACTCGCAATCGAACGGGCCGCCCTCCTCAAGGCGCTCAGCCATGTGCAAAGCGTCGTCGAGCGGCGCACCACGATCCCGATTCTGTCGAACGTGCTGCTGCGCGCCGAGGCCGGCAGATTGTCCCTCAGCGCGACCGACATGGATCTCGAGATCGTCGAGCGCGTGCCGGCGCGCATCGCGGGCGACGGGCGTACGACGGCGCCCGCGCACACGCTCTACGACATCGTGCGCAAATTGCGCGAAGGCGCCGAGATCGAGCTGGAGACATCAGGCGACCGCAACGAGCTGGTTCTGCGGTCGGGGCGATCCACCTTTACGCTCGCCTGCCTGCCGCCCGAGGATTACCCGGTCATGGCGGCGGGCGACCTGCCCTACCAGTTCGCGCTGTCCGCAGCCGAGCTGCGCACGCTGATCGATCGCACGCGATTCGCGATCTCGACCGAGGAGACCCGGTATTACCTGAACGGGATCTACCTTCACGCCACCAAGACGGAGGAGGTGCCGGTCATCCGGGCGGTTGCGACCGACGGGCACCGGCTGGCTCGGGTCGAGATGGTTCTTCCCGAAGGCGCGGCCGGCATGCCCGGAATCATCGTGCCGCGCAAGACGGTCATCGAATTGCGCAAGCTGGTCGATGAGGGCGAGGAGGAAATCCAGATCTCGCTGGGCGAGACCAAGATCCGCTGCGCGATCGCCGATGCGGCGTTGACCTCGAAACTGATCGACGGAACCTTCCCCGATTACGACCGAGTGATTCCCGCGAATAACGACAAGGTGCTCGAAGTCAGAACCAAGGAATTCGCCGAAGCGGTGGATCGGGTATCGACGATCTCGACCGAACGCAGCCGCGCGGTCAAGCTCGCCCTCGACCGCGGCAGCCTCATCGTATCGGCGACGAGCCCGGAAAACGGGACGGCGGTCGAGGAGCTCGAGGTCGGCTACCAGAGCAGCCCGCTCGAAATCGGCTTCAACTCGCGCTACCTGCTCGACATTGCCGAGCAGATCGAAGGCGATGGGGCGCAATTCGTCATGGCGGACGCGGCCTCGCCGACCATCGTGCGAGACAGCGTCGACCGCAGCGCCCTCTACGTGCTGATGCCGATGCGGGTGTGACACAGGCGGCGGCCGCAACGCGCTGAAACCCTGCCCCAATGTGGCGGACAGGCCGGCTCGACCCCATATAAGGCCGATGCCTATCGCGGTGCAGGACGCCCGTCATCGTACCGCGGCTGCGGCCTGTTTGCGGGCGAGCCCGCGTGTCGGGCTCATCCGGTTGACGTTGACCCGCTTTCGCAATTACCGCGATGCCAGGCTTGATCTCGACGCCGGCCCCGTCGTGCTGAGCGGCCCGAATGGCGCCGGGAAAACCAACCTGTTGGAAGCCGTGTCGTTTCTGTCGCCGGGCCGCGGTCTGCGCGGTGCGCGTCTGCGTGACATCGATCACCGCAGCGACGATCGCGCCGAGGAAGCGGCTGACATGCCCGGCTCGGGCTGGGCCGTCGCCGCCATCGTCGAGACCGGCGGGGGCACGCTGCGCGTCGGCACCGGGCGCGACCCGGCAGGCGGCGAGCGGCGGGTTGTGCGCATCGACGGAGAGCCTGCTCGCGGCCACGCGGCCTTGGGCGAACGGCTTGGCGTGGTTTGGCTGACGCCGCAGATGGATCGGCTGTTTCTCGAAGGCCCGGGCGGCCGCCGACGCCTGCTCGACCGTTTGGTGCTCGGGCTCGACCCGGCGCATGCGACGCGGGTCGGCGCCTACGAACAGGCAATGCGCGAACGCTCGCGGCTGTTGCGCGACGGACCGCAAGACCCCGCATGGCTCTCGGCGCTCGAGGAGGTCATGGCCGCGCAGGGCGTCGCGGTCGCTGCCGCGCGACGCGACGCGGTGCAGCGGCTCGATCGCGCGTGCGCCGCGGCCGAGGGGCCGTTTCCGCATGCGCGGCTGACGCTGGTCGGTGCCGTCGAAGCCTGGCTCGACGAGATGCCGGCGCTGGCGGCCGAAGACCGTCTCAAGGCGGCGCTCGCGCAAAGCCGCCGCGCGGACGCGCTGACCGGCGGAGCGGAAATCGGCCCGCATCGTTCCGATCTGGGCGTGACGCATGCCGAAAAGGGCATCGCGGCCGAGCGTGCCTCGACCGGCGAGCAGAAAGCGCTGCTGATCTCGATCCTGCTGGCCCATGCCGGACTGCAGCTGACGATGCGCGGCGAACCGCCTTTGTTATTGCTCGACGAGGTCGTCGCGCATCTCGATTCGGCCCGGCGGTCGGCTCTGTTCGAAACCCTTCGCAGCCTCGCCGGGCAAGTCTGGCTCACCGGCACGGAGGCTGCGCTCTTTGCGCCGCTGCGGCCAGAGGCGCGCTTCCTGTCGGTCTGCGACGGCCGCCTGTCCGAAACACCGCTTTAATTCTGCAACAATCGTCGAAACCATGCCGAACCCGACCGCTTCCGACCCGATCCGCCCCGTCCCCGGCCCCGTGCCGGCCGAACCGCTTCCCGCCACGCCGCCCGACACGGACGGCGCAGGCACCGACGCCTATGACGAGCGCTCGATCACCGTGCTGCACGGGCTCGACCCGGTACGCAAGCGGCCCGGCATGTATATCGGCGACACCGATGACGGCTCCGGCCTGCATCACATGATTTATGAGGTGGTCGACAACGCGATCGACGAAGCGCTCGCCGGCTATTGCGACACGGTCACCGTCACGCTGAATGCCGACGGCTCCTGCACCGTCACCGATAACGGGCGCGGCATCCCGGTCGGTATCCATCAGGAGGAGGGCGTCTCCGCGGCCGAGGTCATCATGACCCAGCTGCATGCCGGCGGTAAGTTCGACCAGAATTCGTACAAGGTCTCGGGCGGGCTGCACGGGGTCGGCGTGTCGGTCGTCAACGCGCTGTCGGCCCGGCTCGACTTGCGCATCCTGCGCAACGGCTCGGAATGGTTCATGCGCTTCCGTCGCGGCGCGCCGGAGGCGCCGCTCGTCGAGCTCGGCCCGGCGCCGGCCTGGCCGGAAGGCTCCGCGCGCGAGGGCACCGCGACCGGGACCGAGATCACCTTCTGGCCGAGTTCCGAGACCTTCGCCCAGACCGAATTCGACTTTACGACCTTGGAGCACCGGCTGCGGGAGCTTGCCTTCCTGAACAGCGGCGTGACCCTGGTGTTGACCGATCTTCGCGGGGTCGAGCCCAAGGCGGTCACCTTCCATTACGATGGCGGGCTCGAAGCCTTCGTCGCCTATCTCGACCGCTCGAAACAGGCCTTGCACGCGCCGGCTATCGCGGTCTCCGGCGAGCGCGACGGGATCATCGTCGAGATCGCGATGGAGTGGACCGACTCCTATCACGAGACGATGCTGTGCTTTACCAACAACATCCCGCAGCGCGACGGCGGAACGCATCTCGCCGGCTTCCGCGCCGCGCTGACCCGCACGGTCAACGCCTACGCCAATGACAGCGGGATCGCGAAAAGGGAGAAGGTCGCGCTGTCCGGCGAGGACATGCGCGAGGGGCTGACCTGCATTCTGTCGATCAAACTGCCGGACCCGAAATTCTCGTCGCAGACCAAGGACAAGCTCGTCTCCTCCGAGGTTCGGCCGGTCATCGAAGGGATCGTCGGCGACCGCCTTCAGCAATGGTTCGAGGAACACCCGGCCGAGGCGCGCAAGATCGTCGCCAAGGTCGTCGAGGCCGCGGCGGCGCGCGAGGCGGCGCGCAAGGCGCGCGACCTGACGCGCCGCAAGGGTGCGCTCGACATTGCGAACCTGCCGGGCAAGCTCGCCGATTGCCAGGAGCGCGATCCGGCGCATAGCGAGCTCTTCATCGTCGAGGGCGACAGCGCCGGCGGTTCGGCGAAGCAGGGACGCGACCGGCGCTTTCAGGCGATCCTGCCGCTCAAGGGCAAGATCCTCAATGTCGAGCGCGCCCGCTTCGACAAGATGCTGGGCTCGGCCGAGATCGGGACGTTGATCGCCGCGCTCGGGACCGGCATCGGCACCGAGGATTTCGAGCCCGACAAGGCCCGCTATCACCGCATCATCATCATGACCGATGCCGATGTGGACGGGAGCCACATCCGCACCCTGTTGCTGACCTTCTTCTTCCGCCAGATGCGGCCGCTGATCGAAAAGGGGTTCCTCTACATCGCGCAGCCGCCGCTCTACCGGCTGCAACGCGGCAATGCGAAGGCGGTCTACCTGAAGGACGACGCGGCGCTGGAGGCCTATTGCGCCGACACCGCCCTGCGCGATGCGGTGTTCCGGCAGCATGATGGCGGGCAGCGCGCCGGCGCCGATCTGCGCAACCTGCTGGAGCAGGCGCGGACCCAGCGCCGCTGGGTGCAGCCGATGGCCGCGAAGATCGGCGATGTCGATGTCGTCGAGCAGGCGGCGGTGGCGGGCGCTCTCGCCGCCGGTCTCGTCGGCGACCCGAGCCGCGCGATCGAAGCCGCGCGGCGTACCGCAGCCCGGCTCAACGACCTCGCCGAGCCGCATGAGCGGACATGGGAAGGCGAGGTCATCGCCGGCGAAGGGCTGGTCTTCCATCGTACCCGCCAAGGAGTGGAGGAGCGCCGCCTGGTCGACGCCGCCTTGCTGCGCAGCAGCGAGGCGCGCCGCCTCGACGCGGACAACCAAAGATTGCGCGAGGCATACGACCGCCCCGGCACGCTGGCGGCCCGTGACAAGGAGTTCCGCATCGCCGGGCCGACCAGCCTCGTCGAGGCGGTCATGGAGCTCGGCCGACGCGGCATCGATGTGACCCGCTACAAAGGGCTCGGCGAGATGAACCCCGACCAGCTATGGGAAACCACGCTCGACCCAGAAATCCGCTCGCTGCTGCAGGTCAGGGTCAGCCACGCCGACCTCGCCGAGGAAACCTTTTCGACCCTGATGGGCGATCTCGTCGAACCCCGCCGCGACTTCATCCAGCAAAACGCGCTGTC
>Ga0213875_10001075_pt1 | contig 19135 bp, 19 predicted proteins | sample BarmaccomBMRX_R8_FD_160105 | JGI IMG/M metagenome (GOLD analysis project Ga0213875, IMG submission 160105) | Root-associated microbial communities from Barbacenia macrantha in rupestrian grasslands, the National Park of Serra do Cipo, Brazil - RX_R8 | ecosystem: Host-associated > Plants > Roots... | reverse complement strand
GTGTAGCAACTCCCCGCCGTATCGGGTTTCCCGGCCGCAAGCACGGGCTGGGCCACTGCCGTCGCCAGCAACGCGGCGGCCAACGCAACAGACTTCATCGCTGTCCCCTAGTGGATCGACCCCTCGCGCGCAGCATACGCAAGCGCGCCCTATTTGCAACCGCCAACCGCCGCAACCGGCGTCGAATGGCGCGCCGAAACCTTGCGCCGCGCACCCCGCCTGGAGCTTGCCCGAACGCAATTTAGCGTCGCATGCTCGGCAGATGATCGTGCTGTTCACCGATTTCGGCCTGTGCGGACCTTACACCGGTCAGGTTAAGGCGGTATTGCACCGCCACGCTCCGGACATCCCCGTCATCGACCTGTTCGCCGACGCGCCGACTGCAAATCCGCGCGCCGCCGCGTATCTGCTGGCTGCTTATGCACCGTGGTTTCCGCCCGGCACCGTGCTGCTCTGCGTCGTCGATCCGGGTGTCGGGAGCAGCCGCGCCGCGATCGTCGTTCAGGCGGAGGACCGGGTCTATGTTGGCCCGGATAACGGGCTTTTCGAACTGGTGCTGCGGCGCGACACCGCTGCCACGGCCTGGCAAATCGACTGGCGACCGGCCGCACTCTCGGCGAGCTTTCACGGACGCGACCTCTTCGCACCCGTCGCCGCGCGGCTCGCTCGCGGCGAACGGCTCTCCGCGACGGCACGGCCCTGCCTCGCCACCCGCCGCCCGGAATGGCCGGACGATTTGGCCGAAATCGTCTACATCGACCATTACGGCAATGCGATGACCGGATTGCGCGGAGCCGCGGCCACCGCGCAGCGACGGCTTGCCGCCGGCGGCCGGGTGTTGTCGCATGCCTCGACCTTCTCCGACCGCGCGCCGGGCGAGGCCTTCTGGTACGTCAATTCCAACGGTCTGATCGAACTCGCCGTCAATTCCGGCCGCGCCGATGCGGCGCTCGAGTTGCGCATCGGCAGCCCGGTTGCACTGGTTGCTTAGCGGGCGCAGCTTAGGGCCGCGACACGCCGATTTTGACTCCGGGCGGCAGGCGCGTTTGGCGGCGGCGCTGCAGGCGGTGCAGCAGCCACATCCCGCCACCGAGCACGACGAAGACCCCGAGCATCGCCAGGCTGAAGGTGCGGGCGACATCGCCCAACACGGCGCGGAAGGCGTGGCCCAGGAAGTACCCGACCGAGACGAAGCTGACCGCCCACAATCCCGCCGCGACGAAGTTGAGCGACATGAAGCGCTGCCAATGGACGGCGCTCAACCCCATCGCGAATGACGAGAAGTTGCGCACCCCATAAATGAAGCGGAACGACAGGATGAAGCCCGTATTGTAGCGCTCGAGCCAATGCAGCGCGGCATCGACGCCGAACCGCCAGCGCGGGAACCGGTTCAACAGACGCACGCCGAATTGTCGGCCGAGCCAGAAATAGCACTGATCCCCGGAAAAGCTTCCCAGCCAGGCGCACATAAGCAGAATGATGGGATTGACGAGACCCTGCGCCGCGGCAAACCCGGCGAACAGGATGACCGTCTCGCCTTCGAGGAAGGTCCACACGAAGGCGACCGCATAGAAGCACGCGCCGTTATGTGCGATCAGCTGGTTAATATCCATTACCGGCCGTGTCTCGTCCCCTCTCCCCGTCCCGGACAATCGCGAGCGCTCTGACGTCGCTCCGTACCGGCAGGCGCGGGATGCTAGGTTCTTCCTCGATCCCGGTCGAGCGGATTCCCGATCCGGGCAGGCGATAAATCGGTTTGCGTGCGATTCGGCGAGCCCGGCACGGCCGGCGCCAATAGCGCGGCCGTACAGCCGGACGGGAGCCGGCCGGCGGCGTCCCTGCGGCATCCTGCTTGACCTCTGGCGCATAACGCGGGATGTCCCGCACCCGGTCGAGGGGGCTGGCAAAGGCGGAGGCAACGAGGTGGAAGCGACAGAGATCGCCGATTCGATCCATGGCGGTCACGGCGCGCATGCGCATTCCGCAGAGTCCGACGACAAGTTCCGCAAGCTCACCGGGATCTATCTCGGCGTCGTCGCCATGCTGCTGTCGATCGCCAGCCTCGGCGGGTCGAACGCGACGAAGGAAATGCTCAGCGCCAACATCCACGCGTCGGACACCTACGCCTATTACCAGGCCAAATATATGCGCCAGACTTCTTACCAAATTGCAGCCGACCAGCTCGAGGTCTTGGGCGGCGCCGGGAACGCGTCGCCGGCGACCGCGGAGCTGATCAAGCGTTACCGCGACACGGCCGTGCGATACGAGAGTTCGCCTGACACAGGAGACGGGAAGAAGGAGCTCCTGGCCAAGGCGCGCGCCTGGGAAGAACGCCGCGACCGCGCCGCCGCGCAGGACCCCAATTTCGATTACGCCGAGGCCTTGTTCCAGATCGCGATCGTACTGGGGTCGGTCAGCATCGTCGCGGCCTCGCGTTCATTGCTGGTCCTGAGCGCCGCCCTCGCCGCCGGCGGCTCGTTGCTGACGGCGAACGGTTACCTGCTCTGGGCATCCCTGCCCGCGCTTTAGCGCCCGGTCTTTCCGGCGATCCGCGCGGCTTTACCCGGTTTTTACGAGTGCGGTGCTGGAATGGCCGCCCGGCCCCTGCACCCGCGGCGGCCGCTCAGGTCGAGCCGCGCGATGACACCCAGCGAGCTGCATCCGATGATCGAACGGCACGCCGCCTGGTTCTTTCGCAAGGGCGGCGGCATCCGGCTCAACCTCAGCCTGGCCGATCTTCCCGGGGTCGACCTGTCCCGCGCGATGCTGCAATCGGCCAAATTTTCCGGCGCAAATCTCAGCGGCGCCAAGCTGATCGGGGCCAAGCTGTGCGGCGCCGACCTGTTCGCGGTCCATTTCGAGGATGCCGACCTGACCGAGGCGGATCTGACGAGCGCCGATCTACGCGGCGCCTATCTGCGCCGCGCAAAGCTGCACGGCGCGAACCTCAACGGCGCCGATCTGCGCGGCGGCGCCCTGCTGCAGCCGCGCGGCGACGAGGTCATCGGCTTCACGACCGCAAATGCGGTTGGGGCAAAATTCGACGACGCCGTGCTGGCGACGGCCAACATGGCGGGCGCGGATCTGTCGCACGCCTCGTTGCGCCGAGCAGATTGCACCAATGCCCGGATGAATGGCTGCGTCCTGGTTGAGGCGAAGCTGGAAGGCGTCAACTTTACCCGCTGCAATTTGCGTCGCGCCAACCTCGCCGGCGCCGACCTCTCCGGCGCCAATCTCGGCGGCGCGAACCTGTCGCTGGCGATCCTCGACGGCGCCTCCCTTAAAGGGGCCAATCTCGCCGGAACCAACCTCGCCGGGGTCGACCTGACGCGCGCCGAGATGGCCGGCAGCAAGACATTGCACTCCGCGGAGCTGTTGCCGGACGCGCTGCAATCGGCGCTCGCGATGCACCGGCGCTGGCTCGAAAGCGAGGGGGCGGAGGGCGCCCGCGCCTGCCTTTCCGGAGCCGATCTCAGCCATGCCGACCTCGCCGGGGTCGATCTGAGCGGTGCCGAACTGCGCAACACGCGGCTCGTCTCGGCCCGCCTTGCCAACGCCGCCCTGGTCATGGCCGATCTGACCGGGGCCAATCTGTGCGGCGCCAACCTCGAATCCGCAAAGCTCGACGGCGTGAACCTGACCGGCGCCGATCTGAGCGACGCGAAGCTGCGCAACACGCGCTTCCTGCCGGTGCGGCTGCGCGAGGCCGACGGCGCAGCGACGGGACGGCTGTGGAACGCCAACCTGTCGCGGGCGCGTCTGGCCCGCGCCGATCTGACCAATGCCGATCTGCGCGGCGCCTTGCTGGTCGGCGGCGACCTCGCCGGCGCCTGCCTGCGCGGCGCCAATCTGACCGAGGCGCAGATCGAGAACGCCCGCTTCGCCGGGGCCGATCTCGCCGATGCGCTGCTGCCGGCGGGCGCCCCGTTGGTCGCCGCCGGCTAGGCGCGTCGATCAGCTCGCGAGACGGCTCAACGCGAAATCCGCCAGGATCGGATTGAACCGGTCGGCCGCCTCGTATTGTACCCAATGCCCGGCTGCGGGCACGACTGCGAACCGAGCCTCCGGCTGAAACCCACGCAGGATCGTCGCGCGCTCCTCGACATGCGGATAGGCGGTCGCGTCGCGCTCGCCCCAGATGCCGTCGAGCCTCGCGGTGACGTGCGGGAGCGCCTGCGCCAGCGTGTCGCTGCGCGAAAAGCGGCGGCTTTTGACCCGGCCGCGCGGCGCATTCGTGGATTGAAGGTAGACCGCCAGCGCGTCGACCTTGGCCGGGTCGGCGATCATCAGGCTTGCGAGGTTCTTGCGGTGGATTGCCAGCGCTTCCGGCTGCGCGGCACCCTCGGGAACGCGCTCCAGCGGGGTCGGAGAGCGCACCAGCCCGAGCCCGTTCGAACCGACGATCGTGAACCCGCGCAGGCGATCGCCGAGCTGCGCGGCGACGTGCCCGCCGAGCACGCCGCCGAAGGAGAACCCGGCAAGATGTAGCGGCGCGTCCGGCGCAAGCACGGCCGAAAGCCCGTCGGCGACGATGCGCGCCAGCCCCGCGGCGGTGTGCGGCTCCGGCGGCGTCGCGGACTCGCCGAGGCCCGGCAGATCCGGCGCGATCACGGTGAATTGTTCCGCCAAAGGCAGCACGTTGCGGATCCAGTGGGTCCACGAGCCGTAGCCGCCATGCAGCAGCAGCAGCGCCGGGCCGTGCGAGCCCCACACCCGCCACACCATGGCGCCGTCGCCGCACGGCGTTTCGATCCGCTCCGCCTGTGCCGCGACCCGTTCGACCAAGGCCACGGTCTCATCGCCGATCGCCGCCACGTCCCGCCTCGCCGCACACTTGACCCGGCCCGCGTGATACCCGGTTTCGGCGCGAGCGCCTATAATCTCGTCGCGCGTCGGCCGCGGAACCGGCGCGGCAATCGCACGTTCAGCGATGGCGACCCACAAGGAACATGCCCGATGAGCGACAAGCACGAACAGGCGCGCGACCTCGCCGAAGAAGGATTGGACAAGCTCGTCGATGGCGACGAGGCGACCGGGCGCAAGCTGATCGACAAGGCGAAAAAACTCGACCCGAGTGCGCTTGACGAGCTTGCCGAAGAGGTCGAGCACGACAAGGAAATCGCCGAGAAGCATATCCGGCAGCAGGGCGACTGACCGGGCCCCGCCGTCTGGCATCGAGCGGGCTGGTGACCTGCATCGACGCCGCCCATAGGCAGCGCGCCGCGCGCTGGAGCGAGACATGGCGACAATTCTGATCGGAAATTGGTGGGCCTTGGCGCTGCGCGGGGCCGCGGCGATCTTGTTCGCGTTCATCGCCTTCCTGTCGCCCGGCTTGACCAGCTGGGCGCTGATCCTGCTGTTCGCCGCCTATGCCTTTGTCGACGGCATCTTCGCAATTGTGGCAGGGGTGCGGGCCGCCACCCATCATGGCCGGTCGTGGCCGCTGCTGCTCGAAGGCGTGATCGACATCGCGGCGGCGATCGCCGCCGTGCTGTGGCCGGGGCTGACCTTGCTCGTGCTGATCTACATGATCGCGATCTGGGCCGTGGTGTCCGGCGCCGCCTTGGTGATGGCGGGGTTTGCGCTGCGCCGGCTGCATGGCGAATGGCTGCTCGTGCTGAGCGGCATCGTCTCGGTCCTGTTCGGGGTCATGCTGTTTTTGCAGCCGGTCGCCGGCGTCGTGGTCCTAGCCTGGTGGATCGGGATCTACGCGCTGCTGTTCGGCGTGACGCTTTTGGCCGCGGCGTTCCGGCTGCGGCGGCTGCATCTGGCATAGCGCGGCCGGGCGGGCTACCCTGGGCTCCGGCGCGTCCCGATGCGCGCCCTGGGAGGAAAGCGAATGCCGAGCCAGACCGATCGAATCGCGACCGAAGACGCCGAGTATCTGCGCCACGGCGACACCGCGCTTAAACTGCGTCTGTTCAAGCCGCAAGGCGAAGGGCCGTTCCCCGCGGTAGTCGATCTGCATGGCGGCGCCTGGACGACGGGCGACCTCGCGGATTGCCAACAGCGCGGCGAGGCGCTTGCGCAGCGCGGCATCCTCGTCGCGGCGGCGAATTTCCGTCACGCTGCCGACCGCTATCCGACCTCGCTTGCCGACATCAATTACGCGATCCGCTGGGTCAAGTCGCGCGCTGGGGCTCTGAAGACGCGGCCGGACCGGGTGGGGATCGCGGGGGTGTCGAGCGGCGGCCATCTCGCGATGCTCGCCGCGATGCGGCCGCGCGATCCGCGCTATGCAGCGCTTGCGCTGCCTGGCTCCGAACACCCGGACGCGACGGTTCGCTGCGTCGCGATGCTGTGGCCCGTCATTAATCCGCTGTCGCGCTACCGCCACGCCCAACGGCTGAAGGCCGGCCCGAACCCGCCGGCCTGGTCGCTCAGCATGAAAGAGCGCCACGACACCTATTGGGGCGACGAGGACAAGATGGCGGAGGGCAACCCGATGCTGGCTCTCGAGCGCGGCGAGAAGGTCGAGACGCCGCCCGCGCTGTGGTTCCAGGGGCGGCCCGACCTCACCCATGATTATCACGACCCCGATTCGGGCTTTGCCGGCAACGAGCCCGAGCGCTTCGTTTCGAATTACCGCAAGGCGGGCGGCGAGATCGAGCTCGTGTACGTGGACCAGGAGGCGCGGACGACCCCGGCCGCCTATGACACGATCGCGACGTTCCTGCACAAGCACTTGCGCTAGTGAAGCCGATTTCGCCCGACTCGCGCCCTCGGGAGTGATGCATTCGGCGCCGGCGATTGTGTCAGCCTCAGCCGGCGCGGTCGGTCGTGAAGCGGAAGCGGATTTCCCGGCGGTAGACGGTGCCCGGGCGCAGGATCGTGTTCGGAAAACCAGGCTGGTTCGGCGCGTCGGGAAAGCTCTGCGGCTCGAAAGCGATGCCGGCCGATTGCCGGTAAGCGCCGCCGCGGCCGGCGGCTGACCCGTTCAGGTTGTTGCCGGTGTAGAATTGTGCACCGGGATGGTCCGAGAAGACCTCCAGCACCCGGCCGCTGCCCGCGTGAGAGGCGCGCGCGATCAAGTCCGGCCCGGCCCCGGCCGCGCCGGCATCGCGGACGTAAAAGTGATCGTAGCCCTTGGCAATCATCAATTGCGGGTCCGGCTGCCGGATGCGCGCGCCCACCGCCACCGGCCGGCGAAAATCGAATGGCGTCCCCTCGACGGGACGGATTTCGCCGGTCGGGATCTGGTGCTGGTCGGTCGGCAGGAAGCGGTCTGCGGCAATCGTGACCTCGTGATCCAGCGCATGCACCGCCGCGGCGCCGGCCAAGTTGAAATAAGGGTGCGTGCTGAGGTTCAGCGGGGTGGGCTTGGTCGTCTCGGCCGCGAAGGACAGCGACAGGCTGTCCCCTTCGAGGCGATAGGTGGCGCGGACCGCCAATTCGCCGGGGAAACCCTGGTCGCCGTCGGGGCTCAGATAGGCGAGCGTGAGCCGGTCGTGCGCGGCTTCGGCAACTTGCCAAAACACCCGGTTGAACCCGAGCCGCCCGCCATGCAGCGTGTTCTCCCCCTCGTTCCGGACCAGCTGGTAGGTCTGCCCGTCGAGGGTGAACCGCCCGCCGGCGATGCGGTTCGCGGTGCGGCCAAGCAAGGCCCCAAACGAGCCGCCGATCGTGGCGTATTCCGGGGCGGAGGCGAAGCCGAGCACGACATGGTCGCGTCGGCCGTCTCGGTCCGGCGCCTCGACCGAAACGAGGCGGCCGCCATAATCCGTGATGCGGACGGACAGCTGATCGTTTTGGAGCGCGTAAAGGTGTGCCTCGGTCCCGTCCGGCATCCGGCCGAACGGCTCGGCGGGAGAATCGGGTTCGGTGCTCATATCGCGCTCCCTGCCCCGGTCCGCTTCTATATCACGCTGCCGCTCGAGGCGTAGACGACACCGCGCCGTGGCGCGTGTCGCTGCCTGAATGGTTCCAGAGTGGTTAACGCGGCAACGATCGACCGGTCCAGGCCGTTTGCCAGGTCGGAGCAGCATGGAGGAAGGCCGATGGCGATCGGGCGGATCTTTCCGGCAGCGCTGGCCGCTTGCGTGGTGGCCGGCTGCACGAGCATGGCGCAGGCGGGGTCCGATACGGTCCCCGGCTTTTCCGCCACAGAGCGGGACAAGGCGACCGTTTCGACCAGGAACGGGCTCGATGTCACCCTCGGCGCGAGCGACAGTGTTGCCGGGCGCGGCGCTTCCGACACGGGGATCGGCACAGGGTCGTTTTCGGCCGGCCGCAACGGGCTGAACGCCACCTACGGCGCGAGCGATACCGCAGCGGGCTTCGGATCGAGCGCCACCGGGACCGGCCTCGGCGCGAGTTCGGTCGGCGAGAGGGGTGCCTCGACCACCTATGGCGGGGCCGGCAGCGCCGCAGGGAATGGCGGCTCGACCTCCGGCCTGACGGTCGGCGGAGCGTCGATCAAGCCCTGACATCGGGCCCGGCGGGCTCGGAGCTGGTGTTCCCGCGCCGGCTCGGCTAAACCGGACGCTGTCGCCCCGAGGCAGGCGCAGCGAGCCGTGTTCATCTCCTTCTTCGTCGAGCTCCGCGAGGCCAAGATCCCGGTTTCGCTGCGCGAATTCCTGACCCTGATGGAGGGAATGCAGCGCCGCGTCGCCGCCTTCGACATCGAGGAATTTTACTTTCTGGCACGCTCCACCCTGGTCAAGGACGAGCGGCATCTCGACCGTTTCGACCGGGTCTTCGGGCATTGCTTCAACGGGATCGAGACCCCTGACGACCCGCAGACCGCGCTGCCCGAGGAATGGCTGCGCAAGCTCGCCGAACGCTTTCTGACCGAGGAGGAAAAGCAGCAGATCGCGGCCCTTGGCGGCTGGGAGAAGCTGATGGAGACCCTGCGTCAGCGCCTCGCAGAGCAGAAGGGGCGGCACCAGGGCGGCAGCAAATGGATCGGCACCGCCGGTACCTCCCCGTTTGGCGCCTATGGCTACAACCCGGAAGGGGTGCGGATCGGCCAGAAGGAGGGCGGCAACCGCAGCGCCGTCAAAGTGTGGGACCGGCGCGAGTTCCGCAACCTCGACGACACCGTCGAGCTCGGGACCCGCAACATCAAGATCGCGCTGCGCCGGCTCCGGCAATTTGCCCGCGAAGGCGCGCAATCCGAACTCGACCTGCCCGATACCGTGCGCTCGACCGCGAACAATGCCGGCTGGCTCGACCTAAGGATGGTCCCTGAGCGGCACAATGCGGTGAAGCTGCTGCTGTTCTTCGATGTCGGCGGCTCGATGGAGGACCATGTCCGCGTTTGCGAGGAGCTGTTCTCGGCGGCGCGCGGCGAATTCAAGCACCTTGTCTATTTCTATTTTCACAACTGCCTCTACGACACGGTATGGCGCGACTCCCGGCGCCGCCATGTCGAGCAGCTTTCGCTGACCGAGATCCTGCGGACCTACGACGCCACCCACCGGGTCGTCCTGGTCGGCGACGCCAGCATGAGCCCCTACGAGATCGAGAAGGAAGGGGGCAGCGTCGAGCGCTGGAACGACGAGCCCGGCGCCGTATGGATGCGCCGCCTGCTCGACAGCTATCCGAAGGCGGTGTGGCTCAACCCGGTGCCGGAGAAGTATTGGGGCGGCACGACCAGCATCGGGGTGATGCGGCGCATCATGGAAGACCGCATGTTCCCGCTGACCCTGGATGGCATCGACCGCGCGATGCGGGCGCTGACGCGCTAGCCCGCTCCCTGTGAGGCCTTGCTCCGGGCCCGATTCGGCCGCGGCGCCAACGCGGAACCGTCGCGACCGAGAAGAGCAAATTAACCCTAATTGATCTGGCCGAGACCTGGTCTTTCGACCAAAGTCCGCCCAAACACCGGGGAGAGATTCGGCGCGATGAGCCAGACCAGCTTTACGATCACCAACGAGACCGACCTCAACACGGCGATCACGGATATCGATGTCGGCGGCCGCGACGGCCTGCCGAACACGCAATACACGATCGACATCGTCGGCAGCATCGCTCTGAACACCCCGCTGCTCGCGATTAACCTGGCGCAGAATTCGACGCTCGACCTTCAGGGGTCGAGCAACGCGATCCTCGACGGCAACAACGCCCAGCGCGGTCTGCTCGTCTATGCCGGAACCGTCGATGTCAGCGATCTGACGATCCAGAATGCGGTCGCTCAGGGCGGCGCCGGCGGCAGCAGCGCTAGCGGCACCAATGGCGGAGGCGGAGGAGGCGGCGCCGGATTGGGCGGCGGGCTGTTCGTGACGGGCACCAGCGACGGCGTCGGCGGCGCCTCGGTGACGCTGGACAATGTTGTCTTCAGCAATGACGCGGCCAAGGGCGGCAATGGCGGCACCACGGTGGCGGGTGCGAGGAACGCCGGCGGCGGCGGCGGCCTCGGCGGCAATGGCGGAAGCGCCGCTTCGGCGAGCGCTCCGACCGGCGGAGGCGGCGGTGTCGGCAGCGGCGCGTCGGGCGGTTCCGGCACCAGCACAGCCGGCGGGACGGGCATTATCCCCGGCGCCGCCGCAGGCGGCAACGCGAATGGCGGCGCCGACGGCGGCGGCGGCGGCGCTACCGGTGCCGGCGGCGGCGTGGGCGGCCATAACGACACCGCCCTCTATCCCGGCGGGGCTTCCTCCTTCGGCGGCAGCGGCGGGTTCGGCGGCGGTGGCGGCGGCGGCTTTTTAGACGGCGGCAAAGGCGGGTTCGGCGGCGGCGGTGGCGGCGGCGCCGAGGCCGCGGGCGGTGCCGGAGGATTCGGCGGCGGCGGCGGCGGTTCGCAAGGCACCCCCGGCAAGGGCGGGTTCGGCGGCGGCGGCGGTGCCGCGCACGGTACCGGCAATGGTGGCGGCGGCGGGCTCGGCGCCGGGGGCGACATCTTCGTCCAAAGCGGCGGGTCGCTGACGATCGAAGGCGGCTCGCTGTCGAACGGCAGTGTCAAACCGGGGGCCGGACAGAACGGAGGTGGCAACGGCTCGGCCTACGGCAGCGGCATCTTCATCCAGGGCAAGCAGGACATCACCTTCGCCCCGACCCTGGGCGAGACATTGACGATCAATGATCTGATCGCCGACGAGCCCGGCTCCAACGCGGCCATGACGACAACCGGCGCCGGCGGGATCATCATCGACGGCGCCGGGACTGTCATCATCGATCAACACGTCAACCCGGGCGGCAGCGACTTCACCGGCAACACGACCCTCGACCTCGGCACGCTCGACCTCTCGGGCGGTCCGAACATCGTCGGCACCGGCTCGATCGTGTTCGGCGGCCCGGCCGAATTGGAGCTTCTCCAGGATATTGAGCCACCGCTGAACAGCAGTACCTTTCAGAACACGCTGGCGAATTTCACCGTCGGCGACAGCCTGTATCTCAACGACCTTGTCTACGATTCGAAAGCTAGCTCGGCGGTGTTCAGTAACGGGACGCTGACCGTCACCGAAGGGTCGACCAAGAACAGCTTCACGATGACCGGCGTGCCGGACGGGACGCAATTCAATGCGCAGCAAGCGCCGAACGACCGGTTCAGCACGGTCGTGACCGAGATGCCGTGCTTCTGCCAAGGTACGATGATCCTGACGCCTGCGGGCGAGGTGCCGGTCGAGGATCTGCGGATCGGCGATCTCGTGACCACCCTGTCGGGCGCGGTGCAGCCGATCGCCTGGGTCGGCCAAGGCCGCAGCCTCGTCACCGGCGCAAACCCCGGCGCCCGGCCGATCATCGTGCATGCCGGCGCGCTCGCCGAGAGCGTGCCGCGCCGCGATCTGCACCTGACCCGCGGTCATTCGCTTTATCTCGACGGCGTGCTGATCCCGGTCGAATGCCTGGTCAACGATCGTTCCATCGTTTGGGACGAGGCGGTGCGGGTCGTTGAGTTCTACCACATCGAACTGCCGCGCCACGGCGTTCTGCTCGCCAATGGCGCCCCTGCCGAAAGCTACAAGGAGAACGCCAACCACGCGCTGTTCCACAACGCGGACCGGCCCGCCTTCGCACCCGGCGACAGCGGATGGTACGCGCCGGTGCGGGACAATGGCCCCGAGGTCGAGGCGGCATGGCGCCGCCTACTGCTGCGGTCGGGTTTCGTTTCGCCGCCGCTGAGCGCCGACCCCGATCTGCATCTGCGCGCGGAGGGCGTCCGGGTCAACGCGGTTTGGACCTCCGAGGGGCTCGTCCGTTTTCGCCTGGAGCGCCGGCCCGGCCGGCTGCAGATTGTCTCCCGAAGCTTCCGCCCGAGCGAGATCGGGGTCAGCCGCGATACGCGTTGTCTCGGGGTTGCGCTGCGCAGGGTCGTACTCGAGAGCGCCGGGATGTGCATCGAGTTGGCCGCCGACGCCGCAATGCTGACCGAGGGTTTCAACGAGCCCGAGGCGCCCACGGGCTTGCGCTGGACGACAGGTGATGCGACCGTTCCGCCGCTTGCGCTTGTGCCGTTCGGCGGCGCATTCGATGTGGTCCTCGATATCGCCGCGGTCGGAAATTACCCGCTCCTCGCCGATACGGAACCAAGCTGGAGGAAGCGCGCGGCGTAGAGAGCGGCCGACCCGCAGAAACGGCCGGAACCGCACCGAGGCGGCCTGATCGGGGGAGTCTGCGGGAGGCGGGATGGACATCTTTCTGTTGGAAGCGGTGCTCGACGGCATCCTGCTCGGCGGGGTGCTGGCGCTGCTTGCGCTCGGGCTCAACCTGATCTTCGGCGTCATCGACGTCGTGTGGATCGCCTATGCCGAACTCGTGATGTGCGGCATGTACGGCGTCTACTGGCTTTACGCCTATTTCGCCTGGCCGTTTTTGTTGGCCGCAGCAGCGGCGATCCTGTTCGTCGCCGTGCTCGGCCTGCTCGTCCATTTGCTGATCATCGAGCCCGTTCTCGGCTCGGCGCCGATCAACCAGCTGCTGGCGACCGGAGGGTTGCTGTTTTTTCTCCAGAGCTTCGCCACGCTGCTGTTCGGCACCGATTTCCACAATGTCGGGATTCGCATGCCGCTGATCGAACTGGGCGAGATCGATGTCAGCTTCGCGCGCCTGCTGGCCTTCGGCGTCGCACTGCTCGGGGCGGGCGGGCTCTACCTGTTCCTGACGCGCAGCTTTCTCGGCACGGCGATCCGCGCCATCGCGCAGGACCGGGAGGTGATGGGGCTGATGGGGGTCAATGCCCGCCGCATCTATTTCGTCACGTCGGCGATCGGCGGCGGGTTGGCCGGGCTCGCCGCCTGCCTGCTCGTGCTGCAATATGACGTGCACCCGTTCATCGGCAATTCCTTCGGGCCGATCACCTTTATGATCTGCGTGCTGGGCGGGCTCGGGAACATGATCGGCGGCTTTGTCGCAGCCTTCATCATGAGCCAGATCATCTCGATCGGCGGGTTCTACTTCTCGATAGAATTCTCCTATGTGCTCGCGTTTCTGCTGTTCATCGTCATGATCTTCGTGCGGCCGCAAGGGATCTTCGGCCGGTGACGAGGGGCGGCGGGTTGCCTTGGCTGGCGGCCGCGATCGGTGTGGCGCTGCTCGCCTTGATGCCGCTCGTCGCGTCCGATTACGTCCTGCATATCGGCATTCAGATCCTGATCTGGGGCCTGATCTACACCGCTTGGTCGATGATGGGCCGGTTCGGGCTGACCTCCTTCGGTCACGGCGCATTTCTCGGGGTCGGCGCCTACGTCCCTGCCCTGTTGTGGAATTTTTACGGCGTGACGCCCTGGGCCGGGATTCCGCTCAGCATGGCGCTTGCGGTGCTGGTCGGCGTGCTGATCGGCTATCCCTCGTTTCGGCTGCGCGTCGTCGGCCATTATTTCGCGCTCGTCACCTTGGCGTTGAGTCAGGTCGTGCTGCTGACCCTGATCGCCGGGCGCGAGGTGACCGGCGGGTCGCTCGGCATGACCCTCAACGTGGTTCACTCTTGGATGGCGCTGCAATTCGCGCAGAAAAGCACCTACTACGAGATCGGACTCGCCGTCTGGGTAGTGGGTCTGCTGATCTGGCGGTGGATCGACCGCGGCATCGAGCGGGTCGCGCTCGAAGCCATCTCGGAGGACGAGATCGCCGCCGCCTCGATCGGCATCGACATCATGCGCGAGAAATTGCGTGTTACGATGATCAGCGCCGCGCTGACTGCGCTCGGCGGCGCTTTGCTGACACAGTACATCCAGTATGTGAACCCCGAAGTCGTGTCGGGAGTCCCGGTTTCGCTGCAGATCGTCTTCGCCGCGATCGCCGGCGGCATGCACACATTGCTCGGCCCGACCGTGGGCGGCTTGTTTACGATCGTGCTGAACGAGGCTCTGCGCGTCCTATTCGGCACCAACTTCATCGGTGCCGCCAACACGATTTACGGCATTCTGCTCGTGCTGTTCATCATCTTCATGCCGCAAGGCATTGTCGGTCTTATCGAAGGTGTTTCAGCCCGCACCGTCAGGCGGCCGCCGCGCGCGCTTGCAGAGACCGCCTGACCAGCGGTTCACGCCGCGAGCGCTTGCTGGCCCTCGCGCAGGATGAGGGTGCTCTCGGGCCCGTGATTGAACAGCAGGTCGGCCGCTGCCATAAACGGCTCAAAGCCGGGAAAGGCCTGCCGGTATTGCGGGTGGCGGTAGTCGTGAAACAGCAGCGCGATGCCGGCGCGCTGGAACGCGGCGGGGTCGAGATAGCCGCGCCCCAGCGGCCCCGAGAGGTATGTGGTGGCCCCGACCGCACGGCACAAATTCAACACGAACTCACCTTTCGCGCCCGCAACCGCAAGCTCAGCGCTACTGATGCGGCGGGTGGCGATCCGCAAGGCGTCGCATAAGGGCGCGGTCGTCGCCTCCGCAAGCGGCGCGAGCAGCGGCCATTCGCGAGCGAATAAATCCTCGAACAGATCGCGGTAGACTGCGAAAAACGGGGCCTTGGCGTAGGCGAATCTTATCGTGTCCCAATGCTTTCGCCGCCATCCTTGATCGGCGATCTCAACTTTCTCGATCGTCAACTGACCGAAGCGCCCACCGGTGCGGACCGGCACGGTCAGCCAGCTCCAGCCCGTCGCGGTGCGCACTTTGTTGCGATTGGTGAAGCTGTTTTTTTCGAACTGGACGTGATCGAGGGTGATGTGGAGATCGCTGACCGCGATGCGGTGGAAATACCCGAGCCATGGCATGTAGGCCGGCTGATTGATCGACACGATCACGGGACGCGCCGCTCGCGGTAGAGGTAAACCGCGAAGTCGCGGGCGTGGTAGTCGTGCCGTAGTACGAGGTGCGGCGTCAGGCTGCGGCAAAAGGAAAGGGTCGCGGCGGGATCGGCGTAGAACTCGCCCGGCTCGCGATCTGCGGCCCAGGCGCTCAGCGAGGTGAACGCGACCGCCTCGCGGCAGAGCGCGAACATGCGCGCGATCAGTTGCTGCATGACCCCCTCGGCCCCTGCGCCGAGCAGGTAGAAGATGCCGTTTGCGGTGACGAGGTCGAACGCCCCGCCGGGTTCTTCTGTCAGGATGTCGAGGCGGCGCAGGTCGAGATCGGGGCGCCGCCGGCGCGCCGCGGCGACCATCGCTTCCGAGATGTCGATCCCGCGATACGCGATGCCCGGAGCGGTCGCGGCGAGGTGATCGGCGAAATCGGCAAAGCCGCAGCCGATGTCGAGCACGCGTTTCCCGGCCAGCGGCATCGCCTCGGCGAGGACCACGAATTTGGCCCGCTGCGATTCCGCACGGCCGTAATCGCAGGCTCTCGGATCGTGACCCCAGCGGGCGACGAGCCCGTCATAGACCCCGCCGATCCGCGCCAGGGTGGCCGGCCAGCTTTCGCTCATCCCGTTTTCTCCGTCAGGGCCGCTTCGAGCACGGCGCAGATCCGCTCGACCTCGTCTTCCCGGAGCGTTGGGTAGAGGGGCAGCGATAGCAACTCGGCGAAGGCGCGCTCGGCCACCGGAAATTCGCCCGCGATCCCCTCGCGCCGGCACCAGGTCGACGCCCAATTCTCGACCGGGGAGGCCGCCCCGACCCCTTCGCGGCGCAAGGCTTCGACCAGCGGCACCGCGGGGCGGCCCACCGTGCGCACCACGAAGCGGTACCACGTCCGGCCCCGGTCGGCGTCCGGCAGGACCAGCCCGGCCCGCGCCGTAACCCGCGCGAGCCGTTGGCGGTAGCATTCCGCCAGCGCCTGCCGGCGTTGCAGGAACCCGCCCAGGCGCCCGAGCTGGACGCACAGCAGAGCTGCGGCGATGTCGGTCATCTTGTCGTTGAGGCGGTCTCCGTCCGCCTCTTTATCCGCATAGTCGCGCGCCTCGCGCAGCCGGCCGGCAAGGGCGGAATCGGCGGTCAGCACCGCGCCGCCTTCGCCGCTGGCAATCAGCTTGGTCGCGTAACAGGACAGCACCGCGACATCGCCCTGCAGCATCGGCCGGCCCTCGCCATCGAGCGCGAAGCCGTGCGAGGCGTCTTCGACGATTGGCAAGCCGAGGCCGCGCAGGCCCGCGATCGGGGCCGGGCGGCCGAACGTGTTGACCGCGACGATCGCGCGGCTGCGTTGCGTAAGCCGGGCCGCGGCGCAGCTCGGGTCGAGGTTCCAGGCGCACGGCTCGACATCGGTCGGTGCCGGCCGGGCGCCGAGCGCGAGCACCGCATTGGCCAGCGCGACGCAGGAATAGGCGGGGACGATGACCTCGTCGCCCGGCCCGACCCCGATCGCCTGCAAGGACAGCCGCAAAGCCGCAAGCCCGGTTCCGAGCCCGACCGCGCAGCGCTGCCCGAATAGAGTGGCCAATTCCCGTTCGGCCTCTGCCAAAACCGGGCCGCCCGCCCATTGGCCGGAGCGGAGCACCGCAGCCACGGCGGCGACCTCGGCTTCGCCGGCGGTCAGCCGGCTGTGCGGGATCCACAACGCCGGGCTCGCCTCAGGAAACGAAATCGGGTTGAGCGAACACATGCCCGGTCGGGACGGGAGCGGCAACCCGCCGTCCGCACAGCCATTCGCGTCCCTTGGGCGCGAGACCTGTGCCAGGCCGCGCAAAGGCGATATCGGCCGCGGCGAGGACGTGACCCGCCGGCAGGTCGCGGGCCGCGACGCAGGACAGGCGTGCGAGGTCGCGCATCTCGGCTTCGCCCGTCGCCGGGCCGAGGCTTGGGCTCCCGAGGCTCGCTTCGGCGCCGCGGATAGCGGCTACCAGCGCGGTCAGCTCCGCCGGGTCCGAGGAAAACCAATGATCCGGTCCGGGCAAGCCCCGGTCCAAGGTGAAATGCTTTTCGACCATGACGGCGCCGAGGCCGACCGCGACGGCGGCCGCGACCACTCCTTCGGTGTGATCGCTGAACCCGACAGGGCAATCGAAAGCGGCGGCCATGACCGGGATCTTGCGCAAATGGGCGCTGGCGAGCGGCGCCGGGTAGGCCGACACGCAATGCAGCAGAACCAGCTGCTCGCCTCCCGCCCGCCGGAACGCGCGGACCGCGTCGTCGATTTCCGCGAGCGTGGACATACCGGTCGAAAGCACCGTCGCGATTCCGGTGCGGGCCATCGCCTCGATCAGGGGCAGATGGGTCAGGTAATCCGAGCCGTTCTTCAGCAAGACGGCACCGGCCGCCACCGCGTCCGCGAGGCCCGTCTCGCCGGTCGGGGTCGTGAAGAACGCCATGCCGATCTCGCGGCAATACCGCGCAAGGTCGGTCAGCGCCTCGCGGTCGAGCTCGCAGCGCTTGAACAGATCGTATTGCCGCTCGACGATGTCGCGGCCTTGGCTGCGGTACCGGTAGGTCAGCGACCGGTCGCGCAGGAAATCCTCGGTCCGGTAGTTCTGGAACTTGACCCCGTCCGCCCCGGCCGCCTTGGCAGCATCGATGGAGCGGCGCGCGAGGTCGAGGTCGCCATTGTGGTTGATGCCGATCTCGGCGGCGATGAAGCAGGGCTGGCCGGGGGCGATGACGGGCCGCTCAGGCATCGCGGCCCCGCCGGTGTTCAGCCGGTTTCGGCCCAACGATGAAAGGTGAGGGCATGCGCAACAGGCATGTCCCCGCCCGCGCCGTAGATCCGGTTGGCGGCAACATGCTGGATCTGAGTCCCGATCTCAACCAGCTCCGCATGGGCCGAGAACTCAGCACAGAATTGGTTAAAAAGACGTTTGCCGAGCCCCTTCCCCTTGTGCCGGGGGGAGACGATGAACAGCCAGAGATCCCCGAGCCGCCGCCCGACCAAATTGGTGCCCTCGGTATCGGGGATCCCGATCGCCAGGGCCGCCAGCCCGTCCGCTGCATCGAGCACCGTCATCCGCCCGCCCTCGCGCAGGTAATGCAGCGTGCTGAGCCGATAGAAAGCCTCCGCCTTATCGCGCGGCACTCTGGGGTCCGCGAAGAGGCGTCCCCATTGCATGTCGGCGAGCGACTCGCGCAGAAACGCCTCGACGTCGAAGGAGCGCGCCGCGGGTGCGGCGGCGCTGGGAGGCGAGCTTCTTTCCGAGGGGCCGATCTCGCGCAGATAGAGGCCGAGCGCGTCGACAAGCCGGAAACCGCCGGCTTCGAGGGCCTGGGCGAGCGCCAGTTCTTCGGCGGCGATGCGGGCATCGACGAACATCAGCCCGAGCGCCGCGGCCCGTTCGAGCAGCGCCGGAACGAGCCCGTTCCACGCCTGCGGGGCGGGCACGCCGGTCTCGCGCCACAGCATCTCGAAGCGCCCGCAGGGCACGCCGAAGAACTCCGAATCCCAGTCGAGCCGGCGCACCCGCCCGCCCGCATGCGCGGTCAACACATCTTCTGGAGTGATCGTCTCGAAGCAGATCCGGTCGAGGCTTGCCGACAGATACCGTCGATAATCGGCGCACCGGGCGCGATCGGCCTTCAGCAAGGCTCCTCGTCGAGCAGCGCGCGGATCTCCTGGTGAAGCTGCGCCGGGCGATACGGTTTGGCCAGCACGCGCCCGGTCAGCGCCGCATCCCGCTTGTCGCGGACCAGATTGGCGAAGCCGGTTGCGTACAGCACCTTGATCTCCGGCCTGAGCTTTTTTGCCGCATTCGCAAGATCGATCCCGTCGAGCCGCCCCGGCATCACGACATCGGTGAACAGCAGGTCCACGTGCCAATCGGGGTTGGCGACGAGCAGCCGATAAGCCGCGTCGGCGGTCTCCGCCGCAATCACGCGATAACTGACCGCCTCCAGCAGCATTACCGCGAGTTCGCGGATGTCGGGATCGTCCTCCACCACCAGGATGGCTTT
>Ga0213875_10001074_pt1 | contig 19149 bp, 19 predicted proteins | sample BarmaccomBMRX_R8_FD_160105 | JGI IMG/M metagenome (GOLD analysis project Ga0213875, IMG submission 160105) | Root-associated microbial communities from Barbacenia macrantha in rupestrian grasslands, the National Park of Serra do Cipo, Brazil - RX_R8 | ecosystem: Host-associated > Plants > Roots... | reverse complement strand
GAACGAGCGCCTGGTCCAGCACGGTCGCCGTCGTCGTGCCGTCACCGGCAACGTCGTCGGTCTTCTTCGCTACTTCCTTGACAAGCTCGGCACCGATCTTCTCCCACGGGTCCTCGAGCTCGATCTCCTTGGCGATGGACACGCCATCGTTGGTGATCGTGGGTGCGCCCCACTTCTTCTCGAGCACCACGTTACGGCCCTTCGGGCCGAGGGTTACCTTCACGGCGTCGGCGAGCTGGTTCATGCCGCGCTCGAGGCCGCGCCTGGCGTCCTCGTCAAACGCGATCATCTTCGCTGCCATTGGCTCCAGTCCTCCGTGGCGTACGTGCGGACCGGCCGACGCCCGCGACGGACGGCACGTCCCGGCACGCAGTCCCTTCCTGCAGCCGGGTCACGCCTCATCGCCCGATCCCGCCGTATGGCTTAGCACTCACATCGTAAGAGTGCCAACGCCATGTTTAGCACTCGCATGGCCCGAGTGCAAACGCGGGCACGGATGCCACCCCCCGTTCGGTACGGCCTGCAGACGGCAAGCCGTGCGGGACAGCACCCGGGGCCCGGGCGGCAAGTGCGGATGCCGACGGCCCGGCCCCCGCCGGAGCGGGAGCCGGGCCGGCAATACGGGCATGAACCCGGCGAATGCGCCGGTCCTCACGGACCGGAGCCGGGCGGGACTAGGAAACTACGGTGACCTTCTCGGCCTGCTGTCCCCGGTCGCTCTGCGTGATCTCGAACTCCACCCGCTGGCCCTCTTCGAGGGTGCGGTACCCGTCCGACTGAATCGCCGAGAAGTGAACGAAGACGTCCCTGCCACCGTCGACGGCGATGAAGCCGTAGCCCTTGTCCGCATTGAACCATTTGACGGTGCCCTGAGCCATTACCAAACAACTCCCTAACTGCTGCTCGGGCCTCGAGCCCCGCCCTTTCACCGCGGAACCCGTCGATCGCGATCCGGCTGGCGGGCAGCGCGCACTGAGCGCGCACGCCTGCTTTGCCGACGGCGACCGCAAACGACCTTACCCTGTGCCGGGCGTTCATGACGCCAGATACCCGCCAATCGCGTCACGCCGCACCGCATTGGTCACCCGCGGTATCGCGACGCGAGAAATGCTGGCCCCGGCGGGTCAGCCGCCGGCCACCGCCGGGATGACGGACACCTGGGTTCCCGCCGGCACCGGGGTGTCCAGCCCGGCGGCGAAGCGGACGTCCTCCTCACCCACGTAGACGTTGACGAACCTGCGCAGCTTGCCGGAATCGTCGAGGATGCGGCCGCCGATGCCCGGGTAGGACGTGTCCAGGTGCGCGATGACATCGCGGAGCGTGCCGTGCTCGGCGGTCACCTCGGCGGCGCCGCCGGTGTAGGAACGCAAGATCGTCGGGATGCGCACGGACACGCTCATCGGGTACCTGCCTCCTCGAAGGCTTCCAGGGTGGGCCTGATGGCGGCCGGCACGGTCACCGCCGGCGCCACCGCGTCCAGCGTCTTCAGCCCGTCGCCGGAGTTGATGATCACCGTTTCCGCCTCCGGGTCGAGCTGGCCGGACGAGAGCAGCTTACGCAGCACGCCGACAGTGACACCGCCCGCGGTCTCGCCGAAGATGCCCTCGGTCCGGGCGAGCAGCTTGATGGAGTCCACGATCTCCTCGTCGGAGACGTCCGCGATCGCGCCGCCGGTCCGCCGCGCCACGTCGAGCGCGTAGGGCCCGTCGGCCGGGTTGCCGATCGCCAGCGACTTCGCGATCGTGGACGGCCGGACCGGCCGGACCACGTCGTGGCCCGCCGCGAACGCCGCCGAGACCGGGGCGCACCCGCTGGCCTGCGCGCCGAACGCCCGCCAGGACGCCCCGGGCACCAGGCCGAGCGACACGAACTCGCGGAACCCCTTGTCCACCTTGACGAGCTGGGCCCCCGACGCGACCGGCACCACGATCTGCTCCGGCAGCCGCCAGCCGAGCTGCTCGGCGATCTCGAACCCCAGCGTCTTGGAGCCCTCCGCGTAGTACGGGCGCACGTTCACGTTCACGAACGCCCAGTCGTCGTGCTCGCCCGCCAGCTCCGAGGCCAGCCGGTTCACGTCGTCATAGGTGCCGTCCACGGTGATGAACGTGCCGCCGTAGACGGCCGTGGTGAGGATCTTCTGCGGCTCGAGGTCGGCGGGGACGAGGACGACGGAGCGGACGCCGGCCCTGGCCGCGGCCGCCGCCACCGCGTTCGCCAGGTTGCCGGTGGACGGGCACGCCAGCACCTTGAAGCCCATCTCGGTGGCGGCGACGAGCGCCACCGCGACCACGCGGTCCTTGAACGAGTGGGTCGGGTTGTCCCGGTCGTCCTTGATCCACAGCTTCCGCATGCCCAGCTCGCGCGCGAGGCTGTCGGCGCGCACCAGGCGCGTGCACCCCGGCTCGGTCGTCGGCCGCCGCGCGACGTCGGCGGGTACCGGGAGCAGCGGGGCGTAGCGCCAGATGTTACGCGGGCCGGACTCGATGTCCGCCCTGGTCAGCCGCGGGTAGTCGTAGCGCACCTCCAGCGGACCGAAACAGTCCTCGCACGCGTAGTGCGGGCCGAGCTCGACCGTCTTGCCGCACTCGCGGCAGGACAGGCCGGTGGCGTGGCCGAGCCGCCCGCCGGGCGCGCGCGGGCCATCGAAGTCATGGATGTTTGCTGTCACTGGGCGAGGCCTCTCTCTCCCCATCTTTCCCAGCGGTCACCCTGACCGCGGGCCGGACTTGGCACCAGTCGCGCGCTCGCCTCGCCTTACTGAGGGTTCGTCATCGCGATGGTTGCCGGGGCTTCACAGGGCCGATCCCTCCACCCCTCTGGATGAGCGGTTTTCAGTTGTCGCGGGCCGGTAACGGCCCAGACCACTGTAACCGATGGCGTCGCCGGCCAGCGAGGGGATCGCGTGCCGGTGAGGTGGCCGCGGCCGCTTTCAGCGAGCCTTTGCTGTACCTTCAACTAGCCTTGCTGCATATGACTGACGACCCTCGGAGGCTGGTGCTCGTCGCGTCGAACCGGGGGCCGGTGTCCTTCGGTTTCGCCGCGGACGGGTCGCTGACATCGCGGCGCGGTGGCGGCGGCATGGTGTCGGGAATGATGTCCGGGCTCACGGCGGCCGCCAGGCAGGACGACGTGCTGTGGATCTGCGCGGCGCTCAGCGACGCCGACCGCGCGGTGGCGCGCCAGGACCCCGGGGCCGCACGGGCCGGCGGCGAGGCGCCGGTGCGGATGCTCGACATCCCGCCGGTCATGTTCACCGAGGCGTACAACGGCGTCGCCAACTCGGTGCTCTGGTTCACTCACCACCTGCTGTTCGACACGCCGAACCAGCCGCGCTTCGGCCCCGGTTTCCGGCGGCAGTGGGCCTCGTACGCGGCGTACAACGAGACGTTCGCCGCCGCGCTGGCCGAGGAGGCGGCGGCCGCGGCGCTCCCGCCGGCCAGCGTCCTGATCCAGGACTACCACCTGGCGCTCGCCCCGCGCCTGCTGCGGAACACGCGCCCTGACGCCAGGATCGCGCACTTTTCGCACACTCCGTGGGCGCCGCCCGACTATTACCGGCTGCTTCCCGACGACGTGGCCCGCGCCGTCCTGGACGGCATCCTGGGCGCCGACCGCGCCGGGTTCCTCGCCCGCCGCTGGGCCGGCGCGTTCCTGGACTGCTGCGAGGCGGTGCTCGGCGCGGAGGTGGAGCGCGAAGCGGGGCGGCCCGCGGCCGGCGGCTGCACCGCCGGGGGGAGCGCCGGGGGCACCGCCGGGCGGGTGACCTACCGCGGCCATACCACCGAGGTCGCGGTGTATCCGCTCGGCGTGGACGCTCCGGCGCTCCGCGCGCGGGCACGCGAATACGACGTCGAGGCGCACGCGGCCGCCCTCGCCGAGGCGACCAGGGGCAGGAAGCTGATCGTCAGGATCGACCGCACCGAGCTGTCCAAGAACGTCCTGCGCGGCCTCGCCGCCTACCGCGAGCTGCTCGTGACGCGGCCGGAATGGCGCGGCCAGGTCACGCACCTGGCCTTCGCCTACCCCTCCCGGTCGGAGCTGGCCGAGTACCGCGCCTACACCGAGCGGGTGCACGAGCTCGCGCGGGAGATCAACGACGAGTTCGGCACCGGCGACTGGGAACCGCTGATCCTCGACGTCAAGGACGACTACCCGCGATCGCTCGCCGCCTGCCGCATCGCCGACGTCCTGCTGGTCAACCCGATCAGGGACGGCATGAACCTGGTCGCCGAGGAGGGGCCGATCCTCAGCGGGCGCGGGTGCGTGCTCGTGCTGTCCAGGGAGGCGGGCGCCGCCGCGGTGCTCGGCGGTGACGCCCTGGTGGTCAACCCGTACGACGTCACCGCCACCGCCGACGCCCTGCACGAGGCGCTCACGATGCCGGCCGCCGAACGCCAGCGCCGCTGCGCCGCCCTCGCCGCCACCGCCGCCAGCCTGGCGCCCGGCCGGTGGCTGGCCGATCAGCTCAGCGCTCTCGGATAACAGCCGCGGCGATCGCTTCCAGCAGCGCCACGATGCCCGCCGGGCCGTCGGCCACCACGTCGGCGGCGTCGGCGACCCGCGGCGACTCGGCGCTCGCGCTGGCCGCCGCGCAGCCCGGTACGCCCCCGGCGCGCAGCCGCCGTACCGCGGCGAAGGCGGCCAGGTCCCCGAGGTCGTCGCCGCAGAACAGCACGGAGCGCGCGGCGCGCTCGCGGGTGAGCGAGATCAGCGCCGATCCCTTGTCGGTGCCCGGCGGCCGGAGCTCCAGCACCAGCTTGCCCGGTTCCAGGGCGAGGGACGTGCGCTCGGCCAGGCCGGCCAGCGGCTCGCGCAGCCGGGCGAGCGCGGCCTCGGGGTCCGCCGCCCGGCGGGTGTGCACGGCGAGCGCGTAGCCCTTGTCCTCCGTCCAGGTCCCGCCGGGGGCGCCGGCCGACGCCAGCAGCCCGGGCAGCGCCCGGCGCGCTTCGCCGATTCCCGGCGGCACCGGGGCGGCGGTCACCCGGCCGTCCTCCCAGCGCTCGCCGCCGTAATGGCCGAGGACGACGAGCCCGGGAACGGCCGCGAAACCGCCGAGCGCGACGGCCTCGGCCGCGGGCCGGCCGGTGATGACCGCCACCGTGCCGACCGCGGCGGCGAGCCGCGCGAGCGCCGGCTCGGCGCCCGGCTGGGCCCGGGCCGCCCGGGGGTCGGCGACGATGGGCGAGAGGGTGCCGTCGAAGTCCGAGGCGACCAGGGCGTGCGCGGGGTCACGCAGCAGGGCGTCGAGGCCCGCCTGACCCTCCGGGGTCTTGCTGCAAGGGATCACGGCTACCAGTTACCCGCCTGCGGCGAGCGCATCCGCTGCCGCCGCGCCCGCTGCGTGCGCAGCCGCTTGACCAGGGCAGGGTCGAACTGGAGCGCCTCCGGCCTGTCGATCAGCTCGTTGAGCAGCTGGTAATACCGGGTGGCGGAGAGGCCGAGAACCTCCTGGATGGACTGCTCCTTCACCCCGGAAGACCGCCACCAGCGCCGCTCGAACGCGAGAATCCGCATGTCCTGCTCTGACAATGCAGCCACGAGAACTCCCAGCCGGCTTACCTGCGCCTGCGGCCAGGATAACTGGTGAACGCCCTGCGCAGCGGCCTGGCGTGCCGGGCGTTCTGCGCCGCCGCTCTGTACCGGCATGGGCGTTCGACGTACGCTCACGGATCGTGGCCTCCTATGACTGTCTCACGTTCCTGACCGACTACGGGCTGGAGGACGGCTTCGTGGCCGCGTGCCACGGAGTCTGCGCGCGGATCGCGCCGAGCGCGCGCATCATCGACATCACCCATCTCATCCCGCCGGGTGACGTGCGGCGCGGGGCGGCGGTGCTCGCGCAGACCCTGCCCTATCTGCCGCCCGCGGTGCACGTCGCCGTGGTGGACCCGGGCGTGGGCACGGCGCGCCGCGGCGTCGCGGTGGCGGCCGGCGACTCGGTCTTCGTCGGCCCGGACAACGGGCTGCTGTCGTGGGCGGTGGCGGCGGCCGGCGGCCCTTCGCGGGCGGTCAGCCTGACGAACAGCGAGCTGTGGCTCGCGACGGTGACGTCGACGTTCCACGGACGGGACGTCTTCATGCCGGTGGCCGCGCGCCTGGCGACCGGAACCGGCTTGGCCTCCGCCGGCGACGAGATGGACGTCCGCGACCTGATGACCCTGCCGTCACCGGTCAGCCGCGTGCATGACGGGGAGGCGGAGGGCGAGGTGATGACCGTGGACAGGTTCGGCAACGTGCAGCTGTCCATCACCAGGTCGGACGCCACCCGGATCGGCGTGCTGGCCGGGGCCACCGTGGTGGTGCGGTGGGGACGCCGCCAGCTGACCGTGCCCTACCGGGACACCTTCGGCGCGGTCGCGCCCGGCGAGCTCGTCGCCTACGCCGACAGCGCGGGGCTGGTCTCGCTCGCGGTCAACGGCGGCAACGCCGCCCAGCGGCTCGCGCTGCCGCCCGGCGTGCGGGTACGGCTCGGGGTCGTTCCCCGGTAAGGCATTCCGTTCGCGGGAACTCCGTGACAGCATTGGATCGCAGCGACACCGATCGGAACAACGCTGTCATTCCCGTCTGTCCCGCGAGCCGCACCAGACACGCAAACCGGCCGGGATGGCCCGGGAAGTGGCAGAATCCGGATATGCCCCCGCCGGAGGAGTTATCTGACCGAAGTGTCTCAGCGATCGCTTCGCGGCATCCGATTGCCGCCGCTCATCACGGCGCTCGCCGTCACGACGGCTTTTGCGCTGCCCGCGTTCGCGGCCACCGCGGACGCGGCTCCCGCTGCGCCCGCGGCACCCGCCGCGCCCACGGCGCCGACCGCGGCCGGCGCGGAGTGGTGGCTGGCGAGCCTCGGCGTGGCACAGGCGTGGCGGTACTCCTACGGCTCCGGCGTCACGGTGGCGGTGCTGTCCACGGGCGTGAACACCGGTCAGCCCGGGCTCGCCGGGGACGTGGCCACCGGTCCCGACTACAGCATGTCCGGCCGTTCGGCCGGCGGCCCGTTCTGGGGCTCGGAAGGCACGGCGGTCGCCGGCGTCATCGCCGGGCACGGACGCGGGGCCCCCGGCGCCTCGGGCATCACCGGCATCGCCCCGGAGGCGAAGATCCTGTCCCTCCGGGTGACCCTCGAATACAACGACCCGCTCAATTCGGACGCGGCGCTGACACGGCGCCTTCCGGACGCGATCGCGTCCGGGATCACCTACGCGGTGAGCCATGGCGCCCGGGTGATCGACCTGCCGCTCGACCCGGGCACGCTGGGCTTCCCGCAGCGAGACGCCGCGGCGGCCGGCGGCAGCCCGGCCGAGCGGGCGGCGGTCGGTTACGCGCTCGGCAAGGGCGTGCTGCTCGTGGCCCCCGCCGGTGACGACGGGGAGGGAACCGGGATCGTCAATTTCCCGGCCGCGTACCCGGGCGTGATAGCGGTCGGGGCGATAGCCGGGAACGGCGGCCCGGCGCCGTTCACGAGCAAACGGCCCTACGTCCTGCTGACCGCGCCCGGGGTGGGCATGACGGTCGCGGCCCCGCCCGGCGGCTACGCCTCCATCAGCACGACCGACGTGGCCGCCGCGCTGACATCCGGCGTGGCCGCCCTGATCCGGTCCCGGTTCCCCGGGCTGACGGTCGCCCAGGTCACGCGGGCGCTGGAGCAGAGCACGACGGCGGGCACGGCGCGCGCGGCGCCCGGGCCGGCCGGCTCGGGATACGGCACGGTGAACGCGGGCCGTGCGCTGCGGGCGGCCGCGGCCATCGCCGCCCCGCCGCGGCCGGTTCCCGCGCAGCCCACGCACACCGCGGCGCCGCGCAAGCAGCCGGCCGCGCCTGCGCACGCGACGAGCCTGTCCGCCCGGAAGGGAAGCGCCGGCGCGGTGTCCGTGCTGCAGGCCGCGCTGATCGGCGTCGGCGTCCTGATCCTCGCCCTGCTCGCCGCCCTGCTCACGAGCCGGTCCAGGCGCCGCCGCAGGAACGCCGCGCGCCTGGAAGGGGAGGCCACGGGGCTGGCCAGGCACCCGGCGCGGGGCCGCGGCGCGCCGCGCGGATCGCACGCGGTGCGCAGTAACCGCAAGGAGCGGCAGGCCGCCGCGCAGCAGGGGGCGGCCGACCCGTGGCGGTCGGTGCGGGTGAGCAACGGCCAGGCCGCCACCGCCCACGCCAGAGTGCTGCCCCTCGGCCAGCAAGCCCCGTCCGCGGCGGGTGGCCCGCAGATAGCCCGGCTTCCCAGGGCAAACACCCGGGGCGGCGCGGGCCGGGCGGGCAAGCGGGCGGACCCGAACGGGGGCAGCCCGCCCTGGGAGGCGGCGCCCATGCCCGCCGACGGCCCTCTCCCGCTCCCGGTGGTGCCGCAGCGCCAGCGGCCGCTGCCCGCGCCCGGCGCCCCGAATCCGGCGACGGACGCCCTGCGCCCGCCGTGGGAGGACGGCGGGCAGGGGATTTCCAGGTGGCGGGACGCGGACCGGTTCGCCGCGGCACCGGTTCCCGCCGACCTGCCGGACTGGCGCGCCGCCGACGCGCCCTCCGGCGCCAGCACCGGCCCGATGTACGTGTGGAACCCCGCCGCTCCCGCCGCCATGGACCCGTCCGGCCCAGCGGCCCCGGCCGGCGCCGGTGACGCCGCGGCGAGCAGGGATGCCCAGCCGGCGGTTCATGACGAGGACGATCCCCGGCTTCCGTGACCGCGGAGGCGGCCGGCACGCGCCGCTTCCCGCCTCAGATCATCCCGAACGAGCGGTGGTGTCTCCGCTGCTTCTGCCCTGTACCCGGTCGCCGGCCAGGGCGGTGGGCGGGAAGGTGGCGTCGATGGCCAGGCCGCCGCCGGGCGGTGCCTGCGCGGTGATGGCGGCGCCGTGCGCGCTGGCGATGGCCCGGATGATCTCCACACGGCCGCCGGGGACGTTGTGGCGCACGGCGTTGTCGATCAGGTTGGTCACCATCCGTTCGGCCAGAACAGGGTCACCGTCGATGGCCGCGGGGCGGGTGGCGGCCTCGATGTGCAGCCCCAGGCCGCCGGCCCCCGGCCGGGGTACCGCGAGCACGTGCCTGGTGACGGTTGCGAGATCCACCGGCTCGCGGTGGTCGAGGCCGCTCTCGCTGCTGGCGAGGGCGAGCAGGGCTTCGATGAGGCGTTCCTGCTCGGCGTTGGAGGCCAGCAGTTCCCGGCTGACGGCCCGCCACGTGCCGGCGGTGGCGGCGGGGTCGGCGCGAGTGACCTGCAGCAGGGTTCGCTCCCGGGTGACCGGAGTGCGCAGCTCGTGCGAGGCGTTGGCGACGAAGTTCCGCTGCGCCTCGAAGGCGGCCTCCAGCCGGGCGAACAGGTCGTCAAGGGTGTCGCCGAGCTCCTTCAGCTCGTCGTCGGGGCCCGGCAGGGCCAGGCGCTCGTGCAGGCTGCTGGCGGAGATCCGCTGGGCGGTGGCGGTGATCGTGGCCAGCGGGCGGAGCACCCGGCCTGACGAGCAGGTAGGTGAGGGCGAGCAGGGCCGCGCCGCACAGCACGAACAGGCCGCCGTACAGGACCGCGAGCCGCAGCCGGGCGGTACGGCGCGGCAGGCGCGGCAGGCGCGCTGACGCGAGCCGCGGGCGCGGGGTGCGCATCACGAGCCTCCGATGCGGTAGCCGCTCTCGCGGACGGTTTCGATCACCGGCGGGTCCCCGAGCTTGGCCCGAAGCCGGCGGATGGTCGTCTTCACGGTGGTCGTGAACGGGTCGGCGGCCTCGTCCCAGACCCGTTCGAGCAGCTCCTCAGCCGGGACAGGTCTTCCCTCCGCGGCGAGCAGGCATTCCAGCACCGCGAGCTCCTTGGGGGTTAGCGGCAGGCGCCGCCCGGCGCGCACCGCGACCCGTCGGGCGGGGTCCATGATCAGGTCGCCGTACTCGAAGCTGGCCGGCAGCGGGGCGGCGGCGCGGCGGCCCAGGGCCCGGATCCGGGCCACCAGCTCGGCGAAGTCGAACGGCTTGGGCAGGTAGTCATCGGCGCCAAGCCCGAGGCCCTCCACGCGGTCCTTGACCGACCGCGCCGCGGTGAGCATCAGTATCCGGCTCGCCGACCGGCCGGCCACCAGGGCCCGGCAGATGTCGTCACCGAGTACTCCGGGCAGGTCGCGGTCCAGCACGACCACGTCGTAGCGGTTCACCGTCAGGCGCTCCAGGGCGTCGTCACCGTCGAACACCACGTCGACGGCCATCCCTTCCCGGCGCAGCCCGGCGACGACCGCCCTGGCGAGAACCTCGTCGTCTTCGGCCACCAGAACTCTCATCGCCTGCTCCTGGAACCAGAGCGGTTTCGGGCCAGCCCGGCGGCGGCGCCGCCGCGGGCCACCCCGGTTCACCCCGGTTCACAGGATGCCAGGCGACGGGTGACAGCCAGGTGACACTTTCGGTCACCGCCGTGTCACCACGCATTTTGTAGAACTGCTCCCGACGGCTCCCGCGGCCCGGACGGCCGCGCCGGGCCCCTCGCGGCCCTCGGCCGCCCAGCCCGGGCCGCGATCAACACAATTGTCCAACCGCCCAAGGACGGCATGATGAACGACGACACCGGCGGTAACCGGGCCCTGCGGGCCCGGGTCTCGCGGCCGACGTGGCCGCGGCGTACCGCCGCAGCGGCCGCCACGGCAGGCATCGCCCTGCTGGCGGCGGCGTGCGGCGCCCCCAGCTCATCCACCCCCGCCTCCGGCCCAGGATCGACCAGCTATCAGAAGGCGCTGGCCTTCGCGCAGTGCATGCGATCGCACGGCGTTCCTGACTTCCCCGATCCCACCACCAATGGCAACGGCGGCGTCGGCTTCGCCGTGCACTCGAAGCCGGGCCAGGGCGGGAAGGTGGATCTCAGCGGTTCCCAGACGCAGGCGGCTCAGCAGGCCTGCCGCCACCTGCTCCCCAACGGCGGCGTTATGAACCCGGCTCAGCAGCAGCAGGCGCTGAACCGGGCCCTGAAGTTCTCCCAGTGCATGCGCACCCACGGGGTGCCGAACTTCCCCGACCCCCACATCAGCAACGGAGGGATGGGGCTGACAATCGGCGGCAACGGCCTGAATCTCCAGTCACCGCAGTTCCAGGCCGCGCAGCGAGCCTGCCAGTCGCTGCTGTCCGGGCTCAAAGGTGGTCCGGGGGGCCAGACCGCGTCCGGGAGCGGAGCATGAGCGACACCGTCTCCCGTGACCCGGCGACCGCGCAAGCAGGGGCCGCGACCGACGGCGAGGCCGCGGGCGCGCGGCAGCACCGCCGGGGTGGCCAGGGCCGGGGTCGCTGGGCGGCCGCGGGAGTGTCGCTGGCGGTGGTGCTGGCCGGCGGGGTGGCCGCGTGGTACGCGCTGGTGTTCCGGCCGCATGGTTCGCCCGGGGGCGGGGGGAACGGGCCTGCGCCGCCGGCGACGGCCACCGTTGCCCGGCAGGACCTGAGCTCTCAGACGCCCGTGAACGGGACGCTGGGGTACGCGGAGTCGTACACGGTGACCGGCAAGGGCGCCGGGACGCTGACCTGGCTGCCGTCGGCGGGGCAGAGGATCAGCCAGGGGCAGGTGCTGTACCGGGTGGACAACGGCAGCCCAGTGATCTTGATGTACGGCACGGTCCCGGCGTGGCGGACGCTGTCGGAGGGAGTGACCGGCGCGGACGTGACCCAGCTGAATCACGACCTGGTGGCCCTGGGGTATTCGGATTACTTCGATATCAGCTCGCTGGGCTGGGACTACTTCTCCTGGGACACCAAGTACGGGCTGCAGCAGCTGCAGTCCGCGCTGGGGATCTCCAGCCCGTCGGGGAAGCTGACGCTGGGCTCGCTGGTGTTCGAGCCATCGGCGCTTCGCGTGGCCACGGTGACGGGCAGCCTGGGCAACCCGGCGTCCGGGCCGGTACTGACGGCGACCTCCACCCGGCACGTGGTGACGATCGGCCTGAACGCGTCCCAGCAAACCGAGGTGAAGCCGGGTGACGCGGTGACGGTCTCGCTGCCGAGCGGGGCCAGCACGCCGGGCGTGATCTCCTCGGTGGGCACGGTCGCGTCGGGGTCGGGCGGTTCGGCGACGATTCCGGTAACCGTCACCCTCACCAATGCGAGCGCGGCCGGGAGCCTGGACCAGGCGCCTGTGACGGTGGAGATCACCAGCGCCAGCGTGCGCGACGCGCTGGTGGTGCCGGTGGGCGCGCTGCTTGCCCAGCCGTCAGGGAGTTATGCCGTCGAGGTGGTCGGCGCGGGCGGCACCCGTCACCTCCTCCCGGTCTCGGTCGGGCTCTTCGACGACGCCGCCGGGCTGGTGCAGGTGTCCGGGTCCGGGCTGGCCGTCGGCCAGCACGTGGTGGTGCCGGCGACATGACCGGCGGCGCCGAGACGGTCCCGGTCCCGGGGATGGTGCCCGGCGGCGGGGCGGGGACGTGGCCCGCGCCCCCGGTGCTGGAGCTGGAGCGGGTGACCAAGACATACCCGGGGTCGCCGCCGGTGCAGGCGCTGGCCGGGGTGAGCCTTGCCGTGGCCGCCGGGGAGCTGATGGCGGTGGTCGGCCCCTCGGGTTCGGGTAAGAGCACGCTGCTGCACCTGATGGGCATCCTGGACAGGCCCAGCACCGGGATCGTGAAGATCACCGGGCTGGACGCCGCGCGGATGAGGGACCGGGAGCTGGCGGCGCTGCGGGCCACCCGGATCGGGTTCGTGTTCCAGCAGTTCTTCCTCGCCGAGCACCAAAGTGTGCTGGGCAACGTGGCCGACGGGCTGCTGTACGCCGGGGTGCGCCGCGCCGAGCGCCGCCGGCTGGCCGCCGCGGCGCTGGAGCGGGTCGGCCTGGCCGGCCGGGCCGGCGCACGGCCCACCCAGCTGTCGGGCGGCCAGCGGCAGCGGGTCGCGGTGGCCAGGGCGATCGTGGGCCGCCCGCCGGTGGTGCTGGCCGATGAGCCGACCGGGAACCTGGACTCGGGCACCGGCGCGTCGCTGCTGGCCCTGCTGGAGGAGCTCAACACACAGGGCACCACGATCATCGTGATCACGCACGATCAGGCCATCGCGGCCCGGATGCGGCGGCGGATCGAGATGCTCGACGGCCGCGTGGTAGAGGACACCGCCCCCACTCCCACCCCGCCCGCGCCGCGGACGGCAACCGCGGCGGATGGCTGACCTGACCCGGCTCGCGCAGGAAGGAAACCATGACGATCACATCCGCCCCGCCGCCCGCGGCCCCGGCCCGGGCCCCGGTTCCGGCCCGGCTGGGCCCCGGTGACCTGGCGGCCCTGGCCGCGGTCGGGCTGCGCACCCGCAGGCTGCGCGCGTCGCTGTCGGCGCTGGGCATCGCGATCGGGGTCGCCGCCATCGTGGCGGTGCTGGGCCTGGCCCGCTCCTCGCAGGCCGGGCTGCTCGCCGAGATCGGCAAGCTGGGCACCAATCTGCTCACCGTCACCAACGGGCAGAACTTCACCGGCGGCGCCGCCGAGCTCCCCGAAGCCGCCCCCGGCATGATCGCCAGCCTGCCCGGCGTCACCGGCGTGCAGTACACGGGCAGCGTCAGCAACGTCAACGCCTACCGGAACCCGCTGATCCCCTCGATCAACACCAACGCGCTGACCGTCGCCGCGGCCAGCCTCGGCCTTCCCGCCGTCGTGGGCACCAGCGTCGCGCAGGGCAGCTACCTCAACGCCGCCACCGCCCGGGAGCCGGTGGCCGTGCTCGGCTACGCCGCCGCCCAGCGGCTGGGCATCGACCGGATCTGGCCCGGAATGCGGATCTGGGTCGGCGGCCAGTGGTTCTACGCCGTCGGCATCCTCAGCCCCGCCACCCTGGCCCCCGAGATCGACTCCGCCATCCTGGTGGGCTTCCCCGCCGCCGAGAAATACCTCGGTTTCGACGGCCATCCCTCAGAGATCTACCTGCGCGCCCAGGACAGCCGGGTCGCCGCCGTCGACAGCCTGCTCGCCGCCCAGGCCAACCCGGAAAACCCGACCCAGGTCAACGTCTCCCAGCCGTCGGCCGCGCTCACCGCGCAGGCCGCGGCCGCCGGCGCCTTCGACACCCTGTTCCTCGGCCTGGGCGCCATCGCGCTGCTGGTCGGCGCCGTCGGCGTGGCCAATATCATGGTCATCTCGGTCCTCGAGCGCCGCTCCGAAATCGGCCTGCGCCGGGCGCTGGGCGCCACGAAAGGCCAGATCCGCACCCAGTTCCTGTCCGAGGCCATCCTGCTCGCCCTGGCCGGGGGCGCCGCCGGCGTCGCGGCCGGCTCCGCCGCCACCGCCATCTACGCCCACAGCAAGGGCTGGATGATCGTCATCCCTCCCGAGGCCTGGGCCGGCGGTCTCGGCGCCGCCGTCCTCATCGGCGCCGCCGCGGGCCTGCTTCCGGCCATCCGCGCCGCCCGTTTGTCCCCCACCCAGGCGCTCTGGGCCATCTGAATATCTGGGCAACGCGCCCTTCGACACCGCCAGCGTGTTTCTGGCGCTTCTGCTGTCTTTGGGTCAGCTGCGCGCCGTGTGGGCGGCCAGCTGGATGAACGCTGATTCTGTCGGCGAACCGGGAGCGGCGCAGTAGGCGATGAGGCGCTGGCCGGTCTCGGCGATGTGCAGGACCTGGCACTCGAACTCCAGCGGCCCGGCCTGTGGGTGACTGACGCGCTTGAGCATCGGCCCGCGGACCTCCACCTCGTACTCGAACCACATCTCCGCGAACTGCGGGGAAAGCGCGAGCATCTCGCTGACCAGGCTGTCGATCTCGGGATCCCCTGGGTAGCGGGCGTAGTTGGCCCGCAGGTCGGCGACCGCGGACCTGGTGAAGCGCAGGAAATGCTCGTCGTCCCACATGACGTCGGCCGGTGACCGCCGGAACGTCCAGCGGATCATGTTCCGGTCCGCGTGCCCGGCCAGGTTACCGATGAAGTGGACGGCGAGCGGGTTCCAGGCCAGGACGTTGTACGCGGCGTCGACCACGTAGGCCGGCGTGGCCGGCATGCTGTCCAGGACATCCCGGCGAGCTGGGCCACCTCCTGACGGCGCAGCCCTGGCGTCCGCCGCCGGCCCACCTCGGGCAGCCCGGCGTCTCGCGGGGACACCCGGGCGCGCCTGGCCCGCAGGAACGCCGCCAGCCCGTCCCGGTTCAACGTAGTCATGTTTCTACCTTGCCGCACACCGGAGCCGGCAGGGTGGTATCGCCAGTCCCAGGCTCCGCCGGTCTCTCCCGGCTCCGGGACGGTCACAGTAGCGTGACAGGCATGACATCGAAGATCGCCCTCATCACCGGGGCCAACAAGGGAATCGGATACGAGACCGCACGTCAGCTCGGCTCCCAGGACATGACCGTACTGGTCGGCGCGCGTGACATCGAGCGCGGCCGCGAGGCGGAGCAGGCCCTGCGTGACGACGGCGCCGACGCCCGCTTCGTCCATCTCGACGTCACCGACGCCAAGTCCATCCAGCAGGCGGCCGAATGGATCGAGGCGGAGTACGGCCGCCTAGACGTTCTGGTCAACAACGCGGGCACCGCGAGCGTCGCCCGCCGGGGCTACCCGCCGAGCCAGACGTCGCTGGAGGACATGCGGGCGGTGTATGAGATCAACGTCTTCGGCGTGGTCGCGGTGACCAACGCGATGCTGCCACTGCTGCGCCGGGCGCCAGCCGCGCGAATCGTCAACGTGTCCAGCGAGGTCGGCTCGATCACCGCGCAGAGCGATCCCGCCCACCCGCTCCGCCAGATGCCGGCGTCTGTGCAGTACCCGTCGTCCAAGGCCGCGCTCAACATGATCACCGCCATGTACGCCAAGGAACTGCGGGACACCCCGGTCAAGGTCAACGCGGCCAACCCCGGGTTCACCGCCACGGATTTCAACGACCACCGCGGCTTCCGCCCGGCCGCCGAAGGCGCGGAGCCGAGCGTGTACCTCGCGACCCTGCCGGACGACGGACCGACCGGCATCCACTGGGGCTACATCTGGACCGCCGGAGGCACCGGCGGCTACGGCGTCATCCCCTGGTAGCCACCGCCCCTGCCGCGGAGATCGCCGCAGCCGGCTAAGGAGTGTGGTGGCTGCGCAGGTGCAGCCGGCGATCGGCGCACAGGAACAGCCGAACCGCAGGATCTGGATGAGTTTCCCCGAAGATGATCCGGTCGCCTGTCCGCGGCTTGTGGCAGCCCAGCGGGTGCGAGGAGTCATAGACCGGGCGGCAGCGCGGCGAACTGGCCCCACGGGGCTCCAGCAGCCATGATGGCATGGCAGGCACGAGGACTCCCGTGATCACGGAGCGCAGAGAACTCCGGTGATCACGGACCTGCGCCTGTTCCACTTCATGACATTCCGGAGCCCCGCAGATCAGGCCAGTCCGGGAGCCGCGCCTATTCGGAGTTTCCGCCGCCAGGGCGGCGTCCAGCGCCGGCGGATCGGCACAGTCGAACGTGATGTTGCAGATGGCAGAGCTCACGGCATCTCTCCACGTGGTGAGAGGCGTCTGCCGCCGGGGTGTCAGCGGCCGGCGCCCTATCCGTGCAGACTCTTCTCAGTCCCCGGCCAGCTGGGCCTTGCGGTCCGACGCGTACATCGGCACGTACTCCTGCCCGGACAGCGCCTGGATGGCCTGCATCACCTGGTCGGCGACCGCCCGGCGCGCCTTCGCCGGGGCCTCGCCGGCCAGGTCCGCGAACGTGAGCGGCTTGCCTATCCGCACCTCGATCCGGCCGGGCCTCGGCACCATATGCCCCGGCGGAAGCACCTTCCTGGTGCCGATCATGGCCACCGGGATGACCGGGACGCCCGAGTTGAGCGCCAGCCAGCCGATACCCGACCGGCCCCGGTACAGGCGCCCGTCCGGCGACCGGGTTCCCTCCGGGTAGAAGCCGAACAGCCGGCCGTCGCGCAACAGCGCCAGCGCCGCCTCCAGCGTGGCCTGCGCGGCTCGCCCGCCGTCCCGGTCTATCCGCAGCTGGTTCGTGGCCCGCAGGTACGCCGCCCACAGCCGGGCCACCGGCCCGCGCGCGCTGAAGTACTCAGCCTTGGCGGGGAACGTGACCGGCCGGTCGAGCATCAGCGGGAGGTAGATGGAATCGACCACCGACAGGTGGTTGGAGGCCAGGATCGCGCCACCGGAGGCGGGCACGTGCTCCTTGCCGGTGATCTTCGGGCGCGCGAGCACGTGCAGGAACGGGCCGGCAATGGCGCGCGAAAGCTGATACTGCACCCAGTGCCCTCACTTAGGGATCTGGCCTGCGACGGAAGGCCCGGCGAAGGCGGCTACCAAGATAGCGTGCCTGACGATCCCCGTTCTAAACGGACGCCCGGCCAATGGATTGGCCGGCCTGGCGGCGGCGCGGCGGCGGCGTCCGCGCTGACGCTGGCGGTGACGGCCTTCCGCGCTCGGCGTGCTGAACATCCTCGCGCTCGGTTCGCAGACCAGGGACCTCGGCGGCCCGGTATGCGCGGTGGTGACGGCCGAGGAGATGTCCGGGATCCGGATCGACCACTTCGTCAGGATCGACTTCAACGGCTTTCACGCGATGACCGACGCGCTCGACGGCGTCGAGGTGTGCGTGCCGCGGCCCGGCATTCACGACTGGCGCAGCCCGCCAGGAGATCCACTGGAAGCTCCCGCGCGGGCTCCGGGAGGGGCACCCGCCTCAGGCGCCGGCGCGCAGACCCGCAGCGGCGGCGAAAACATCTGTTCCGGCCTCCCCAGCCCCCATTCCGGCACCTGACGCTTTCGCACCAAACGTTCGGTGATACCTCTCGTGCGATTCAGCCGTTGCAGGAATGTGCGCTCTCTGGACCCCACGGGAAGTGTGCGACTATTGCGGCGTGCCTGCAGTGAGCGTCACGATCGGCATCCCCGTCAGCAACGTGGAGGCAGCCAGCCGCTGGTATGAGCAACTCCTCGGCAAACCCCCAGACATCGAGCCCGTGCCCGGCATCCGGGAATTCGAAATCGCCGGGACATGGATCCAGCTCGACGAGGACCAGGCCGTCGGCGGCAACTGGACCCTGCGCATCGGAGTGGCTGACCTCGCCGCCGAACGGCACCGGCTGGAAAAGCTAGGCCTGCAACTCGGCGACACCCACACCGTTCCCGGCGTCATCAGCTACTTCAACTTCCACGACCCAGACGGCAACCAGCTCAGCTGCTACCAGGAACCCGGAACACCCGCCCAGCCAGGCTGACAAGCCCTCGCAAACCCTCAGGCCGTCAAAGGCCTGAGGGTTTGCCTCTGGCCACTTTCTTTGCAGCGCTCGAAAAAAGATCTTGAAAAAAGCATCTCCGTAGGTTGTCATCAATTCGCGTGACTGATACTATTTTCATAGTTAGCCGCATTCAGGGCCGCCATCGCGAACTCAGGAGCGATCAATGTCCCCGGATCCGTTTCCCGGCCACGGGCAGGAGGGCGAACAGCCGCTGCCCGGATCCGGCGCGGGGAACGTCCCCTGGGACAGCGGAAGCGGCGCCGATGACGATGACGGGCTGATCGAGGCCCCGCCGGATGAGGAGCCGGTGCAGGGGGTGACCATTCACCTGGCCGAGGTCAGCGACCCGGCCGCCGCCGATACCGCCGGGTTCGCCCAGGGCGGTGCCGCCGACACGATGGCGCCCGGGGCGGCGCTGGCCGCCCTGGCCGAGGCGGCGTGCACGGAGCTGGGCCAGCTCACCGACAACCAGGTGCTGGGCCTGGCCGGGGCGGCCCGCCGTCTGGCGTCCCTGGGTACCTGGCTGGAGCTGTCGGCGGCGGCGGAGTTCGCTACCCGCCGCCGCACCGGGGACCCGGCAGGCGTGGTGGCCGGGCAGGTGCTGAGTGAGTTCGCGGGGGATGAGCTGGCCCCGGAGCTGAAGCTGACCCCGCTGGCCGCCGCCGAGCAGCTCAGCTACGCCCACACCGTCACCCACCGGCTGCCCGCCACCTTCGCCGCGCTGCGCGCGGGGAGAATCGACGGGTACCGCGTGAAGATCATCGCTGAGGCAACCGGGTACCTGTCGGATGAGCATGCCGCCGAAGCCGACCAGGTGCTCGCGGTGTCGGCGGCGGACCTGACTTACGGGCGGCTGCGGCATGCCGCCGCCCGGCTGGTGACGATGCTGGACCCAGACGCCGCCCGCCGCCGTAAGGAGGCGGCGGGCAAGAACGCGCGGGTGATGTGTTTCCGGGAGGAGGCGGGGACGGCGGGGCTTTCCGGCCGGGACCTGCCGGTGGGTGAGACGCTGGCGTCGTGGGCGAATG
>Ga0213875_10001073_pt1 | contig 19151 bp, 18 predicted proteins | sample BarmaccomBMRX_R8_FD_160105 | JGI IMG/M metagenome (GOLD analysis project Ga0213875, IMG submission 160105) | Root-associated microbial communities from Barbacenia macrantha in rupestrian grasslands, the National Park of Serra do Cipo, Brazil - RX_R8 | ecosystem: Host-associated > Plants > Roots... | reverse complement strand
CCACCCGGCGCCTCCTGCAGACCTTCACCAGCCGCGCTCCCCACGTTGATGCCAGCCGACGCCTGGCTGCCCTCACTCCGCGGGAACGCGATGTCCTCCTAGGCATCGCAACCGGTCTCACCAACGCCGAGATCGCGGAACGGCTCGTCGTCACCGACTCAACCGTCAAAACCCATGTCGGCCGGGTCCTAGCGAAAATCAGCGCCCGCGACCGCGTCCACGCCGTCATCATCGCCTACGACGTCGGCCTCGTACCGCTCACGGAGCAGGCAGCCCGCACCGGATCGCCGCTGGCGCGGCCCGCCGCGGTGCCGTGCGTACAGTCCACTTCAAGCGCGCAGGATCCATGCATCCGCGGGCCCGTCACCAACTCCTGGCGCGAGCTGTCGGCAAGCTGAGCCGCGACGAAATCCTCAGCGAAGCGGTCAGGCCTCAGCGGTAGCAGGACCTCCCCTTGAGCAGACGGCTGGTATAGCCTTCGGTGGGTATCCAGCAGCCGGGTTGCCTCGGCATCGCCGTCGGCTAAATGAATGATTCCTTATGGGGTTAGTGGTCGTAGGCGATTAGGGATCGCTTGTCGGTGGCGCCGGTGCGCCAGTTGTGCCAGATAGCGGCGGCCGGGGCCAGCAGCCGCTGGGCGACGCGGGCGTAGACGCCGGCCGCCGTCCGGCCGCTGTGGCGTTCGAGGCTGAGCTGGTCTTTGAGGCTGTCGAAGATCGCCTCGACCCACTGGCGGAGGCCGGCCAGGTTCCCGAACCGGCGCCGCTCGTCCTTGCGGTCGGGGCGGCCCAGCAGCACCTTGACCTGATCGGCGGGGTAGCGTTCCATCTCCCGTCCGGCCAGGCCCTTGTCGGCCAGCACGATCATGCCGTCGCGCAGCGCCCCGGTGTCGCGGGCATAGGCCAGCAGCTCTTGCGCCACTTCCCGCTTGCCGATCTTCGGATCGGCCAGGCATCAGCTGACCGGCAGGCCGTCGGGGGTGGCCAGCAGGTACAGCTTCAGCCCCCAGTACTAGCGCGAATGGGAGGCGCAGTAGCCGTAGTTCGCCCAGCCGGCCAGGCCGGACCGGCGGACGGTCTCCCGGGAGGTGCCGCACGGCACCGGGGTGGCGTCCAGCAGCCGGAGCTGATCGGCCTGCGACGGGCACAGCGTGGCCAGGTACATGGTCGCTGGCAGATCAGCGGCGCGGCCGCCTTGACCCGCTTGTGATAGCCCGGCTGTTTCGGCTCGCAGGGGAACAGGTGCCCCAGCCGCCCGTAGCACATCCGCAGCCAGTGATGTTCGGACCGGGCGGCCAGCAGCACCCGCGCCACCGCCAGGCACACCAGCTCCGCATCCGCCAGCTGCTTGGGATGGCCCGGGCGGCGCGGGCCTGAAGCAATCACGTGGTCGTCGATCAGCACGTACAGTGCCGTCAGGAGGGTGTCCAGGTCTGTAGTCACGAGCGATCATGGATGCCCTCCTCCTATGTCCAGATCAATCCGACACGCCGCACCGGCCCGGATTAGGAATCATTCATCTAGGGTGCTCCGTGTTCTTTGCTGGCCAGGGCGGCGGTCACGGTGACCAGGCCTCGGCGAGTGACCGGCGGGAAACCGGGGCAAGGTTCGGCCACTTCGCCTCGGTGTAGGAGCGGGCGTGGGTGTACCAGGTGACCGACTTGCCGCCGGCGGTGGCCCCGGCGCCGGGCAGGCCGGTGCGCGGGTTGAAGGGGCCGCACCGGCTCGTCCGTGGGCCCGCGACCACGCACGCTCCGCTCCGGCCGCCCCGTCAAGTCCGGTCCCCGTCCGCACCCGTCCCGCCTGTCATGTGGGTTGGCTTGACAGCCGGCCGGGGGCCGGGTACCGCGGGGGCACGATGGGGGACTGTTTCAAGAAAGTGCGACAGAGCCATTAGCGAGATAGTCCCTGGTGGGGTGGCGTGAAGAACTGGGGCTGTGACGGACCGGCTCATACGGATCACCATCTGCGGTAATCGTTCGCCGTCGCCTCAGATTGTTGGGTTCGGGCTCCGGGCTATATTCTCAACCTCTCACGCGACCTGCGGAAAGGGTAATCAGCGCGGCATATCCGATGAGCTTAAGCAATGAGTCTCAGGGTGAGCTCATGCCAAGGCGACTTGGCTGCGGAAATTAGCTGCAGTTGATGGGGGCAGCGGCCAGGTAACGGCCGGGGACGCTCCGCTGGAGAGTGCCGTTAGTGACCAGGATCTGGCCACTGCGGATGACGGTGTCGATGGCGCCGGCCAGTTCCATGCCATCGAACGGTGAGTAGTCGGAGGCCTGAGCCAGGCCGGCGGCGCTGATGGTGGTACTGGCGGCGGGGTCCCAGATGACCAGGTCAGCGTCGACGCCGACGGCGACGCGGCCCTTGCGGTCGGCCAGGCCGCTGAGCTCGGCGGGACGGGTGGCGGTGAGGCGGACCAGATCGGGCATGGGCAGGCCGCGGCGGGCATGCAGTTCGGAGAGCAGGACCGGCATGCGGGTCTGGACGCCCGGGACGCCGAACGGCATCGCGCTCAGGTCATGGGCGGCGCCGGCCTTGTGCCGACGGACGAAGGCGCAGTGGTCGCTGCCGATCGTGTCGCCGGCGCCGGCCAGGACCGCGGCCAGCAGCGCGTCGCGGGTGGCCGGGCTGCGCAGCGGCGGGCAGCAGGTGAAGCATTCGCCGTAGTCCAGGTCGTAGCGGGACTCGTCTAGCAGCAGGTAGTGGGGGCAGACCTCAGAGAAGACCGGCTGCCCGGCCGACCGGGCGGCGTGAGCCAGCTCCAGGGCGCGGGCGGTGGACTGGTGCACGAAGTATACCGGGGCGCCGGAGTCGGCGGCCAGCTCGATCATCCGGGCCACAGCCCGGTTCTCGGCCTCCTCCGGCCGCAGCTTCTTGATCATGGTGTAGTCGATCGGGCCGGCCCCGCTCACCTGGGCGGTGAGGTCATCGATGGTGCTGTTGTCCTCGGCGTGGAGATAGGTCAGCCCGCCGCGGCGGGCCAGCTCGGTCATGACCGTGCCGATGAGCTCATCGCTGGCCATCAGCTCGTCACGGTAGGTCGTGTACAGCTTGATCGTGCGCACGCCGCGGTCGGCCAGGGCCGGGATGTCGCCGGTGAACGGGGCGTGGCGCTGGGTGTAGCAGCCGTGCAGGGCGAAGTCGGTCAGGCAGGACCGCCCGGCGGCTAGCCGGGCCTCGACCGCCTCCAGTGGAGTCTGCCCGGGCCCCGGGATGGCGAAGTCGACGATGGTGGTGGTCCCGCCGAGCAGGGCCGCGGCCGAGCACTGCTCGTAGGTCTCGTCGGTGGCGACCGAGCCGAACGAGATGCCCACGTGCACGTGCGGGTCGACGGCGCCGGGCAGCACCCAGCACCCGGCGCAATCCAGCACCTGGCCGGCCTGCGCCGGCGACGCGTCCCGCCCGGGGTCGCCGGCCTCGGGCCAGACGGCGGCGATCCGGCCGCTCCGGATGCCGAGGGCGCCGGTGAACTCACCGTCCGGGTTGGCGATCCGGGCCTGCCGGAGGATCAGGTCGTAGGTTTCAGCGGTCACGGCCGGCCGCTCAGACCAGGCCCGCGGCGCTGGCGCCGTCGGACCGCATGGCCGCGTCCCTGGCGTTGAACGGTCCCTTGATCATGAACCCCAGATCGAGCGGCAGCACGATGCCGGTGATGCACCGGGCCGCGTCGCCGGCCAGCCAGGTCACCGCCGCGCTGACTTCCTCCGGGTCGATCCAGGGCCGTTCCAGCAGGTTGAGGCTCTGGAAGATCGGGGCGGCATCCTCGGCGGTGCCGTCCGGGCGCCCGGTGAACAGCTCGAACAGCAGCGGGTTGAGGGCCAGGTCGGTCTTGACCGCCGATGGGGCCAGGGCGTTGACCCGGATGTTGTGGGCAGCCAGCTCCAGGGCCAGACACTGCACGATGCCGATGACGCCGTACTTGGACGCGCCGTAGTGGATGTGGTTTGGGTACGGGGTAAGGCCGGCACAGGAGGACGTGACGATGATCGAGCCGCCCCGGCCCGCCTCGATCATCGGCTTCAGCGCGGGCCGGATGGTCCGGAACACGCCGGTGAGGTTCACGCCGATGACCGCGTCCCAGGCCTCGTCGGACATGGAGATCGTGGCGTCGATCGAGTCGATGCCCGCGTTGGCGACCACGATGTCGATCCGGTCGAACCGGTCCAGGCCGTCCGCCACCACCTGCGCGGTCTGGGCCGAATCGCGCACGTCGGCCACTTGCGCGAGCATCTCGCCGCCGGCCGCCTCGACCAGCTTGCGGGTGGTGTCCAGGTCCTCCGGGGTGGACATCGGGATCTTGGTCTGCGGGATCTGGTCGCACAGGTCGAAGCCGATGATCCTGACCCCGGCCCGGGCCAGGGCCAGGGCGTGCGATCGCCCCTGGCCGCGGGCCGCGCCGCTGATGAGGGCCACCTTGCCGGACAGGTCGCTCATGAGCGTTCCTTTCGCTGCTGGCTCATTCGGTGATCGGGCGGTGGTTGAAGCCAGGCAGCACCAGGTGCCCGGCGTCGATCGGTAGCTCCACCCCGGTGAGATGGGCGGCGGCGTCGCCGCACAGCCACGAAATCGCGCCGGCCACGGTCTCCGGCGGCAGGGCCGGGCGGTTGCGCAAGATGTGCCACTGGCGGGTGGCGGCCAGGTAGTCCTCCTCGGTCGCGTCGTCCCGGCCGAAGATCCACTTGAGGTTGGTGGGGTTGTTGCCCATGACCGTGTTCACCGCACTGGGCAGGACCGCGTGCACCCGGATGTTGGCGGACCCGAACTCCAGGGCCAGGTTCTTCATCAGGCCCAGGACGGCATGCTTGGACGCGGTGTAGTGGCCGATGGCCTCCCCCGGCTCGCGCCCGTTGACCGAGGAGGTGAGGACGACCACGCCGCGCCGACGCGGGACCATGTGCCGCAGGGCGGGCTGCACGGTGTTGAACACACCGGTGAGGTTGATGTCCACCACCTCGCGCCACTGCTGTTCGGACAGGTCCAGGAACGGCACCCAGGTGACCAGGCCGGCGTTGGCGCACACGATGTCGATGCCGCCCAGCTCCTGGTCGGCCCGGGCCACGAACTCGGCCAGCCCGTTCCGGTCTCTCACGTCGACGACCTCGGTGCAGACCCGCCGCCCCTGAGCCCGCACCAGGGCCGCGGTTTCCGCCAGGTCAGCGGGCATCGGGCCGGCATACTGGGAGGTGGTAGGGGCGGCGCACAGATCGAACGCCGCGATGTCGGCTCCGTCGGCGGCCAGCTGGACCGCGATGGCCCGGCCCTGTCCGCGGGCTGCCCCACTGATCAGGGCGACCCGGCCCTGGTGAGCACCGGTCACCGGGCGCCCGCCACCGGGTCCCCGGCCGGCATCAGCGCGGTCACCGCGTCGACCACGTCCCTGACCCCGGGCAGGTAGGCGTCTTCCAGCGCGGGGGCGAACGGCAGCGGGATGTGCGGCGGGCTGACCATGGCCGGAGCGGCCCGGAGCGCGTCAAAGGCCCGGCTGCACACCAGCGCGACCAGGTCGGAGGCGACCGAGCAACGCGGGGTGTCCTCGTCCACCACCACCAGCCTCCCGGTCCTGCGCACCGAGGCCAGCACCGCGGGCAGGTCAAGTGGGGCGATGGTGCGCAGGTCCAGCACCTCGGCGTCGACGCCGCGGCCGACCAGTTCGGTGGCGGCGTCCAGGGCGACGGACACCATGCGGGCGATGGCCACGATCGTGACGTCGGCCCCGGCCCGGCGCACCGCGGCCCGGCCGATCGGCACCGGGGCGTCCCCGTCCGGTACCTCCCCAGTGGTGTCGAAGAGCAGCTTGTGCTCGAGGAAGATCACCGGGTCGGCGTCCCGGATGGCCGCCAGCATCAGGCCCTTGGCGTCGGCTGGGGTGAACGGGGTCACCACCTTGAGCCCGGGGAAGTGCGCGAGCGTGGAGTAGGGGCTCTGGCCCTGCTGGGCGGCGCTGCGGACGCCGGCGCCGATCATGGCCCTGATCACGATGGGCAGCCCGGGGCCGGTGCCGCCCCGGACGTAGGTCAGCTTGGCCGCCTGGTTGACGATCTGGTCCAGGCAGACGCCCATGAAGTCGAGGAACTGCAGCTCGGCCACGGTCCGGTAGCCGTATCCGGCCGCCCCGACGGCGCAACCGATGTAGGCGGACTCCGAGATCGGCGTGTCGATGACCCGGTCCCGGCCGAACCGCTCGACCAGGCCGTGGGTGACGCCGAACACCCCGCCCCAGGCGCCGACCCGCTCGAACCCCTCGACGGACGCGCCGCCCGCGACGTCCTCGCCGGTGACCAGCACGCGCGGGTCCCGGGCCATCTCCTCAGCCAGGGCCGCGTTGATCGCGTCCCGGTAGGTCATCGTGCTCATCGCGTGGGCTCCTCGGGCAGATCGGTCGGTCAGTACTCGGCCAGGCCGTCGCGGTCGACCCGGGCCACCGGGTCGGCGTAGACCCCGGTGCACAGGCCGGACGGGCTGGGCTCCTCGCTGGCCCGTCCGTAGGTCACCGCCGCGTCGACCTCGCGGCTGAGCCGGGCCGTGATCTCATCGCGGCGGGCCGGCCACTGCGGGTCCCGGGCGGCCAGCCGGGCGTCGGCCAGCGCGACCGGGTCGCGGCGGTGGAAGTCCTGCTCCAGATCGGGGAGCCGGTAGGCCACCTGCGTCTCGCCCTCCCAGGCGCCGTAGTAGCTGTAGGTCAGACACTCCAGGTACGTCGGCCCGCGGCCGTCGCGGGCCCGCTGCACGGCCCACCCGGCCGCCGCGTACACCGCGGCCACGTCCTGGCCATTCACGGTCTCGCTGGCCAGGCCGAAGCCCGCCGCCCGGCAGGCGGGCGGCGTGCTGGCCGCGTACCCGACCGGGGTGGCCTGCCCGAACACGTTGTTCTCGCACACAAACACGACCGGCAGCCGCCACACCGCGGCCAGGTTCATCGACTCCAGTACCGTGCCCTGCTGGGCCCCGCCGTCGCCGAAGAAAGCGATCGCCACGGCGCCACTGCCGTCGAGCTTGGCGGCCAGCGCTGGCCCCAGGGCCAGCGGCGCGCCCGCACCGACCACGCCTCCACTGGCGAAGTGCCCGCTGGCCGGGTCGGCGATGTGCATGGAGCCACCGCGGGCCCGGTTGGTCCCGGTGACCCGGCCGAACAGCTCAGCCATGATCGCGGTGGCCCGCACGCCCTTAGCCAGCGCATGGCCGTGGTTGCGGTGGGTCGAGGTGATCGAGTCGGTGGGCCGCAGCTGAGCGATCACCCCGGCCGCGACCGCCTCCTGCCCCGCGCACAGATGCAGGAAGCCGGGCAGCTCGCCGCCGGAGGCCAGCTCGTGCACCCGGGTCTCGAAGGCGCGGATGCGCGCCATCTGCTCGTACAGGCCGGTGAGCGTGCCCAAACTGAGCTCCTGCTCGTCGGCCGAGGCGGGGGCATTGTCAGTCGAAGAACTCTGCGCGGTGACCATAGACGAATTCTTGCCTCCGATCACCGATCAAACAAGAGTGATTTACATATTGGCCTAGATTTACGAGCTTTATTAACACAGGTGACCGAAGCGTGAGCGCCGCCTCGTAAGCTCATAACACCCAGCCCTACGGCGAGGCGAAGGAGCCCGTGGAACCGCACGAAGTCGACCAGATCGACCGCCTCATCATCGACCGGCTGCGGGCCGACGCCCGGGCCTCGCTGACCGCGATCGGAACCGAGGTCGGCCTGTCGGCCGACGCGGTCCGGGTCCGAATGGCCCGTCTCACCGGCGACGGCGTGCTGCGGGTGATCGGGCTCGTCCAGCCCACCAGCCTCGGCTACCACAGCCACGGGGGCGTCCTGATCGACTACGCGGGCCCGACCGAGAAGCTGGTCGACATGGTCAAGGACAATCCGGCCGTCACGTTCATGGCTCAGCTGATCGGCGAGGCTACCGCGATCTGCGAGATCACCGCCCGGCACGACGCCGAGTTCGCCGAGATCGTGTCCCGGGATCTGGCCACGCTGCCCGGTGTCCGGATCCGGGAGGTGGCCCGGCATTTGTCCGTAGTCAAGTGGGATAGCCAGGCCCGGCCCCGCACTACCATCCCCGGCACCCGCCGTGAGCCCATCGACGAGGTGGACAGCGTGCTGCTCCGGCAGCTGGTGGCGAACCCGCGGATGACCTACCGGCAGCTGGAGGCGGCCACCGGCCGCCCGTACTGGCTCGTCCGCCGGCGGGCCCAGGCCCTGTTCGACGAGGGCGTGATCGAGGCGGCCGCCATCGTGGACCGGATCTCGATCAGCCACGAGACCCGCGGCCATCTGAGCATCGAGCTGGCCGCCGACTGGCACCCGGTCGCCGAGCAGATCAGCGCGCTGCCGGGCATCATGATCGTGGTGCTCACCACCGGGCAGGCGGCCATCCACGCCGAGTTCTCCTGCGGCCAGCTGGAGCAGGCCGCGGACATCGTGGGGCAGGTCGCCGCGGTCCCCGGTGTCCGCCGCGTGACCAGCTCGCTGTTCGCACGGATTCTGGTGCTGCCGGCCCCCTGGCGGTTCCTGCCCTGACCGAGCCGGGCAAACCGGCCTGTTGACGTTCTCGATCTACGCCAGGCCGGTCCACTGGCCGAACGAGGGACCGGGTCCGGCCACGGCTCTTTCGCCACCAAAAATCACCTGACGCGGCCCGTCGGGCGCATACGGCGGCCAGCCCGGCAACTGGCCGGTGGTGGCGAAGGCCACCCAGGCGGCGCGCATCCGGCGGGCCAGACCAGCCGGCGGATCGGCGCCCACCAGGTCGGTCGCCGCCGCCAGGGTGCCGAACACGAACGGCACGTCCAGGTTGTGGCAGGCCCCCAGGGCGGCGACCGGGGCCGCCCAATCGAACTGGTACATGAACGCGGCGTGGCCGGAGGCGTGCACGGCCCGGGCCAGTCGGTGGGCAGGCACGGCGAACATCAGGTCCTGCTCGATCCGGGCCAGCCACCGCTGCTCCCCTGCGGCCGGCTCCATGGCCGCGTAGACGGCCAACAGCTGGTCGACGGCCCGGTGGCCGCCGGGCAGCGAGCAAGCCAGCAACGACCGATCCGGCCGCCAGGTGGCGGGCAGCCCGGGCAGCGTGAACAGGTTCCACTCATCGGCGCAGGTCCCGATGATCACGTCGACCAAACCGGGGGCCGCGCTCAGGGATCCGATCGGTGGCCCGCCGGAGCTGGTGGGCTGGAATGGCATCCGGGTCTGGGCCTGGTCGCCCAGCTGCCCGGCCGGGTTTTGCGTGCTCAGCGCCTCGGCGGCGGCCGCGATGCGGCTGGCGGGCAGATCACGCAGGGCCGCCCAGTCGCCGGGGCGGATGCCCAGCCGTCCAAGCAGGTGGCGGGCGACCCGCTCGGAGTTGACCGGGGCCAGGCCGTGGTGGGCGGCCCCGGACTGCAGGATCGCCCGGCCGAACAGGCCGCGGGCCCGCGGCTCGGCCAGCAGCAGGCCGATACTCATCGCGCCCGCCGATTCGCCGAAGACGGTGACGTTGCCGGGATCACCGCCGAACCCGGCGATGTTGCGACGCACCCAGTCCAGCGCGGCGACCTGATCCAGCAGGCCCAGGCGGCCGGTGCCGGCCCCGCTGGGGAACAGGCCGTCCAGGTTCAGGAAACCGAACGCGCTGAGCCGGTAGTTGAGCGTCACCAGGACCACGCCGTCGGCCAGCAAGGCCGACCCGTCGTAGAGCGGATCGGATCCCGCCCCGACCTCGAACGAGCCGCCGTGGATCCAGACCATGACTGGCCGCGCGTCAGCATCCGGGCCCGGGTCCGGAGCGGGGGCCCAGACGTTGAGGTAGAGGCAGTCCTCGCGGCGCGGGCCGGGAGTGGCCAGGGCCCGCAGCGGGCCTGGCCCGGTCGCGGGCGCCGCTTGCGGGCAGACCGGTCCGAACCGGGCGGCCGGGCGGACCCCGTCCCAGCGCGGCGCTGGCTGGGGCGGGCGGTAGCGGGCGGGGCCAACCGGTGGCTGGGCGTAGGGGATGCCGCGGAACACCCAGCCGCCCGGCACCGGCAGGCCACGCACGGCGCCGCTGTCGGTGCGGACGACGCCCGACCGCCCGGCGGGCTGATTCAGATCGGGTCGCCGAAGTTCGTGGTGGTCGGCAGGCACCACTCGTAGCCCCGGTTGGTCTGCACGTACTGCGGCCAGGGCAGGTCGGTCGGCGGGGCGAAGTCGGCGGGCAGCAACGGCTGCTGCAGGCGCGGGTTAGCCTCGTCCCGGCGGCGCAGGAACTCCTCCCGGACCGAGGCCAGCGCGGCCGGCTCCTCGATGAGGTCGAGCGCGGTCAAGGCGATGGCCTGCCCGGCGTACAGCCAGGCGGGATCGATCGCGGCGGGCAGGCCGTTCATCGAGTTGTTGGCCCAGTGCTCGAGGCCGGGCTCGACGTTGAGGGTGGGCTTGGCCGTGTGAAAGCGCACGGTCGGCGTGTGCCAGGTGTACTCGGTGTAGTCGTCGGCGCCGACGCACTGCTGCCACGGGGGCAGTGCCTGCCGCTGCTCGGCGTCCCACTGCTCCGGGGGTGTGATCACGTGGGCCATGCCGATGAACGGGTCGGCCGAGGGCTCGTGGCCGAGCTCGCGCTCGAGCTGGCGGCCGTGCTCGTAGGCTTCCTCGCCGAACGTGGCCGGGCCCAGCTCACGCAGGCTGCGGTACATCAGGTCGGTCATGCCATGGTTCTTCAGCCCCGGGCGGGTCCTGGTCACCCAGCGCATGGACACCCGGCAGTTGGTCAGGCCGGCCACGTGCCGGGCCACCCGCTGCAGGATCTGGACGATCTGCTCCTGGATGTCGATCAGCGGCGACCGGATCGCGTAGTGGATCTGGCTGATCCGCTGGGCCAGGTTGTCGGCGGTGGCGAAGCTGGCCCCGAGCACAGCCTCGTTCACCGTCCACAGGCCGGTCTGCGGGAACATGTTCTCCTTGGCCGATTTGGCCGAGGTGATCATCAGGGCCAGCGCGTCCAGCGCACCCGGTGACCGGACCGAGTTGTGCGGCCCCCACGGCAGCGGGCTGCCCCCCTCCGGCGGGGTGACCCACGGGTCCTGCTCGTCGCACTCGAACGTGAATACCACCCCCCAGTGCAGGCAGTTGAGCACGTCCTTGAGCACGGTAGTGAACGGCAGCGGGTGGTAGCTGATCGCGGCGTCCAGCTGGTCGTAGTAGCCCTTGGCCGCGTGCACGGCCTTGGAGCCGCAGACCTTCTCGGCCGGTTCGCCGAACAGGTGGATGCGCCCGGGCAGCCGGTGCTGGGCCAGGGCCTGCTTGAGCGCCAGCGCGCCAGTCAGGGCGCCGACGCCCAGCGCGCAGTGCGCGTCGGTGAAGCCCGGCGCCCACGGGTGCGTGCCGGGACGGGGGACCCGGTGCGCCACCGCGTCCTGGGTGTAGCCCGGGGTTGCGTCGTATTCGGCGTACAGGCCGATGTCGGGGCCCGAGTCTCCCCAGGTCGCGTGGAAGGCGGTGGGCATGCCGCCCGAACCGGCCTCGACATCGAAGCCTTCGCTGCGCAAGAGGGACACGTAGGCATCGGCCGAGCGGTACTCACGCCAGGCGGGCTCGGAGTTGGCCCAGATGTCCAGGTGGAACTGGGAAAGCTTCGGCTCCGCCTTCGCGATGGAGTCGAGCGCGGTCTGCTGGCTCTGCCGGATTGTCACCAGCTCACCCTGGCAGCCGACCACTTGCAGTGTCAACAGCGTGTTAACAAATTGACCCATTTATACGAGAGATCTTGACACCGCATCTCGCCTTGTGCGCCACTGATGACCAAGTTAAGCGCGATCACGAGCACTATTAACTTTCTAGCGGACCAGGGAGGTGCCATGACCGGTCGGGTTCCGGCCTTCGGAGGGCAGGTACCGTCCTCCGGCTCGCGCGAAAATTGGTCAGGCCACTTGACCTTCAGACATATAGCCACCGGACGCCGATACATGCAGGTGGCCCTCCAGCTGCTGGAAGCCATCGCCAGCGGCCAGTACCCGCCGGGCGCACGGCTGCCCGCTGACCGGGAGCTGGCCGAGCTGACCGGGGTCAGCCGGCCCACGGTGCGCGAGGCCATCCTGGCGCTGGAGTTCCTGGGCATCGTCCAGGTCCGGGTGGGTGACGGCACCTACGTCACCCGGGCCAGCGAGCGGTCCAGCGCCGCGGTGGCCCTGCTGGCCGACACCGGTTTCCCGGTGCCCACGGCCGAGGTCATCGAGGCCCGGCTCGTCATCGAACCGGCCGTGGCCGCGTTCGCGGCCGAGCGGATCACCCCCGAGGGCATCACCCGGCTGGAGGAGCTGATCGGCCGGTCGGCCCGGCTCACCGACGACCCGCTGCGGCTGATCGAGTTCGTCAACCTGGGCCTGGAGTTCCACGCCGAACTGGCTCGGCACTGCCACAACGCGAGCCTGACCGCGTTCGGGGCGGCCCTCGTCGACCTGGACGAGCATCCGCTCTGGACGCTGCTGAACGTGCGGGCGGTGGAGACCCCCACAGCCCGGCGGACCCAGGTCGCCGAGCACCGGGCGGTGCTGGACGCCGTCCGGGCCGGCGACGCGGCCACAGCGGCCGCCCTGATCAAAGAGCACATCGAGCAACTCGGCCGGGCGATCGACCAGATCATCCAGCGCACGCCCAACCCTGAGAGGAGCTGACGGTGACGGATATCGATCCGGCGGCCGCAGCCGGTACAGAGCGTTTCACCAGCGAGCCCGACGTCGAGGGGGCCGCGCATGTCGAGATGCACGGCTTCGACTACATCCGCGAGGAAGGGCGGTACCTCCAACCCCGGCAGCTGTTCTCCTTCTGGTGGGGCTGCAACATCAGCATCATCTACATGCTGGTCGGTGCGATCGTGATCAGCCTCGGGGTGGCGTTTTGGCAGGCCATCCTGATCATCGCGGGCGCCACCTGCGGGTTCATCCTGATCGGGGTGGCCGGGATCGGCGGCCCCCGGTCCGGCGTGCCCACCATGACCTTCACCCGCGCGTCGTTCGGCGTGCAGGGCAACCGGATCAACTCGCTCATCGCCTACGGCGTCCAGATCGGCTCCGAGGTCCTCAACGCCCTGCTGGTCGTGCTGGCCCTGACTGCGATCGCCAGTGAACTCGGCTGGCACCACCCGGGCAAAGCCGGGCTGGCCCTGTTCGTGCTGATCGCCATGATCCTGCCCGCCATCGTGGCGGTGATCGGGCACCGGCTGCTGTTCCTGGCCCAGAAGTGGATCACCTGGACGCTGTCGTTCGTGCTGCTGCTGGTGGCCATCTTCACCATCCCCAAGTTCCACTGGGGCTTCCATGCCACCGCTACCGGGCACCTGGCCCTGTTCGCCGCGATCATGGTGGCCATCGCCCAGGTGTTCGCCAACCCGCTGTCCTACGCCAACGTGTCGGCCGACTACTCCCGCTACCTGCCCTCACGGACCAGCGGGCGGGCCATCACCTGGTGGACGTTCGCGGGCGTGGGCGGGATCGCGTTCCTGCTGCAGTTCCTCGGGGCCGGCATCGCCACCACCGCGTCCGGGATCGAGACCGACCCCGTGTCCGGGTTCCGGCACCTGCTGCCCAGCTGGCTCTACGTCCTGTTCATCATCAACGCGGCCTTCGGCGCCATGGCCAACAACGCGATCACCTTCTACGGGTCCGGCCTGACCATGCAGTCGCTGGGCGTCCCGCTGCTGCGCTGGCGGGCCACGCTGGTCGACTGTGTGATCTCCACCGGCTTGGTGCTGTACATCGAGCTGTTCAACCAGAGCCTGCAGACGATCTTCTCGGACTACCTCGCCTTCATCAACGTGTGGGCTGGGCCGTTCCTGGCCATCCTGCTGATCGACGGGCTGGCCCGCCGCTGGCGCTACGACGCGGCCGGGCTGCACAAGATCAGTGTGCTCAGCCCGTACTGGGGTACCGGTGGGTTCAACCTGCGCGGGTTCACCGCCCTGATTCTGGGCGCAGCCGTGGGCATGCTCACGGTCAACGCCCCCATCTACGTAGGCCCCCTGGCCAAGGCCATTGGCGGTGCGGACCTGGCCTGGCTGGCTCCCATGGTCATCGGCGGCGTGGTCTACGCGGTGCTGGCCGTTCCGTCCATCCGGGCCGGGCGGCACAGCCAGGTCACCCGGTCCGACCCGGCCGCCCAGGCGGGCCCGGCGCCGGCCAGCCAGTGACCGCGCCGCGCCGACGTGACCTGGTCGGTTACGGGCGAACGGCGCCGGCCGGCCGATGGCCGAACGGGGCCCGGCTGGCGGTGTCGGTGGTGCTGAACTACGAGGAAGGCTCCGAGCGCAGCTTCGCCGCCGGTGACTCCAGCCAGGAGACCGGCACCGAGTGGGGCAGCTACGACTACCCCGCCGACCGCCCCAATCTGGCCATGGAGTCGATGTACGAGTACGGCGCCCGGGTCGGCGTGTGGCGGATCCTGGACGCGGCCGACGCGGCCGGCGTGCCGATCACGTTCTTCGCCTGTGCGGTCGCCTTCGAGCAAAACCCGGAGGTGGCGGCCTACGTGCGCGCGTCCGGGCACGAGGTCTGCAGCCACGGCCACCGATGGGAAGAGGTGTTCCGGCTGTCCCGGGCCGAGGAGGCCGAGCAGATCCGGCTGGCCGTCAAGAGCTTCGAACAGACGGTCGGCCGGCGGCCGGTCGGCTGGTACTGCCGGTACGGGCCCAGCCTCTGGACCCGGGAACTGCTCGCCGAGCACGGCGGATTCCTCTACGACTGTGACTCCTACGCCGACGACAGCCCGTACTTCGTACACTGCGCGGGCGAGCGGCGGCTGGTCGTCCCCTACACCCCGGACGCCAACGACTTCCGGTTCTGGCAGGCCAACGGGCCCGCCACGGCCGGAGCCATGACCGAGTACCTGCGGGACAGCTTCGACGAGCTGTACCGGGAAGCCGACCGGACACCCCGCCTGATGTCGTTCGGTCTGCACCCGCGGATCATCGGGCGCCCCGGGCGGATCCGGGCCCTGCGCGACTTCATCGGCCACGCCCAGCAGCACGAAGGCGTCTGGTTCGCCACCCGCGAGCAGATCGCCCGTGCGTGGCTGGCGATGTCCGGCGCGACTCAGCTGACCTCGGCCGAGTTGTGACGGCGGCCCGGTTGCCCGCCCCGCGGCTGGACGGCGCCACCGTCCAGCAGGAGGTGATCGCGTCGGTGCCGGACGCGATCACCTCCCACGGCGACTACCGGCTGCAGGTCGGCCTGACCCACATCCTGGCCGGCGGCAGTACGGCGCAGCTCCGGCACGAGGTCCCGGAGGTGGTTGTCGTGCTGCGCGGCCAGCTCTGCCTGACCAGCGACGGCACCCGTTCGACGGTCCGGGCCGGTGACCACTTCGTCATCACGCCTGGCACCTGGCACCAGTTCAGCAACGAGAACGGAGCCGAAGCAACCATGCTCTTCGCCTTCGGCGGCGATCCGGCCGCCGTCACCACGACCAGAACGGAGACGACGTGACCAGCGACGAGCGTCGGCGGGAGGTGCTGCGGACCATGATCAGGGCACGAGCCTTCGAGGTCCGGCTGGGCGATGAGTTCGCCAAGCAACGCGAGCATGCCAAGCGCGCCTTCGGCGGCCGCAACAGTGCGTTCGAGGACTACAACCTGGCGTTCCGGATTCCGATCCAGGGCAACATCGAGCTGTCCATCGGCCAGGAAGCGGGCCCGGCCGCGCTGTGCAGCTGGCTCACTCCCGACGACTACGCGGCCGGCACCCACCGGTCGCACTCGCTGGCCCTGGCCAAGGGTGTCCGGCCCGATCGCATCCTGGCCGAGATCTACGGCCGCGCCACCGGGCTGGTCGGCGGCCGTGGAGGCGACTTCATGCTCAGCGATCCGGCCGTCAGCTTTGAGAACAGCGCGATCATGGCTCAGCTGACCGCGGTGGCCCTCGGCCACGCCTTCGCCCACACGCGGCACCGGACCGGGGGCGTGGCCACGGTCTGCATCGGTGACGGCGCCAGCAACCAGGGCATCGTGCACGAGACCATGAACCTGGCCGCAGCCTGGCGGCTGCCGGTCGTGTTCGTCATCGAGGACAACGGCTACGCCATCAGCACCCGGCGCGACCGGGCCAGCGCGGTTGCCGATCTGAGCGTGCGGGCCGCCGCATACGGGATACCGGGCACGGCCCTGGACGACGCCGACGTCGACGGCCTGATCGCGGTCATGGGCCAGGCGGTGACGCGGGCCCGGGCCGGTGATGGTCCAAGCCTGGTGGTGGTGCGCACCCACCGGCTGCGCGGCGCCTTCGAAGGAGACAACCAGTCCTACCGGCCCCCGGGCGAGCTGAAGCGCGAGGCCGGCGCCGACGCGCTGGACCGCTACACCGCCCTGCTGACCGGGGCCGCTGTGGTCAGCCGGGCCTGGGTGGACCAGGTCCGGGCGGCCGCCGAGGACGAGTTTGGCCAGGCCCTGGCGTTCGCCGAATCCTCCCCTGACCCCGAACCGGCAACGGCGCAGGAAGGACTGTTCGCATGACCGCGGTGATGGAAGGGACCAGCGGAGCGGTCCCAGCCGGAGGACGGCAGCTGACCTTCACGGAGGCCATGGTGGAGGCGCTCGGCCACGCGATGACCGAGGATCCTGAGGTGTTCCTGCTCGGCGAGGACATCGGCCGGATGGGCGGGGTGGCCGGTCAGACCCGGGGCCTGTACGACCGGTTCGGTGGCGACCGGGTACTGGACACGCCGATCTCCGAAGCGGCCTTCTTCGGCCTGGCGGCCGGCGCGGCCCAGCGGGGCATGCGGCCGGTGGTGGAGCTGATGCGGGCCGACTTCGCCGGGGTGGCGATGGATCAGATCTTCAATTACATCGCCAAGGTCGGCTATTCGACCGGAGGGCGCCGCCGGGTGCCGATGGTGATCATGACCCAACCCGGGAACCCGCTGCGGCAGGGGGCGGTGCACGCCCAGACCCTGTACGGCATGTTCGCCCACATCCCCGGGCTCAAGGTGGTCGCGCCCGCCACCAGCTACGACGCCAAGGGGCTGCTGTACGCGGCGATCCGGTGCGACGACCCGGTGGTGTTCTTTTTCCACGCCAGCCTGCTGGCGCTGCCTTACGGCCCGGGTTTGGAGGAGTGGACGGCGCTGGGCGTGCCGGCCGAGAGCTACTCCGTGCCGATCGGTGCGGCCCGCACCCTCCGGCCCGGCACCGACCTCACGATCGTGTCTGCGTCCTACACCGTGCACGACTGCTTGCGCGCGGCCCAGCGGCTGGACGCCGACGGCATCGCCTGCGAGGTGGTCGATCTGCGCAGCATCGTGCCGTTGGACACCGGCCACGTGCTGTCGAGCGTGCGCAGAACCGGCCGACTGCTGGTCGTTGACGAGGACTACCGCTTCGCCGGCCTGAGCGGCGAGATCGTGGCGCAGGTGGCGGAGGCCGGGATCGGACTGCGGCAGCCGCCGCGCCGCGTCACCCGCGACCACCTGCCCATCCCCTACTCCCTCGTGCTCGACGACGCAGTCCGGCCCAGCGCCGAGCGGATCGAGGCCGCCGCCCGGGCCCTGGCCGATCCAAGCTGACCGATCCCGAGCTGACCGAAAGGACGACCACATGCGCTTCGAGGGCAAGACGTTCCTGATCACCGGCGGCGCCCGCGGCCAGGGGCGGGCGATCGCGCTCAAGGCGGCCGCGGGCGGCGCCCGCATCGCCGTCGTCGACGTGGCCAAGGACGTGGCCACTGTGCCGTACCCGCTTGGCTCCGAGAACGACCTGGCCGAGACCAGCCGCCTGGTCGAGGAGCTCGACACCCCCTGCCTGACCCTGACCGGGGACGTCCGGGACCAGGCCGACATGGACCGGGCGGTGGCCGAGACCGTCGAGGCGTTCGGCTCGGTCGACGTGTTCTGCGCCAGCGCCGGCGTGCACAGCTTCATCCCGTTCTGGAACATGACCGACCAGGAGTGGAGCGCGATCCTGGACATCAACCTGACCGGCGTCTGGCACGGCGCCAAGGCGGTCGCCCCTCAGATGATCGAGCAGCGCAGCGGGACGATCATCATCACCTCGTCGGTCATGGGCCACGAATCCGGCCAGGACCTGGCCCACTACGCCGCCTCCAAGCACGGCGTGCTGGGCCTGATGAAGAGCGTCGCCATCGAGCTGGCGCCCTACAACGTCCGCTGCAACGCGGTGCTGCCGAGCGTGGTGCACTCCGCCATGGGCGAGAACCCGGAGACCCGTAAGTGGATCTTCGGCCGGGACGACGCCACCACTCAGGACTACATCGAGGCGACCAAGCACTGGCACCTGATGCCGGGCCGCCCCGGCCTGCCGCCGAGCGCCATCGCCGACGCGGTCTGCTGGCTGGCCTCGCCGGAGGCCCGCTGGATCACCGGCGTCGAGCTGCCGGTCGACGCCGGCCACTTGCAGCTCCCTGGCTACAACCACGTCACCGTCGACAAGGCCGACGAGCCGGTAGGGCCGTGGTACTGATGCCAGAGCAGAGGCGCCCGGTCGCCCTGATCAGCGGCGGCGCCCGTGGGCAGGGACTCAGTCACGCCCTGGGCTTCGCCCGGGCCGGTGCCGACGTGATCCTGCTCGACGCCCCGGCTGGGCTCGCTACCGTGCCGTACGACCTGGCCACGGGTGATGACCTGGCGCGTGCGCACCAAGCCGCGGATACAGCTGGCCGCGGGCGGGTGCTCTCATACGAGACCGACGTCCGGGACGCGGACGCCGTGCAGGACGCAGTGGCGGACGCCGCCGCCCAGCTCGGCGGGGTGGATGTGGTGGTGGCCAACGCCGGGATCTTTTCGTTCGCCCCCACCACCTGGGAGCTGTCCCCGGCGGCTTGGAAGGAATGTGTCGACGTCATCCTGTATGGCTCCTGGACGCTGGCCAGGGCCGCGATCCCGCACATGATCGGCCGGCCGGGCGCGAACCTGGTGTTCATCGGCTCGGTCTCGGCCCACAAGGGCATCGCTTCGACCGGCCACTACGTCGCGGCCAAGCACGGCCTGATCGGGCTGATGGAAACGCTCGCGGTCGAGCTCGCGCCGCAGGGCATCCGCGCGAACATGATCTCGCCCACCGCGGTGCGAACGTTGATGGCGACCAGCCCAGCCATGGCCGAGTGCGTCAAGTACCAGACCGCGGGCGGCAGCGACATGTCTAACCTGCTCGATGTGGAGTTCCTCGAGCCGGACGAGGTTACTGAAGCCATCCTCTGGGTGACCTC
>Ga0213875_10001072_pt1 | contig 19159 bp, 17 predicted proteins | sample BarmaccomBMRX_R8_FD_160105 | JGI IMG/M metagenome (GOLD analysis project Ga0213875, IMG submission 160105) | Root-associated microbial communities from Barbacenia macrantha in rupestrian grasslands, the National Park of Serra do Cipo, Brazil - RX_R8 | ecosystem: Host-associated > Plants > Roots... | reverse complement strand
CGCGCCCACGCCAGCGCCGCCCTCGCCGGCCCGGGCGGCCAGCGGGTAGCTGACCGTCCAGAGCACCGACCGGGCCGCCGTGGTGAGACAGAGCATCGTGATCAGCGCCACCGGTGCCGTGCTGAAGGTCGCGAAGGAGAACAGCACGGCCATGCCCGCGATACCGGCCCCGGTCACCGTCAGGCTGACCGCACGCCGGCCCGCCGCCGCGGTCACCGCGCTTCCCACGGCGAACAAGATGCCGGAGGCCGCGAACACCAGCCCGGTCTGCCCGGCCGACTCCCCGGCCGCGTGCAGCAGCACCGGGACGAGCAGGGCGCACACCCCGGTGCCCAGTCCCGCGGTCACCACGGCAGCAGCCGCGCCGGCCAGGTCGGGATCGGTGCCCAGGGCCCGCAGGCCGGCCGGCCCGCCCGCCCGGGGCGCGGCCGGCCCGGGGGCCACGTCGAGGCAGGCCAGCCCGGCTGTGATCAGGGCGAACGCCACCGCGGTAGCCACCAGCGGCACGGCCAGCCCGAAGTGCTGCACGAGCGCCCCGGACAGCGCCGGTCCCGCGACGCCGCCCACGCCGGCGCTGGTCACCGACGCGCCCAGTGCGGGCGGCCCGCCGGCCGCCGCTCCGGCCAGCCAGCACAGCCCGGCGGTCCACACCATCCCGTATCCCAGGCCGAACACCAGCCGGGATGCGAACAGCGCCGGGAAGTCCCCGGCCATTGCCTGCCCGGCGGTGGCGGCCGCCATCAGCAGCCCCGCGGCCAGCGTGATGCGACGGGGGCCGAACCGGTCGGACAGCCGTCCCGCCGGGACCGATACCGCCAGCGCGGCGAGCCCGATCGCCCCCAGCACCAGGCCCTGCTCCAGGCCGGAGAGGCCAAGCCGGTGGGTGTACAGCGGCATGACCGGAGTCAGCGCGAACTGAGCCGCCGCGCTGACTCCGACCAGGGCGCCGATCAGCAGACGGAACACCTGGGCGCCGGTGCCCGTCCTGGCCGCGTGCATGACGAAGTCCTCCTCGATTGGGGGGTGAGGTCTGGCACCGGCCAGCTTAATAATGAAATTTATTGAGGTAAAATGAAGAAATGTCGCGGATGCGATCGATTCAGCCGATCAAAAACGGCCTGGGGTTGCGCGAGCTCCAGGCCGTTCTGGCCATTGCCGAGCTCGGCTCGTTCCGGCAGGCGGCCGCCGCACTCGGGTTCACCCAGTCGGCCCTGTCACACCAGGTCGCGGCGCTGGAGGCGGCGCTGGGGCAATCGCTGTTCGACCGGCCAGGCGGCCGGGCTCACGTCCGGCTGACCCCGGCGGGAGAGGCGGTCTGCCGCCGGGCCCGGCGGGCGCTGGCCGAGGTGGAGGCGGTGGCCGCCGACGCGGAGCAGGCGGCGCGCGGCGAGAGCGTCCGGGTCCGGGTCGGCGTCACCCAGACGGCCGCCGCGGAGATCATGCCGGCCGCCCTGCGCGCGTTCCGCGATGACCATCCCGGCGTCGAGGTCGTGCTGGTCGCGGCCGATGACCCGGACACCGCCCGTGATGGCCTGCGGCGCGGGCATCTCGACCTGGCGTTCGCCTTCAGCTCCGACGCCGACGAGTACGTCGAGGCCATCCCGGTGGTGCAGGATCCCTGGGTCATCCTCACCCGTCGCGACAGCGCCGTCGCGGGCCTGGAGGAGGCCGGTTTCGAGGCGCTGGACCAGGTGGACCTGGTGGCCTGGACCCGGCGCTGGCGTTCTCAGGCCGACCTGGAGGACACCTGGTCCCGGCGTGGCATTGCGCCCAGGATCGTCTACCGGACCGACGACAACCTGGCGCTGCAGCGGCTGGTCGCGGCCGGCCTCGGCCACGCCTGCATCGGCCGGGTGGCCGCCAGCCGGGCCGTCGACCCGTCGCTGACCTGGCTGGAAACACACGACGGGATGCCGTCGCGGACCATCGCCCTGTGCTACCTGAGGCACCGCCCGGTGACGGCCACCGCCCGCACGCTGATCACGGCGATCCGGGCCCAGGCCGCCTGAGGCCGGCGCCCCCCGGGCTGGCAGGATCGTCGGGACAAGCGGGCCGAAGGCACCGAGCAGGAAGGCAGCGCAGATGGACCTGGACCGGTGGCTACACGAGGGGCAGCGGGCGGTGCAGAGCTGGCAGGAAGGCTTCGGCCCGTTCGGCCGGCACGCCAGCCTGGAGGTCAGCGACGACCGGTTCGCCGAGGTGTTCGCCGAGTTCACCGGGCGGCTGCGGGACAACTACCCGTTCTTCCACCCCAGCTACGCCGGGCAGATGCTGAAGCCGCCGCACCCCGCCGCGGTGACCGGTTACCTGACCGCCATGCTGATCAACCCGAACAACCACGCGCTGGATGGCGGGCCGGCCACCGCGCAGATGGAGAAGGAGGCCGTAGCCCAGCTCGCGGCCATGTTCGGGTTGCCGGGCCACCTGGGCCACCTGACCACCAGCGGCACGATCGCCAACCTCGAGGCGCTCTACATCGCCCGCGAGCTGCATCCCGGCCAGGGCATCGCCTACAGCTCGGAGGCGCACTACACCCACGGCCGGATGTGCGGGGTGCTGGGCGTGCCCGGCACCGCCGTCGGCGTCGACGCCGCCGGGCGCATGGACCTTACCGAGCTCGACGCGCTGCTGGCCGGCGGCCGGATCGGCACCGTGGTGGCGACCGCGGGCACTACCAGCCTGGGCGCGATCGACCCGGTGCACGAGATCGCGGCCATCGCCCGCGGGCACGGCGTCCGGCTGCACGTGGACGCCGCCTACGGCGGGTTCTTCACCCTGCTGGCCGGCCTGGACGATCCGGCCGGGCTTGACCCGGCGCCGTGGCGGGCCATCGCGTCCTGCGATTCGGTGGTCGTCGACCCGCACAAGCACGGGCTGCAGCCCTACGGCTGCGGCGCGGTCCTGTTCGCCGATCCCGAGGTCGGCCGGTTCTTCGTGCACGATTCCCCGTATACCTACTTCACCTCGGACGAGCTGCACCTGGGCGAGATCAGCCTGGAGTGCTCGCGGGCCGGAGCCGCCGCGGCCGCGCTGTGGCTGACCTTCGCGCTGATCCCGCCGGTCCCGGAGGGCCTGGGCCGGGTGCTGACTGCCGGGCGCCGGGCCGCGCTGGACTGGGCCGGGCTGCTGCGCGACTCGGAACGGCTGGAGCTGTACCAGCCGCCCGAGCTGGACATCGTGTCCTACTTCCCCGGCGCTGATCCCGCCCTGTCCGCCATCGACGCCGCATCGGCGCGAATCCTGGCCGAAGGCATGACCAGCGCCGAGCCGGTCTTCGTCTCCACGCTGCGGGTGACCGCGGCGGCGTTCGCCGCGCGGCACCCGCAGCTGCGGCCCGACGCCGGGGGAGCCCGCATCCTGCGCAGCGTGCTGATGAAGCCCGAGTCGCAGGACTACGTCCCCGAGCTGCACGCTCGCGTCGAGGCCCTGGCAGCGGGGGTCAGCCCGCGTCGTCCAGCCGGAAGCCAACCTTGAGCGTGACCTGGAACTGGAGCCGCCGGTCCTCCTCGATCCGGCCCCGGATCCCGCTCACCTCGAACCAGTCCAGATTGTGCAGGGTCTTGCTGGCCCGCTCGACGGCGCCCTTGACCGCGTCGTCGATGCTCACCGTCGATGAGCCGACGATCTCGCTGACTGAGTAGATGCTGTCCGCCATGAATAATCCTTTCGCAGTGGTGTGCTCCGGGATGTGCTCATAGTCAGACTGCCCAGCCGTGGCCAGCCGATGCGTCAGCGTCAGGACGGGCTTCCCGTGCCCGCGCGCGGTGTGTACGTTCGGTGGTGTGCCAGGGACGACATTCCTCACCGTGCTCCAGCAGCTGGCCCAGGCCGATCCCGGCCGTGCGGCCCTGACCTGCGGGGACGAGACACTGACCCGGGCCGGGCTGGTTTCCCGGGTCGAGAGCCTCGCCGCGCTGTTCGCCCAGCTCGGCGTCAAGCAGGACTCGACCGTCACCATCAGCCTGCCCAACTCGATCGGCTTCGCCGAAGCCATGTTCGCGGCCTGGGCGCTGGGCGCGGTTCCGCAGCCGATCTCGGACCGGCTGCCGTCCCGGGAGCGCGCGGCCATCGTGGAGCTGGCCGATCCCGCGCTGATAGTGGGCGTGCCCGCTGCGGAGAGCGGCGGCCGGCCTGTGCTCGAGACCGTGCCCCGCGACCTGAGCACGGGTCCGTTCACCCCGGGTGTGGCCCCGGAATGGAAGCGCATGACCAGCGGCGGCAGCACCGGCCGGCCCAAGCTGATCGCCGCCGCCGAGCCGGCCGTGGCCGAGAGCGTGGCCGCGGCCGCGCCGCTGGTGTTCCTGCGCCAGGACGGCACGGTGCTGATGACCGGCCCGCTGGCGCACAACGCGCCGTTCGTGGTCACCACGATCGCGGTGCTGACCGGCAACCACGTCGTGGTGATGCCGCGGTTCGACGCGGGGCAGGCGCTGCGCCTGATCGAGCGGCACCGGGTCAGCTACGCGCTGATGGTCCCGACCATGATGCTGCGGATCATGCGGTTGCCCGAGGCGGTCCGGTCAGCCGCCGACGTGTCGTCCCTGGAGGTCGTGTTCCACCTGGCCGCGCCGTGCCCGGCCTGGCTGAAGCAGGCCTGGATCGACTGGCTCGGCCCGCAGCGGATCTTCGAGCTGTACGGCGGGACCGAACTGCAGGCCGTCACGGTGATCAGCGGGACCGAGTGGCTGGCGCACCGCGGATCGGTCGGCCGGGTGGTGCTGGGTGAGGTCGACATCCGCGACCCCGGCGGAGCGCCGCTGCCGGCCGGCGAGGAGGGGGAGATCTGGATGCGCCGCGGCGCGGGTGTCCCGTCCCCGTACCGGTACATCGGCGCCACCGCGCGCAGCGCGGGGGAGGGCTGGGAGTCCCTGGGCGACATCGGCAAGCTCGACGAGGACGGCTACCTGTACATCACCGACCGGCTGGCGGACATGATCCTGGTCGGCGGGGCGAACGTGTATCCGGCCGAGATCGAGGCGGCCCTGGACGAGCACCCGAACGTGCAGTCCTGCTGCGTGTTCGGCCTGCCCGATGAGGACCTGGGCAGCATCCCCTACGCCGTGGTCGAGCTGTCCGCGCCCGCCTCGGACGACGAGCTGCTGACCCACCTGCGCCAGCGGCTGGCCCCGTACAAGCTGCCGCGGGTCATCGAGCGGGCGGCCACCCCGCTGCGCGACGATGCCGGGAAGGTCCGCCGGTCCGCGCTGCGCGCCGAGCGGATCGCACGCGCCGCGCCCGCTCAGCCCTAGCGGCCGCGGGCCAAATCGCGAGCGGCTGCGGCGAAAAGCCTTTCCTGAAGCGCATATGGCGAGCCGGTAAAAAACTGCACGCCCTCTTGACATAGAGGTTGCCGCCGAGAGAAAAATGGTGAGTTACGCCTGATCACCGCTGCGACTTAATGGATGGCTTTGGGGGAGGCATCTAATGAATAGTTTGCTAGAACGCCTGGGCGGATTTTCGGCTAGACGGCACTGGATTGTCATCATCGGCTGGGTAATAATCCTGGCTGGGCTGGTCCTGGCGCGGCACTTCTCCGGTGGTGAGTTTGTCAACAACTACACCGTGGACGGCAGCGACTCATCTACCGGGCTGAACCTGCTGAACGCCGACTTCCCGCAGCAGGGCGGCTACGCGGGCCAGATCGTCTTCCACGCGACCAAGGGCAAGGTCTCTGACGACCAGTCCGCGGTGAATCAGGCGACCACGAATGTCTCCAAGCTCGCCCATGTCATAAAGGCGGTGAGCCCGTTCGCGTCGTCCAGCTCCACGGCGGTATCCAAGGACGGCACGATCGCCTATTCCAGCGTGGCCTGGAACGTCAACCCGAACTCGCTGGAGACCGATTACCTGGATCAGCTGAACACCGCGGTCGCCCCGGCCAAGTCGGCCGGCCTGCAGATCGCCTACGGTGGCGGCGCGGGCCAGATCGGGCAGACTTCGCACGACCTGAAGTCCGAGGTCATCGGCCTGGTCTGCGCGCTGATCCTGCTGGTGCTCATGTTCGGCTCGGTGATCGCCGCGGCCATCCCGCTGGTGTCGGCCATCTTCAGCGTCGGCGCGGGCCTGTCGCTGCTCGGGCTGCTCGCCGCGGCCGCCACGTTCCCGACCACGGCCCCCACCATCGCCACCCTGCTCGGCTTGGGCGTGGCCGTGGACTACGGGCTGTTCCTGGTGGCCAGGCACCGTGAGCAGATGGACACCGGGATGGACGTCATCGAGTCCGCCGCCCATTCCGAGGGCACCTCGGGCGCGGCGATCGTGGTGGCCGGCGGCACGGTCGTGATCTCCATCCTCGGCCTGTACGTGTCCGGCGTGGCCTTCGTGGGTGCCCTGGGCCTGGCCGCGGCGATCGTCGTGGCGATCACCATGCTGGCCGCGCTGACCCTGGTACCGGCGTTCATGGGTGTGGCCGGCACCAATGTGCGGGCGCTGTCGGCCCGCATCCGGGCCCGCCGGGAGCACATCTCGGCCCGGGAGCAGGCCGCGGAGACCTCCGCGGCCACCACCGAGCAGCACGAGCACAGCGCGTTCGCGCGCTGGGGCCGCAAGGTCAGCGACCGGCCGTGGCCGTGGGCTGTGCTCAGCGTCGTAGTCCTGGTCGTCTTGTCGATCCCGCTGTTCTCGATCACCCTCGGCCAGCCGGACAACGGCACCAACCCGCCCTCGGACAGCAACCGGCAGGCCTACGACCTGATTTCCCAGGGCTTCGGAGTCGGCGCGAACGGGCCGCTGGCCATCGTGGTCAAGCTGCCCAAGCAGTCCTCCTCAGACAACCAGTCGCTGCTGAGCACCATGACCAAGGACGTAGCGGCCACCTCCGGGGTGGCCTCGGTCTCCCCGGCCGCGGTGAACTCCTCGGGCACCACCGCGGTGTTCAACGCCATCCCGACCACCAGGCCGCAGGCGCCCCAGACGGAGCAACTGGTCAACCGGCTTCGCGACGACGTGCTGCCCAAGGAGAAGGCGACCGCCTACGTCACCGGCACGACGGCCGGGACGGTGGACTTCACCGAGCGGATCACCAGCCGCATGCTGTGGCTGATCCTGGCCGTGGTGGTGATCGCGTTCGCGCTGCTGACCACGGCGTTCAGGTCGGTCGTCATCGCGACCAAGGCGGCCATCCTGAACCTGCTCTCGATCGGCGCCTCCTACGGCGTGATCGTGGCGATCTTCCAGTGGGGCTGGGGCGCGAGCCTGATCGGGCTGCACACGACGCTGCCGATTCCGGCCTACGTGCCGATGCTGGTCTTCGCCATCGTCTTCGGCTTGTCCATGGACTACGAGGTCTTCCTGCTGTCCCGGGTGCACGAGGCGTGGATCGAGACCGGGGACGCGCACCGCAGCGTAGCGGTCGGGATCGGGGCGACGGCCCGGGTCATCACCACCGCCGCCGCCATTATGGTGACGGTGTTCGCGAGCTTCGTGCTGGACGACGACCCGACGGTCAAGATGCTCGCCATCGGCATGGCGTTCGCCGTGCTGATCGACGCGTCCCTGGTCCGGATGATCCTGGTGCCCTCGGTCATGTCGCTGCTCGGCCCGGCCGCCTGGTGGATACCGCGCTGGCTGGACCGGATCCTGCCGCAGCTGCAGCTGGAGGGAAGCACGGCGCCGGCCGCCTCCGCGGCCGAGCCAGTGCCGGCGGCCACGGCTCACGCCGAGGCGGTTCCTGCAGCCGAGCCAGTTCACGCCACCTCGGCGGCGGCTCCCGCGGGCACGTCTGCGGCAGCGTCTCCGGCCTCCGACGCCGCTCCCGTCTCCGGCGCCGCTCCCGTCTCCGGCGCCGCTCCCGTCTCCGACGCGGTGCCGGCCGCCAGCGCGATGCCCGGCGAGGCCGCGGACCATGTGCCCGCGGCCCGCGCGCCGGAGCCGGAGCTGGACGGGCAGAGCCCGGCCGGGCCGGCCGACCAGCCCGGCTCCGGCGAGTAGCGGCTACCACAGGGGCACGGCCACCGGCGCGCGCTCGAGCTCCAGCAGCCACTGCTTGCGCTTGAGGCCGCCGGCGTATCCGGTCAGCTTCCCGTCGCTGCCGATGACCCGGTGGCACGGGATCAGGATGCTCAGCGGGTTGCGGCCTACCGCGGCCCCGACCTCCTGCGCGGTTTCTGGGCCACCCAGCTGGCGGGCGAGCTCACCGTAGCTGGCCGTCTGACCGTAGGGGATCTGCGCGATCAGGTCCCACACGCGGAGCTGCAACGCCGTGCCCCGCGGGTCAAGCGGCAGGTCGAACGACATCCGGGTCCCGGCCAGGTAACCGGCCAGCTGCTCGCCGGCCTCGCCGAATCCCTCGCCGGTCCGCGGGCCGAACGCCTGCGGATCGGGCCGGTACCAGTGATGCGGGAAGTACACGCCGGTCAGCTGGGCCCCGTCCCGCACGATGGTCAGGTCACCGAGCACGGTGGCCAGCACCGTGTGCTGTGCTGTCATCTGTCCTCCTTCGTCGCGGAAGACGCCCGGAGCCGGCCGTTCGTGAGGTTCTTCCCGGGAAGCTCACGTCCTCGCCCGGCCCGGCGTCTTCCGGGCATGAACACTGACGACCTGACCCACGACCTTTCCCGCGCCTTCCCTGCCGACGCCGGGCAGCTGGGCCGGCTGCACGACCAGCTCGTCATGGCGGCCCAGCGCGACGGCGTCCTCGACGTCGGCTTCCGGGTGGTGGATTCACCGGTGGGCCCGCTGCTGCTGGCCGCGACCGGGCAGGGCCTGGTCCGGGTCGCGTACGCCCGCGAGGGCCACGACGCCGTGCTGCAGGCGATCTCCGACCGGCTCAGCCCGCGCGTCCTGCGCGATCCGGCCCGGCTCGAGAGGGCCGCCCGCGAGCTGGGGGAGTACTTCGATGGCCGGCGGCAGGCCTTCGACCTGCCGCTGGACTGGCGGCTGAGCGCCGGCTTCCGGCTCGCCGTGCTGCGCCAGCTGCCCGGCATCGGATACGGCCGAACGGCCAGCTATGCAGCCATCGCGCAGCAGGCCGGCAGCCCCCGCGCGGTGCGCGCCGTCGGCACCGCCTGCGCCACCAACCCGCTGCCGGTCGTGGTGCCCTGCCACCGCGTGGTGCGCGCCGACGGCAGCCTGGGTGGCTACCTGGGCGGCACCGCGGCCAAGCGGGCCCTGCTGGACCTGGAGGCAGCGGCCTGAGGGTCACGAGTTCGTGGTGAGGATCACGAGCTCCTCGGTAGCCCTGGTCATCGCGACATAGCGGTCGACCGCTCCCTCGATGCCGCTGCCGAACGCGTCGGCGTCGACGAGGACGACCAGGTCGAACTCCAGCCCCTTGGACAGTTCCGGGGTCAGCGAGGCGACCCGTGGTGTCGCCAGGAACGCGGGATCGCCGATGACACAGGCGATCCCGTCCGCGTGTGCCGCGAGCCAGGTGCTCAAAACTGGATTCAGCTCTGCCGCGGAGCCGTGGCCGACGGGGATGCCGCTGCTGCGGATGGAGACCGGCACGTTGGCGTCCGGCAGAGCGGCCCGGATGACCGGCTCGGCCTCGGCCATGACCTCTTCGGGCGTCCGGTAGTTGATGCTCAGTGAAGCGAGCCTGACCTGGTCGAACCCGGCGCGCTCGAGCCGCTCCCGCCACGACTCGGTGAACCCGTGCCTGGCCTGGGCGCGGTCCCCGACGATAGTGAAGCTCCGGGACGGGCAGCGCAGCAGCAGCATCTGCCATTCCGCGTCGGTCAGTTCCTGGGCCTCGTCCACGACGATGTGCGCGAACGGGCCGGCCAGCACGTCCCGGTCGGCGCCGGGCAGCGCGGCCTCGTCGACCAGGGCGTCGGTGAAGTCCTCGCCGCGCAGCATCGTCACCAGGCCGGTACCGTACTCGTCGTCGGCCACCGCGATGAGGTCGTCGACGACCTGGGCCATCCGCTCACGTTCGGCCACGATGGCCGCGTCGTAGCGGCGCTGACGACCGGAGGCTTCGGCGTCGCCGAGCCGGTGCCTGGCCGCGTCCAGCAGCGGCAAGTCGGACACCGTCCAGGCCTGACCGTCCGGGCGCTGCAGCGTGCGTACCTCGTCGGGGCTCAGCCAGGGTGCGCACATGCGCAGGAAGGCGGGTACCGACCACAGATCCGAGACGAGATCGTCCGCGTCGAGCAGCGGCCACGCCCGGTTCAGGGCCGTGATCAGTTCCCTGTTCTGCAGCAGCGACTTGCGGAACGTCTCGGCCGGCACGTCGCTGCTGTCGTGCTTGTCGGCCAGGATCGCCACCAGCTCATCCAGAATCCGGATCCGCGCCTCGTTGTGGGGGGTACCCGGCTCCGGCGCGCCGAAGGCCTCGGCCCAGTCGTCCGCGCTCAGCCAGATGTCAGACCAGTGGGTCTCGACGGTCATGCCCTTGGCCGGCGGGTTCTCGTAGAACCTGACGGCCGCCTCGATGGCCCCGACCAGATCCGCGGCCGCCTTCAGGCGGGCTACCTCCGGATCGGTCTCCGGCGCCGCGGTGGCCCCCTCCGGCAGGAGGTCCCGCAGGGTGCAGGTCTGCACCCCTTCCTCGCCGAGGCTAGGGAGCACGTCGGAGACGTAGGCCAGGTAGCGCTGGTGCGGGCCGACGAACAGCACGCCGCCGTGACGGTGACCGAGACGCGGGTCGGAGTACAGCAGGTAGGCGGTGCGGTGCAGGGCGACCACGGTCTTTCCGGTGCCAGGTCCGCCGTCGACTACCAGGGCGCCGCGGGAACCCGCGCGGATGATGGCGTCCTGGTCAGCCTGGATGGTGCCGAGCACGTCGCGCATCCGCGGTGACCGGCTGCTGCCCAGGCTGGCGATGAACGCAGACTGATCGTCGAGCGCCGCGTGCCCCTCGAGCCCGTCCGGGGTGAACACCTCGTCCCAGTAATCGCTGATCCGGCCTCGGGTCCAGCGATACCGGCGGCGGCTGGCCAGGCCCATCGGGCGGGCGTGGGTCGCGCCGAAGAACGGCTCGGCCACCGGCGAGCGCCAGTCGGCGAGCAGCTGGCGTCCCGCGTCGTCCCGCAGGCCGAGCCGCCCGACGTAGACGGGTTCGGAGTCGTCCGCGGGTACGATGCGCCCGAGGCACAGGTCCAGGCCGAAGCGCCGCAGGGCGCGCAGGCGCGCGGTCAGCCGGTGGATCTCCAGGTCGCGGTCGAGCGCCGCCTGGCCGATGCCGCCGGGTTCCCTGCGCTCGGCGTCGAGACGGGCTGACAGGTCTGCGATCGATCGCCCGAGGCTCTCCGCGATGGCCGCGAAGTGCTTCTCGTCGCCGGCGATCAGCGCCGGGTCGGCCTTGTGGGTGAGATTGGCTGGGAGGTCAAACGCACTGCTGTTCAGGCGGTTCACGCCATCGGCTCCGATCTGAGGTCGCTAGCAGCCGGTACGCGGAATCAGGCCACCGCACCTGAATGCCGCGGGACTTCGAATGGCACAGTCCCCGGTTTCGGCCCGATTCCGCCCCGGCCAGCGATTATGCGGCACGACCCCGGTCTTGCCGCAAGCCCCCCGGTGCGCTATAGATTGAAAGTGGAGGGGCATGCGATCTCACGCAGGCCCGGTGCCGCGCGTCTACCAGGTATGGCTGGAAAGCTCCCGTTCGAGGCGGTCGTCTCCGCGCACGGCGGCACCGTACTGCGCGTCTGCCGGGCCGTCCTCGGGTCTGCCGACGCCGACGATGCCTGGTCCGAGACCTTCCTGGCCGCACTGCGGGCCTATCCCGAGCTGCCGGCCGATGCCAACGTCGAGGCCTGGCTGGTGACCATCGCGCACCGTAAGGCTATCGACGTCACCCGGGCGGCTGCCCGCCGGGCCATCCCGGTGGCCGAGCCTCCCGAGCCCGCGTCACCGGCCGGATCCGCGGTGGGCGGCTCCGGAGCACCCGGGCTGGACGAGATCGCCGACCTCACCGCGGCGCTGTCCCGGCTGCCGGCCAAGCAGAAGCAGGCCGTCGCCTATCACTATCTGGGCGGACTGCCCTACGCCGAGGTAGCCGCCATCATCGGCGGCAGCACCGACGCGGCCCGCAGGGCTGCCGCCGACGGCATCGCCGCCCTGCGCCGCGCGCACGCCGCACCTGCGCCGCGCTTACCCGCCCGGCCCGGGGAGGTACCGTGGAAACGGATATGACAGAACGTAAGCCGATAGGGACGAGTTACGTCTCCTGGATCGACCAGCAGATCGCCGAGGCGCAGCGGCGGGGGTCCTTCGACGACCTGCCCGGGGCCGGCAAGCCGATCCCCAACCTGGGCCGCGAGGACGCGGTGCAGGCCTGGCTGCGGCAGTACGCCCAGCGGGAAGGCCTGTCCACCGAGGACATGCTGCCGACCTCGCTGCGGCTGCGCAAGCAGGTCGAGCGGCTCCCGGAGACGGTCCGCGAGCTGCGCTCCGAACGTGAGGTCCGTGCCGTCGTTTCCGAGCTCAACCAGCAGATCGTGACCGCGCGGCGCTTCCCTGATGGCCCGCCGGTGCCGGTGCCGCTGGCCGACGCGGACGCGGACGCCATGGTCAGTATCTGGCGGGACAGCCGCGCTCAGCCGCCGGTGTCTTTGCCGCAGGCGCACCAGCCCGCTGAGGCCGTCTCCCGCCCGCGACCGCGCTGGTGGCGCCGCGTCAGCCGTCGCCGGGCACCTTGATCAGGAACAGCCACGCGTCGACCAGGCCGCCCGCCAGGACCGGTAAGGAGGGCGCCACGGCCAGATCCACGCCCCGCCATGATCGCGACGCCGGCGGGCCGGCCGATCTGCTGGCCGCCAAGGCCGCGCTTCGCCAGGAGGTGTGGTCGGCCATGCGCTCGGCCAAGGTGGCCAGGTTCCCCGGTGCGGCCGGGCGGATACCGAACTTCACCGGCGCCGAGGCGGCTGCCGAGCGGCTGCGCGGCCTGCAGGCGTGGCAGCAGACCCGCACGGTCAAGTCCAACCCGGACTCGGCGCAGTGGCCGGTACGCCAGCGGGCACTTGAGGACGGCAAGCTTGTCTACATGGCGGTCCCGCGGCTGGCCGGGCCGGAGCCGTTCTTCGTCCTCGACCCGGACCACCTCAGCGAGCCGCCGCGCAAGGCCGCCTCGATCAGCGGAGCGTCCCGCTCGGCCCGGCGGGTGCCGCTGGCCGAGGTATCCCCGGTCGACCTGGTGGTGATGGGCAGCGTGGCCGTCGGGGAGGACGGCACCCGGCTGGGCAAGGGCGGTGGATTTGCCGATCTGGAGTTCGCCCTGGCTACCGCGGCCGGCCTGATCGGCCCGCACACCGTGTGTGTCACCACCGTGCATGAGCTTCAGGTTCGAGCGGCCGGGGTCATCCCGCAGACCGGCCACGACGTGCCGGTAGACCTGATCGTCACGCCCGAGCGCACCGTCGACTGCCGTCCCCGGCACCGGGCCCGGCCGAAGGCCCGCATCGTGTGGGACGACCTGACTGAGGAGAAGATCGCCGCGATCCCGCTGCTCGCGGCTCAGCGCCCGGGGCGGCCGTGATCCGCCGGCCCGGATTAGGGGCTGCCGCCCATCCGGCTGACCAGGTCATCGCGGGTGACGCCGTGCTTGGCGCCCCACTGAATGACAGTATCCAGATCGACCGGATCGGGCAGGACCCGCTCGGCCTCGTCAGCCGCATCGGCCAGTCCTGTCCTGCGCAACAGGTCAACCACGTGCTGCCGGCTGAACTGCATCGAGATCACCGACTTTCTCCGCCGTTTTCGCCCGTCATCTCCCGTTTCGACGCGGGCATCGTACCCGGCCCGGAGCTGGGGCAACCAAGGATCGGGGTGCTTGACCCATCCGGCCTTGGGTAGCGATCTGGCCACGCCCCTGCCCCTGCTCCTGCGGCCCGGTGAGCCGGAAGCCGGCCCCTGGCGGGTCGAGCCGCTGGCCGCCGTGGTGACCGGGCTGATGCGCCTGGCCGGCCTGACTGACCGCCGCGCCCCGGCCGTGCTGGCCGTGGACGGGCGCAGCTCGAGTGGCAAGACCACGCTGGCCGGCCGCCTGCGCGACGCCGTCCCGGGCGCCGCGGTGGTGCATACCGACGACATCGCCTGGGCGCATTCCCGTTTCGGCTGGGACGATCTGCTTGTCAGCGGAGTGCTGCGTCCGGTCCGGAGCGGACAGGGGGTGAGTTACCGGCCGCCGCGCTGGGACGAGCACCAGCGGCCGGGCGCCATCGAGGTGCCCGCCGGTGCCCCGCTGCTCATCGTCGAGGGTGTCGGCGCGGCCCGCTGCGAGGTGACGGGCCTGATCGACGCGGCGATCTGGGTGCAGGCCGACGAGCGGGAGATCGAACACCGCAGCCGGGCGCGGCTCGGCCGGCCGGGGCAGGCGCCGGATGAGCAGCACTGGCTGGACTGGATGAGCGAGGAGATACCGTTCCTGGCCGTGCAGCGCCCCTGGGAACGGGCCGGTCTGGTCGTCTGTGGTACCCCGGCCGACGGTTGCGACCCCGCTACCGAGCTCCTCGTCGCGAGCTAGAGGGTGTCCCGGCTGGAGGGACGGCTAGCCTGCGGCCGGGTACTTGGCGTCCAGGTAGCTGGTTGCCACGGCCGCGTCGATGGCGCCGGGGACGGGCACCACGCAGCTGGTCTCGTCCACGGCGCGAGTGGCCACCGCCTCCAGGCACCGGGCCTGCAGGGCGAACCCGAGGTCCATCGACTCGATGGAGTTGCCCAGCGGCCGCGGGCCGGACAGGTTGAACATGTGCCCGCGGGACAGCAGGTGCACCCGCCGCCCGTCCTTCAGCTCCAGCGTCATGATGTCCTCGGCATACTCGACCCGGCGGATCACCTGCGGCGCGGCCATCAGCCCGGCCGCGTCGATCTCGGCCGGGAAGTGCCCCGCGTTGGCCAGGATCACGCCGTCCTTCAGCAGCGGCAGATCGGCCGCGGTGACCACGCCCCGGGCGCCGGTCACGGTGATGATCAGGTCGGCCGCGGCCACAGCCACCTCGCGCGGCGGCGTGCTGAACCCGTCCAGATGCGCCTGGAGCCGCGTCACCGGGTTGACGTCGAAGACTGATACGCGGGCGTAGCCACCGCGGAAGTTGGCCGCCACCCCGCGCCCGCAGGCTCCGTAGCCGAACACGGTGACCTGCTCCCCGTTGGTGGTGCGGTTGGTCATCCGCAGATAGGACTCCAGCGAGCTCTGACCCACCGCGTGGTCGTTCTCGGCGAACTGCTTGATCGGGCTGTCGTTGATGACCAGGATCGGCCGCCGGAGCTGGCTCCGCAGCGGCTCGAGCCGCATCCGGCCCGAGGTCGTTTCCTCGGTTCCGCCGATCAGGCGGTCGTAAGGCCGCTCGAGGTACCGGGCGAACAGGTCACCGCCGTTGTCCAGGATCAGGTCCGGCTCGGCGGCCAGCACTTCGCGCAGGTAGCCGTCGTGCTCCCGCGCGTCCTTGGTGGCCTCGCCGACGACGGTGACGCCCTCGGCGCGCAGGAACCCGACCGCGTCCGGCTGAGTCGAGTTCAGGTTCCCGGTCGAGACCAGCCGGGCCCCGCCGTCGCGCAGGGTCAGGATCAGCGTCACCGTCTTGGCCTCCAGGTGGATGCCGGTGCCGATGGTCAGCCCGTCGAACGGCCGAGTCCGGGTGAACTCCGCCGAGATGCCCCGCAGCAGCCGGCAATGCTCCCGTACCCAGTCAATACGTGTCTGGATCACCATCTGGTCATCCTGACACGTGAAAACACCATCCGTCCGGCAGGAAACTTCCATACCGGACGGATGGTGCTTTCCTTGCTGCGCAGTTAACCGACGAGGTACAGGACGCCGGCCGCTACGACCATGGCTCCTCCCGCGGTCGCGTTGGCCAGTCACATGCGGCGGCGTAGCGCCGGGATCGAGTACGCGATCTCGATCGCGAGACCGACACCGGCCTGGATGGCGCTGGACGCGAACTGCTCGAAGGCGGAGAGCCCGATCGAGGCGCCATGGGAGACGCCGTCGACCGCACCGTAGGTGACGTTGTCGAGGCTCAGCAGCCAGGGCAGGACCCATACGCCCCACCGCGCCCTGGGATTCTCCTCCGCAGTCGCCGCCTTCCTCGAGACGATGGCGACCGCAATCCAGTACAGGCCGATGACGGCGACCACCACCGGTGCAAGGAAGCTGAGGCTGTCCGGGTACGACCAGTGTATGGCGCAGCCGAGCAGGTACCCCAGGCCGTCACCGACGCCGAAGAGCAGCGCGAACGGGACGAGCACGGACAACCGCCGGCTCATATCGGGCCGACCGCGATGCACGCAATCAGGCTGTCGGTGCCTAGTAGAAGCCAAGAACCCATTTTTCCTTCCGATCCTGACATAAGGGTTTGGCGACCGCTTCCCGACGAGCATGAGTGCTTCCCTTCCTGAAGCGCTGGTTATTTAACCCGGATATTTCGGACGCGAGGCGTGAGCAGCGTGAAATATCACCTCCGGACTGTCAAGATCCATTTATTAAAAGACATCCTGACATGCTGTTTGTAATAGGTGTTGCGATACCAGTGCCGGTGGGCGCTCAAGCGCCAGCTCGCTCGACCGCGCCATACAGCTGCCGCGCGTGCCGTGATCAGCACGGGACATGTGGGCCAGCGGGACCAGCATGCCCGGGGGCGGGAATTAAGCCGGACTTTGCTTTCTGTAAAAGGGGGTTCATCTTCCCCTTCTCCTGCAATCCGCGTTTACACCGCGGAGAAGTGCCCCGGCGGCACAGGAGGAGCACGATAGAGATTCTTAATATCCGGGCGCCGGCTCACGGCTGGCTGCTGGCGACGGCGGAGGGCGCCGACGATACGGGAACGATCTTCTTGTGATGGATGAAGTGAGGCAGGAGGTGGGTTGCGACCGGAGGGCCGACCAGGAGCGTGGCCGATAGCGCGACGAGCACGCCGCCTGCCAGCATCTTGGAGCCGGTGGTCAGGCGTTCTGCGCTGAGCCGGAGGCCTCCCTTGCGCGCTTTCCGGCCGAGGAGCTGGCCGAGCATGATGGCCAGGAACGCCTGGATGACAATGGCGGTGATGACGTCGGCCACGGGCAGCTTGCTGAAGCTGAGCGTGAAGCCGACGACCAGTTCGTCCAGGCTGATGCCAAGGCCGAGCCCGATGACCGAGAGACCGCGCGCTCCAGCCAGGGCCCTGGCCTTGCCTGCCTCGTCATCGTCGTCGTCATCGTCGTTGAAGCACTCGTCTAGCATCAAGATGCCGAGGCCGCCAATGACCACCGGGACGACGATCGGGACGATGTACCGGCCGACGAAGGTCAGATCGACGGTGTCGGCCAGGTGGTTGTGGTAGGCCTGGCGGAGCTGATAAGTCTCGGCGTTGCTGCCGAGCTGGTAGGGGTCGTAGACCAGGTGAGCTGGGCTGCTGACCAGGTGAGTCAGCGGATCCCCCAGCGCCATGCCGGCCAGCGGCATCCCCGCCTCGAACGCGATCAGCAGCACGATGACGCGGATCCGCTGCATACGCGTCAGGCGCATCTCCCCGAGGACGGCAAACGCGACAGCGAAAGTATCGAGACACAGCGGCAGGGTGAAGGCCAGCAGCTTGATCATGTTCCGACCCCCTCCCCGCCTGGAGTTACTGCCCCGCCGGCAGTTATCCGGAAAAGACCGGCTGCTCTTGGGTACCACTGGCCAAAAGGCAGTCGCAGGCTTGTTATAAGTCGGTAAGAAGTGGCCCGGTCGACGTTAGAAGTCTGCAATGACTTCTCCGCTCAATTTCCCGCGTCATGCCACCTGCAGGCCTAATGTATGCCTGCAGGGTGCATATCCGCCGACGTGGAGGTGGCTGAGTGCTGGACCGGCGTCCGCCGAAGTGGCGACGCCGCCTGCAAACAAGTGGCGTGTCGCGTATTGCGGTCCAGCTCGCCATTCCGGTTGCGCTGGGCCTGGTGATCGGCCTGGTGATCGCGTTCCAGGCGGGCTCGAGCAACTCAGGTGCTTACCAGGTGGCGCTGGGCACCCCGGTGAGCCCGACTCCCTCGGCCAGCGTTCCAGGGCTGTCTCCGACCACCCCGGCGACGGCCAATGCCGATTGCGACATCATCGTCCCGGCTAACCCGCTGAGCGCGCAGGGACTGGCCACTCCCTATCAGCTCACGGGCCCAGACGGCATGACGCCGGCCCGGTCGGGGTGCCAGATGAGCAACGCGGCGAAGCTGGGAGCCTTCGTCCAGGCCACGATCCTGAACCCCAAGACCGGCGCGCTGTCGGTCTACGACCCGCTCGTGGTCACGTACGGCACCAGGCCGGCCGTGAAGCCCCCAGTGCCGACGATCCCGGCGAGCGCGGTCGTGACGATCGACTTCGGGTTCAATGGCAAGAACCTGTTTCAGGTGGGCGCGACGCCGGCCACCCTGGCGAGCGCGCACTGCGTCAACGGCCAGGCCGGGGGGTCGGTCTTCGGGCAGGCCTCGTTCTGCAACGGGGTGTCCTTCTTCGACGCGGTGCACAAGGACGAGCGCGAGGGGCTGCTCAAGGTGCCGTCCCCGGGCGTCTCGGACAAGATCATCCCGTCCGGCGGCGACCTGGGCACCGGCCAGGCGTGCCCGGTCACGCGGAACTTCGAGGTGGCCGACCAGACCTCGGCCAGCAACGTGACCACTGAGTACGTGCTCAACCCGGTCACCGGCCAGACGGCGCAGGACACTACCTCGAACGCGGGCAACATCGCGGGAGCCAGGCTGCTGTTCAGCCGCAGTGGCAACACCCTGCTCGATCAGTTTCTCGACCCGGTCCTCGGGTGCACTCCATTCCAGGCGCCTGACCTGGCCAACAACAACGTGCCCACCAGTTCCCAGGCGCTGGACGAGATACTGGCCGGGGCATATCAGCCGAAGACCGCGGCGCTGGTGCCGGAGAACGACAAGGTGGTGCTGAACGGCGACGGCAAGTTCGACGCGGCAAAGACCGATCTGTACCGGGAGGAACTGGGCCAGGCGCCGATCAGCAGCCAGAGCGACAAGACCAGCGTCCCGGAGATGTACTGCCAGAACATCGTCGATATCCAGACGCCGTTCCTGGCGGCGAACTCCAGGCTGCTCGCCACCGGCCAGGCGCCGGCGACCGCGGTGGGGAAGAATCTGCTCACCTTCATGGCCAGCGAGCTGGGCAAGTCCTTCAGCGACCTTGCCTGCCAGCGCTTCGGTCTGACGAATCCCGTCAGGCTCACCCGGAACGGCGCGGGCGTGGCGGTCGCGGCAACGTTCAGCACCTCCGTGCAGACCGCAACCGGGAGCTGAGCGTGGA